>Ga0075470_10000202_pt1 | contig 21180 bp, 19 predicted proteins | sample DEB19_08_DNA_4_FD_71482 | JGI IMG/M metagenome (GOLD analysis project Ga0075470, IMG submission 71482) | Aqueous microbial communities from the Delaware River and Bay under freshwater to marine salinity gradient to study organic matter... | ecosystem: Environmental > Aquatic > Marine > Coastal ... | reverse complement strand
CGTGCCGATCGTGATCGTGCGGCGCAGAACGATTATGCTGATCGGCAGGAGCGTGCAGCGCAGAAAAAGCCTGACCAGGCACGAGCGAATGGAGAACGACAACCGCCTGATTCCAAGTCTTCTGATTTGGGCATGATGCCTGACGCAGCTGAACAATCTGAGAACCGTCGTCAGTTTGAAGAAAAGCAAAGGCTTGCCCGTGAGCGTCAGTCCCAGCGAGACAAGGACTTGGCTGAAAAAATGAAAAAGCCCCCGGTAGCGCCGCTTCCTGCCCGAGCACCCTGAGACAATCGGGCTTATGACGCCCCCGTCCAATTTCAATGACCCACTGTGCGTTCAGGTCGGGGAATTTTTTGGTCCTGACAGTTCTCTGTCAAACGCCCTTGATAATTTCCGACCCCGAAGCGGGCAAGCCAAAATGGCTTTGGCTATTGCCCAGGCCCTGAAAAAGGGTGGCGGCCTGGTGGTTGAGGCAGGCACAGGTACCGGCAAGACGTTTGCCTACCTGATCCCTGTTTTGCTCAGCGGCCAGAGGGCCTTAATTTCAACCGCCAGCAAGACACTGCAGGACCAACTCTTTGCAAGAGATTTGCCTCAGTTGATTGAAACCTTGGGACTGCCTGTTCGCATAGCCCTGCTCAAGGGTCGAGGCAATTATTTATGTTTGCATCGACTGAAGATGGCCAGACATGAGTCATCGGCTGGTCAACCCATTAACAGCCGTGCACTCGGGCGTATCGAACTCTGGTCTAAAAGTACCCGCACAGGTGATCTGGCAGAGATGCCTGGGTTGGATGAACGCTCCCCGTTACTTCCTCTGATCACTTCAACCCGTGAAAATTGTCTGGGAAACCAGTGCGATCATCATCGTGCCTGTTATGTGAACCTGGCCCGTCGGGAGGCGATGGCTGCGGATGTGGTGGTGATCAATCACCATCTTTTTTTTGCGGATCTGGCCGTGCGTGAAAGTGGAATGGCAGAACTATTGCCCACTGTTGATACTGTGATTTTTGATGAGGCCCACCAGATCAATGAAGTGGGAATCCAGTTTCTGGGCAACGTCTTCAGTAGCTCACAGTGTCTGGATTTTTGCCGTGACCTGTTGGCATGTGGATTGCAGCAGGCCAGAGGTTTGGTTGATTGGGTTGATTGCGTTGGCCAACTTGAACGCTGCCTGAGAGATTTGCGCCTTGTGCTGAGCCGTACCAGCGGAAAAGGCAATGGCATCCGATTGCGTTGGGTTGGAGATACGCCAGAAACGACGGACAGCGCTAAGTGGTTACAAGGTTTGGAGAGCCTGGCGAGCGCGTTTGTGACCATCACTGATGCAATATCTGCCGTGACCGAGCTGTCACCTGATTTTGTGCGGTTGCACGAACGTTCCATCAGCTTGGGCCAACGCGTGAAGGATTTCATGGCGCCGCCCTCTGATGAATCGGTGCGTTGGCTGGACATCAATGGCTCGCACCTTCGCCTGGTTGAGTCGCCACTGGATATTGCCAAAATCATGCAGTCCAGGCTGCTTAAAGTTGATGAAGCAGGGGCTGGAACGACCTGGATTTTTACCTCGGCCACTCTGGGCGATGACCCCGAACTACGATGGTTCACCGAACCCTGTGGACTCGCACAGGCCGATGTGCTGCGCGTAGACAGTCCTTTTGACTACCGTCATCAGGCAGCCCTCTATGTCCCTTCCGATCTGCCCGAACCCAGTTCGCAGCAGCATGCGACAGCGCTGGCGCATCGGATTGCGCAATGGTCTTCGGTAATTGGCGGTCGCACCCTGGTATTGACAACCAGCCTGCGCGCCCTACATGTGATTGGAGAAGTTCTTCAGCAGCATTTTTTGCAGACTGGCATGCTGCAGGTACTGGTACAGGGGCAACTCCCCAAGCGTGAACTCATGGCCCGATTCCGGGACCCGAACGCGTCGACCGGCTCTATTCTGGTTGCTACGGCCTCCTTTTGGGAGGGTTTTGATGTCCCGGGTGATTCGCTGCAGTTAGTCGTGATCGATAAACTGCCGTTTCCACCTCCCAACGATCCTTTGGTAGAGGCTCGGTCCAATCGATTAAGGCAGGGGGGGCGGAGTCCCTTTAATGACTATTTTTTGCCTGAAGCAGCAGTGGCACTGAAGCAGGGTGCTGGTCGGTTGATCAGAAAAGAGGATGACCGGGGCATTCTTGTCGTCGCAGATGTGCGACTCCTGAGCAAAAGCTACGGCAAGCGACTCTTTGGTGCCCTGCCAGCCATGCGTCGAATTGAGTCCGAGAAAGAGATGCAGCTTGCCCTGACGGGTCTTACCACAGCTTCCACCACGATTTAGCCGAGCCCTTGCCACTGTTTTTAGCAAGGTAGGCACTGTCCGGAAAAGTTTGTTCGAGTACCCGCAAGGCGTCATCGCGCAGTTGGGTCATCTGAAGTGCATCGTAAGCCTTGGCCATGATGGCCAGCGCTTCTTCTACCGCAGGGGCCCCGCTGTAATCCTGAACCGCAGCTTGGGAGCGGTTGATGGCAGCCAGATAAGCGCCGCGACTGAAATAGTAGCGAGCAACATGGACCTCATACTGCGCCAATGAATTGACAATATAGCCCATGCGCAATCGGGCATCCGGGGTGTAACGTGACTGGGGAAAACGGGTGACCAACTGGCGGTACGCATCAAAGGACTCACGTGCAGCCTTCTGGTCGCGCTCGGACAGGTCCATCCGGGTCAGGCCGGAAAGAAAACCTAGGTCGTCGTTGAAATTGACTGTGCCTTTGAGATACAGGGCGTAATCCAGGGCCGGGCTGGCGGGGTGCAGCCGGATAAAGCGATCCAGGGTGACCACCGATTGGGCCTGTTCCCCATTGCGGAAATGGGCATAGGCCCGATCCAGCTGTGCCTGCTGGGCCAGAAGGGTGCCAGCTGCCCGACCTTCAAGTTTTTCAAGCAGGGGAATGGCCTTGTCCCAAGCGCCAATGGACATGCTCTCCTTAGCCTCGGCATAAATTTGATCCGGGGACATCTTGGCAGTGGGATCCACCGGTGTGGTTGAGCAGGCAACCAGCAGCGATAGGGACAGCACCCAAATCAGTGAGCGCGCAGCCGATAATCGGGGCAGAAACATCACAAACCACTTTCTTGAAAAACAGCAATTCCATTATATCGACCGACCCTGCCGAGGGAGAAATGGAGGATGCTGCGCCCGAGTCGCTTGAGTGCGAAAAGCGAACCTGGCTGATCGGGGCTGCTCAACATGGATTCAGGCTGGATCAGGCGTTGTCTGAAGTTGTTCCCGAGTTCTCCCGCAGCTATCTCAAACAATTGATTGAGGATGGCGCCGTAACTCAAGCCGGCATCGTGCTGCGAAAGCCTGCTCAGCGCATGAAGGCCAATGAATCCGGCCAAATCGAACTGCGGGCGACTCCCCAAAGCAAGGCGTTCAAGCCTGAAGTCATGCCGCTGTCGATTGTTTATGAAGATCAGTACCTGAGAGTCATAAACAAACCAGCGGGTCTGGTGGTGCATCCGGCACCAGGTAACTGGAGCGGCACCCTGCTCAATGGCCTGTTGGCGCTGGACCCCGAGTCGGGCAAGCTTCCTCGCGCCGGCATTGTGCATCGGCTTGACAAAGATACCAGTGGACTGATGGTTGTGGCCCGAACACGCGGCGTCATGGACGCTCTGGTGCGCCTGATCGCCGAGCGCTCGGTGAGTCGGCAATATGTGGCGCTGGCGCACAGGCCCTGGACCGGTCAAGCCATCCGAGAAGTTGACGCGCCAATCGGTCGCGATCCCCGCAATCGATTGCGCATGACAGTCGTTGACCTGATTCGCCACCCCGGCAAAGCGGCACAAACCCAGTTTGAATTGATTCAGAACGCCCAGCTGGGTTGCCTACTTCGCTGTACCTTGAGAACCGGTCGAACCCATCAGATACGGGTCCACCTTGCCCAGTTGGGCCATCCCCTGGTCGCTGATGAGCTTTATGGGGGTGAGAGGGCGGCGGGGATGACGCGCCAAGCCCTGCATGCCTACCGACTGGCTTTCATCCATCCGGTGACTGAGCAGGCCCTGGTTTTTCAGGCCTCTCTACCGGATGACTTTGAAGCGGCGCTCGGTCAATGGCAGATTGATTACAGACTGATCTAGTCAGAGGGCTTGCCTTGGCTAGGCTACAATGGTTCAAGTTAATCGGCTAAGCCGGGCAGAGCACCTTTCCTTGAGATGCGCGCGGTCATTCAGTCGGTTTCCATCTTTGCCGGACATCTCCGGTCCCATGTTCCTGGTTTGTAGCGAATTTTCTCTCGGGTTTTTTCCGAAACATTGTCACTATGAATACGGCGCAAGCCAAGCGTGTTGTCGAAACCGCGCTGATCTGCTCACCACAACCTCTGTCGCTGAGGGAATTGCGTGTCCTTTTTGAGGACGCGATTGGTGCGGACACGGTCAAGCAGATACTGCTTGACCTTCAGCTGGAATGGGCCCAGCGTGGGGTTGAACTGGTCTGCGTTGCCACAGGATGGCGTTTCCAAAGCCGGCCCGAGATGCGTGAATACCTTGACAGGCTGCATCCGGAGAAGCCGCCCAGGTACACCCGGGCCACGCTGGAAACCCTGGCAATCATTGCCTACCGCCAACCTGTGACGCGGGGTGACATGGAAGATATTCGGGGTGTCACCATCAACTCTCTTCTACTCAAACAGCTGGAGGACCGGGGCTGGATTGAGGTGATCGGCCATCGCGAAGCGCCCGGGCGGCCGGCCTTGTATGCCACCACCCGCCTGTTTCTGGACGACCTTGGACTAGCCTCACTTGATCAGTTGCCATTGATCGAGGATTCCGCTCAGATGGAAAACATGCTGGGTAATCTGGAACTCTCGCTTGAGCCTGAAGCCCAGGTAGAAGTCCCGGCTGAAGCCCAGTTGCTCACCCCTCAGGAATCAAGCTCTACCGAATTGTTTGATGCCAACCACGAAAAATCATGACGGATAACACGGCCCCGCATCATTCAGACGCAAACAAGCAGGACCTGGATTCTGAAGATCAAGCTGACCCGACGTTGGCATCTGATCAGGTTCATTCGCCTCAGGACCTGCCCGAGGACTCCGAACCCGATCAGGATGAACCTAAAGCCGCCGAGCCTGGTCGATTTGATGACATTATTTCGGGGCGCTTTGACGCTGACGAGGATGATGCGCACCTGGCATCTCCTGCCAAGCGGGTTTTGGCGCCACAACCTGAAACCCCAAAACTGCACAAGGTGCTGGCCCAGGCGGGTATGGGATCCCGGCTTGAGATGGAGCGTCTCATCATGGAGGGCCGCATCTCGGTCAACAATGAGCCAGCTCATATTGGCCAGCGCATACAGTTTGGCGACCAGATCAAGGTCAATGGAAAGCCCATCCGTTTCCGGATCGCACCTCCCCCCACCCGTGTCATTGCCTATCACAAGCCTGTGGGTGAGGTGGTCACCCATGATGATCCGCAGAACCGGCCAACTGTATTTCGAAAATTGCCCAAACTCAGCCACGGCAAATGGCAATCAGTGGGACGCCTTGATCTGAACACCGAGGGCTTGCTGCTGTTCACCAATTCAGGCGAGCTTGCCAATAAGTTGATGCACCCAAGATTCGGACTCGAGCGTGAATACGCTGTGCGCATCCTTGGAGCCCTCACGGGTGAAGAAAGGCAGCGCCTGCTCGAGGGCGTCCAGCTCGATGATGGGCTGGGCCAGTTCCTGTCGATTGAAGAGGGCGGTGGTGAGGGTGTCAACTGCTGGTATCGCGTGACCATTGCTGAGGGGCGCCATCGAGAGGTTCGCCGCCTGATGGAAGCCGTTGGCCATGCGGTCAGCCGCCTGATCCGTATTCGATACGGCTCAATGCTGTTGCCCAGGGGTCTTAAACGCGGCGTCTGGCTCGAACTGGATGAATCGGATATTCGAGCCTTGATGCAAGCGACCGGTAGCGAAGGCGGCCTCAATCCCCGCAACGACGGTCGTGCCGGCCCGCGCTCGGGAGGCCCCAGACGCAACCAGCGACGCGGTCGAGGACCGAGTGCCAGTGCTGGCCGTGATAACTTTGGCCGGCCTCAAGGCCAACCCGTACCCTCTGCCAAGGACAGCTCTAATCGACAGAAGCCAGCCTACGGGCGTGACAGCCGCGGTCCGGGCTCTGAGGCCCAGCCTGATCCCATGCGGACGGCCTTCGGTTACATCGGCGCCGACAGCTTTACCCGTCAGCGAAAAGAACAAGGTCAGCGCCAGGGACCGCGCCAGGGTCCGCGACGAGGCGGAAGAAATCGCTGATTGGCTGGCGCATACAGGTTAAAATCCAACGCTTTGTGCCCAAGTCGGCACATCACTTTCTCTCTTTGTTCCAGGAAACCCCATGGCTATTGAACGTACCCTGTCCATTATCAAACCCGATGCTGTTGCCAAGAATGTCATTGGTCAGATTTATGCTCGTTTTGAGGCCGCTGGTCTCAAGGTGATCGCTGCAAAAATGGTGCACCTTTCCCGCCTGGAAGCTGAAGCTTTCTACGCCGTCCACAAGGAGCGTCCTTTCTTCAAGGATCTGGTGGCGTTCATGATTTCTGGACCTGTCATGATTCAGGCCCTCGAGGGTGAGGGCGCAATCATGAAGAACCGTGATCTGATGGGCGCTACCGATCCCAAGAAGGCCGCTCCTGGCACTATTCGTGCTGACTTTGCTGACAGCATTGATGCCAATGCCGTGCACGGCTCGGATGCCCCTGAAACCGCTGCCGTGGAAGTCGCCTTTTTCTTTCCCGGCATGAACCTCTATTCTCGGTAAACACATGCAATGACGGCCAATCTTCTTGACTACGACCTTGAAGGATTGGTCAGCCTGTGTGAGGGGCTGGGTGAGAAGCGCTTTCGTGCTGTTCAGCTGTTTCGCTGGATTCATCAAAGAGGTGTTTCTGATTTCTCATTGATGACTGATCTGGCCAAGTCCTTGCGCCAGAAACTGCAAGCCAGTGCCGTGGTGCAACCCTTGACGGTCATCTCGGAACACCTGTCTGCCGACGGTACTGTCAAATGGCTTTTTGATGTCGGTGATGGCAATGCGGTTGAGGCAGTCTTCATCCCTGAAGATGATCGTGCCACCTTATGTGTCTCCTCGCAAGCGGGTTGCGCGATTGGGTGTCGGTTCTGTTCGACCGGACACCAGGGATTTAGCCGTAATCTGAAAACCGGTGAAATCATCTCGCAGCTTTGGCACGCAGAGCATCAACTGCGGCATCGGCTGAAGCAATCGGATCGGATCATTACCAATGTGGTGATGATGGGCATGGGCGAACCCTTGCAGAACTATGATGCACTTTTGCCTGCCTTGCGGGTGATGCTTGATGACCATGGCTATGGGCTGTCGCGTCGTCGCGTGACGGTGTCCACCTCCGGTGTTGTGCCCATGATGGATCGATTGGCTGCAGATTGCCCGGTTGCCTTGGCGGTTTCTCTGCATGCGCCAATTGATAGCTTGCGCGACCAATTGGTGCCAATCAATCGCAAGTATCCAATTGCTGAACTGATGTCTGCCTGCCGCCGTTACCTGGAAAGCGCGCCCAGAGACTTCATTACCTTCGAATATTGCATGCTTGAGGGCGTCAATGACCAGGCTGAACATGCCAAACAGCTGATTGCCCTGCTGGCTGAATACGCCCCTCCCACTGGGGTCTGGTGCAAGGTCAACCTCATACCCTTCAACCCGTTTCCGGAGTCCGGACTTCGACGCTCGACGTCGGCTCAGGTAACCGCCTTTGCCAAACTGCTCAATGCGGCTGGTATTGTGACCACCATTCGCAAGACGCGGGGCGATGACATTGATGCAGCCTGTGGACAGCTTGCAGGAGAAGTCAAAGACCGCACGCACGCGCAGCGCCGCATGCAGCAACGGCGCACTGTGGCTATTCATCCAGCAAGGGCCTTGATCAAACCGGTGAAGGAGCAGGTCTGATGCACCCCGGATTGACATATCCCGTGGTCTGGTACAGGCTGTTCTGGTTGTGTAGCCTAACGATGGTGTTCATGACAGGACTCGCCGGTTGCGGCTCCGCACCCCTGAAAGAGGCGGACGGCCAGGCTGACTTGATGACTGCTTCCGACGAGCCGGAAAGTCGCAAGCGTGCGCGGATCCGTCTTGAGCTTGCGACCAGCTATTTTGAGCAGGGTCAGACCACCGTAGCCCTTGATGAGTTGAAGCAGTCCCTTGCCTCCGATCCTAATTTCATGCCGGCCCACAATTTGCGTGGCTTGATTTATCTGCGCTTGAACGATCTAAAACTCGCCGAGGAAAGCTTCAAGCGGGCACTGACGCTGGCGCCCCGTGATGGCAATGTTCTCCACAATTACGGCTGGCTCTTGTGTCAACAGAACCGTTATTCAGATTCAAGCCAGGCATTCGTCCAGGCATTGGCCAACCCCACTTATGGTGCTCGCGCAAAAACCTGGCTCACCCAGGGGCTGTGCCAGATCCGTGCCGGACAGAAGATCGATGCAGAATACAGCCTGAACCGTTCCCTGGAGCTTGATGCAGCCAATCCGATCACTGGTTACAACCTTGCATTGCTTCTGTACCAGCGTGGTGAACTGGCAAGGGCCCAGTTCTATGTGCGTCGCATCAACAACAGTGAATTGGCCAATGCCGAAACCTTGTGGCTGGGGATGAAGATCGAACGGCGCTTGAACAATACCCTTGCGCTTGAGCAGCTGGCATCCCAATTGGGCAAGCGCTTTGCCCAGTCGAAAGAATTTTCTGCCTTTCAGCAAGGAAAGTTCGATGAATGACCCTCTTGATCAGCATTCGCAGGACAAAACTGCTGGCGTGTCACCGGAAGGGCCTGGCAATGTTTCAGCGGGTGCCATGCTGCGACAAATCAGAGTATCCAGGGGGGTTCATATTGCGGCGCTGGCTGTATCGCTTCGGGTTCCAGTTAAAAAACTGGAGGCCCTGGAGGGCGATCGGTTCGACCTGCTTCACGATGTTGTTTTCGCCAGAGCCCTGGCATCTTCTGTATGCCGCGCTCTCAAGGCTGACCCCAGTGTCATTCTGGACTTGTTGCCGCGCCCCGATTCAATCATGAAATTCTCCGAGTCTCGGGATCTGGCAACCTCCCGAGAAATAGGCTTCCCTGCCAAAGAAAGTCAGATCTTTAAGCAAATTCCCAGATCGGCATTGTTGGCTATTTCCACCTTGCTATTGGCAGCTTTTGTGCTGTTGCTGGTGCCAGATTTTGATTGGTTTACCCAATCAAAATCAGACGCCACCCCTAGCAACCAGATCCAATCCGGGGACCTGAGCAAATCTGATATGGGACTGCCAAGCAATGCCCCATCGACCGTATCGCCAGGGCCTGAACCTTCAAGTCAGTTTTCTCAGGCTGCTGCTTCGACGAGTCAGCCCCTGCCATTAAAACAGGCTCAAGTCTTGGGGCAGGCCAATGTCAGTCCTCCCTCAGTTACCCCCCAGGGGTCTGCCAATTCAACCGAGATAGACCGCTCAACGCTTTTGCAGTTCAAAACCCGTGGTGAGTCCTGGGTACGTGTTACTGACGCCAAAGGGGAGACCTTGTTAAGCCGCAATCTGGCATCTGGTGAATCTGCGGTTGTGGCACAAGGAGAACTGCCCATGCAAGTGATTGTGGGTCGTGCGGGTTTGACCGATGTTCTGGTCAGGGGAGTGCCATTTCAGATTCAGGATTTTGCGCGCGAAGGTGTTGCACGATTTGAGGTCAAGCAATGAACCAGCCCCTGTTTCCTGCTCAGCCCATCGCCCACGCTCATCCCGCGCCGCGTCGTTCCCTTCAGGCGACAGTGGCCTGGGGTGACCAGCGGGTTACGGTTGGCGGCGATGCGCCTGTGCGGGTTCAGTCGATGACCAACACGGATACTGTGGATGTGGTGGCCACAGCAATCCAGGTCAAGGAACTGGCTTATGCCGGATCGGAACTGGTGCGGATCACGGTTAATTCACCCGAAGCGGCCCAAGCCGTGCCGTTCATCCGCGAACAACTGGACCGCATGAATGTGCATGTTCCCTTGGTGGGAGATTTTCATTACAACGGCCATACCTTGCTGACCCAGTTTCCAGCGTGCGCACAAAGCCTGTCCAAGTACCGCATCAATCCTGGCAATGTTGGCAAGGGCGAAAAGCGAGATCGACAATTTGGCCAGATGATTGAAGTTGCACTGAAATGGAACAAGCCGGTGAGAATTGGCGTCAACTGGGGCAGCCTGGATCAGGAGATGCTGGCTGACATGATGGATGCAAACAGCCAGAGAGACCAGCCCTGGGATGCCAAGTCTGTCATGTACGAGGCCCTGATCCGATCGGCGCTTGAATCGGCTGATTTTGCCAAGTCCCTGGGGATGTCAGCCCAACAGATACTGCTGTCCTGCAAGGTGTCCGGTGTCCAGGACCTGATTGCCGTATACCGAGAGCTTGCCCGACGTTGTGAATATCCGCTCCATCTTGGACTGACCGAAGCCGGCATGGGCACCAAGGGGACGGTCGCTTCCAGCACTGCCATGGCTATCCTGTTACAGGAGGGGATTGGTGACACCATCCGGGTATCGCTGACGCCACAACCTGGCGAAGCGCGTACCCAGGAAGTTGTGGTGGCCTACGAAATACTGCAGTCCCTGGGGCTGAGAAATTTTGTGCCCAGCGTGACAGCATGCCCAGGCTGTGGTCGTACCACCAGCACCACCTTCCAAGAACTGGCCAAGCAAATTGACGATTTTTTACGCTCAAAAATGCCCGTTTGGCGCAAGCAATATCCAGGCGTCGAGTCGCTCAAGGTTGCCGTGATGGGATGTATCGTCAACGGGCCAGGTGAAAGCAAGCATGCCGATATTGGGATCAGCTTGCCTGGAAGCGGCGAGGCCCCTGCTGCCCCGGTATTCATTGACGGTCAGAAGCAGCAGACCCTGCGGGGTGAGCATATCGCGCGTGATTTTCAGGCTATCGTCCAAAACTACATAGAAAAACGCTTCGGTGCGCACAGCACGATCGAGGCCAGCTAAGCCATGAGTGATCACAAAAGGGCTGACAAGGCCGAAAAGCTGTTGGCCGTAAAGGGCATGAACGATATCCTGCCACCCGATTCGGCCCGTTGGGAGTGGTTGGAAAACCAGGTGCGCGAACTGATGGCGAGCTTTGCCTATCGCAATATTCGCACCCCGATTGTTGAGCCAACACCCCTGTTCGTGCGTAGTCTTGGTGAGGTCACTGACATCGTTGAAAAAGAGATGTATTCATTTGAGGATCGGCTCAATGGAGAACAGCTGACTCTGCGACCTGAATCAACCGCTGGGGTGGTACGCGCTGCTGTGGAGCACAACATGCTCTACGATGGGGGCAAGCGGCTCTACTACATGGGACCGATGTTCAGGCATGAACGGCCGCAGCGCGGTCGTTACCGACAGTTTCACCAGATAGGCGCTGAGGCCTTGGGATTTCCAGGCCCTGAGTTGGATGCCGAAATGATTCTTTTGGCCGATGCCTTGTGGAAGGCCTTGGGCTTGACCGACATTCAATTGGAACTCAACAGCCTGGGTCAACCCGAGGAGCGTCGCCAGCACCGTGCCGCACTGATTACATATCTGAGCCAGCATGAGCAACTTCTGGATGAGGATGCGAAACGGCGGCTGCACCTGAATCCGTTGCGGATTCTGGATACCAAGAACCCTGCCATGCAGGAACTTGTTCAGTCGGCGCCCAAAATGATGGACTTTCTGGGGGCGGCGTCGCTGGAGCATTTCAATCGGGTGCGTGCCATTCTGGACGCCAATGGTCTGAAATACAGCATCAATTCCCGTCTCGTCCGCGGCATGGACTACTACAACCTGACAGTCTTTGAGTTCATCACCACGAAACTGGGTTCCCAGGGCACCATCTGTGGCGGCGGTCGATATGACTACCTGGTCGAGCAGGTGGGAGGCAAACCGGCGCCGGCTGTGGGTTGGGCTTTGGGCGTCGAGCGGGTGCTCGAGTTGATGAAAGAGCAGGGTGCCCCGACTCAGGATGTTGCGCCGGACGTGTTTGCAATCGTTCCAGACACGGCTGCCTACCCGGTGGCCACGAAGTGTTTGCAGGCCCTACGCGCCGCGGGCCTAAAGGTCCAAATGCATGCTGGTACGGCAGAAGGACCGGGTAGCATGAAGTCACAATTCAAGAAGGCCGATGCCAGTGGCGCTAGATTTGCACTGATATTTGGCGCTGATGAATTGGCCAGTGGGGAGGTCACCGTCAAGACTTTGCGCGATGGCGTTGGATCCCAATCCCGCTACCCATTGAACCAGACGGACCAATGGGCAACACGCCTACAATCTGAAGTCTGATATCCAACAACATTCATGGCACATCTTGACCTCGAAGAACAGGAACAGCTTGACCAGATCAAGCATTTCTGGAAACAGTACGGCAACCTGATTACCTGGTTGTTGATCGTTATTCTGGCTGCTTACGCCAGTTGGAATGGCTGGCAATATTGGCAGCGCAAGCAAGCTGTCCAGGCTGCTGCACTTTACGATGAGCTCGAACGTGTGGCCCGTGCTGGTGATCTTACAAAACTTGAGCGCGTCCTTGCAGATATGCAGGAGCAGTTTGGCGCCACGACTTCAGCCCATCAAGCGGCCTTGTTGGCTGCCAAATCCTATGTTGATGCCGGTAAAAATGATGCGGCAAAGGCGGCGCTGAATTTCGTGGCAGAAAAAGCCAAGGATGAGGGCTATCAAGCGATTGCCCGCCTCCGACTGGTAGGGCTGTTGCTTGAGACAAAAGCCTATGACGAGGCGCTCAAGCTATTGAGCGCTAAATTTCCCCCAGAATTTTCTGCACTGGCAGATGACCGACGGGGGGATATCTACCTGGCCCAGGGAAAACCCAGCGAGGCCGCCGCCGAGTATCAGAAGGCCTATCGTGCCATGCCCAAGGATTTTGATTACCGACGTCTGTTGGAAATCAAGCTTGCCGCATTAGGAATTTCAACGGATACCCAAACCGCTTCTCAGTCAGGAGCCAAACCGTGATAGGCCTGCGGGGACTGCTAGGTGGATGCCTTGCCATTTTGCTGGCTGCCTGTTCCAGTTCTGTAAAACGACCCGAGCCGTCTGAACTGGGTCCTGATCCTGGTCTGATCAAGGTGCAGTCGGTCTGGCGGACCCCGCTCAGTTCCGTGGATTTTCCGCTTGAAACCAAGCTGGTCGGTGAAAAACTGGCTCTTGCCACCTCGGACGGCTTGGTCATTCTGCTGGACATCCGCAATGGCGGTGAAGTATGGCGTTATTACACCAAGTCGGCGCTTTCCGCCGGGGTTGGTTATGACGGCCGCTGGGTCAGCGTGATTACCCGTACCAACGAATTGGTAACCCTGGAAGCTGGACGGGAGCTATGGCGCCAGCGCCTGAGCGCGCAATCCTTCACGGCACCTCTGGTGGCTGGCAACCGAATATTTGTGCTGTCTGCTGACCGCAGCGTGCAGGCCTTTGACGCTCAGACTGGGCAAAGGTTGTGGCGACATGAGCGGGCGGGTGACCCACTGGCCTTGCGACAACCAGGCGTTCTGTTGCCTGTTGGTAATACGCTGGTGGCGGGCCTGTCTGGCCGATTGGTAGGACTGGACCCGCTCAATGGTTCACCCCGTTGGGAGGCAGCGCTTGCGACTCCTCGTGGGACCAATGACATCGAGCGCTTGGTGGACCTGGTCAGCCCAGCCAGCCGTGCCGGCAATATCGTCTGCGTTCGTTCCTTTCAGGCTGCCGTAGGTTGTGTCTCGGCCGACCAAGGCAACCTGGTCTGGACCAAGATTTCCAATGGACAACTTGGTTTGGCCACTCAGTCGAACTTGGTCTATGGCAGCGAATCCGACGGTGCGCTGATCGCCTGGCGCCAGGACAACGGCGAGCGTTCCTGGAGCAATGAGAAACTGCGATGGCGTGATCTGGGCCCCATTCTTGCCACCCCAAGGGCCTTGATTCTGAGCGATAACAAGGGGCTAATTCATTTCGTTTCCCCGACGGATGGCAGTTTGCTGGCGAGGGTTGGTATCGAGGGTGGAGGCAGGCTGGCCGCTGCGCCGATACAGGCCAATTCCAATTTTGTGACGGTGACCCGCAGCGGAATCGTGCAAGCCTGGCGCTTTGTTGACTAAGACAAAAGCTGATGAAACCAGTGCTGGCCCTGGTGGGGCGTCCCAATGTGGGCAAATCCACACTCTTCAATCGGTTCACAAAAACTCGTGACGCTATTGTTGCTGATTTTGCCGGTCTGACTCGGGATCGGCACTACGGCAATGGCCGTATCGGCAAGCATGAATTCATTGTCATTGATACCGGAGGTTTTGAGCCGGATGCCGGTAAAGGCAGCATTTATCTTGAGATGGCCAAGCAGACCCGGCAAGCCGTGGCAGAGTCTGATTTGGTCCTGTTTGTGCTTGATGCCCGCGAGGGCTTGTCAGCACAAGACCATGAGATTGCCAAATTTCTTCGTCGCTTGGGAAAGCCCTGTCTGTTGGTTGCCAACAAGGCTGAGGGATTAAAAGATAGCGGTCAACTGGCAGAATTTTTTGAGCTGGGACTTGGGGCGGTCATCCCGGTTTCAGCCGCCCATGGTCAAGGCATTCGTGCATTGCTTGAGCATGCGCTGGATAGCATGAACCTGCCAGACCAGGAAGATGGTGACGAAGCCTTACAAGACCCGGAGTTGATCCGACTGGCGGTTGCAGGCCGACCCAATGTTGGTAAGTCAACCCTGATCAATACCTGGCTGGGCGAGGAAAGGTTGGTGGCTTTTGATTTGCCGGGAACAACGCGAGATGCCATCTCAGTACCTTTCGAACGACATGGCCAGAAATTTGAATTGATCGATACAGCTGGTTTGCGGCGCAAGGGACGCGTGTTTGAGGCTATCGAAAAATTCTCAGTCGTTAAAACCCTGCAGGCGGTCGAATCTGCGAATGTGGTCTTGTTGCTGCTCGATGCCACTCAGGGAGTCACCGATCAGGACGCGCACATCGCCGGGTTCATTCTGGAAAGCGGCCGGGCCGTGGTTTTGGCCGTCAATAAATGGGACGCCGTGGATGACTACCAGCGTGAAATGCTGCAACGGTCCATCGAGACGCGTCTGCCATTTCTAAAATTTGCCAACCTGCATTTCATCTCCGCTCGCAAGCGGCAAGGTCTGGGGCCGCTATGGTCTTCAATTGTGCAGGCCCATAAAGCGGCAACCTGTAAGATGCCGACCCCTGTATTGACCCGCTTGCTTCAGGAAGCCATCCAATTTCAGTCACCCAAACGTTCTGGTATGTATAGGCCCAAGATGCGCTATGCCCACCAAGGCGGCATGAATCCGCCAGTGATTGTGATTCACGGAAATTCTCTTGACCATGTCAGTGATGCGTACAAGCGGTTCCTGGAAACCCGGTTTCGCAAGGCCTTCAACTTGGTTGGTACACCCTTGAGAATTGAACTCAAGACCAGCGAAAACCCCTTTGCTGCCAAGGACCAGTGAATGCGCCTCTAAACCAGACAGGTCATCTGGAAATGACTTATGTAAATCTCCTGCATAAGCGGCTGTGGTAAGGTACGGGTCTCGATAAACTTTGAACACGGAAAATATCGTGAACACTAACAAAGGTCAGCTCTTGCAGGACCCATTTCTGAACATCCTTCGCCGTGAGCATGTTCCCGTATCAATCTACCTGGTCAACGGGATCAAACTGCAAGGACAAATTGAATCTTTTGACCAGTACGTCGTGCTGTTGCGCAACACCGTCACTCAGATGGTTTACAAGCATGCCATTTCGACCATCGTTCCTGGCAGGGCTGTCAATTTCTCTGTTGGTGGCGAAGCTGCTGAGGGTCCAGGCGCCTCAGCCTAATTTTTCTCGCTAACGTTTTGTACGAACCGTCGGACCGCCCAGCCGCAACGGCCTTGTTGGTCGGTGTGGATTTGGGTAAGCCGCATTTCGATGCCGAACTTGAAGAACTGGGCCTGTTGGCCCAGACGGCTGGGCTCAATCCGGTGGCGCGAATGACCTGCAGACGCAAGGCCCCTGATGCGGCCTTGTTTGTTGGTTCAGGAAAGGCCGATGAAATCAGGTCATTGGCTCTTGAAACAGGTGCCACCGAAGTACTCTTTGACCAGAGTCTGAGCCCGGCGCAACAGCGAAATCTTGAGCGCCACTTGGAAATGCCGGTTAACGACAGAACCTTGCTCATCCTTGAGATTTTTGCTCAGCGTGCGCGCAGTCACGAGGGGAAACTTCAGGTTGAACTGGCTCGCCTGCAGTATCTCAGCACGCGCCTTGTGCGGCGTTGGTCTCACCTTGAGCGGCAAACTGGTGGAGCCGGTCTGCGCGGTGGTCCTGGTGAAAAGCAGATCGAACTTGACCGACGCATGATCAACGAGGCAATCAAGCGTACCAAGGAGCGACTCAACAAGGTGGCCAAGCAGCGACTGACCCAGCGCCGACAGCGTGAACGCAGGCAGGCATTCACGATTTCCCTGGTCGGCTATACCAACGCTGGCAAATCCACCTTGTTCAATGCCCTGGTCAAGGCGCGCGCCTATGCCGCTGATCAGCTTTTTGCCACCTTGGATACCACCACCCGACAGCTTTACCTGGGCGAGGCTGCCAGGACTGTGTCCTTGTCAGACACGGTTGGATTCATTCGTGATTTGCCGCATGGCCTGATTGACGCATTTCAGGCAACCTTGCTGGAAGCAGTCGAGGCTGATTTGCTTTTGCATGTTGTGGATGCTTCAAATCCGGATTATCCGGAGCAAATACAGGAAGTTCAGCGGGTACTTGAAGAAATTGGTGCAGCGGGTATACCGCAAGTGCTGGTATTCAACAAGCTGGATAAGTTGCCAGTCCTTAACCAGCCAACGCAATTGCAAGACAACTACGAACTCAATGGCGTGATGATGCCTCGCGTATTTGTCAGCGCCAGTCAGTCACGAGGCTTGTCCGAATTAAGGCAGCTACTCAGCGGTCTGGTTCAACAACTCGGCCCTGATGTGTCAAATCCGCATGAATTCGAGGCTCAATCTGCCTCTTCCGATGACTGGGGCGGCAGCTTTAGGCAAAATTCGGGTGTTGTGTCCTAGCCCCCGCAATCAGGTGTCCCCCAACTTATAGAAGCCAAGACAATTGCAAGATACCATGAAGAAACTCACAGCCCCTGTCTTTCGCATAGCGAGTTGGCCTGCCCGTATTCGCGGGATGTTTAATTTGAATGACCCTCGTTGGGGCCGTGGCGATGAGACGCCCCCCGAAGGCGGCAAGCCCGAACAACCAGCACGCCCGGAGCAACCCAGACCTGACTCGTCGCAGGATCAGGGGCGTCGCCCCCAGAAGGGGCCCAACCAGGGCCCACCAGATCTGGACGAATTGTGGAAAGAATTCAACCGAAAGCTTGGTGGATTGTTTGGTGGGGGTTCAGGTCGTGGCGGCCGACCCGGAAAGGGCGGCAATGGCGGTGGCTTTCAACCCGACATGAAGGCGACTCGTTTTGGTATCGGGTTGATTGCCTCGATTGTTGTGCTGATCTGGCTGGGCACAGGGTTTTTTATTGTTCAAGAGGGTCAGCAAGCAGTCATTACCCAATTTGGCAAGTACAAATCCTCGGTTGGGGCGGGCTTCAACTGGCGCCTGCCCTATCCGATTCAACGTCATGAGTTGGTGTACGTCTCACAGATCCGGTCTGTGGACGTCGGACGCGACAACGTCATACGGGCCACAGGCCTGCGTGAATCGGCCATGCTGACCGAAGACGAGAACATCGTCGAGATCAAGTTTGCCGTTCAATACCGGCTGAATGATGCGCGGGCCTTTCTATTTGAAAGCCGAAATCCAGGGGATGCCGTGGTCCAGGCTGCCGAGACTGCAGTACGTGAAATTGTTGGCAAGATGAAGATGGATTCGGCCCTGTCGGAGGAGCGTGACCAGATTGCCCCGCGCGTGCGTGAACTCATGCAGAACATTCTTGACCGCTACAAGGTCGGTGTCGAAGTGGTCGGCATCAATCTGCAGCAGGGAGGTGTCAGACCACCCGAGCAAGTCCAGGCCGCATTTGATGATGTGCTCAAGGCTGGCCAGGAACGCGAGCGCGCTAAAAACGAGGCCGAAGCCTACGCCAATGACATCGTTCCCCGAGCCAAAGGTGCCGCATCACGATTGAAGGAAGAGGCCGAAGCCTACAAGGCCAAGATTGTTGCGCAGGCCCAAGGTGATGCACATAGGTTTAGATCCGTCTTGGCAGAATACCAAAAGGCGCCACAGGTAACGCGTGATCGACTCTACCTTGAGTCCATGCAACAAATCTACGGAAGCGTAACCAAGGTACTTGTTGAGTCGCGCCAGGGCTCGAATCTGCTCTACCTGCCCCTGGACAAGATCATGCAGTTGGGAGCTGCTGGCGAATCTTCGCCTGCCCCGGCAACCTCGTCCTCAGCGCCAGTCAATCCCACATCCTCCTCGCAGGGGGATATGCGTAATCGCGATGTCGGTCGCTCTCGAGATCGCGATCTTCGCTAAGGAGTTCACAACATGAATAACCGCCTCGGTCTTTATATTTCTTCAATACTGGTCCTGCTGGCCCTGGCCAGTTCAATGCTTTTTGTGGTTGACCAACGACAGTTCGGTGTGGTCTATGCGCTTGGGCAGATCAAGGAAGTGATCACCCAGCCCGGGTTGAATATCAAACTGCCGCCGCCTTTCCAGAATGTCAATTACATCGACAAACGGCTTTTAACCCTTGACAGCACGGACACCGAGCCAATGCTGACTGCGGAAAAACAAAGGGTGGTCATTGACTGGTATGTTCGCTGGCGCATCACCGATCCCACCGAGTACATTCGCAATGTGGGCCTGAACGAAGCGGCTGGCGCTAGCCAGCTTAACCGCGTGGTCCGCAACGCTTTTCAGGAAGAGATCAACAAGCGTACCGTCAAGGAACTTTTATCGCTCAAGCGTGAGGAACTCACCGCCGATGTGAAAACAGAGGTTCTCGACAAGGTCAGGGGTGGTAAACCCTGGGGGATTGATGTGGTGGATGTTCGTATTACTCGAGCTGATTATGTCGACTCGATCACGGAATCTGTTTACCGTCGAATGGAGGCCGAGCGCAAGCGGGTCGCCAACGAACTGCGCTCCACAGGTGCTGCCGAGGGCGAAAAGATTCGAGCCGATGCTGATCGACAGCGTGAGGTCACCATTGCCAATGCTTACCGTGATGCCCAGAAAATAAAGGGTGAGGGCGATGCCGAGGCTGCTCGGATTTATGCGGAAGCTTTTGGCCGAGATCCTCAGTTTGCCCAGTTCTACCGTAGCCTTGAGGCCTACAAGGCAAGCTTTGCCAAAAAGAATGATGTGATGGTTCTTGACCCGTCCTCATCCGAATTCTTCAAGGTATTCCGCGGCCAGGCTGGGGCAGTTTCGACACCCAAGAAATAAGCCGTGCTGGGCGATACATTCTGGCTGGCCTTGGCGCTGGTCCTGGTGATTGAAGGTATTTATCCGTTTGCTTCACCCTCCGGATGGCGAAGCTTGTTTGGCCGGATGATGGAACTGACTGATGGCCAGCTGCGATTTTTTGGCTTGAGCAGCATTGTGATTGGACTGGTCTGGATAGCTTGGCTGCTCAATTGAGCTGACGCTCAATTTCAGGCTGGAACACCGGTAGAATCCAACCTTTAACAGCCATCCTGATTTCCCCATGTCTGCTTGGGTCCTGCCGGATCACATTGCCGATATTTTGCCCTCCGAGGCGCGGCACATCGAAGAACTGAGACGTAGCCTGCTGGATACAGCTCGTGGCTATGGCTATGAATTGGTGATGCCGCCGATGCTGGAACACCTGGAATCGTTGCTCACGGGTACCGGACAGGCACTTAACCTGCGCACATTCAAGCTGGTCGATCAGGCCTCGGGCCGATCGCTTGGCCTGCGAGCTGACTGTACCCCTCAGGTGGCGCGCATAGATGCCCATTTACTGAACCGACAAGGTGTGGCAAGGCTCTGTTACAGCGGTTCTGTGCTCCATACCCGTCCTGCCAGCCCGCATGCATCGCGCGAGCCGCTACAGTTTGGTGCAGAAATTTACGGACATGCAGGGGCCGAGGCTGATCTTGAAATTTTGCAGCTTGGACTCGATAGCCTCAAGGCCGCCCAATTGTCTAACCTGATTGTCGATCTGGCTGATGTTCGTGTTGCCAATTCCCTTCTGCAGAACTGTGCCGCCGATGCCACCTTGAAAATGCAGATCTTCGATGCTTTGGCTGCCAAAAATAGCCCGGCCCTCAAGCAGTTGACTCAGTCCTTGCCTGAAACTACCCGCCAGGCCCTGCAGGAACTGCCTTCTCTGTATGGCGATTTAGGTGTGCTTGATCGTGCCGAACGGGTCTTGCCTGCATCAAGTGAAATCAAGGCGGCCTTGGACAATCTGCGCTGGTTGGCGCGACACATTGCGGATTATCCAGTCAGCATTGACCTGGCCGACCTTGGTGGCTATACCTATTACAGCGGCATGCGCTTCTCCGTTTATTCATCGGGCGCTGGCGAAGCTCTTCTGAGGGGTGGCCGTTACGATGAAGTGGGGTCAGCCTTTGGGCGCAAGCGCCCCGCGGTCGGCTTCAGTCTTGATATCAAGTCACTGGTCGGTGTGGTCGCCCCGCGGGCTTTGCGTGCTGCCATTCGTGCCCCATGGAGTGAATCTGCCAACCTCAGACAGGTGATCGCTCGCCTGCGTGCCCAGGGTGAAACCGTGGTGTGCATCATGCCTGGTCATGAAAGCGAAATTGATGAATTCCACTGTGACCGAGAAATTGTTGAGATTTCAGGCCAGTGGGTCTTACAGGCTATTTAAGCTAAGAATATGAATATGAGCAAAGGTCGCAATGTCGTGGTTGTCGGCACCCAATGGGGTGATGAGGGTAAGGGCAAACTGGTTGACTGGCTCACTGAATCCGCGCAGGGCGTTGTTCGCTTTCAAGGCGGCCACAATGCAGGCCATACCCTTGTCATTAATGGCGTCAAAACTGCCCTGCACCTGATTCCCAGCGGCATCATGCGGCCCGGTGTGAAGTGCTACATCGGCAATGGGGTCGTGCTATCTGCAGCGAAATTGTTTGAAGAGATTGAAGGACTTGAGAAAGCCGGCGTCGAGG
>Ga0075470_10000182_pt1 | contig 22126 bp, 23 predicted proteins | sample DEB19_08_DNA_4_FD_71482 | JGI IMG/M metagenome (GOLD analysis project Ga0075470, IMG submission 71482) | Aqueous microbial communities from the Delaware River and Bay under freshwater to marine salinity gradient to study organic matter... | ecosystem: Environmental > Aquatic > Marine > Coastal ... | reverse complement strand
GAATCCTTGGACTCGGCGATGTTGCAACCTTAGCTGAGCAAGCAAAGAAGGCGCTTAATCCGGAAACAAGTGCCAAGCTTGAAGAGAAATTCGCACGCGGAGACGATTTCACGTTAGAAGATTTTCTTGAACAATTAGAAGCAATGGCCAACATGGGTTCAATGGGCAAATTACTTTCGATGTTGCCAGGTGCTGCTTCTATGAAAAAACAGATTGAAAATTTCGATGAAAGCGAAATTGTTCGTACGAAAGCAATTGTTCAATCAATGACTCCACAAGAAAGACGCGATATAAAGGTTCTGAACGGAACAAGGCGCGCACGAATTGCACGGGGAAGTGGACGTGCGGTTTCAGAAGTTAATGCACTAGTTGATAGATTTTCTGCTGCGCAAAAAGCAATGAAACAAATGCGCAGTGGATCCCTTCCAGCAGGAATGCCAGCCGGTTTGGGAGCCGGTATGGGTCAAATACCAAGTGTTAAAACGCCTGTGGTTCATAAGAAGAAGTCCAAGTCAGGTAACCCAGCTAAAAGGGCTGCAGAAGAGCGCGGATAAGCCTTAATTTCGCTTCCTGAGCTTGTGATGGCAAGATTAGCCCCCTGTGACGGGGCCCTCTACCCCCGAAACATCCAAGTCCATCGCTTGGTCAAAATGATTGCGCACCCCGCTGCGATTACTTTGGCAAGGCACACATTTACAGGAGCACACGTTACTTGGCTACAAAAATTCGTTTAATGCGTATGGGAAAAATTCGCACACCGTATTTCCGCATCGTTGTTACAGATTCACGCAAAGCTCGCAATGGTTTATCCATTGAAGAGATTGGTCGCTATGCACCAGGACAAGAACCATCACTGATCGAAGTTAACTCTGATCGTGCACTGTATTGGTTAGGCACTGGCGCACTTCCAACTCCAGCAGTAGAGGCAATTTTAAAAGTTACAGGCGATTGGCAAAAACATAAGGGACTTCCTGGAACTGAAGGAACACTCCGTGTTGCTGCACCAAAGCCTGCAAAGAGCGTTGCCTACGAAGCAGCTGTTAAGCAAGCAATGGATGAGCCAAAAGAAGGTGCAACAACTCTTAAGAAGAAAGCACAAGAGAAGTTAGCGGCAAAAGCGAACCCAGTTGTAGAAGAAACTCCTGCACCTGCAGCTGAAGCAGCCATCGAAGAAACTCCAGTAGTTGAAGATGCTCCAGCTGAAGTTGTCGCAGAGACTCCAGCAGTTGAAGAGACTCCAGCAGCAACTGAAGAAGCGGCTGCTGAATAACAATGATGGATGAAGCTCTCGAACATCTCGTAAAAGGGATCGTCGATAATCCTGAAGATGTCATTGTTAAGGAAAAGACTCATCGTCGCGGAACAACGTTAGAAGTTCGAGTTAATCCTGAAGACATCGGCAAAGTTATTGGTCGCAACGGCCGTACAGCTAAAGCTCTTCGCACAGTAGTCAGCGCAATCGCTGGTCGCACAGTGCGCGTCGATCTCATCGAGACCGACGAGGCTCGCTAACAACTCTTCGCATATGCGCTTACTCGTGGGCCGCATTGGTCGTGCTCACGGAATTCTTGGTGAAGCAACGATTGAAGTTCGTACTGATGATCCAGATAGTCGCTTTGCAATTGGTGCAACCGTAAACACGGACAAACATGGTGATCTCACCATTGTTTCAGGACGTGTGCACAATGGGATTCTTCTCTTAGGATTTAAAGGCATCACTACTCGCAATCAAATTGAAGAGTTGAGAAATGAAATGCTTTATTCGGATGTGGACATAAATGCACCAACCGGAGATGAGGACGAATATCACGTTCTCCAATTGATTGGATGTATGACATATCTAGAGTCTGGGGAAAAATTCGGTGAAGTCACTGATGTCATCAATCTTCCGGGGCAAGATTTATTAGCCATTAAAACTGAACAGGGAGAATCACTTATTCCCTTTGTTCATCAGCTTGTTCCTGAAGTAGATATAAAAAATAAGCGAATACTCGTTATTCCTCCCACGATCACAGGTGAGATGAAATGAAGTTAGATGTCGTAACAATATTTCCTGATTACCTCACTCCACTTAAATTATCTCTTTTAGGTAAGGCCCAAGAAGAGGGATTGCTCGAAATTCAAGTTCATGATTTGCGGGCCCATGCAACTGATAATCATCACAGCGTCGATGACACTCCTTATGGTGGCGGAGCAGGTATGGTCATGAAGGCTGAAGTGTGGGGATCTGCTCTTGATCCTTTACTGGTACATGATGTTGATCTAATTATTTTGACGCCCGGTGGAAAGAGATTTAACCAGCGCATGGCCGAGATTTTTTCTAAGAGATCTCACTTGGTTTTTGCTTGTGGTCGTTATGAAGGTATAGACGATCGCGTTCGTCAGTATTACTCCCAAGATTCTTTTAAGGCAAAAAATGTTCGAGTACATGAAGTATCAATTGGTGACTATGTACTAGGTGGTGGAGAAGTAGCAGCTATGGTGATGATTGAAGCTATTACTCGATTACTACCAGGGGTACTTGGAAATCCTGAATCAATTATTGAAGAGTCCCACATGCATGATGGATTCGCTGAATATCCTTCCTTCACTAAACCACAGACGTGGCGAGATATCAGCGTTCCTGAGATTTTGCTTAGTGGAAATCACGCACAAATCGCTTCATGGCGCGCACAATCTGCAAAAGATCGAGCTGAGAAGAATTTCTAACTCGTCAGTAGTATTGAAATTACCGTAGGGTTCTTCTATGTCCGAAGAGTCCGCGAAGATCCAATCTCGATTAATCCGCGATCTCGAACCAGTTGTCGCTGTTGAATTAGAGCGACATCTAGCAATTCAAAAAAACTGGTATCCACATGAATATGTCCCTTGGAGTGAAGGAAGAGATTTCGCGGGCCCGCTTAATGGTGATGCATGGGAAGCCAAAGATTCTCGCTTGTCATCCGTCGCACAAGATTCGCTAATTCTTAATCTGTTAACTGAAGATAATTTGCCGAGTTATCACACTGAAATTACTTTATCCATGGGCCGAGATGGTGCTTGGGGTAATTGGATTGAACGCTGGACTGCCGAAGAAGGTCGCCACGCAATCGTCATCCGCGATTATTTAATGGCCACTCGCGGCGTGGATCCATACGAACTAGAAGATTTACGTATGGCGCATATGTCCTTGGGATATCAAACTCCCTATGAAAATGACATGTTGCACACAATTGCCTATGTTTCTTTTCAAGAGCTAGCCACTCGTATTTCACACCGAAATACTGGCAAGATTTCAGATGATCCAATCGCAGAAGGAATGATGCAACGAATTGCATTAGATGAAAATCTTCACATGATTTTCTATCGAAATACTCTAAAGGCAGCACTGGACCTCGAACCAAATGCGGCCATGAGAGCGATTGCAGATGTTGTAACCAATTTTGATATGCCAGGTGCCAATATGCCAGGGTTTGGTCGCAAAGCTGTGCAGATTGCTCTGGCTGGTATTTATGACATGCAACAACATTTAGAAGAAGTTATCGCTCCCGTATTACGAGCATGGGATGTCTTTGAACGCAACGACTTATCGGGAGATGGCCTAGTTGCTCGTGACGAACTCACAACCTTTTTGGCAAAGACGACCGAAGAATCAGATCGGTTTAATGAAAAGCGCGAACACCATTTCGAACGCCTAATTGCTCGCGGACAAGAGCCAATACGCATTCAAAAATGAGTAAACGCGTAATCTTCATCGAACACGACCACGTGAGCGAAGGTGGTCCAATCTGGCATCAGTTTAAAGTTCGCGGGTATGAAATAACTAGATTCGTTATCGTCGATAAGGAGCATCAAAAAACTCCTAATGTAACTGTTACGTGGCCTGACTTACTTTCATTTGATGTTGTCGTCGTAATGGGAGCACCATATGCAGCATATGGAGATGACGTTGTTGGTAATTGGTTATTGCCAGAATTAGAAAAAATGAAAGAAGTTCACAACGCTGGAATACCTGTCCTTGGAATTTGTTTCGGTGGACAACTTATGTCTCGCGTGCTTGGCGGCACAGTTTCTCGTTCACCTCGTGCAGAGCTTGGTTGGTATGAAATCGAAAGCAAGGATGAATCACTTATTCCACGTGGTCCTTGGTTTCAATATCACTGGGATCGATTCACTCTTCCACCAGGTGCAACATTGATTGCAGAAAATGATTTATGTCCACAGGCATATTCATTTGGACGCACACTTGGATTGCAATTTCACCCGGAAATTGATTCGCAGGTACTGGATTTATGGCTGGAAATGGATGGTGGCTGCGCTGAAGTTGAATCAGAAGGCGTTGATGTTAAAGAGTTACGCGCAGAGACAAAACAAATTGAACAGCAAACAAATCAGCGCGGTTACGATTTAGTCGATCAATTTCTTGACCGTATCGCAACCGCGCCGATTAAGCGGATCTAGTTATCAAGCGGAGTTACGTACGCTCCAGAAATACCACCATCTACTAAGAAGTTAGATGCTGTAATAAATGAAGAGTCATCACTAGCAAGAAACGCTACAGCTGCGGCAATTTCAGTGTCATCAGCAAAACGTCCCATTGGGATATGAACTAAGCGACGCGCTGCGCGCTCTTTATCTTTAGCAAAGAGCTCTTGCAGAAGTGGCGTGTTAACTGGTCCAGGAGATAGAGCATTTACTCGAATACCTTCACGTGCGAATTGCACTCCGAGTTCGCGAGACATTGCCAAAACGCCACCTTTAGATGCTGTGTATGCAATCTGAGAAGTAGCTGCGCCCATTGTCGCCACGAACGAAGCAGTATTAATGATTGAACCCTTTCCAGCCTTTTGCATATATGGGATTACGTACTTGCAGCAGTGGAAAACACTTGTTGTGTTAACGCGTAAAACTCTTTCCCAAGCATCAAGTCCAGTGGTCAAAATTGAATCATCATCTGGTGGCGAAATTCCGGCGTTATTGAAAGCAATATCTATTCGACCGTATGTATCAAAAGCAACCTTGTACATGTTCTCAACATCTGAAGCACTAGTGACATCTGCCTTTACAAAGATGCCTCCGGTTGCTTTAGCTGCAGCTTCGCCAGATTCAGCGTTCATATCTACAGCAACAATCTTTGCGCCTTCACTTGCTAGGCGCTTAGCTGTAGCTAAGCCGATTCCGCTTCCTGCGCCAGTGATTACTGCTACGCGTCCTTCTAGACGTTGCGACATGTTTCTTCCTTTTCTGTATGAGTGTGTTAGTCGTTTGAGATAAAGACGTTCTTAACTTCAGTAAATGAATCGAGAGCATCTGGTCCAAGTTCGCGACCTAATCCTGATTGTTTGAAGCCGCCAAAAGGCGTCCAGAAACGAACGGAAGAGTTCGAGTTAACTGAGAGTGCTCCTGTTTCAATTCCGCGAGAAACACGGAGCGCGCGACCAACGTCACGAGTCCAGATAGATCCTGAAAGACCATATTCGCTGTCATTAGCCATTTGAATGGCTTCTGCTTCATCTTCAAAGGTCATCACCGATACGACTGGTCCGAATATTTCTTCTCGCCATGATCGAGATTGAGTATTTTTTGGCAAAAGAACGGTTGGTGGCATCCAGTACCCAGGTCCAGTCGGAGCGGAACCTTTAAATGCAACTGGCTCATCTAAAAATGATTCGACCACATCAAATTGCTTCTTTGAAATAAGTGGACCCATGTCAGCTGTAGCAAGATTTGGATCTTCCACACGGAATTTTTTTACTGCAACTTCAAAGTGCTCCATAAAAGTATCAAATGCAGATTTTTGAACAAGGATACGAGAACGTGCACAACAATCTTGACCAGCGTTATCAAATACTGCTCCAGGTGCGCCGGCGGCAGCTTTGGCAACATCGGCATCGGCAAAGATGATGTTTGAAGATTTTCCGCCAAGTTCCAGAGTTACTCGCTTTATTTGGTCTGCACACCCAACCATGATTTGTTTTCCAACTGTGGTCGAACCAGTGAAGACAACCTTTCTTACCAATGGATGGGTAACAAATCTATTTCCGACGATGCTGCCTTTGCCCGGTAGCACATTAAAAACACCTTCGGGAATTCCAGCCTTTAGCGCTAATTCGCCTAAACGAATGGCAGTCAGTGGTGTGTACTCAGCCGGCTTTAATACAACTGTGTTTCCTGCCGCGAGTGCCGGTGCGAATCCCCAACCAGCAATCGGCATCGGAAAGTTCCAGGGAACAATGACTCCTATAACTCCAAGTGGTTCCTTAAAAGTTACATCGATTCCGCCAGGCACAGGAATCTGTCGGCCAAATAAACGCTCTGGTGCAGCTGCGTAATACATCAAAGTATTTGCAACGTTATCTGCTTCCCAGAGCGCATTGCCACGAGTGTGACCAGAATTAGTAATTTCAAGTTGAGCAAGTTCTTCACGATGATCAGTTACAACTTGTGAGAATGCGCGGAGCAAACGGGCACGTTCTCCAGGTGCAACGTTTTTCCAGCTTTCAAAAGCTTTGGCTGCTTTGGCAATTACAGCATCAGTTTCTTCTAAACTAAGAAGATTTACAGTTTCTACGATGCTTTCATTTGCTGGGTTTATAACGTCATACGTAGATGGCACTTATTAGAACCTTTCGAAGTTTCGGAATAATTCCCAGTCAGTTACAGCTTTACCGTAAGCAGCGATTTCAACACGAGCCATATTTGCATAGTGGGCTTGAACTTCATCGCCAAATGTTTCCTTAACCCATGCGCTCTTTTCCCAGAGATCAAGGGCTTCATTCATGGTTGAAGGTACACGTGGTGAATCAGAAACATAGGCATTACCGGTAAATGCTGGTTCTAGTTTCATTTTCTTAGTAATTCCATCAAGACCAGCGGCGATGATTCCGGCAACTGCTAGGTAAGGATTTACGTCTCCACCAGGAATTCGGTTTTCAAGACGCAAACCTGCACCACGACCAACTAGTCGGAAAGCGCATGTGCGGTTATCTCGTCCCCAACGGATTGCAGTCGGAGCAAATGATCCGGGGACATAACGCTTATAAGAGTTGATATTTGGCGCAAACAAAATGGAAAGCTCACGCATATGTGCAAGTTGGCCAGCAATGAATTGGCGTCCAAGATCTGACATGCCGTGTTCTTTATCTGCCTCATCTGTCATCACTAATTCGCCATTGAGTCCGCGGAAGGATAGGTGAATATGTGAAGAGTTTCCTTCTCGCTCATTTGGCTTGGCCATGAATGTGAGGGCATAACCTGCTTCCGCTGCGATTTCCTTAGCACCATTTTTATAAATGACATGCTGGTCGCAATTTGAAAGAGCATCTGAATACTTGAAGGCAATTTCATGCTGTCCGAGGTTGCACTCACCTTTAACCGATTCAACAGTCATGCCAGCACCTGCCATACCGAGTCGAATCTCACGTAGCAATGGTTCAATACGTGAACCGCCTAAAATTGAGTAATCGACGTTGTATTGGTTAACCGGTGTGAGATCGCGATATGCCTTGTTCCACGCTTCTTCGTATGAATCTTTATAGACAACGAATTCGAGTTCAGTGCCACACATCGCCTGCATGCCAGCTTTTTCTAGATTGGCAATCTGCTTGCGAAGAATCTGGCGAGGCGATGCCACAACAGGGGAGTGATCGAGCCACTGAACATCTGCAAGAACAAGTGCTGCGCCCTCTTGCCATGGAATAAGTCGGAGGGTGTTGAAATCTGGTGCGAGTTCAAAGTCGCTATAGCCGCGTTCCCAGGATGACATTTCATATCCCTGAACAGTGTTCATGTCCACGTCGACTGCGAGAAGGTAATTGCATCCCTCGGTACCGTGCTTGAGAACTTCATTGAGAAAGTGTTCTCCATGAATTCTTTTTCCAGTAAGTCGGCCTTGCATATCCGTCATTGCAACAACAACTGTGTCTATGGCACCTGATTGGATTGCAGCTGTTAATTCTTCAATAGATAGTGAACTCATGGACGTGAGTATTCCACTTAACCGGCAAAAAAAGAACTCCCCCTCATCGGTAGGACGAGGGGGAGTTCTTTTGTATAGATTAGATAGTTGTCTTTGGTCCTGTGAACCACTTCTTAACTGATAGATGCCACCAGATCCAAAGGAAGATCAAGGTTCCACCTGCAAGAATTGGTGCGTAGTTAACGGCTGTCCAGGTGAAGTCCTTATTTCCAGGAGTTCCAGCTGGAGAGAATGGCAAGATGAAGTAAATTGAAATAATTGCAATTTCAGCAACTGCAATTGTGTTCATCCACTTGTACTTGTTTCCATTTGTCCACTCACCTTGTACAAACTTATTACCAAGCTTTAGTCGCAAATAAATTGGGACTAAGAATGCTAGGTACAAGCCGATTACCGCTACAGATACAACAGCGTAGAACGCAGTAGGTGCACCAGTTGGGCTCTTATAAAGAGCAGGAAGTGTGATGGCAATTGCCACGACTGCTGAAGCGAGAACAGCATTCGTTGGTACGCGATGCTTGTTAACTTTCTTCCAGCGCTCGCCTCCAGGCACAGCTCCATCGCGAGAGAATGCGAACATCATGCGTGAACATGAAGTAACACAGGCTGCAACGCAGAAGACCTGCCCAACAGTTGTAATAATCATGACAGTCTTAAATGCAAGCCCACCACCGAGTGATGTGTAAAGAACTGCAATAACTGATCCACCACCGAATGGGTTAACAGCTGGATCAAATGAGTTGATCACATCTGTATTGGTTGCTGCATAAAGGAAGGCCATCAACAAGATGTATCCACCAATTGCAGAGTAGAAAATAGATTTCCAGATGCCCTTAGCTGCAGTCATATGAGCAGAGTGGGTTTCCTCTGACAAGTGAGCTGATGCATCGAAACCAGTAATGGTGTATTGAGTCAACAAGAAGCCCAAAGGCAGTACGTATAGCCAGTAAGAACTATCGCTAAAGCCCGAGTTATTGATCTTCTCTGTAAACATCCAAGAAACGCTCTGGTGACTATCTGGAACAACTAACAAAATTCCGATTACGAGGGCTGCGCCAAATACGTGCCACCAAACCGAGATGTTATTAATCATTGCCAGTAGGTGACCGCTATAGATGTTGATTAACGTAACAAAGACAATAATTAATACGAACAGTACGAACTGTTGCTTGATGTAATCGCCGCCCATAAATGAAGTGGCATAACTTGGCCATTGCGCGCCCAAGATAATATTTAGGAATGATGCTGCTCCGTAACCAACGGATGCAACAACTGCGAACAAACCAATCAGGTTGAGCCAGCCTGTGTAAAAACCAGCTTTCGCGCCACCCATCTTGGCTGCCCACCAATAAATTCCGCCAGATGTTGGGTAGGCCGATGCAAGTTCTGACATACAGAAACCAATAATCAGAATGAACAATGAGATAAGTGGCCAACCGATTGATATCGCAACCGGTCCACCGTTATTCCAAGCTTGCGCAAAGGTTGTAAAACAACCGGCAAGGATAGAAATAATTGAGAAAGAAATTGCGAAGTTAGAAAATCCACTCCATGAACGATTGAGCTCTTGTTTGTAACCAAGGGCTGCTAAACGTTTTTCGTCATCTTGTAAATTTGACAAGTCTTACGCCTCCTAAAGCCTCTTCATATTTAAGCCGGGCGGCTTAAATAAGGTGGTGCTGGTTCGGTGTGGGGCACCGAGGTACTCTTTCTACCTCATAGTGTGACTTGAGCGACAGGGGTTTAAGGTTAAATGTGCCGACTTTTGGGTTACGTGTCGCAGGACAAGCAAACTTTCAACTCAGCAGTAGGGTCCGATTTCGCCGAGTTTGTGACCCTTTCCTCCGTTCATTGCGATGGCTGGGGAGTAGCGACAATCGATCATGACAAAAACGTTGCACACATTAGTCGCGCACCTGAGGCTGCTAATAAAAGCCAAGTATTTTCAAAGACAATAGAAGCATCGGTATCTGACGGCGCATTACTCCATCTTCGATGGGCAACAGCAGGATTGCCAGTGAGTGAAAACAACACACATCCCTTTGCATACGAAGATATTTCATTTATTCATAATGGTGCGACGTATCCGCCCGCTGCACTCGAGTCAGTTATATCACCGGAGTTAAGTCCACTCATTCAGGGAGATACAGATAGCGAACGTTACTTCTATTTTGTGGTTACGAAAATTAAAGAACTTGGATTTGTTGAAGGTTGCAAAGCCGCAGCTAATTACATTCGCAGCAATGTTGATTATTCCAGTATTAATGCGATGATCATGAATGAAAAACAGTGGGTGATAATTTGCGAACATCATCCAGACCGCGCACCAGACTGGGCGCCGGATGATTACTATGAATTGAAGTACAAGGCCGATAACAAAGGTGTCCTGGTCGCATCGACTGGATGGAATCAACCAGGCTGGTCAGTTCTACCCAACCACCACATGCTAGTCATCGACCGAGCGAGCTTTTCTGTGCAGGTCATACCTCTCTAATTTGTAGCAATAGGATTAGCGCATGGAGCGCACATATTCCGTTGAAACCTACGGTTGTCAGATGAATGTTCACGACTCCGAACGCATTGCCGGATTATTAGATGAGGCTGGATATGTTCCGGTTAGAGATGGCGAACAAGCTGACATTGTTGTTTTCAATACATGCGCAGTAAGAGAAAACGCCGATAACAAGCTCTATGGGAATTTAAGTTTCCTTGCACCAATTAAAAAATTAAATCCCGGTATGCAAATTGCAGTCGGCGGATGTTTGGCGCAAAAAGATCAATCAATAATCTTAAAGAAGGCACCATATGTTGATGTCGTCTTTGGAACCCATAACGTGGGCTCATTACCTGCTTTGCTTGAACGCGCACGAATAGAAGAAGAAGCTCAAATTGAAATTAAAGAAGCCTTAGAACACTTTCCTTCAGCACTGCCAGCCCGCCGTTTGTCTGCTTTTTCTGCTTGGGTTTCAATCTCAGTTGGCTGTAATAACTCTTGTACTTTTTGCATAGTTCCAACGTTACGTGGCATAGAAAAAGATCGAACAGAAGAAGACATTTTACGAGAGATCCGAGCTCTCGTGCATCAAGGTGTTATTGAAATTACATTGCTCGGTCAAAATGTTAATGCGTACGGTGTGGATTTTGGCGACAGGCAAGCATTTGCAAAGTTACTCAGAAAATGCGGAAACATCGAAGGTCTCGAGCGTGTTCGATTTATGTCTCCACATCCGCGTGATTTCACAGATGATGTCATTGAGGCCATGGCTGAAACCAAGAATGTAATGCCACATTTACATATGCCATTGCAATCGGGTTCGGATCGAATCTTGCAGAGTATGCGCCGTTCATATCGAAGTGATCGATATTTAAAGATTCTAGAAAATGTTCGAGGTGCCATTCCGCACGCATCCATAACCACAGACATCATTGTTGGATTTCCAGGAGAAACAGAAGAAGATTTTCAAGCAACATTGGATTTATGTACGCAAGCGCAATTTGCTGCAGCTTATACATATCAATATTCAATTCGTCCAGGAACACCGGCAGCAACGATGCCTGATCAGATTGCCGCAGATGTAGTGGGTGCGCGTTACACCCGATTACACGAGCATCAACAAAAAATTTCATTAGGAGTTAACAAGAGTGATATTGGCAAAGAGATGCGAGTGCTTGTAGGCGAATATGAAGGCCGTCGCGATGCTCGAGAGTCGCGGCTCACAGGAAAAAGTGAGGATTTTCGTCTAGTGCACTTTGCGGATTCAAGTAATGCTCGCGCGGGTGATTTTGTTGATGTTCAAATAACTGATGCATCTGCGCATTATTTAATTGGCGAAGAATTGCGCACTATCCCAACTCGAGGGGGAGATGCTCACGAATTGCGCACCCACGAAAAAACAACATCCGGAGTCTCCCTCGGAATCCCAACTGTACGAGCATGAAGTTAGTTGTTATCGCTGGTGCAACTGCCACTGGTAAAAGCGCACTAAGCGTTGCCTTAGCAGAATCCATTGACGCTGAAGTAGTAAATGCAGATTCAATGCAGGTGTATCGGGGAATGGATATAGGAACAGCGAAAATTAGAATCGAAGAACGCAATGGTATTCGCCACCATATGCTTGATGTTTTAGATGTGAATGAAGATTCAACTGTTGCTTGGTTTCAAAGCAAAGCTCGACAGGTGATTGATGAAATCCACTCACGTGGAAAAAATGTTGTTATGGTTGGTGGAACCGGTCTTTATATAAAAGCTGTCATCGATGAGCTCAATTTCCCTGACACAGATCCAATGGTTCGACATACATTAAATAAAGAAGCAGAAGAATTAGGTATTGATGCAATGTTTGCTCGTTTAGAAAAACTCGATCCTGCTGCAGCGATTGCTATTGACCGGGCCAATCTTCGCAGGATTATTCGAGCACTCGAAGTTATAGAGATTACCGGTAAACCATTTACTGCTAATTTGCCGAGAGAAGAGAGCATTCGATATCCCTATTCACGTCAATTTGGATTAGTAATGAATCGTGAAGATCTTTCGGAAAGAATCGATGCACGTGTAAATTCGATGTTTGAACAAGGATTAGTCGCAGAAGTGCAAAAATTAATTGAACAGGGTTTGACTCAAGGAAGGACTGCTCAGAGAGCTCTGGGGTATGCGCAGGTGATTTCTCACCTGAAAGGCGAAGTTTCACTCGATGCAGCTATTGAAGAAACCAAGAGAGCCACACGTCAATATGCCAGACGTCAGGAAACCTGGTTTTCGCGCGATCCTCGCATTACGTGGCTTTCTACTCGTCAGCCGCGTTTGGAAAGTATTTTGGAATCCCTCTGAAGAACAAGTGCTACTAAACTAACTCATATATGAATACATCACTGTCGGTTCCTGCTACGTATGGACACGGTACCCACAATGATTTTGTAATTATTTTTGATCCAGATGATCAACGATCTATAACGACTTCACAGACGCAAGCAATCTGCAACAGAGATTCTGGTATCGGGGCTGATGGACTTATTCGTATTCTCAAACGAGACGGCAAATGGTTCATGGATTACAGAAATTCGGATGGTTCATTGGCCGAGATGTGTGGCAATGGAATTCGAGTAATGGCTCGCTACTTAGTTGCCAATGGTCATCAGGGTGAAGGAATTTTTGCGATCAACACTCGTGATGGGTTAAAACATTTACGAGTACCTGCAGAAGGAGATATCTCCGTAAATATGGGCAAAGTGCAAGATGAATCTGAAGAAGTTACAGCCTCACACAACGGCCACATATGGAATGGTTACAACATAAATGTAGGAAATCCACACGCCGTGGTTTTTGTCGATACGTTAGATAAAGTTGGCGCTCTCGATGAAGCGCCAGTCGTTCGTCCTAAAGAAAGCTATCCCGAAGGTGTAAATGTCGAGTTCGTTGAGTTTATCAATGAGACCGAGTTAAAGATGCGCGTTTTCGAACGTGGAAGTGGTGAAACACAATCGTGCGGAACCGGAACGTGCGCCGTGGCATTGGCTGCAACTATTAAGTCGAAGAAGAATCTGCCGGCACATTGGGTGATTTATCCACCAGGTGGTCGTCTTGAAGTTGATATCGATGGACACTCAAATGCAACGTTGATTGGACCAGCCGAATTAGTCAAAGAAGTAGATTTGGCAAAATTTTTTAATGAGTGAAGAGGGTCGAATTGGGGACCGAAGTGAAGATTCATTTGAAGCGCTGTTGCGCGAAAGCGCCCGCATTACGGCAGATTACGATGCAGATCAGGATGATTTAGAAGCTTCGTCACAATCTGAACTCTCGGATAGAGCCGCTCTTCGACGAGTTAAAGGTTTTTCAACTCAATTACAAGATATTTCAGATGCCGAATATCGCGAACTCCAATTAGAACGAGTAATTCTAATTGGAGTGTGGACTGAAGGCACGGCTGAGATGGCTGAAAATTCACTGGATGAATTGAAAGCTTTAGCGCAGACTGCCGGTTCTGAAGTTTTAGATGGTTTTATTCAGCGTCGCGATAAACCAGATCCTGCAACATATATTGGTTCCGGAAAAGTTCAGGAGTTACGCAATGTAGTTGCATCAAGCGGTGCGGATACTGTTATTTGCGATGGCGAACTCTCTCCGTCGCAATTACAACAACTTGAAGGAAAGCTTAAAGTTAAAGTTGTTGATCGGACGGCTTTGATTCTTGATATTTTTGCTCAACACGCAAAAAGCAAAGAAGGTAAGGCGCAAGTCGAATTAGCTCAGATTTCATATTTGCTTCCACGTTTACGCGGTTGGGGTGAATCACTTTCGCGTCAAGTTGGTGGACGAGCGGCAGGTGGCGCCGGTATCGGCGGACGTGGACCCGGCGAAACTAAAATCGAAACTGATCGTCGCCGAATCCGTGACAAGATGGCAAAACTTCGCCGAGAAATTTCAGAGATGAAGGTATCGCGAGATACAAAGCGCCAAGAACGCAGGCGAAATAACATCGCATCCGTTGCAATCGCAGGGTACACAAATGCTGGAAAATCATCTCTATTAAATAAGCTAACCGGGGCTGGAGTTTTAGTTCAGAATGCACTCTTTGCAACTCTTGATCCAACAGTGCGCAAAACGCATACTTCTGATGGTCGCATCTATACATTAACTGACACTGTTGGATTCGTGAGACATCTTCCTCACCAATTGGTTGATGCGTTTAAATCAACATTAGAAGAAGTCTCCGATGCTGACGTAATTGTTCATGTGGTTGACGGCTCACATGCTGATCCATTTGAGCAAATTCGCGCTGTACGAACAGTGTTTAATGAAATTGGAGCCCAAGAAGTTCCAGAAATTATCGCAATTAATAAGGTAGATGTTGCAGATCAAGATGTCTTAATGGATATTTTGCGCAAGGAACCAAATAGTTATGCAATTTCGGTAAAGACTGGTTTTGGTATTGATGCACTGATTCATGCAATTGAGAAAACTTTACCGAGACCAAAAATTGAAATTGATGTAGTTGTTCCATATAACCGCGGGGATCTCATAAGTGCGATTCATGAGCATGGTGAGATTTTGAGTGAAGAGTACGTAGCTGAAGGAACGGCAGTACATGCACTAGTTGACGGGGCTTTAGCCCGTCAGATTCAAGCAATGCAGGAATAAATTCCCTTCTCGGCGTGTTGTAACAGGCAGTAACCCCTGAAATAGGCGATTATGCGCCCGTTCAGTAAATAACCAACGAGTTCAGTGAAGGTAGGTGAGAGCAGTGGCAACGGATTACGACACCCCCAGAAAAACCGATGAAGAACTCCACGAAGAGTCGTTAGAAGAGTTAAAAGCAAAACGCGTTGATGCTCAATCTGGCCAGATTGATGTGGATGAAGCAGAAGCTGCTGAAAACCTAGAACTCCCTGGCGCAGATTTATCTGGAGAAGAACTTGCAGTTCGCGTTGTCCCGAAGCAAGTAGATGAGTTCACATGCTCACGTTGTTTCTTGGTTCACCACATCACGCAATTATCAAAAGGTGAAGGCGCGAAGGCAATCTGTAAAGAGTGTGCTTAACGCAGCGCGGCTGCTAAATCGTTTGCTCGTTTTGAAGAAATTAACCAGTACGGTGTTGTATCACGTGAATCTTTTACTTCAACCAAAACGCCGCGCGGACTCCAAAATCTAATCGCTAAGTAAGCTGATGGATCTGCATCTCGACCGCGTGTAATTCTCATCGCCTGAGTATCCAAGATCTTTATATCTCCAAGATACTTACGTTCAATGTGAGCGTTATTGATTCGCAATTCTTTCTCATCAATTTCGATAATCATTCGAGAACGAATTGCTATGTAGATGAGAACTCCTGTTAGAAAAATCTGACACCAGAAGGCAGGCGCATTTCCGATAGATGCCCAGAGTGAAATGCTGATTGAAGAAAACAAGAAGTAAATAAAGGCTAAAAGCCATGCAGGAGGAGCAATTACTTCGCGAAATCGCACAGGAGTCACGCTACCTCATTAAGTATTGACTCGCTAACGCAGTAAACTAAATGCATGAGTCGAGTTGCAAGTACTACGCCACCTGAAGGAGCAGTAATCCCGGAACGCCATCCTGAGGCACCAGCGACGGGTTCGAAGATTCCTTCTCATTTTGCACACTGTTTTGGTTGCGGCGAAAAACATCCAACTGGATTGCACCTTGTGGCACACGTTGGAAATGCAATGAACATTACCGCCGAATTTGTTGTTTCAGAGAATCATCAAGGTGCACCGGGCCTCGCGCATGGTGGATTACTCTCTCTTGCATTTGATGAGGCACTTGGAAAGCTAATGTGGCTTTTACGAGCTCCAGCAGTCACCGCACGTTTAGAAACCGATTTTATGAAACCCGTGCCTATGGGTTCAAAACTTTACATATCAGCTGAAATCACTGGCCAAGTCAATCGAAAAGTTTATTGTTCAGCTGTTGGGAGATTGAATTCGCCAGATGGAGAAATAGCAGTGCGCGCGGCTGCACTCTTTGTCATCGTTCCAATGAGTCATTTTTTGCAAAATGCTCCTGCAGAATATTTAGAAGCAATCGCTAAGACTCCAGAGGTGTTGGCATTCGTCGATCCGAACTTTAATATCAATCCATGAGCGTAAAAGTATTAGTTAAGCGGTTGGATCCAGGCGTCCCATTACCGAATTACGCAAAAGGTGGCGATGCTGGCGCAGACATAGTTTCTGCAATTGATATTACCTTGGCACCGGGAGAGCGAGCTCTAGTCCCAACTGGAATATCAATCGCGCTACCGGATGGTTTTGTGGCTCTTGTTCATCCGAGATCTGGTTTAGCAATTAAACATGGAGTGACAATGGTCAACTCTCCTGGAACTGTTGATGCTGGTTACAGAGGCGAGTTAAAATTAATTCTTATAAACCATGATCCAAATGAATCTGTCTCATTTAAGCGTGGTGATCGGGTAGCACAGCTCGTAATTCAGCAAGTAGAACGAGCTAATTTCATCGAAGTTCAAGAGCTTCCTGGTTCCGGTCGCGGAACAGATGGATTTGGATCGACGGGACGAACATGAGTCAAGAACACGAAGATCGCGCGAAAGTCGTTAATGCGCTTGGGGGCAAAAAAGGATTAATAGATTCAGGTCTGCCGTCTATTCTTTTTTTGATTGTTTTCAATGTGGCTGATGATTTGCGTATTGCACTATATGCAGCAGTTGCCACATCGGCTCTTTTAACAATCATTCGCCTAGCAAAGAAAGACACCATTCAACATGTAATTTCAGGTTTTATAGGTGTTGCGTTTTGCGCATATTTAGCCAACCGCACCGGAAACGCAAATGATTTTTTCTTGCCAAAGTTTCTAACAAACCTTGTCTACGGAACCATTTATTTGATTGGCAATGTTGTTGGATGGCCAATTCTTGGTTTAGTGCTTGGACCAATTCTTGGTGAGAATCTTTTGTGGAGAAAACATCCAGAGCGCAAAAAAGCTTATATACGCGCAGGATGGTTGTGGGTTGCCATGTTTTATCTTCGATTGCTCGTGCAAGTTCCTATTTATTTAAGTGGGCCAGAAAATCTCAACTTACTCGGAAGTGTCAATCTTGCAATGGGCTACCCACTCTTTGCTGCTGCAGCCTGGGGATCCTGGTTAATAATTAAGAAAGTTCCCAGCGTCAAAGCTGAAGATTAGCTCTGAATAAAACACGCTTTAATTTGTGCTTCAGCTGCGGCAGATGCAACAAAAAGCAATTCATCGCCTGCAGCAAAAACATCATGAGCTGAACAAGCAATTACTTGACCATCTCGCACAATCGCAGCGAGTGATGCGTTATCTGGTAATTGAATTTCTTCAACAGTTTTACCGATGCATGAGGAAGTATCAGGAAGAGTGAGTTCAACCAAATTGGCTTGTCCCTTTCTAAAAGAAAAGAGGCGGACGACATCTCCAACACTGACTGCTTCTTCCACTAGAGCGGAAATAATTCTCGGAGTGGAAACAGCAACATCAACACCCCATGAGCTATCGAAGAGCCACTCATTTTTTGGATGATTAATTCGCGCGACTACACGTGGAATTCCGTATTCTGTTTTTCCAAGAAGGGATGCAACGAGATTAACCTTGTCATCTCCAGTTGCTGCAACCAAAACTTGGCAATTATTTAGTTTTGCATTATCTAGTGATGTAATTTCGCAAGCATCTGCCATGAGCCACTCAGCATCAGGGACGCTCTGCATCTTCATCGCTTTTGGATCCTTGTCGATAAGCAAAACTTGATGGCCGTTATCGAGGAGTTCGCGTGCAATCGCACGACCTACATTTCCTGCTCCCGCGATTGCAATTCTCATGAGGCACTCTCCGGAGCATGTGAAAAGGACTTTTCAACATTCGCTAAATCTTCATCACGGACCATCATGTGCAGAAGGTCGCCTTCTTGGAAAACTGTATGTTCATCTGGAATCAAACCCGCCCCGAGTCGAGTGATAAATGCCACGCGAGCACCCGTAATGTTTTCAATTCTTGAAACTGCAATGCCAAACCAACTAGCAACCGGATGGAATTCACAGAGTTGAATTGCACCGCTTGCATCACGCCATTCTGATTTTGATCCTTCAGGAACGATTCGGCGCAGAATTTGATCAGTAGTCCAAAGAACAGTGGCAACAGTTGGAATACCTAAGCGTTGGTAAATTTCTGCGCGACCTGGGTCATAAATGCGTGCAACTACATTTGCAACTTTGTACGTCTCTCTCGCGACGCGTGCTGCCAAAATATTTGAGTTATCGCCATTGCTTACAGCTGCGAATGCTTCAGCCCGCTCGATTCCAGCTTCTAAGAGAGTATCTCTATCAAAACCCATACCAGTAACTGTGTGACCTTTGAAGTTCGGACCTAGTCGACGGAAGGATTCACGAGCTTGATCTATAACTGAAACTGAATGACCCGCAGATTCCAACTCAATAGCAAGGGAAGAGCCAACTCGACCGCAACCCATAATGACTACGTGCACGTAGTACAACTTACACCCTTACTCTTAGATACATGGAATCAAAGGCGCAAATAAGCCTGCAGGTGGGTCAGCGTCTCACGGTAGATATCGAAAAAATTGCCCACGGCGGACATTTTATTGCACGCCACGAAAGTGAAAGTGGGAAGAAAGCTGTGATTTTTGTTCGCCACGCTATCCCTGGCGAAAAAGTCGAAATAGAAATTACAAGTACAAGTACAAATTTCATTCGAGCCGATGTTATCAAGGTTATTTCTGCAAGCCCAGACCGCGTTCAAGCACCTTGCAAATTCTCACACCGAAACGGATGCGGTGGTTGCGATTTTCAACATATTTCAATAGAACGGCAGAGAAGTCTTAAGTCGGAAGTAATTAGAGAGCAATTTGAGAGAATCGCAAAAATGGATCTCTCGGTTGAAGTTGAAGGAGTGGGAGATGCTTTACATTGGCGAACACGAATTACTGCAACCACTGATCACCAAGGGTCTCTGGGGTTCTACTCTTCTCGAAGCCATCATGTGATTCCTGTGGATGAGTGCATCATTGCACTTCCTGAGATAGGTATTGCTTCAATGTCTTCTCAAAAACTTACACCTGATGTTCGTATAGAAATCGCATACTCATCTGAAGGTGAACGCATGGTTGCCGAGGCGCCAAAGAGTGGCGATGGAAAGTTTCGACAAAATACTGGCCCAGCTGTTCTTCACGAAAGAGTCGGTGGGGATTTATTGCAGGTGAGTCAGCGATCATTTTGGCAAGGACACAAACGAGCACCGCAAGTTCTCAGTGACGTTGTTCGTGATTTTGCTCAAATTCAAGAAGGAGAAAATATCTTGGATTTGTATGGGGGAGTTGGATTATTTACTTCAGCTTGCTTGAATGAAGTTGGTGCAAGTGGATCAATACATTTAGTTGAAGGCAGCAAAGATGCAACATCAGATGCCAAGAGTAATTTTGCCGCCAAACAAAATGTGCACATTACAACTGGCGATGTTGCGAAGGTAATTTCACGTATAAATCGAGCTGATGTCATTATTTTGGATCCACCGCGTGAAGGAGCAGGAAAAGATGTCGTGCAAGAGATTGCGCGAATAACCCCGCGATCTGTTATTTATGTGGCGTGCGATCCGGCAGCACTGGCAAGAGATACGGCATATTTGAGTGAAAAGGGTTATAACCTAAAAAAGATTCGAGCTTTCGACTTATTTCCGATGACTCACCACATTGAATGTGTTGCACTGTTTACCCCGAATGAGGTATCTTGACGTCAAGATACTTTTAGCTGGGAGTCACGATGAGTACGAATTCATTTAATGCAAAGAGCACACTCAGCGTTTCCGGAAAGACCTTTGAAATATTTGATATCTCAAAAATCGAAGGCGCGAATTCTCTTCCATTTAGTTTGAAGATTCTCTTAGAAAATTTGTTGCGAACCGAAGATGGTGCGAACATAACCTCCGCGCACATTAAAGCTCTTGCGCAGTGGGATCCAGCAGCAGAGCCAGATACTGAAATCCAATTCACACCTGCGCGAGTTGTTATGCAAGATTTCACTGGTGTTCCCTGCATCGTCGATTTAGCAACGATGCGCGAAGCGATTGTTGCCCTGGGAGGAGACGCGTCGAAAGTTAATCCACTCGCTCCCGCCGAGTTAGTCATTGACCACTCTGTCATTGCCGATGTCTTCGGAACAAAAGATTCATTTGAGAAAAATACAGATATTGAATATGAGCGAAATCGCGAACGGTATCGTTTCTTACGATGGGGACAAGGTGCTTTTGATGAATTTAAAGTAGTGCCGCCCGGAACTGGAATTGTTCATCAAGTAAATATTGAATATCTCGCACGTGTCGTTATGACTCGAAACGTAAACGGAGTCATGCGTGCCTATCCAGATACAGTTGTTGGCACTGATTCACACACAACTATGGTCAATGGTCTTGGAGTTCTTGGTTGGGGCGTTGGTGGAATTGAAGCCGAAGCAGCCCTTTTAGGACAGCCAGTGTCTATGTTGATTCCGCGAGTAGTCGGTTTCAAACTCAGCGGAGAATTGCCGCTTGGAACAACTGCAACAGATTTAGCTCTAACAATTACAGAGATTCTTCGAAAACATGGTGTGGTCGGAAAATTCGTTGAATTTTATGGTCCAGGTGTTGTTGCTGTTCCAATGGCAAATCGAACAACTATCGGAAATATGAGTCCTGAATACGGATCAACATGTGCGATATTCCCGATTGACCAAGAAACACTCCGTTACTTAACTCTCACTGGTCGCAGCGCTGAGCAAGTTGCTTTAGTTGAACAATATGCAAAACTTCAAGGATTGTGGCATAACCCAGAGAGCACTCCACGTTTTTCTGAAAATATCGAACTCGATCTTTCAACAGTTGTCCCATCAATTGCTGGTCCTAAGCGGCCACAAGATCGAATCTCTCTTTCAGATTCTAAGAAAGCTTTCGAAAAAGTTTTGCCCACCTATTTTGGTGATAAAACATCAAGAAATGCTATTGATATAAAGGTTAATGATAAGAGCACAACCATAAAAAATGGTGATGTTGTTATCGCTTCCATCACTTCATGTACAAATACTTCGAATCCATCCGTCATGATTGGTGCTGCACTATTGGCTAAAAAGGCTGTTGAAAAAGGCTTGCATTCGAAGCCATGGGTGAAGACAACGTTGGCTCCAGGTTCTAAGGTCGTAACTGATTATTATGACCGTGCCGGCCTGACACCGTATATGGAAAAACTTGGATTTAACCTTGTTGGATACGGGTGTGTTACGTGTATTGGTAACTCTGGTCCTCTGCCAGTAGAAATAAGTAAGGCAGTAAATGAAAATGATTTAGCTGTGAGTGCTGTGCTATCTGGAAATAGAAATTTTGAAGGTCGCATTAGCCCAGATGTAAAGATGAACTACCTTGCCTCACCACCACTAGTTGTCGCCTACGCTCTCGCAGGAACAATGGACCACGATTTCGTTAACGATTCACTTGGAGAAGGATCCGATGGAAAGCCAGTTTACTTGGCAGATATTTGGCCATCTCCACAAGAAATTCAAAGCGTTATTGATTCATCGATATCTTCTGAAATGTTTAGCAAAGATTATGCCAGCGTTTTTGATGGCGATCATCGTTGGAAATCACTCGATACCCCAACAGGTAAAACTTTTGAGTGGGATGCAAAATCAACTTA
>Ga0075470_10000181_pt1 | contig 22194 bp, 17 predicted proteins | sample DEB19_08_DNA_4_FD_71482 | JGI IMG/M metagenome (GOLD analysis project Ga0075470, IMG submission 71482) | Aqueous microbial communities from the Delaware River and Bay under freshwater to marine salinity gradient to study organic matter... | ecosystem: Environmental > Aquatic > Marine > Coastal ... | reverse complement strand
AGAAACCGACCATTGCTCGATTGCAAGTAAAAACCACTGCTCGAGGCGCTTGTGCCTACAACAGCGACAGATGCGCTAAATCCTTTGCCCAAGTCTTTGGTCAAGGTCAGGGCGTAGTCGGTGTAATCGGCAGATGGGGATTGATTGGGTACCGTCTGACTGCCCAAATGAGGCGTGAGAGTCAGGCCATTGCCCAGGTCAAAATTGGCCGTGAGGTCCCAGTAGCGGCTGCCATTGGAATTGAGGTTGCCCAGAAAATCACCAAAACTCTGGCTGTATTTCAGGGTGATGGGTCCGTAAGTCACGCCAACATAACCCTCAGTGGTGTCAGCTTTGGAATAAAGACCCGCACCAGTAGTACCAGTGGCCCCGGAATCGTTGCCCGGGTACTGGTAAGTGATGGCGCCGACATCAAAACCCAGCCCCATGGCTGTGAACTTGTAGCCACCGTAGAGGTCAACTTCGTAGTCGCCTTTGGAGGCACCATTGAATTCCTTGATCCATTTCAGGTTGCTGGCAGCCCAGGCACCCAGGTAGAAGCCGCCCTTGTGGGCATAGTCAACGCCGGCCTGAAGCGAGGGTTGATTGGCCGTTTGGGTTATGCCGCGAAATCGGTAATCGCTAACCGCGCCCACATTGAACGCCAACGTGTAGTCAGGCTCGGCAGGCTTGCTTTGGGCCAGTGCGGCGGAGCCTGCAATAAGGGCCAGCGCGGCCAATACGGTTTTGGATGTATTCATAAAAGACTCCTGTAAGGGTTGAGGTGACAGAAGTCACTAAGCAGGGAGCGTGCCAGCAAAAACTTTTTGAAATGCCCGCTTTTTGTAAACCAAACGTGTAAACGGCCCGTTTAGGAGCTGTATAAATACCCAGTTAGCACTGATTCGGTGCATTTTTTGGTGCCCTTTGCACCGTAAGTGGTCATGTGCGGGCGAAATTGTCAGGGGTTAGATCATGGGACTTTGTATGGTGCATAGCCGGGCCCTGTTGGGGTTGGAGGCGGCTTCGGTGGTGGTTGAGGTTCACCTGGCCAACGGGTTGCCGGGCTTTAGTCTGGTGGGCTTGGCCGAAACCGAGGTCAAAGAGGCCCGAGAGCGGGTACGCGCAGCCATTCAAAACTCTGGGCTGGAGTTTCCCAACAACAAGCGCATCACGGTCAATCTGGCGCCCGCTGACCTGCCCAAGGACTCGGGGCGCTTTGATCTGCCAATTGCTCTGGGCATTCTGGCCGCCAGCGGGCAAATTGACGCGGCCCGCCTCGCCGGGCATGAGTTTGCTGGTGAGCTGTCCTTGTCGGGTGAATTGCGCCCGGTGCGCGGCTCGCTGGCCATGGCCCTGGCGGTTCGGGCTCGACAGCCCGACTTGCGCTTGGTGCTTCCGGCGGGCAGCGCCGAGGAAGCGGCCCTGGTACCAGGCATGCGGGTTCACCGCGCTGGGCATTTGCTGGAGGTGGCGCAGCAATTTTTACCAGGGCGACCCATGGATGACCAGGTCTGGGAGTTTGTGCAGACCCGAGCGCCAGTGGCAGAGGTCCAGCTGGCTGACTTGGTCGATGTCCGCGGCCAGCTGGCTGCACGAAGGGCTTTGGAGATTGCTGCCGCTGGCGGGCACAGTGTGCTGCTCAGCGGCCCCCCAGGCTCGGGCAAATCAATGTTGGCGCAGCGCCTGGCCGGGTTGTTGCCTCCCATGTCCACCGAGGAGTCGCTGCAAAGCGCAGCGGTTGCCAGCTTGAGCGGGCGGTTTGCCATCAGACACTGGGGGCAGCGCCCGACCGGCAGCCCGCATCACACGGCCAGCGCCGTGGCGCTGGTGGGTGGCGGGGCGCCGCCGCGCCCCGGTGAAATTTCTCTGGCCCACAATGGCGTGCTCTTTCTCGACGAGTTGCCCGAGTTTTCGCGTGTTGCGCTGGAAGCCCTGCGAGAGCCGCTGGAAACTGGGCAGATCACCATTGCCCGCGCTGCATACCGGGCAGAATTTCCAGCCCGCTTCCAGCTGGTGGCTGCCATGAATCCCTGTCCCTGCGGTTTTTTGGGCGCGACTCAACGCGCCTGCCGATGTACCCCCGACCAGGTGGCACGTTATCAGAGGCGCCTGAGCGGCCCCTTGCTGGACCGGATAGACCTGCATGTGAATGTGCCGGCAGTCGCGCCACAGGAGTTGCTGGACGCCCCGACCTCTGAGCCCAGCGCCAAAGTCCGTGCCCGGGCGCAGGCGGCACGCGCCAGGGCTATGGCACGACAGGGTACCCTTAACCAGCAACTGTCAGGTGAACATCTGGATCAGCAGGTGGCACTGCAAGCGTCGGCCAGGAACTTGTTGAGCAGCGCCGCGATGCGACTGGGCTGGTCGGCACGCGGCATTCATCGTGCACTACGGGTGGCCCGAACTATTGCCGACCTGGCAGGACAGCAGGAGGTGGCGCTTGAACATGTGGCTGAAGCCCTTCAGTATCGACCCGTGCTGACCACGCTTTAATGGGCATGTGACCCCGCCAGTGCATCGCGCAACAGCAGGGCTCGGGCAAACAGAAAACCAAGTAACACCAGTGCCAATCCCCCCAAAGCGATAGCCCAGGCTGAGCCGATCGATTCGGATAACCAGGCTGCCAAAACAACCCCAAACGATTGCCCAAAAAACAGCGATGAGGCGAACAGGGTGACTGAGGTGCCGCGCGCATTGGGATCCATTTGGGTTGCGTTGAGCTGCATGGTGTTGTGGAACATGAAAAATCCAAAGCCCACCAACAAGCTGGCCGGCGCGCTGAACTGCCAGTTCGGCGCAAACGCAAATGCGAGACAACCTACCCCAACCAGACTCACGCCAGCTCGCACCAGACCGCGCTCACCCAGGCGGGGAATGAAAAACCTTGCAGTGGCCATGTAGACCATACCGCCCAAGCCGAACAGGGCCACGATGAAGCCAGCTGCGCCCAGGCTGATGCCGTGGGTTTGATGCAGGTGAGTAGCCCAGATGGCCAGCACACCAAAGCCAAACACGCCTTCGATCACCGCAACACCCAGGACGACCCGCGACCATTGGCCGGTCACGATGCTGAAGGCCTGCCTGGCAAATCCAGGCCGCTCGCCAATCTCGGTGGCCAGCCGGCCAAGTCCGGCGGCTTGCTGTCTGCGCCAGTCCTGCAGCAGCAACAGGCCGACAATGATAAAAATCAGCGCCATCAGGGCAAAGGCCCAGCGCCAGCCAAACATATCGGTCAGCACGCCGCCGGCAACCTGTCCCGCCACAATGCCCAGTGAGGTGCCAAGGCCAACCCGCGCCAACGCCTCTTGACGATGTGTGTAGGGCACAGCATCTCCAACCCAGGCCATGGAAAGCGGGACAATCGCTGCGGCAGCTAGCGCCACCAGCCCGCGCGCCAGCACCAACATGTCCAAGCTGGTGGCAAATGCGGACATGATGGAGCCCAGGCTGCAAGCCAGGGTGGCGTAAGTCACGATGCGAAACTTGCCGAGGCGGTCTCCCACCGGCCCGTAAAACAATTGCACGATGCCATAGACAATCGCAAAGACCGAAATGACCTGGGCGGCCTGCGCCAGGCTGACAGAAAAGACGCGGGCCAACTCGGGCAGCATGGCGTCACAAACCCTTTGCACAGCCATGCTGGAAAAGGTTCCGAATGAAAGCAACAGAATGGTACGGCGCGTGGCAGGTGACAGGGAGGACATGGCGGAAGTCGGGGCAAATCCAAAACACAGAAGCGCGCCGGTATCTGCGATCATAGACGGATGAACACAACTCCCAACTACCAGACGCGTTTTGTGGTCTGGCTTTCGCTGGCACAGCTCATCAGTTGGGGCAGTGTGTTTTATACCTTTGCCCTGTTGCTGGCGCCGGTTGAGCGCGAGCTGGGTTTGACCCGCGCTCAGACATCGCTGGCTTTCAGCCTGGCCTTGCTGGCCGAAGGGTTGCTGGCTTATCCGGTCGGGCGCTGGATTGAGCGTGGTCATGAACGCGCGGTCATGACCGGTGGCTCCATCCTGTTGGGCGTTGGCTTGCTGCTGCACAGTGCCATCGATTCCATGGCCGGCTTTTACGCAGTCTGGCTGATCCTGGGTGCCGGCCTGGCCGGCAGCCTTTACCCGCCCGTGTTCGCGGTGGTGACCCGCCGCTTTCCGCAAGACTTTCGGCGGGCCATCATCACCATGACCTTTCTGGGCGGTTTGGCCAGCACCGTGTTCATTCCCTTGTCAGATTGGCTGATCGATTCGTTGGGCTGGCGGCACGCGCTTTGGCCGCTGGCGGCCATCAACCTGCTGTTTTGTGCGCCGCTGCATGCCCACCTGTTGCGCCAGGCTCCTGTCGGGCACAAGCACGCCAATCTAGATGGCAGCCCCCGCCCTGCCCTGAAAAGCCTGGTGATGAGCGCTTCATTTTTATTGACCGGAGCATTTATTGTTTTGATGATGGCCACCACCGCTGCCTTGCCGGCGCATTTGGTCAGCCTGTTGCGTGAGCAGGGTCTGCCAGAGGCCTGGGTGATCATCCTGCCGGCATCCATTGGGGCGCTGCAAGTGCTGGGTCGGGCGCTGATCTATTTGTGTGATCAGCGGATCGACATGCATCTTCTCAACCGACTGACCCCGGGGCTCATTCCCTTGGGCGTGCTGGCTTTGCTGCTTGCGCCGCTGGCTGGCGCCGCGCAGATCAGCCTGGTCTGGTTGTTTGTCTTGCTCTACGGCATGGGCAACGGCATGCTGACCATCGTGAAGGGTACTGCGGTGGCTGAATATGTGAACCGGGAGCAGATGGCCACACTCAATGGCGTGCTTGGCTTGCCCCAGGCCCTGGCCCGGGCGGCCGCCCCATTCTTGTTGGGCTTGCTTTGGAGTCCGCAAGCCGGCTATGAGGCTGGTTTGTGGGTGTTGCTATTGATAAGCCTGGTGGGCGTCACGGCCCTGGCACTGGCTCAGCGCTTGGCGATGCGTGCTAGAACTGACGCTCGCAGCGACAATCCCGGATAACGACAGACCCGGACAGTGTCTGACCCGAGTTTGCCCTCCCTGGCCCGTTGAGCAATTAAAGGTTGGGCGCGAGCAATCTTTGAAGGCTTTCCTGCGTCAGACCTCTTCGACGCGCCAGATCCTCCAGTTGATCAGCGCCAATCTTGCCGACATTGAAATAGACGCTTTGCGGGTGGGCCAGATAAAAGCCACTGACGCTGGCCGCAGGTGTCATGGCCAGGCTTTCGGTCAGGCCCATGCCAATCTCCTCGCACTTCAGCAAGCTAAACATCTCGTGCTTGACGCTGTGATCGGGGCAGGCCGGATATCCCGGTGCGGGCCGTATGCCCTGGTACTTTTCAGCAATCAACTCATCGTTACTCAACCCTTCATCTTGTGCATAGCCCCAGAGGTCAGTGCGCACACGCTGATGCAGACATTCGGCAAAGGCCTCGGCCAGGCGGTCGGCCAGCGCCTTGAGCATGATTGCCGAATAGTCATCGTGGTCATCGAGGAAAAACTTCTCTTTCTTGTCGACGCCGATGCCGGCGGTCACCGCAAACACACCGATGTAATCGGGGGCCAACCCCTTGGGGGCGACAAAATCAGCCAGACAGCGGCTGGGGCGCATCACGCCATCGATCACCTGTTTTTCGGCCTGCTGGCGCAAGCCGTACCAGGTCAGTGCCACCTCATCACGGCGTTCGCTGGTGTAGAGCTCAATGTCATCATCATTGACGCTGTTGGCTGGGTAAAGCCCCACGACCGCATTGGCGCTCAGCCAGCGGCCCTCAATCAGACGTTGCAACATGCGCCGGCCATCGGAGTAGACACGCTGGGCCTCGCTACCGACCACCTCGTCCTTGAGGATGGCGGGAAAGGGTCCGGCCAAGTCCCAGGTCTGGAAAAACGGGCCCCAGTCGATGTATCTGGCCAATTCCGTCAGATCAAAATTCTTGAACACGCGCCGGCCGATGAATTTAGGTTTCGCCGGCGTATGGTCAGCCCAAGCCAGTTGCGCCCGGTGTGCGCCAACCGCAAGCTTGAACGGTTCGACCAGCTCGGGTCGCGACGGCGTGGGCAACCATTTGTTGGCGCGCGCCTTCTCAAGTGGCCACAGCGCCACCTGCTTTTTGCCAGCATGTTGTTGGCGCACCCGTTCGTAGTCGGCCTTGATGTCGTCGATGAACTGAGCGGCCTTGTCTGAGAGCAGGCTCTGGGCCACGCTGACGCTGCGGGAGGCGTCGGGCACATAGACTACCGGCCCCTCATAGTGGGGTGCGATCTTGACGGCGGTATGCACCCGGCTGGTGGTGGCCCCGCCAATCAGCAGCGGGATCTTGCGTACCCTGAAATGCTCATCCTTCTGCATTTCACTGGCCACCACCTGCATTTCCTCCAGGCTGGGCGTGATCAGGCCGGACAGGCCAATGATGTCGGCGCCCTGCACTTTGGCGGTGGCCAGAATTTCATGGCAGGGCACCATCACACCCATGTTGATGACATCAAAGTTGTTGCATTGCAGCACCACGGTGACAATGTTCTTGCCAATGTCATGCACATCGCCCTTGACGGTGGCAATCACAATCTTGCCCTTAGTGCGCACATCCTGACCGGCCGCTTCCTGCTGCCGCTTTTCTTCCTCAATGTACGGGATCAGGTGTGCCACCGCCTGTTTCATGACGCGGGCGCTTTTCACCACTTGCGGCAAAAACATCTTGCCCTGGCCAAACAGGTCGCCCACAATGTTCATGCCATCCATCAAGGGGCCCTCGATCACATGCAAGGGGCGCCCGCCGCTGGCCAATACCGCCCGGTAAGCCTCTTCGGTGTCTTCTGTAATGAAGTCGGTGAGGCCATGCACCAGGGCGTGGCTGAGTCGTTGCTGGACGGAACCGGCGCGCCACTCCAGTTTTTTACTGTCGTCCTTGGCTGCCCCCTTGGCGCTTTCGGCAATTTCCACCAGGCGCTCGCCGGCATCGGGTCGCCGATTGAGCACCACATCTTCCACCCGTTCGCGCAGGGTGGGTTCGAGCTCGTCATACACCCCCACCATGCCGGCGTTGACAATGCCCATGTCCATGCCAGCCTGGATGGCGTGGTACAGAAACACCGTGTGGATGGCTTCGCGCACCGGGTCATTGCCCCGGAAGCTGAAAGACACATTGGACACGCCACCGGACACTTTGGCACCCGGCAGGTTCTGCTTGATCCAGCGCGTGGCCTCTATGAAGTCGACGGCGTAGTTGTTGTGCTCTTCAATGCCAGTGGCAATGGCAAAGATGTTAGGGTCGAAGATGATGTCTTCCGGCGGAAAACCAAGTTCTTCAGTCAGGATGCGGTAGGCGCGGGCACAGATGTCGATCTTGCGAGGGTAAGTGTCGGCCTGTCCTTGCTCATCAAACGCCATCACCACCGTGGCCGCGCCATAGCGCTTGATCAGTCTGGCCTGGCGCTTGAATTCCTCCACCCCTTCTTTCATGGAGATCGAGTTGACGATGCCCTTGCCCTGCAGGCAGCGCAGTCCGGCCTCGATCACCTCCCATTTGGAGGAGTCGATCATGATCGGCACCCGGGCAATATCCGGCTCGGAGGCGATCAGATTGAGAAAGCGCACCATGGCCGCGCGGCTGTCGAGCATGGCTTCGTCCATGTTGATGTCGATCACCTGCGCCCCGTTTTCCACTTGCTGGCGCGCCACCGCCAGGGCCTCTTCAAACTGGCCGTTCAGGATCATGCGGGCAAAGGCCTTGGAGCCGGTGACATTGGTGCGCTCGCCGATGTTGACGAACAGCGAGTCCGCGCCGACAGAGAGCGGCTCCAGGCCGGAAAGCTTCATGGGGGGCGGGGTGTTTTCAGTCATGTGGCTCACCTGGAAAATCAAAAGACAGGTGAGCGCGGTTGTGACATCCAAGCCTGACGCGGCCTATGCCGTGCTGCAGCGCTCCTTGGAAGTACTCCGATTCTAAGGGATGGGCTGTTGCAGCCATGGAACACTGTGCGTGCAGGCAGAGCGCGCATGCGCAAGGGAAAACCCCAGGGTTTCGATGGTTCTTGATGACAAGCTCACGCAGATCAAACAAAATACCTAACAGGTACTATCCTCGCGTCTAAATCACCCGCTTACTTGGAGACATCATGGTTCAATTCACGAAACGACAGCTGCTTCAGGGCGCAGCGGCAACGCTGGGCGCAGCCACTTTTGCGCCACAGCTTTTCGCCCAAGCCAAGCCGGTACGGGTGGGCTACGCCATGGCCCGCACCGGCCCCTGGACCGGCGGCGCTCAGGTCAGCCAGGAGCCCAACTACCTGTTGTGGGCGGAACAACAAAACGCGGCTGGCGGACTGAACGTCAAGGGCGAGCGCCGCAAAATTGAGCTTATCAGTTCGGACGACCGCAGTGACATTGAAACCTGTGTGCGTTCCTACGAAAAACTGATGGGAAGTGACAAGGTCGACCTGGTCCTGCCGCCCTGGGGCTCCAACGCCAACTTTGCGGTGGCGCCCTTGGCCAACCGTTTTGGCTACCCGTTTCTGGCGCCCACGGCCTTGTCGAAGAAATTGATCGAGATGAAGCTGCCCTATTTCTTCCTCATGCTGCAGCAGCCCAAGCCGATGTGCGATGCCTTGGTTGACATGCTCAAGGCCAACGGGGTGCGCAGCGTGGCGGTGATTTATGTCGATGACCTGTTCGGGCTGGAAAACTACGCTGCGCTCAAGGTGGCCATGCAGGGCTCGGGCATCAACCTGGTGGAAGAAAAGAGCTATCCAGGTGGCGTCAAAGACCTGTCGCCTGTGCTGCGCTCGATCAAGGACAAGAACCCGGACGCCTTCATCGGCTTCACCTACCCGCCAGACACCATCCTGGCCAGCAAGCAGGCCAAGGAGGTGGGCTTCAATCCAAAGTACTTCTACGCCTCGGTGGGCACGGCCTTTCAGCTTTACAGAAATGTCATGACCCCCGCGGGTGCCGAGGGCGTGCTGGGCATGGGGTCGTGGAACAGCAAGACCAGCCCTGGCGCCAAGGCCTATTTCGATGCCCATACCAAGCGCTTTGCCGGCAAGGAGCCAGACCGCTGGGCCAGCGGCGCCTGTTGGGCTGCGCTGGAAATTCTGACCACTGCTGTGGCCAAAAACGGGCTTAACCGCAAGGCCATTCGCGACTATGTGGCCTCCACCACGCACAAGACCATTCTGGGTGACATCAAGTTCGAGGGCAGTGAGAACGTAGGCACGCCAGGCACGGTGAGCCAGTGGCAGAAAGGTGAGTTCGAGGTGGTCTGGCCGCAAAAAGTGGCCACCGCCAAGTTGATCGCCAAGCCGGCTTGGTGATTTTGTCCTTTCATTCCATCTAGGGCGCCGCTCCAGGCGCCCTAGATCGTCTTTGAGAATTCACATTTTTTAATGTCAGTCACGGCCTGGCTCGAACTGATTGTCTCCGGCTTGATTACCGGCGGCATCTACGCGCTGGTCGCACTGGGGCTCAATCTCCAGTACGGCCTGATGCGCATCCTCAACATTGCCCACGGTGAATTCCTGATGGTGGGCGCCTACCTGACCTGGCTGGTGCAGACCCAGTTTGGGGTCTCTCCCCTGCTGATGGTGCCAGTGGCCTTCATCGTACTGATGGCGCTGGGCGTCGTTGTGCATTTTCTGTGCTTTCGGCGGCTCACAGCCACTTCACCCAACCTGGACATTTTCGAAGCGCGCGGGCTGATGGTGGCCTTTGGTCTGATGTTCCTGGTGCAGAACTTCGTCTCCTGGGTCTGGGGCGGCGATCTGCGCGGCTACGACTACCTGACCGAGCCGGTGAAGATGGGCGAGGTGCAATTCGCTGCCAACAAGCTCCTTCTCTTCTTGCTGGCGCTGTTGTTTGCGGGAGCCCTGATCGTCTTGATGCGTCTGACGCTGTTGGGCAAAGGCGTGCGCGCGCTCATGCAGTCGCCCATCGGCGCCCAACTCATGGGGATCGACACGAAAAAGCTGCATCCGCTGATGTTCGGGATCGGCCTTGGCTTGTCGGGCATCGCTGGCGCATTGCTGTCGATGGCCTACACCATCACGCCCTATATGGGCCAGCCCTACACCGTGACGGCTCTGATTGTCATCACCCTCGGGGGGTTCGGCAGCATGGGCGGCGCGCTCTTTGGCGGGTTGCTGCTTGGCGTGATTGAGGCATTGGGCATGCACTACACCAACCCCTCGCTCAAGGCGCTGCTGTCGTATGCGGTTTTCATCACCGTGTTGCTGCTGCGACCCGAGGGCCTGTTCACCCGCAAGAGTCGCAAGGCATGACATCCCGGCAATTACTGATTCGCGACATTCTCGTATTGCTGGCCTTCGCCGGCTGGGCGCTGGCCTTGCCGCATTACGCCAGCGAGTTTGTCACCGCCATGGCGCTGACCTGCCTGATGTACATCGCCCTATCCTCGAGCTGGGGTCTGTTCTGTGGCAGCACCCGCTATCTTTCGCTGGCCACCTCGGCTTTCTTCGGCGTGGGCGCCTACACCACAGCCATCTTGCTGGGAACGTTCGGCTGGGTCGAAACCATCGCCCTTGGGGCAGGCATTGCGCTCCTGTTGGCCGTGGTCATGGGGGCGGCGGTGCTGCACCTGCGCGGCACCTACTTTGCCGTGCTGACCTTCGGAATGACCGAGCTGATCCTGCATGCGGTGACCTATTTTGAGAAGTCTGTCACCGGCACCGTTGGGCGCGTGCTGACCGTCGTGCCCGACAACAGCGTGATCTACCTGACCGTGCTCGCGCTGGCGGTGCTGGCGGTCGCGGTTTCCATCTGGGTGCGGCGTACTCGCTTCGGTCTGGCGCTGATGGGCATCGGTGCCGATGAGCAACGCGCTCAGACCTTGGGCGTGAACTCCAGGTTGGTGAAGATTGCCGGCTTTGCCCTGACGGCCGCCTTCGCTGGAGCGGTGGGTGCGGCCATGGCAGTGCGCTGGACCTACATTGACCCACACACGGTGTTCAATCCCTTCATTGGTTTCCAGACGGTACTGATCACCTTGATCGGCGGTGTGTTGACCTTGTGGGGCCCGCTGCTGGCGGCCATCATTTTCAGCGTGCTGGCCGAATCGCTGCGCCTGCAGTTCCCGCAGATCTACCTTATGTCGCTGGGGCTGATGCTGATTCTGTGCGTGCTCTATCTGCCAGGCGGCCTGGCCTCGCTGCGTTGGACCACGTTCAAGCAGTGGTGGTATGAGACACGTGATTGGGCCAAGGACGTCAAGCGCGAGCTTAGTGGCGAGAAGGAACATGACAAGCAGCGCCAACGCCGGCGGGAGAAGGAGAGCTACTTTGTCTGAGCATGTCGCTCCTCTGATGGAGGCGCACAACCTCACCGTGCGCTTTGGCGGTTTGGTGGCGGTCGATGGCGTGAGTGCGAAATTCGTGGCGGGCGAGTTGGTAGGCATCATTGGCCCCAATGGCGCGGGCAAGACCACCTTCTTCAACGCCATTTCCGGCGTGCAGCTGCCCACATCGGGCCGTCTGCTAGCGCATGGGCGCAATCTCACTCGGGCCCGGCCGCACCGCTTTGCCGCTCACGGCGTGGCGCGCACCTTCCAGTCGCCCAGAGTGTTTGCCGACATGCCGGTGCTGGCCAATATTGAGTTTGGCTTGAAGTTCGCTGGTCGCCGGCGGCGCAAGTACCTGTTCTGGGGCGACGAAGTGGGTGTGCCCTGGGCGCTGCGCGATGCGCCCAGCATCTTGGCGCTGATTGGCCTGTCAGCCCAAGCGGAGCTGCCTGCTGGCGCCATCACGCCCTCGCAGCAGCGCTTGCTGGAGATCGGCATGGCGTTGGCCACGCGGCCGCAACTGTTGCTGCTGGATGAGGTGGCCGCTGGCCTGACCGAATCCGAGCTGGAAGATATGGCCAGGCTGATTCGCCGCCTGCGTGACGAGCTGGACTTGACGGTGATCTGGATTGAGCACGCGGTGACCACGCTGTTGCGCCATGTGGAGCGCGTGCTGGTGCTGCATCAGGGCCGGCTGATTGCCGACGACACCCCGCACAACGTGGTGCGCAATCCCGAAGTGATCGAGGCCTATCTGGGTGACGAAATGGCCACGCCTGAAGAGCAAGAGGGCGAACAGGAGACAGTCGCATGATGTGGTACCGCGACACCCCCTTTGTGCTGGGGGCGCAGCGGCAGGCGCACTTGCAGGTGCGCGGCCTGAGCGCGGGCTACGGCTCGTTTCTCGTCTTGCGTGAGCTGCGCTTCGAGGTCAAGCCTGGCCTGACCGTGATCCTCGGCCCCAATGGCGCGGGTAAGACCACCTTGCTTAAGGCACTCATGGGCCTGATCCCGCGCAGTGGCATGGTCCTGCTCGATGGCCAAGACCTGCCGGAGAAGACCCATGAAATCGTCCGGGGCGGCGTCACCCTGGTGGCTGAAGGTCGTCAACTGTTTGCGCAAATGACGGTGCGGGAAAACCTAGAGTTGGGGGGCTGGCTGATTAACCGGGCCGAGCGCGCCCGGCGCGTCGAGCAGGTCATGGACGACTTTCCCAAGCTGCGCGAACGCGCGCAGCAATTGGCCGGCACCATGAGCGGCGGCGAGCAGCAAATGGTGGCGGTGGCGCGTGCGATGATGAGCGCGCCGCGGCTGCTGATGCTCGATGAGCCCTCACTGGGCCTGGCGCCCAGGATGGTGGATGAACTCCTGGGGATGGCACGCCGAATTGCCGATCAGGGCACCACCGTTCTGATGGTCGAGCAGAATGTGAGAAAGGCCTTGGCGGTGGCTGACCGGGGTTACGTGCTGGAACGCGGGGCGCTGGTGGCCAGTGGGCCATCGCGCCTGTTGGCGCGCTCCAACGTGATCCGCGCGGCTTATCTTGGGGCTGACGATGTCGATAAAACTACCGCCGCCGATGCGGTGCAGCGCCGCCGCAAGACCAGCACCGTGTGAACTGAACCATTTCTTTTCTGAAGGAGTCCCGCCATGTCCGATATGTCCATGCTGATCAACGGCCTCAAAGTGACCGCCGAGCGAGGCGCCACTTTTGAGCGGCGCAACCCCTTGGATGGCACTGTGGCCTCGCGCGCTCCCGCCGCATCCCCGGCTGATGCGGTGATGGCGGTGGAGGCGGCAGCCGAGGCCTTCAAGACCTGGAGCCAGAGCGGCCCGAGTGAGCGACGGGCCTTTCTCCTCAAGGCCGCCGATGCGCTGGAGGCCAAGACACCACAGTTCGTGGAAGCGGTGGCTGCCGAGACCGGTGCCTCGGGTCATTGGGCCGGCTTCAATGTCTTTTTGGCTGCGGGCATGATTCGCGAAGCCGCTGCCCTGACCACCCAGATCTCGGGTGAGGTGATTCCCTCGGACATACCGGGTTCTCTGGCCATGGCGGTACGTCAGCCTGCCGGCGTGGTGCTGGGTATTGCGCCATGGAACGCGCCGATCATCCTCGGGGTGCGCGCCATCTGCGTGCCGCTGGCCTGTGGCAATACCGTGGTGATGAAGGGGTCGGAAAACTGCCCGCGCACGCATCAGCTGATCATCGAGGCATTTCAGGAGGCGGGCTTTCCACCGGGCGTGGTCAACTACATCACCAACGCCCCGGCGGATGCGGGTGTGGTGGTGGAGGCCATGGTGGCGCACCCGGCGGTGCGCCGCGTCAATTTCACTGGCTCCACCCGGGTGGGCAGAATCATCGCCATGACCTGCGCCAAGTACCTCAAGCCGGTGGTGCTGGAGTTGGGCGGCAAGGCCCCGATGGTGGTGCTGGACGATGCCGACATCGACGATGCGGTGAACGGCGCGGCATTTGGCTGCTTTGCCAACAGCGGACAAATCTGCATGTCCACCGAGCGCATCATCGTGGACGAAAAAATCGCCGATGTCTTTGTCAAGAAATTTGTCGACAAGGCCAAGGTGTTGCCAGTAGGTGACCCGCGCAAGCCCGAGCCGGTAGTGCTTGGTTCTGTCATTGGGATGAATACGGTCGATCATTGCAATGCGCTGATTGATGACGCCCTGTCCAAAGGCGCCAAGCTGCTGTGCGGAGGCAAGGCAGAAAACACCCTGATGGCTGCCACGGTGCTCGACCATGTGACCCCGGCCATGCGGATCTATCACGAGGAAAGCTTTGGCCCGGTCAAGCCGATTGTGCGGGTCAAGGGCGTCGAGGAGGCCGTGGCCTGCGCCAATGACAATGAGTACGGTCTGTCCGCAGCCGTCTTCGGCGGCGACATCGCGCGTGCCTTCAATGTGGCGCGACGCATTGATTCGGGCATCTGCCATGTCAACGGGCCCACCGTGCACGATGAAGCGCAGATGCCATTTGGCGGGGTTAAGGGCTCGGGCCTGGGTCGGTTTGGCGGCAAGGCGGGCATCCATGAATTCACGGAGCTGCGCTGGATCACGATGCAAACCTCACCCCGGCATTACCCCTTTTGAGTGAGCGGTGAAGGTTTGTGCGGGGTGGCCCCTGCGCAGCGCCCATCCCAATGACGGCGGGCCACGCCCCAAGCGGCTATCGAACCATCTGGATCAGCGCTGAATCTCGTGGCTGGGGCGCAGCGGCCCGCGCGCGCAGCTGGCCGCAGCCGCCGTCCACGTCCTGCCCGGCCGAATGGCGCAATTTGGTCAGGATGCCGCGGCGGTGCAAGCGTCGCGCCAAGTCGGCTGCACGCTCCCAGCTGGGTCGCTTAAACGGCAGGCTCGCCACCTCGTTGTAGGGTATGAAGTTGAGAATGGCGTACTTGCCGTGCAATAGCCGTACCAGGCCCTCGATTTCGTCATCGGTGTCATTGATACCTTCCAGCAAGGTCCACTGGTACTGGATCGGGTAAGCACTCTGTCGGGCATAGGCTTCGCCTGCATCGACCAGCGCTTCTGGGGTCAGCGCGGGAGCACGCGGCAGCAATTGGGCGCGCAGATCCGAGCGCGTGCTGTGCAGCGACAGTGCCAACGCCGGCTTGACCCGTCCCTTGGGCAAGGCTTCAAACACGCGCGGGTCGCCCACCGTGGAAAAGACCAGGCTCTTGTGCCCAATGTCGCCGGCGGTTCCCAGCAGGTCGATGGCTTCCAACACATTGTCCAGGTTGTGGGCAGGTTCGCCCATGCCCATGAAGACCACACGGCGCACCAGCTGGCTGGCACGCGCCAGCACCACCTGGGCCACGATCTCGCCACTGCTCATCTGACGCACCAGACCGCCCGTGCCGGTCATGCAAAACACACAGCCCACGGCGCAGCCGACCTGGGTGGACACGCACAGCGCCGGTGTACGCCCGGGTGGCATGTGCACGCTTTCCACCAGCTGCCCATCGGCCAGTGCGACAACACGGCGCAGTGAGCCATCGGCACCCGGATGCTCTGAATGCACTTGGGCCAGCGCTGCCAGATCGCGCTCGATATCAGGCAATCCGGCGCGCAAGCTGGCGGGTAAAAAATTTTCGATGGGTTGCCGGCCGTGCGTCTGCGGCAAGGCGTGCGTCCACAGGCGCAGCACCCGGTGCGCGTGCTGGGGATTGGCGCCCAGAGCATGCAAGCGCTGTCGCAGGGCCCCGATCTGCATGAAACCTAGGCCGCCTCGCGGTAAAAAGGGCCGGCGCGCAGTTGACGCGCGGGCAGCGGTTGAACGGCCAATTCAATAGCGTGAATGTGTTCGGGCGTGGTGCCGCAGCAGCCGCCAACGATGTTGACCAGGCCCTCGGCGGCAAATTCGCGCAGCAGCCGGCTGGTCACTTCGGGGGTTTCATCAAAGCCGGTTTCGCTCATGGGGTTGGGCAAGCCAGCGTTGGGGTAGCAGCTGATGAAGGTGTCTTGCGCCACCTTGGCCAACTCCTGAAGATAGGGCCGCATCAGGGCCGCCCCCAGGGCGCAGTTCAGCCCTACCGCGAGCGGCTGTGCATGCCGCACGCTATGCCAGAAGGCAGTCACAGTCTGGCCGCTGAGGATACGGCCGGAGGCATCGGTCACGGTGCCGCTGATGATGATGGGCAGGCGTTCGCCCGATTGCTCGAAGTACTCGTCGATGGCGAACAAGGCCGCCTTGGCATTCAGGGTGTCAAAGACGGTTTCCAGTAACAGCAGATCGGCGCCACCCTCTGCCAGAGCGTGCACCTGCTCCAAATAGGCGGCGCGCAACTCTTCAAAGGTGACATTGCGGGCCCCCGGGTCATTCACATCTGGGCTGATGCTGGCGGTCTTGGGGGTGGGGCCCAGGGCGCCGGCGACGAACCGGGGTCGCTCGGGGGTGCTGAACTTGTCGCAGGCAGCGCGCGCCAAGCGGGCAGACGCCAGGTTCATTTCCGCGGCCAAATCGGCCATGTCGTAATCGGCCTGGGCGATGCGGGTGGCACCAAAGGTGTTGGTTTCAATGATGTCAGCCCCCGCGCTCAGATAGCCCTCATGGATGTCCTGGATGATGGCGGGCTGCGTCAAAGAGAGCAGCTCATTGTTGCCTTTGACATCTTTGGAAAAGTCCTTGAAGCGCTGCCCACGATACTGGGCCTCGCCAAGCTTGAAGCGCTGGATCATGGTCCCCATGGCGCCATCAAGGATCAGAATGCGTTGGGCAAGGATCTTGGGCAATACCTGGGCGCGGGTGTAATGCAAAGATGTCATGGGAGAGATTGTAAAAGTCCGGGACAATCCAGGCTCATGCATATTTCCCTGAACCAGGACATTCTGCAGCGTGTCTTTGGCTATGACTCGTACCGCGGCCCCCAACAGAACATCGTGGACCATATCAGCGCTGGGGGCGACGCGCTGGTGCTCATGCCAACCGGTGGCGGCAAATCCTTGTGCTACCAGATCCCGGCGCTCACGCGGCAGCAGGCTGGTGGGGGCACCACGCTGGTCATCTCGCCGCTGATCGCGCTGATGCATGATCAGGTGGGCGCCTTGCACGAGCTGGGGGTGGAGGCCGCCTTTCTAAATTCAAGCCTTGATGGGGAAGCTGCTGCCGCCGTGGAGCGGCGACTGCTGAAGGGCGAGCTGACCCTGTTGTATGCAGCGCCAGAGCGGGTCACCACACCACGCTTTCTGGCGCAGCTTGACTCATTGGCCGAGCGCGGGCTGCTTTCACTCTTTGCCATTGATGAGGCGCATTGTGTGAGCCAGTGGGGCCATGACTTCCGACCTGAATACCGAGCTCTCACGATCCTGCACGAGCGCTTTCCCGGCGTGCCGCGCATTGCGCTGACAGCCACCGCCGATGCCTTGACCCGCGAAGACATCCTGGAGCGCCTGCAGCTGCAGGGGGCGCGCCAGTTCATCAGCAGCTTTGACCGGCCCAATATCCGCTACACCATCGTCGAGAAGAAAGACGGCCTCGCCCAGCTGTTGCGCTTCATCGAGCGCGAGCACCCCGGCGATGCCGGCATTGTCTATTGCCAGACACGCAAGCGGGTGGAGGATGTGGCACGCGCCCTGTGCGAGGCCGGCCTGAGCGCCCTGCCCTACCATGCAGGCCTGGAGCCGGCCGTGCGCCAAGACAACCAGGATCGCTTTCTGCGCGAGGAGGGATTGGTGATGGTGGCCACCATTGCCTTTGGTATGGGCATTGACAAGCCCGATGTGCGCTTTGTGGCGCATCTGGACATGCCCAAGAACATCGAGGGCTACTACCAGGAGACCGGGCGCGCCGGGCGTGATGGTGCAGCAGCCAACGCCTGGATGGCCTATGGACTGCAGGATGTGGTGAACCAGCGCCGCATGATCGATGAAAGCCCGGCCGGCGAGGGATTCAAGCAAGTGATGCGCGGCAAGCTTGATGCCTTGCTGGCGTTGGCCGAGGCCACCGATTGCCGGCGCGTTCGCCTGCTGGCCTATTTTGGAGAAACTTACGTTCAAACTTCCGGTGCCGAGGGGCCATCCGGACAGAATGCACCGGTCCTGGTGGCCGCCTGTGGCAATTGCGATAACTGCCTGCACCCGCCCACGGTGCGCGATGGTACCGAACTGGCGCGCAAGCTGCTTTCCTGCATCTACCGCGTGCAGCAAGCCAGTGGCGTCAGTTTCGGCGCCGGTCACATCATGGATGTCCTGCGCGGCAAAGCCAGCGACAAGGTGGCGGCCTACGGCCATGCCTGCCTGAGTACCTTTGGTATCGCGCGTGACGCCAGCGAAAGCGAGCTGCGGGCCGTGCTGCGCCAGTTGATCGCCATCGGCGCGGTGGCCGTCGATGGCCAGGCCTTCAACACCTTGCAGTTGACCGAGGGGTCGCGTGCGGTGCTCAGGGGTGAGGTGGGAGTGCAGCTGCGCCAGGCCGTGGCGGCGCCGCTGTCAGGCAAGACCCGACGCCGCAGTGCACTGCCGTCGGTCGCTGCCGCCAATCTGGATGCGGATGCGCAGATCCGCTATATCAAACTCAAGGCCTGGCGGGCTGAGGTGGCCAGTCAACACAACCTGCCGGCCTATGTGATTTTTCACGATGCCACGCTGGCGGCTATCGCTGAGCGCGCCCCGCAAAACCTTGAGGCATTGGGCGGCATCAGCGGGCTGGGCGCCAAAAAACTGCAAGCCTATGGCGCCGAGGTGTTGCGGGTAGTGGCCTGCTGATTTCGGGCTAGAGTAAAGGGATGGCGTCCGATCTTGAAAGCGACCAGGCTGCCTGTCTGGTGATGACAACTTTGCCAAACGCGCAAAGCGCGGCGGAGTTGGCACGCGAATTGGTCCAGACCGGCATGGCTGCCTGTGTGCAAATGCTGCCGATCCAGAGCTTTTATATGTGGAAGGGACAAGCCTGCGAGGAGCCGGAGTGCCTGTTGCTGATCAAAACACGTTGCTCGTTATTTGCCGAGGTGGAGCGTTTCATTCGCCACCATCATTCGTATGAAGTCCCGGAAATTCTCCAGCTTCCTATCTCGGCGGGGTCATTGCCCTACCTGGATTGGCTGGTAGCTCAAACCCGGGAAACGAACGACAAGGGCTGAAGATTTTTTCTTGAGTCGGGGGCCGGCCAGATCCCCTTGCCTGATGGCCTGAAGCGGCCGTGCTTTTTTGCGGGTGACAGCCAGGGACCTTGGCCTAGTGATGATGAAAGCGGGACTCGTAGGCGATTGCAGCGCCGGTCATGGTGTTGTGCAGGCGCTCAATGGCGCGACCGTGCCGTGCATCACCAAGACCACTGGCCAGTTGCTGTCGATGTTGCGCCAGCAGCCTGTTGAGTTTGCTGCGGCAGGCATCCAGCATCCCCCCAAGATGCAGCGCAATATAGGCCACATGGTCAGCATGAGTTTGCTGGAACTCACCAGCCCATTGCTCGAACAGCTGAGACTTGTAGGTTCCTTTGGCAGGCGTTTTGATAAGCGTGTGCATGGCAATATGTACAAATAAACAGTTACGGACTTGCGGTGGCCTGGTCAGGGTTGCCAACCTTGGCCGGATTGCAGACCCGGGTGTGGTAATCACGTACGACCCCCATTTTTGGTTGACAGAGATCGAGTCAGACAGTTTGGGCTTGGGCGCCGCCGTGCCTGAAGGCGGGTAGAATTACGGTAATTGAAACTCTGGCTAACCCGTCAATACCATGTCCTCACAGCCCCACCAACACCAAGAAGGCCCAGTTGACCCTGTAGAAAGCATTGTTGGCGTCATCCCGGTTGTGATTCCGGCGGTTGGTGCCTTGTTGATTTTTCTGCTGGCCTTTATTGCCATTTACGTCGGCTGAGCCAATCTTTTCAGGGTGCCGCGCGCTGCGGCATGATATGAATGCCCTCGGGTGGCAGCCTGAGTTGCAGCAAACTGCCCGGCTTTGCCTCCAGCTTTCTCAGTTGTGAACTTGACAGGTTGAGCGTCAGCCGAGACTGTGGCAAGGCCTTGGGAGAAAACATACACAAGCTGGTTTCGCCCAGGGGCAGCAGCTCCAGGAGCTGACAGATCAGAAAGTTATCGTGAGTTGATGGCTCGACGCTAGGGCCAGACGCGGGCAAGAGATCAATATGCTCACCCACCAGCACCCAGGAAATCGCGGCCCCGTCAGCCAGCCGGTTTTTATCGATCACCTGCAAGTCCAGGGTGGCACCGCCCGAATCTCGCCAGCTGAGCCGACCCCAACCGGGCGACTGCTTGAAAAAATGACCTTCAAAATGATTCTGGATGCCCACCAGATCAGCCACGCGCGCATTGCGCGGACTGGCAAATACCTTGGCCGGAGGACCACTTTGCAAGGTTCGGCCGCCATCAAGGATCACCACCCGGTCCGCCAGACGCCGCGCCTCGGCCAAATCATGGGTGACCAGAATCATGGGCGTTGAAACTTCCTGGCGCAGGCTGGCGAGCTCACGGTAGAGGGTCTGACGGGTTGGGGCATCGACCGCTGAAAAGGGTTCATCAAGCAATAACACGCCATGGTGCGGGCTCGCTTCTTGGGCTTGATGGGTGATGCGGCGTAGCGCGCGCGCCAGGGCCACCCGCTGTTGCTGGCCACCGGAAAGCTCAGCAGGCCGGCGCCGCTCCAGACCGGCCAAGCCCAGCCGCTCAAAAAGCGCGCGCAAACTGGCGTCATTCCAGATGTCCAGCTGCGAGGGGCAGGCGACGGCCACATTCTCCAGGGCGCTCAGGTTAGGAAACAGGGCGTAGTTCTGGAACACCAGGCCCACCCGGCGTTGTTGCGGGCCAAGTGCGATGCCCTGCTCGCTGTCAAACCACAGAGTCTTGCCCAGTGCGACTTGGCCGGCCAGGCGGGGGGGGCGCAGCAATCCGGCGACTGCACGGAGCAAAGAGGTTTTGCCGCTGCCCGAGGGGCCCACCAGCGCAATCAGCTCGCCGGCGGCGCACTCAAACTCGGCGTCCAGCTGGATGGGTCCAGGGCAATTTAAGTGTACCTTCAGGTCCATCAGCGCGGCACTCCCTTGCCAGGCGAACCCGTGCGCCCGGCAGCAAATACCAGCGCCAGAGCGAGCAATGAAAACAGGACCAGTGCCAGGGCCATCTGGTGGGCGCCGCCCAGATCAAAGGCCTGGACGCGGTCATAGATGGCTACGCTCAGGGTCCGGGTTTCACCAGCAATGCTGCCGCCCACCATCAGAACCACGCCAAATTCACCCAGTGTGTGAGCAACCGTCAGGGCAATACCCGCCAACATACCAGGCCAGGCCAACGGCAGTTCAATTTTCCAAAAGGTCTGCCAGGAACTGAGCCCACTGACCCAGGCCGCTTCGCGCAGGTTGTCCGGCAAGCTCGCAAAGGCACGCTGAATGGGCTGCACCATGAAGGGCAGGTTGATCAGGGCGCTGGCCAGAAGCAGCCCCTCAAAACTAAAGACCAGCCGCAGGCCCATTGACTGGCTTAGCCAGTTCCCCAGTGTTGAATTGGTACCCAATACCAGCAAGAAATAAAAGCCGATCACGGTGGGTGGCAACAACAACGGCAGCATCAGCAGGGCTTCAGCCAGGGGTTTGCCCCGCCAGCGGCTCCAGGCCAGCCACCGTGCCAGCAAAATCCCCACTGGCAACAAGACCAACGCAGTGAGCGCAGCCAGAAGAATAGAAACGCGGGCAGCCTGCCAATCCATGAGTAAATTATCGACCTGGACCGGGCTTAGTTATCAAACCCATAGAAATGAAGCAGTTCGCGTGCATCCGGGCTGAGTAGATAGTCGTAGAGGCGCTGCGCTTGGGGGCTAGCCTGGCCCAACAAGACCATGCGTTGTCGCAGGGGCGCATGCAGCTCAGCGGGCAAGACCCCATGTTTTCCAAATTGGGCTACCTCTGGCGCCAAGGCCAGCGACAGGGCGGTGATGCCTGCCTGGGCTGCACCTGTGGCGACAAACTGGGTGGTTTGGGCAATGTTTTCCCCCAGCACCAACTTTGGCCGCACCATTTCCCACAGGCCCAGGCGCTGGAGGGCCTCACGGGCTGCCCGTCCATAAGGGGCATGCTCCGGGTTGGCAATCGCAAATTTTTCGACCAGTCTCCAGCTGGCACGAAGACCCGCAAGTTGCTCGTCGGGCTGGATAGCCGAATTTTTTGGCAGGAAAAGGGCAATTCGTCCCTGCGCATACAGGGCGCCGCGGTCATGGGTGCCATTGGGAAGTCGACGGCTCAATCCGGCCACAACCAGTTGCTCAACCCAGGCCTCATCGGCAGACATGAACAAATCAATCGGCAGCCCTTGACGGATCTGCCGGGCAAGATTGCCGGAGGCCCCGAAATTCACCTCCACCAAGATGCCTGTGGCCTTTTGAAAGTTAGCCAGCAGACGCGCAAGGGCAAACTTCAAATCACTGGCTGCCGCCACCCTGACCGAACGGGTGGGTGCGG
>Ga0075470_10000177_pt1 | contig 22401 bp, 40 predicted proteins | sample DEB19_08_DNA_4_FD_71482 | JGI IMG/M metagenome (GOLD analysis project Ga0075470, IMG submission 71482) | Aqueous microbial communities from the Delaware River and Bay under freshwater to marine salinity gradient to study organic matter... | ecosystem: Environmental > Aquatic > Marine > Coastal ... | reverse complement strand
GGCACGACGCTGCACGTAGCGACCGGCGAAGGCGGGCTGTGAAGAAAGACCCGCGCCTCGAGCGGGCTGGTGTCGCTGGCTACAACAAGCCGAAAAAGACACCATCCCACCCGACAAAGAGCCATGTGGTCGTGGCCAAGGTCGGCGACGAGGTGAAGACTATTCGCTTCGGCCAGCAGGGCGTCTCAGGCTCTCCCAAGAAAGAAGGCGAGAGCAAAGCGGCGAAGGCCAGGCGCGAGTCGTTCAAGGCGCGGCATGCGAGCAATATCGCGAAGGGTAAGATGTCGGCGGCTTATTGGGCTGACAAGGTGAAGTGGTAATGTCATACACCAAACCTGAACTCAGAGAGCGTATCAAGAACCGCGTACTTGCTGGCACAAAAGGTGGCAAAGCGGGGCAATGGTCTGCTCGTAAGGCTCAGATTGTAGCACAAGAATATAAGAAGGCTGGCGGTGGTTACACCGGTGCCAAGACTAGCAAGCAAAAGTCTTTGTCCAAGTGGACTAAAGAAGAGTGGGGAACCAAGTCTGGTAAGCCAAGCACTCAAGGTTCTAAAGCTACAGGTGAAAGATATCTGCCAAAGAAAGCAAGAGAGAAACTCTCTGCTGCTGAATACGCTAAGACATCAGCTAAGAAGCGTGAAGACTTGAGCAAGGGCAAGCAGTTCTCTAAGCAACCTAAATCAATAGCAAAGAAAACTTCGAGGTATAGATAATGGCAACAGGTACAGCAGGTAGTTCATTTACTAGCGAGCTTAATCGCTTAGCTAATGGTGGCACATACCCATCGCTACTCAATTATGTAGCACCTACTCAGGCTGCTAATGTATACGCAGGAACTACTGGACTGGCCTTAATTGCTGCCCTCAATAAGAAAGCCGATGCTAACCGTCAACCTAATAACTACAAAGCTCTTGGCGGTATCTGCAATGAACTTGCAGGAACAACAGACTTATCCCCGACTGACGCTTTAAGGAGCATTAACCTGTGACAACACTTGGCTCAATGATTGATGAGGTTTTAATCAACCTCTCAGGCTACACATACCAGCAGGACAGAAGCACATACCTGACGGCTGCAGTCACCACATTAACTTCTCCTAGTTCCTCGCCAACGATTCTGAGCCTTGGCTCAACTGACTCAGTAGGTAAGGGTATCATTGAAGTTGACGAGGAATTGATGTGGATTACATCCTTTGACCGTGTAGGCAACACGGCAACTATCGCGCCATACGGACGCGGATATCTAGGCACAACTGCTGCTACCCATGCTGTTGATGCTAAGGTTACTATCTCTCCAATCTTCCCACGCTATGTAGTGAAGCGTGCTATCAACGACACTGTCCGTGCTATGGGCACACAGCTTATGGTGATTGGACAAACAACATTTACATTTAATCCATCGGTTACAACATACGAGGTAACAGACTCGGGCGGTAGTCTGATTGAAAATATCCTCAGTATGTCTTGGCAGGATATTGGGCCAAGTCAAGAGTGGATTCCGGTTCGCCGTTGGACATGGGACGCAAAGGCAGAATCTGCAACATGGGGCAACAATGCCCAGACAGTTACCATAGGTGACTATATCACAGCAGGTCGCACTGTTAAAGTAAACTACTTGAAGCAACCATCTGCAATGTCTAACACATCAGATGACTTCACAACTACCACAGGATACTCCGAGACTGCTCGTGATGTTGTAGTCCTTGGTGCAGCTTACCGACTACTTACATACCTTGACCCAGCTCGTGCTAGCCAGATTAGCCCACAAGCTGATGAGATTGATGCTAAGCGCTCCTTTGGCTCTGCCAACTCCGCTGCTCGTCAAATCTTTGCACTTTATCAACAGAGACTCAAAGAAGAAATATCAGCCTTCCAGGGTCAATTCCCAACCCGAGTTCACTACAGCCGATAGGAACATAGATGACAACACGCCAATACTCGTCCCGTAGCCAGCAGAGTACGCTGACTGGAACAATCACATCGGGTGCAACCTCGATGACAGTTGTTTCAGGAACTACTCTACTAGGTGGTGTGACAATCCCTTCTGGTCGTACCTTCACATTGGTAATCGACCCTGATACCGCCCTTGAGGAAATTGTAGATGCCACGGCGGTAGCCACTAACACCTTTACAATCACTCGTGCCATTGACGGCTCATCGGCACAGGAACACTCAGCGGGTGCAGTAGTTCGCCACATGGCAATCGGCCGTGACTTCCGCGATGCTAACCTACACGCTGAAGCCGACGCTTACTACAACGATGGCTCAGGTACCGGACACACAATGCACGGCATTGGCTCCGGCGAAGGTGTTGTTGTTGGTACACTTAAGTCACAAACTCTTACCAATAAGACTCTTACAGCACCAACAATTTCTGACCCAACAATTACAGGAACAGCTTCTGCTGGAGCAGTCCTAGTATTTGAAGGTACTACGGCAGATGCCTATGAGACTACCCTGACTGTAGTTGACCCAACACAGGACAACACAATCACCCTACCTAACACAACAGGTACGGTAGTCATTGTAGATGCAACACAGACTCTGACAAATAAAACCTTGACGAGTCCTGTATTATCGGGTACGCCAGTAATTACAGGTCTGTCCTCAGCAGGTATGATTTCATCCTCTGCTACCCCTAAAGATTATGTAGATAGCATTCTAGGCTCAGCAACGGCTGCAGCAACCTCAGCAGCATCGGCTGCTACAAGTGCTGCCTCTGCCGCTACAAGTGCCTCTAGCGCGGCTACAAGCGCTTCTAACGCCCTAACTAGCGCCAACAGTGCATCTACCTCAGCCACAGCAGCAGCCACCTCTGCAGCCTCTGCAGCGACTTCTGCTACGGCAGCAGCAACTTCTGCTACTAGCGCTGCAGCAAGTGCAACTACGGCTTCTAACTCTGCCGCTGCAGCAGCCACATCGGCTACATCGGCTTCTAATAGTGCTACTGCTTCTGCTACATCGGCATCTGCAGCAGCCACCAGCGCAACAAGCGCTGCTGCTTCTGCAACATCTGCTGCTAACTCAGCAAGTGCTGCTGCTACATCTGCTACCTCTGCTGCTGCTAGCGCTACTGCTGCAGCCACAAGTGCAGCCAGTGCAGCAACATCAGCAACTTCAGCAGCAGCCAGCGCAGCATCGGCTGCAGCGGTTCTTGCTGGAGCAATATCGGCAACTATCTTTGATGCTAAGGGTGATTTGATTGTAGCCTCTGCAGCAGACACAGCATCACGTCTGGCAGCAGCATCTACCAATGGTTATGTCTTAAGCGTTAACTCTGCTACTGCTAGCGGACTTGAGTGGATTGCTCCTCAGTCTGGCGACATTACCGCAGTTAACGTTACTTCCCCGATTACAGGTGGAGGAACAGGTGGGGATGTAACTATCTCTATCCAATCTGCTACCACAACACAGTCTGGTGCAGTACAACTTGAAGACTCAACTGCTAGCACATCTGTCACAACGGCTGCTACACCTAACTCAGTTAAGTCAGCATATGACTTGGCTAATGGAGCAGTTGCTAAGTCTACCTTCAATGCTAAAGGTGACATACTTTCGGCTAGCGCTAATGACACTCCAGCAATTCTGACAGTAGCATCAACTGATGGATATGTTCTTACAGTATCTGCAACAGCAGCAACAGGACTTGCGTGGGCTGCAGCACCGTCAGGACTACCATCTCAGACTGGAAACAATGGATACTATTTGACCACAAACGGAACTACCGCTTCGTGGGCTGCCGTAACTACAGACCCAACACCAACCGTATTCCTATTAATGGGAGCCTAAGGAGAAAGAAAAATGCCAACAACATATAAAGTACTTGGACAAGTAGCACCTTCGGCTACTACGGCAACTACTGCCTACACCTGTCCATCATCACCAGCAACGCAAACAGTAGTCTCTAGCATTGTGATAGCAAATCGTGCATCATCATCTGCGACATTCCGCATTGCTGTTCGTCCTAACGGAGCAACACTAGCCAACGAGCATTACCTTGCTTATGATGTGACAGTAGGTGCATCTGATTCAACAGTATTGACCTTAGGTATCACTATGGATTCCTCTGATGTCATTACTGTCTATGCTTCAACCGCCAACCTTTCCTTCAATATCTTTGGAAGCGAAATAGCGTAATGGCTGCTACTAGAGCATCTTCCTCTAGTATCTTGCTGGGACAACCTAAGAGTCGTTCTTTCCTAGCAGGGAACTACGGGTCTATATCCAATTATGAGTCTATTGCTACTGTAACTGTTAGTAGTGGTGGTGCTTCAAATGTTGAGTTCACGTCAATCCCGTCTACCTTTGCTCACCTTCAGGTTCGGATTATGAGTCTAGGTAGTTATGCTGGAAATCAAAGTCTAAGTGCAACATATAATAACGATACAGGCTCTAATTATTCATCTCATTGGCTAACAGGAAATGGCAGTACGGCAAGTGCTGGTACAACGGCAAATGATAATATCCAATATTATGGTTTTGGTTTATGGGCTAGCGAACCAGTTGTCTCAGTTATTGACATTTTAGATTATGCAAATACTAATAAGTATAAAACAATGCGTTGTTTGACAGGCTTAGATAGGAATGGTTCGGGACACGTTTATTTGTTTAGTGGTTCTTGGAGAAATACAAACGCCATTACATCTATAAAAATTGCTGCAAATAGTGGTAATTTTAACCAATACTCCCACTTCGCCCTATACGGAATTAAGGGGGCATAATGCCTACAACATACGAACCGATTGCAACGACAACGCTTAGCAGCGCGGCAGCAACTGTTGAATTTACTTCTATAAGCGGAAGTTACACCGATTTAGTTTTAGTAATAGATACGGCTATGTCCAGTTCAGGGGCTACCGTTTATATTCGCGTCAATTCTGATTCGGGTAGCAATTATTCAACGACTACGCTGTATGGAAATGGCACAAGCGCATTGAGCGCAAGGTTGAGCAATAGTACCAACGGTATGATGGTGGGGACTTATGATGGGTTCAGCACAGAAAGATTAAACGCTATTTGTCATTTTATGAATTATGCAAATACCACTACTTACAAAAGTATGGTAAACAGATTTAACCAATCTAACAAATCAACCGATGCGAATGTTAGTTTGTGGCGTTCTACTTCTGCAATTACTACAATTCTTGTTAGAAATAACAGTTCACAAACCTTCGCTTCCGGCTCAACCTTCACTCTCTACGGCATCAAGGCGGCATAATGGCACTTACATATACAGCAATAGCCACCGTAACAGTAGGCAGTGGTGGGGCTAGCAGTATTACTTTTAGTTCCATTCCGCAAAGTTATACGGATTTATTAGTGAAATTATCTACGAGAAGCAATCAAGCCTCTGGGCCTGACTATGTTTATTTACAATTCAATAGCAATACAAGCACCAGCAATTATCAAGGTATATTTTTACGCGGTAACGGCTCAACTGTTGCTTCATCTTCTAATACAACCGAAGGTAAAATTAGAGCAGCAATTACTACAACAAGCGGTGAAACAACAAGTACATTCTCAAACTGCGAAATTTATATTCCTAACTACACAAGCAGTAACAATAAGAGTACAAGTTCTGATTGGGTTCCAGAAAATAACGCGACCGCAACATTTATGGGCATTACTGCTGGTTTATGGACTCAAACTAGCGCAATTACATCAATGCAGTTGAGTCTAAGTTCAGGTAGTTTTGTCCAACACTCAACAGCATATCTATTTGGAATTAGGAAGGACTAGTCTGTGGCTATCACCAAGATAAGTAACTCTGGAATATATGGCACCAAGTATAATGATATTGCTGCTGACAACAATTACTTTGAGACTATTGCTAAGATAGTAGTAGGTAGTGGTGGGAGTTCTAGTGTTGAATTTACCTCAATCCCGTCCACGTTCACTCATCTTCAGGTTCGGTATATCGCACAAACTAACAGAGGAACTTTTGGTGTAGAAAGTTTCAAAATAAATGTTGGTGTATCTTCAGCCGATACAGGGGCGAACTATACGCGGCATTATTTGTTAGGAAATGGCGATTCAGTTGCCGCCTCAGCCGATACTTCTCAAACTTATTGGGAAGGCGTAAACGATTTTGGAACAACAACGGGCGGCACTTTCGGTGCAGGTGTTATAGACATTTTAGATTATGCGAACACTAATAAATATAAAACAATGCGCAAATTTGGCGGCGTAGATGTAAACGGAACAGTTGGCGGAGTTGGCGGAAGTGCAGCGTTGGTTTCCTCTGTATGGATGTCCACAAGCGCAATTGGTTACATAAAAATTGCTGCTATGACAAATACTTTACAACAACACTCCCACTTCGCACTATACGGGGTGAAATAACTATGGCTAAGACAGGCACATATACTCTGATTGAAAAGACTACGCTCACATCAACAACGCGATACATTACTTTTTCAAACATCCCAAGTTCTTATACCGATTTAGTGCTTGTTGGCTTCGGTAAAAATACTGTTGCTGGAGATAATTTGGTGTACAAACTAAATGGCGCAACAAGTGGTTATTCCACCACCCGTATCTATGGCTCAGGGTCAGCCGCATCTTCTACTCGGTGGACTACATCAGTTCCAGTTTCTCTTGTAGGGTTTGTTGGAACGGAATGGGGCAACTTCATCACCCACTTTATGAACTACTCAAACACAACCACCTATAAGACACACCTCACGCGCTGCAACTATGCAAACGATGGTGTAGCAGAAGCCGTCAGTCTGTATCAAAGCACCTCGGCAATATCTTCTATTGAAATTTCTATGTCGGACCAAAGTTTTGCTTCGGGCTCAACCTTTGCCCTATACGGAATTGAGGCATACTCCTAATGGCACTACAGATATATAAGATTGCATCTAGTACTGTGGGTAGCGGTGGGGCGAGCACGATTGAATTTACAAATATTCCTAGTGGGTACACTGATTTGCTTTTATTTACCAGTGCACGAAACAACGACAATCAGGCAGGTGTACCTTTTGGTGGTATCTATATGCAATTTAATAGTTCTACAACTGGATATTCATCAAAATTTCTTTACGGATATGGTTCTGGCAGTGGTTCAATTTCTCCAACTGGAGCAAATTCGCTTTCATCTTATATAACATCGCTAACTGCTACAACGAGTGTTTTTAGTAACAACACATTTTATATTCCAAACTATACAGGAAACACTAATAAATCTGTAAGTATTGACGGAGTCAATGAAAATAATGCAACTGACGGTAGACAGAATATGGTGGCTGGTTTATGGTCTAACACAGCAGCCATAACTTCTATTACACTAAAAACAGAAGATAATAACGGAAATGCAAAAAGTTTTGTCCAATATACAACCGCAACACTCTACGGAATCCTATAGAAAGGGATAACACAAATGACAGAAACACTAACCAAAGTGGTAGTAGACTGCAGCACGGGGGAACAAACCGTTGTCCCATTAACTGCAGAAGAAATTGCTCAACGTGAAGCAGATGCAGCAGCCTTCGCTGTAGCGGAAGCAGAACGCATCGCAGCAGAAGAAGCAAAGGCAGCAGCCAAAGCAGCAGCCGAAGCCAAACTTGCAGCACTCGGTCTAACCGCAGAAGAAATCGCAGCACTAAGCAAGTAATGAATGACATTGACTGGGCTGCCCACAACGCAGCCCATCAACAATGGATTATAGAAGGCAAGAATGAAGCCTATATCTGCCCTAAGTGTGGCGGAACCATTCGTGATTGGACATCAATTTAAGTAAAGGTAGGGGACAATGATTCAAAAGAATGAAACTGTAGCAATCGGCTGGTGTGACAATGGCACAACTGACGGCAAATTTACCGAAGGGTTAATGACAGCAGTAATTACTGGCGGTGCCAACGGTATGCCTATTCACACCAGTATCCGAGTCCAAGGTAATCAGATTGGCAGACAACGCCAAGTACTCTTTGACCATTGGGCAGATAAGATTAAGACTGACTGGCTACTGTGGGTAGATTCAGACATAGTCCTTAGCCTAGATGCTATGGCTAAACTGTGGAAGACGGCAGACAAGATTAATCGTCCTGTTGTCAGCGGTGTCTACTTCATCTCTAAAGAGAATGAGGGTAGCTTAATGCGTCCCTTCCCTGTACTCTTTGATGATGTTGATGAATTCCAAATCAGGTACCATCACCCACTACCTAAAGATGAAGTCATCAAGTGTGACTGTGCTGGCTTTGGATTTGTGCTGATGCACAAGTCTATCGTACCAAAGATGAGAGCAGCTCACCCTGGCAAGGGTATGTTTATGGAGACTGGCGATGGTGTTGATGACCATTTCGTCGGTGAAGATATCATCTTCTTCCGCCGCATGAAAGCGGCAGGCATCCCACTACATGCACATACCGGGGCGATAGTCAAACACATGAAGCGTTTCTCGCTTGACTATGACTACTATGCTATGTACTGGACTAACGAACAATTAAAAGAGAAGTTAAAAGAACAACAAGGCTAGGAGAATAAGTGGCTGGTCGTGATATTACCGAAGGTCGTGCAACGCGTGCGGTTGCCGTTGACGTTGGCGTACTTTCGGATGCATCCATTTGGCAGAACACTGATATTGCTTATGATGTAGCTATTGGTGGTATGCCATTCATCTACGCAATTAGCGACCAGAACCCTTATATCCGTCAGACTGCACCATTCCGTAAGGACCAGTTTGATAACCAAACAGAGCCAGGTGAGCAGTCACTTACTGGTTGGTGGCTACGCAGCCAGTCCTCCTTCCATGAAGGAACTGGTATTACATTCTATGACCCAGCACTATTGCCCGGGGATAGCACATACCGCTTTGCTGATAGCAAGGGTGTTAATGTATGGGAGATTGGTCAGGCTACGCTACTTCGTAGTAGCACACAGGGACACAATGTAACTGGCCCGATTGAAACTAATGGCCGTGCATTCCAACAGCTACGCTCTATCAAATGGAATAACACTAATGGAGTACTACTGCATGATGAGTACGATGTTGACAAGATTGATACTGCAGGTACCGTAACTCATTTCATTGATTACAACGCAGGAACTGATGACAAAGTCTATGCTATCTGTGATGATGGAACTACAGCTTTCTGGGTGACAAACGATACTGGTCCGTCAGGTAAACTTGAGGTAAATAAAAAGGCATTAACTGGCACATCAACAACATCTCCTACGGTTATGTTCACCGCTGCTGGTATTACAGTAACTAATGCTGTAATGGAGTATGTCAAAGAGCGTATCATTATGTGCGCCAATAACTCTGTCTATGAGTTCTCATCCAACGCTTCGTCCCTGCCTACCGCTGTCTACACTCATGGAGATGCTGACCATATCTTCACTAGCATCACTGCATCTGGTGCTGCTATCTACATATCAGGATACAGCGGTGTTCAGTCCAATATCTATAAGTTTACACTCAATACCAACGGTACTATGCCTACCTTGAATCAGGCTGTGACTGCTGCTGAAATGCCTGCTGGTGAGATTATCCATAAGATTTACTACTACCTCGGCAGAATGATGATTGGCACCAACAAGGGTATCCGTGTAGCCAACGTAGATGCTGATGGCTCATTGACTTATGGTCCACTTGTAGTAGAGACAAGCCAGCCTTGCTATGACTTTGCTGCCCGTGACAGATATGTTTGGTGTGCAACAGGTGTTGACGGGGCTCCTGGGGTAATCCGCATGGACTTGTCAAATGAAATATCTACACTCATATTCCCATATGCTAACGACATATACTATCCTGGTGTATCAGGACATAAGACTACATCTTGCGCTTTCTTAGGTGAGACAGATAGGCTTGCTTACTGCACAGCAAACAATGGTAGTGCTGACGGCTACGTATACTCTGAGACAGCTAGCACATTGATGACAACAGGATACCTGACTACAGGTTACATCCGCTACAATACCCTAGAACCTAAGAACTTTAAGCGCTTACTTGCTCGTGGTGAATACACCTACGGTTCTATGACACTAGAAACTGTAGATGCTGAAGGCACTGAGTACGACATCATATCATACGATGCCAATGTTTCGCCTGTTGAAGTTACTACATCACAACCTACTGGCTCACAAGAGTATGTAGCATATAAGTTTATTCTATACCGGGACGCAACTGACACAACCAAGGGCCCAACATTCAAGGGCTATCAGGCTAAGGCTACTATTGCTACGCCTCGCCAGCGAGTCATAAGATTCCCCGTCTACTGCTTCGATGTAGAGACTGACAAGTACAATGTCATGGTCGGATATGAAGGCCGTGCCTTTGATAGAATCGGTCAGCTTGAAGCTATTGAAGAAGATGGAGATGTTGTCACATGGCAAGACTTGACTACTGGTGAGTCACGCCAATGTGTCATTGAACAAATTACATTCAACCGTGCAACACCACCTGACAGAGGATTTACTGGTTATGGTGGTATTCTAACTATGACCATTAGGACAGTATAAACCATGACACTTGCTGACTGGGCAGCTCTTGCCGTATCCATATTAACCCTTATCGTAGGCTTTGCATCGCTAGTGCGATGGCTCGTCAAGCATTACCTTTATGAACTTAAACCCAATGGTGGTTCCAGTCTTAAGGATAAGGTTAACTCGCTTGAAGAGAAGGTAGAACTACTGACCGAACTAGTCAAGGAAGCATTGAGGAAATGAATGAAACCTGTAGTGAAGGCCGCGAGTCCTGCTGCTATTGCTGTTCTTCGTCAAGCGACAGCATTGTGGCCGAAGCGCAAGAAACTGTCCGACGGATTATTGCCATCACTGGCTCATCAGAAAGCCAGTCCGAATTCAGACCACAACACGGGGCTTGCTGTTGATTTGACACATGACCCAGACAATGGGGTAGACTGTGCAGTTATCTTTGAGAAACTTAAGGAAGACGAGCGAGTCAAGTACCTCATCTTCAAGGGTAAAATTTGGTCGAGGGATAAAGCTAAGCTTGGCAATCGCAAGTATACTGGTAGCAACCCTCACAATAAACATCTTCATATTTCTATCAATGCTGATTCCGCTAATGACACTAGCCCTTGGTTCTGGTGGATGAATCAACCTAAGATTGTGAATACTGTAGTGGCTAAGCTACAGCCTGTCCCAACTAAGAAGCTACCGCTTCCAGTCAAGGCTGAAGTGTGCACCTGCTGTAAGGTTCACAATACTAAACGAAAGGCAAAATAAATGGAAGCACTAAAGCAAGTATCGCTGACATGGTTCCGTGCTGCAGCCTCAGCTGCTATCGCACTCTACCTCGCAGGAGAGACCAACTGGAAGACACTCGGAGCTGCAGCCCTCGCAGGGTTCCTCGGGCCTGTCCTTAAGTGGCTCGACCCATCGGCATCAGAGTTTGGCAGAGGCGCACGCTAGCCCTAGAATACCCTTTAAACGCCTTCTAAGGCCGTTTTAAGACACGAAACCCCCCAACCTAAGGTAATCACCCTAGGAAGGGGGGTCTTTTGTGTTTATCAGATAAGTAGAAAAACCCTTGACTCTTCCCCTAAGTCATGAGTATAATCATATATATTATATAATATATAAATAAATATATAGACCCCGTAGGGGTCTATATAATATATATAAATATAATTATAATAATATATTTATTATATGTCAAGTATTACTGAAAGGACTCCATGGGAGTATACCTTACTGACGATTACAAGATACCGGGACATGTATCGTACTCAGCACTGACTACATACATCGACTGTGGTTATCTTTACTATCTCGGTCGACTACTTGAGATACCTGAACAGCCAGCAGTCTGGTCTGCAGGTGGCTCAGCATTCCACAAGGCAACCGAAGAGTGGGACAAACAACATGTTGAGTAAACAATTATGGGAAGAGGCATGGCATGAGTACACGAAAGATGTCGACATCTCAACGCTTAGGGTTGGCGGGAAGTCTACGAAAGAATATCCTAACAAAGAAGATGCAGACTTCTGGAAAGTTAAAGGCCCAGAGTGGGTACAAAGTTACATTGACTGGCGTACTACTAACACCAACTGGAAGATTTGGAAAACGCCTCAAGGCGTTCCTGCGATTGAACTAGGTATCATACCTGAATTTGCTGGCGTGCCAGTGAAGATGGTTATTGATAGAATCTTTGAGGTCGATGGTGACTTAGTTGTCGTGGACCTAAAGACTTCCAAGCTGACACCAACGAGTAGTCTCCAGTTAGGATTCTACAAGGCTGGAATACAGCAGGTGTTTGGTGTCGACATTAAGTACGGCAACTATTGGATGGCTCGTCAGTCAGGTACTGGCACCATGATTGACCTAACGAAGTACAGTCAGGACATGATTACATACTTCGTAGAAAACTTTGACAAAGCACGCAAAGCTGGGGTATTCTTACCTAACACAAAAAACTGTGGGTGGTGTGGTCTGTCCGACCATTGTCCATTCACTTCAAAGAAAGAGAATAAATGAACGAAGAATGGAAACTGCAAGTCTCGTATAAGACTGGTACTGGTGATATGATTAACATCCGTGCCAATACTGCTGACGAACTTAGTGTGCTGCTTGAAGGTGTAGGTGACTACGCTACGCAGATTGCTGCAACAAACAAGATGCTAGCAGCAGCGTACAATGTAGCCCCTTTATCGACTACAAATTCCACTACAAACACCACGCCTCCAGTCTCCTCGCCGCCAACCCCGGTGTCGGAAGCGTCAGGTACCGCAGCTCCCACATGTAAACACGGTGCACGCATTTGGCGTAGCGGAGTTAGCAAGAATACTGGTAAGCCATATGCATTCTGGGCATGTCCGTCCCCACAGGGAACGCCTGACCAATGCAAGCCAGTCAACTAAATAAGGAAATCAAATGAGCCGTAGTCAGTTAATAATGGATTGGCTACGGCTTCTCTTTAAAAGGAATCGGAATTGCGTACACTTGTCAGAAGCGTTGGTCGCCCAAGTATCGGTGGGGAACCGCTACCGTCATGCTTCAAAGCGTTTGAGTCGAACAAGATTGTCCTCAGGCGAAGCGAAGTGTCGATGTTCGCAGCAGCGCCGGGAGTAGGTAAGTCAACACTTGCCCTTGCTCTTGCGCTAAAGATGAAAGTTCCCACGCTATACATTAGCGCTGACACTAACGCACACACTATGGCTATGCGTTTAGCATCTATGATTAGTGGTAAGAATCAAGGTGATGTTGAACAATTATTGAATACTGATTTGGGTTGGACTCGTGCAGTGCTGGCTAAAGGTAGCCACATCGTATGGTCATTTGAATCAGCACCATCTCTGCAGGATATTGACGAAGAAGTACAAGCCTTCGAAGAACTATGGGGATGCCCACCACAACTGATTGTGGTAGATAACTTGATGGATGTTGCCACCGATGGTGGCGAAGAGTTCGCTTCAATGCGAGCGATTATGAAGGAGCTAAAGTATCTTGCTCGCGCTACGAATGCTGCAGTGTTGGTTCTACATCACACTAGCGAGGCTGTTGCTGGTACCCCCTGTCAACCGCGTAGTGCCATACAGGGTAAGGTTGCACAGTTACCTGCACTTATATGCACACTCGGTGTTGTTGGAACAAGCATGGGAGTCGCGCCTGTTAAGAATCGCTATGGTCGAGCCGATGCTGGGGGCGGATTGATGACATGGATTGCTTTCAACCCTGAGTATATGTTCGTTGATGACATACCGGAGAATGTATAATGGATGATGACTATCTTGAAATTCATGCAAAAGAAATGGCACAGTCTGAATATCTCAGACATGTTGCCAAGTGCATACAGAAGATTGATGATGCCAAACCACCAGCTAAGGACGCTTATACGCAAGGCGTACAAGACGGACTCGACTGGGCAATACGAATACTAGAGAAAGATAAGAGCGCATACTAATGGCTAACCCTAATGGTCGCAAAGGTGCACAGTATGAGACAGATGTTATGCGATGGTTTCGTGAACACGAAGCAGTAGCAGAGCGTCTTACTAAAGCTGGCGCCAAAGATGAGGGTGATTTGTATGTATTCTTGCAAGGCAAGACATACATCATGGAGTTAAAGAATAGAAAGAAGTTAGACTTGCCTGCCTTTTGGGACGAAGCGCAGGTTGAGGCAAAGAACTATGCGAAGGCTAGGGGATTGGCGACCATACCTCCAGCCTTCGTCATAGTGAAGCGACGCAATCATGGCATAGAGAAGTCATGGGTTATACAGGATTTAGAACAATGGATGAGAGAGAGATATGAATGACCTCCCAAGTATTAGAGATGTGCTTGTCCACTACGGTGCAAAGTTTGGACGAACACACGGGCAAGTCAATCTCCGATGTCCATTCCACGGTGATACGCACCAATCAGGTACCGCAAACTTGGACAGCAATATCTTCATCTGCTTTGCATGCGGAGTTCAAGGAAATAGTTTGCAAATCATTGCTCAGCAAGAAGGGATTACAGTAAGAGATGCAAAAGAATTCGCAGAAAGAATTGTTGGAGAAGGCTACAGCAAGGTACCAGGAAAACATTTATCAGGCAGAAGCTTACCTAAAAAGCAGGGGTATTCCAATAGAAACAGCACGGCTGGCGCGATTAGGCGTAGTCGTCGAGGCTGAGGTGGGACATGAGATATATACTGGCAGACTTAGCATACCGTATGTTACTAAAACCGGTGTTGTTGACTTACGATTCCGCAGTCTCAATCCTGCGGTGGAGCCGAAGTACATGGGCCTTACTGGGGCGGACACAAAGATGTATAATGTTCTTGACATTGAGCGTGCTGGTGATTTCATTGGCATTTGTGAGGGTGAGTTGGATACCCTTACTCTTAGTTCTTGTGTCGGTATTCCTTGTGTTGGTGTACCGGGTGCTAATAGTTGGAAGAAACATTACACGAGACTCCTTGCCGATTTCGAAAGAGTCTTTGTCTTTGCAGACGGAGACCAGCCAGGAAAAGAATTTGCTAATAGTCTCGCCCGAGAACTCCCTGTTACTGTCGTCCAATTCCCCGACGGAGAAGACGCTAACTCATTTTATACGAGCAACGGGGCGAATGCAATACTCCAGAAAGCGGGATTACTAAATGTTTGATTTCAAGAATGGCGAGTTACCTCGCTGCCCTGAGTGTGGGTTCAAGTTCAATGATGCCTTCGAGGCAGTCAATCATATGGTTGAGGACGATGAACAGTTCGACCCTGCGTTGATACTCCCGGGTGGATACAAGTTGATGATTGGTTCTCTACTTCGTGCACTCTTTGACAATAGAGATGATGAAGAATACTTATCAGAGATACTACAGTCAGCGTATATAACTTTATTCACAGCAGAAACTAACCCTGAGATTATTGGTGAGACTGTTGAGGATATCATAGTAGAAAGTGTGATGGAAGATTTTGATGGAGAAGTCAGTAAACTATTCAAGGCTGGAGAGTGAAGAAGTATGGCAGATTATAGAACACCTAGTTGGGATGGGCTATCACGTTACGCAGACCAAGTCCGAAGAGGATACCCTGACAGTAACACTAAGCGTACCCCTGTTGACAAAGAAGCACGCATATCGTATCCCACCCAGTTCGAAGACGATGTAAGGATTGTATATGATGAGCTCATGTCTGTCCTGCTAAAGAAGCACAAGGATTATGGGCCCAAGAATATTGCTGATGCGCCAGGCGGTGCGCTCAATGGATTGCGTGTGCGTATCCATGACAAGGTTGCTCGTATCAATAACTTAGTTGATAGACATAGCGACCCTATGTATGAATCAATCGAAGACTCTTTCAAGGACTTGGCGAACTACGCCATCATAGCACTGCTAGTACTGAGAGATAAGTGGGATAAGTAAATGGCAAAGAACTCCTCGTTCGACATAGACTTTGGCTATGGTCGCAAGGGTGAACAACTTGTTGAAGAGTTGTTAACTGGTGGGCGTACTGTAGAAGTTAAGCGTGACAGGAAGTGGTGGATTACCAACAATATCTACATTGAAACTGAGTGTTGGTATATGAAGTCAGGTTCATGGGAGCCATCGGGTTTATCTGTGACTGAGGCTGCGTATTGGGCGTTCGTCCTTGAGCAATCAACCTTCATAGTCCCAACCCATATCCTAAAGAAAACTGTCGAGCAACTAGGCAGGGAAATCTCATGTGAGATACCACCTAATAAGTCTAAGGGTTATCTAATTACTGTAGAAGATTTGTTAACTGGAACGAGAAAGTGGAAGAACGACAAGCCATGAACTGGAATAGAATCGAACGCTGGGAATATGTGGTTGAGGCTGTCGCCTCTGAGTACCACAAGAAGTTTCCTATCTGTGAGTATGAGGATATCAAGCAAGCCTTGTACAAGTGGTTCATTGAGCACCCTAATAAGTTAGATACTTGGGAAGCAATCGGTGAGAAGGATGCTAAGAATCTTATCTATCGTAGCTTGCGTAATGAGGCGTTGGATTATTGTCAGAAGTGGAAGGCCAAGACTGTTGGCTATGATGTGAGTGATTTATATTATTACGAACCGGGATTAGTTGAGGTGCTGTTACCTACTGTGTTGATGGGTAACTTTCATATCGCACCAAAGTTGAATCTAAATAGTGGTGGTGGCAGACCATCTGCCCCTGCCGAAGGCGGTAACATTCAGGTATTATTACTTGAAGTTGACTCAGCATATTGGAAGCTATCTAAAGAAGATAGAAAAATTATATTCTTCCGACATGCCGAGTCATTAGACTTCAAGGAGATAGCCAACTATCTATCTCTTGGCTCAGAGGACGCAGCGAGGATGCGCCATAAGCGTGCTATACAACGACTTGTAAACAAGTTGGGTGGGCGCAAGCCATATCAAGACGAAGACTTTGAGAAGTCAACGCCTGAGGGAGAACAGAACAATGAAGGTGAGGACAGCGACAGTCAGCACGATAGCTGACTTGACATCTGCCCCACCCACAAAGGCAAGTAAGAATACTAAAGCTAATAGCCTGAGTAATCTTACCAAGATTCACTCTCATCAAAGCCAATGGCATCGCCATTACTCATGAGTGCATCTATGTATTCATCCTCGCTGGCAAACTCAGGGTACCACTCTAGGATTTGGACTCCATTAGATATATCTAAGTCTGCTGCGTTAAATGATTCAGCCTTGTCTTGATTAGTGTATGCCTGAAAGTCTAGTCTCAATAAAGATAGATTGAATTGGAATACACCTTCAGGTGTTACTGCTATGAACAAGGAACTATAGTCGGAGCTTGATGCTCCCATAGTAATCTTGTCGTGTTCCTCCTCAGTAAGTACTATCTCACCGACTCGGAATGCTTTGACCATGCCAAAGAACTTGTCGTCATCACTGCGGACAATGGTGTAGTCCCGCTCATTAGTAATGTCTAAGTCCTCGCATAAGTGTGCCTTGATTAGATTGCTGACTTCCTCAGCATTTAGTTCGTGGGTTATCACCCTATCCTCCAGTCTTGTAGAATCCAGTACCCTTGAATTGGATACCGGGAGCGTTGTATATTCTTGTTGACTCAAAGCCACAGACACACGAGACAGGTTCATCTCGCTCGTCTACGCTGCGGGAAAGTACAGTAAGCGAGTCACACTTACCGCATCTGTATTCATAAGTCGGCATCTTGTACCTCGAAATCCTCAGGTGTTGGTGCGGTGGCTAGCGTACCACAGACAGAGCACTCCATATCTAGGAAGTACATGTCTACCTCGCCTGTCTCTTGGTCAAAGATAGTCTTGACATCCCATACCTTAGAACCACAAGGACATATCGTGGTTGGTATACCACGAATATCCATCGACTCTGTATAGTCAGGCTCTAGTTCTGTTATCTCAAGCGGCTCTTCGAACCTATCCATCCGTCACCTCCAAATCCTGTTTCCATTACGCTCACCGGAACATCTTCGGTGTACGCACAATCGGTTGGCATAGCATGGAACAACCAAGTTTTGATGTGTCCCTTCTTAGCCTTAACCGATATTGATTCACCCTTAATGGGTTTGTTACAAGAGTTACACAAGGTAACATACTTGTCCTCTATGTAAGGCATTAGTACCAACCTTTCTTTCTAAAATGTTGCCATGCTCGGCATGGTGTATGGTATCTATAATAGATGTAGTCCAGTCCCCGTTCAATCTGTTTGGTCGCTGGTAATTTAGGGTCAAGCCCTAGTATCTGTGGGATACCGCCGGCATTTCTACCCTGAACCTTTATTTTATTATATGCTTTCGGGTTCCATGCCGATTCCTTACCCCACAACATACTAAGGCAAGACATCTGTTTATCTCTCCACAATCCTAGCTTATCGTAGGCGTAAGCCTTGCTATCTTGTGGTGTCCACTCCCGCTTGGTATCTCCATACTTATGCGGTGATGAAAGCGGTTCTATTACTAGAACTGTAAAGGCTAGCGTAACTATCGTTACAACTGTTAGCCTTATGAAATAGTTTGCCATGCCTTTACTCCTTCTGCGAAAGCAATTGCTTGCTCTCGTATCGTGCCCGTCCTACGGCTGCGAGCTAGTGATATTCTTTCACCAGCGAGCATGCCACCCCATATACCATGTTCGATATTCTCTTCTCTCATACCTTCGGTAAGGCATGCGGAACGAGAAGGGCAGGACTGACAGATACTAATGGCAGTCAACGCACGCTTGACCATGCGCTCATGATTAGCGCGACTTGGTCTGCCTCTTGACTCTTGTTCCTCAGGGAACCATAAGTCAGGGTCGTGATGAGTAGAGCATAGACCTATCAAGTTAACCTCGATTGTGTGTAGGATTATAAAGTGGGTGTACTGATACAACACCCGTCAGCAACTCAGCCCAATCAAGGGCTTTGTCTAAGTCGGTAAACATACCATACATGACAGGGGGTTTCTTCATGTCTGATGTGAATACCAATACCATGTAACCTGCCACCAGCATACCTGCTAGTGGCTCGGCTACGGCAATCTTACTTTCGGTTTCTTTACGCTTCGAATACGACATCGACATAGTCTTTGAGTCGTTCATGTGTAGCGGTGAGTCCCTTCTTACCTGTGAGGTGTTTGTAGGTGCCGTCACCTAGTGATACCCACATAGACTTGGGTTTGAAGCGAGTCTGTACGGGTTTAGCCTTGACGATAGTACCATATGGGTAATAATCATTGTCAAGATTACTCTCGACAGTAGTTACAAGGTCAATCTCTAGCGCAAGGGTGCGTAGAGAGTCAGCGATGTCCCATAGCTGGGACTTAGTTGAGTTGGTGCTCATTGTAGTTGGTGGTTCCTTTCAGGGTATAATCCATAGGCACTCTACCTATGGAAATCTATGTGCCGTGTTGCGCGGTAGGCGGCACTACCCTACCCGAGAGTCATGCGCCTAGTCAAATCAATAGCGAGTCATAGGACTTACTCATAGTCCACTCGTTGTCGAACTCAAACCCACGAGAGTGAGCCTTGTGCTTGGGGTCGTAGCAGTCACAGTCTAGCGGTAGCTGGAAGCAATACAGACATGAAGCACAGAACTCGCAAGACTCGGGCGACTGTTCTAAGTCTATCATAGCCTCACACATAGGGCATAAGTCTATCACACCGCCGTCCTCGTACCTGTTGAGGTAGTCCTCTTGCTTCTCCCAAAATTCTTTCTCGTCCTCAGCGTAACCTATGATTACAGAGTCGGACTGCTTGACACTAGGGGTGTAGGTGTAGGTTGTCCGCTTGTAACTAGAGTTAGACCACCACACGCCGTCATCGTCCCATGTACCTAACTTCTCGTTGATAAGATAGAGTTGATACTCAGCGACAGGGTTCACAGATAGCACCGCAATCTTGCTACCCGTAGCCCATGACTCTATCATGCGATAGATATTCTCATCATTGAGAGCAGCGACACCACCGAGTTTAGGCAGGGTATCCTCAGCGAATACACGCGTATCGCTACGCTTGTCGCCATCTGCGATAAAGGTATCTAGCACACCATTGTGGGCGAGATAAGTCTGTGGGTCGTCACCGACTTGGAACGGGTGACAGTTCTGCTCGTTCTTGACACCATGCGTAGCGTACCTAGCATGCCACATGGCATAGCCGTTAGGGTATTGCTTGCGTAAGTGTAGAAACCTGCGAATAGATTTCTTGGCAGACATACTACGCTCGGTAATAATCTTGCCGTCAGCAACGATAGCAAACCCATACCCGTGAGGGTTAGAGCATGCGCCGTTGTGTAAGTCCTGCCTACTAGGTGTAGAGTTAGGCTTACATACTACCAATAAACACATAAGTGACTCTCCTCTCTATGCGTTTAACATCTCTCGGTTCTCGAGAGAAACCTTCTGTATCTTGCTCATCTTGATATACAGATTAGGGTAGATACCATTGTTAGTGGCAACCCAATCCGCAAACCAATCCCATTGTAGCATACCCAACTTGACATCAGCAAGTGATAGGTTGCGTGTGTATTCTGTGGCAGCGTGAGTTAGTTCAAGTGCCGACATGATACCAGCACGAGCCATTGTACCCCTAAAGAACCTGAGTTCTAAGGTGTAGTCGTTCTGCGTATTGACCGCAGAATATCGCTCGGTGTAATGCTTTCCATGTATCTTGTTGCGTAAGTTGAAGCGTGGGATACCCCACTCATCAGGTTGATACACATCAGAGAATTGTGCGTAGCGTGAGTTCTTGCGCCCTGCCAGCTTCATCATCTCCTTAGGGTTCTTGTATATCAGGGTCAAGAATCTATGTGTATGAGCGCCCGACTTGAACGCACTACGCGACACATGGACATGAAGCCCACATGAGTCGGTGTCCCATGAGCGAGCGTTGTAATTGGCTCGCAAGTCCTCTATGTAATTCCATAGTGGCGTGGCTTGCTCGTAAGCACCGAGCGTGTGTGGGTGTGTGACTAACTCAAAGCCCATGTCCTCAATAGAAGCATCTGACTTGAGATAGCACACATTACTTTGTTGTAATGGTAACACCTTACTAGCCGCTTCATTGTAGGTTGTGTCGTTAGTTCTACCTAATGACATCTCTAACTCAAAGCCCATGTATAGGTCGTTGTGTGTATGACCATGAAATACAGGGTTAGGCTTGTATGAGTATTGGTGTATCATGCGACTCGTATCATTACAAGTACATGAGTCATCATCAGGGTAGTAGTCGTCACAATCGTCACAGTATGTGGCATGGTCGCTCGTACAATACTCGCACCATTGTTCCTCTATCCTTCTGACATTGTTGATACCTACTCTGTCACCATTGTAGGTGTATTCGCAGCGATTACAATAAACCGAGTCGTTCTCCCAACAACCGACACACCATAGTTCATCACTAACATTGTGCCACTCGTCGCCGTCGTGTCCTACCCACTCACAATGCTCACAAGTACGCATACAATCAGAGCATACTCTGTCGCCCTCGTTAGTTGAGTAAAGTTCATCAGACTCGTATTGAATAGAGCATGCGATACACTCTATCAACTCGTTGTCCTCGTTCTCGTTAGGCATGTGCCTATCCTTTCCTTGCGCCTACCTTGTTGTAGGCGTTGTCAATCATAGCGTTACTAATCTTGTCACGCAAGTTCTGAACCGCAACTTTCAAGCCGTTGAAGCCTTGTCGCTCGTAGCGTTCTTGCTCGTTGCGTAGTGCCGTTCTCATTGTGTCTAACTCGCTAGGACTTAGCACTAATATCAAGTCGTCAGGACTCATCATCTTCCTCGCTCTCTAGTTCCTCAACCTTGATGGAATAGACCGAGCCGTTGTAGGCGTAGTCCTCGTAATTCCAACCCTCTTGTTCTGCTTGTTCATCATTTTCTGCTTCAATCTCGTACTCATAATGAACTACTACTTTCACCCAATAGTTCTTGAGTTTAGTATCTTGTGCGTACATTACTTACCTTCCCTCTGATTATAGTCGGCTAGCCATAATGCTATGGCTTTCACAGACTCATCAGAGAGTCGGTTCATAATGGCATACATGCTTTCAATGTTGCTCATTAGATTACTCTCTAACCTAGTGCGTAGCCTTGTGCTATCGCGTGTCGCGCTAGGGTCATGAACCCTCGCACCCTTTAGGTGTGCGCGACTATCCTCTAATTGTATGAGCCTAGCATCTCTCGTTCAAGTCGCTTCTGCGACTCTATGAACGCTTGCTGGCGTTCTGCTAGTGCGATTGCTCGCGTATCTTGCGCCGACACTTTAGGTGTCGCGCTCGTTGCTCGTTGCTTGCGCTTGCTTGCTGGCTTGCGCTTAGCGACTCGCTTGTGAGTAGGGGCGACTATGAAAGTCTCCCCATTAGGTTTGCGTATCGTTACAGGGAAAGCCACTTTAGGGGTTTGGCGTTTCCATGCCTTGCGTACTTTCACGACTCTGTGAGCCATGAGATTACCCTCTCTCTAGTCGGTGTTTAGGGCGGTTGCCCTAGTGGATAAGTGAGAGAGTGACTCTCACCTATCCGCGCCTAACTTAT
>Ga0075470_10000163_pt1 | contig 22993 bp, 22 predicted proteins | sample DEB19_08_DNA_4_FD_71482 | JGI IMG/M metagenome (GOLD analysis project Ga0075470, IMG submission 71482) | Aqueous microbial communities from the Delaware River and Bay under freshwater to marine salinity gradient to study organic matter... | ecosystem: Environmental > Aquatic > Marine > Coastal ... | reverse complement strand
AAAAGAAAAATAGTCAAACATGGAGGACAAGGCATAACGCGACAAGATCGCCTCATCGCAAATACCCCGCCAGGCGACATAGCCGGCATACTGAGGCTCAATGTCTGGCGCAAACTGCTGTCGCACCGCAGAGCGAATGCCGTCCGAAGCGATCAACAGATCAGCCCGCCAGGTGTTCGGGCCGCTGCCCACAGAAACGCCGATCTCGCTGGCCTGCACCATACTGACCGTCACTGGCTGCACATAACGTTCAGCTGGAAAGATTTCTCTCAGGAGGTGATAGAGCCGGCTCCAGGAGGTCAACACCTGCGGCAGATCCCGCTTGTAGGCTGTGTTGCCCTGCTGGTCCAGCAGCACCCGCGCGGGAACGGCCACCCCAAGCGAAGCGTCAGCTGGCAGTCCGGCGCGGCGCAGGCCCCGCTCGAGGCAACGGTGCGACACAATGCCGGCACCACGCCCGTCCAGCGAGCCTGCCGCCATCTCCAGCACCTGCACATCATGGCCATCACGCAGGAGCATGTTGGCCAGCATCAGACCTCCCAGCGATCCCCCGACGACCAGAATACGAGACATCTTGCCGGACCGGCGCGTCCCTTATTTTTCGTTGGCCGGGTAGTTGAGCTCGATCACAATGCCATTGGGGTCATCAAGAAACAACTGATGCAAACCCAGGCTGGGCACTGTTCGGGAGCGTGGCTCAATGCCCAGGCCCTGCAGGTGTTGCTGCATCTCTGCCAGCCCACTGGCAAAAAAGGCAATGTGGTCCAGTGCACCGCTGCCATGCAGGCTTTGTTCTTCGCGATCACCCAGATACGCCTTCAGGCCCGATGGGTCATCACGGTCAATGCCAATGATGTGCACAACCGCGTTGTAGGGTTTACTGGTGTCGCCCGAATAAATCCACAGGCCTGGAAAGGGAAAGTCTGGTCGCGGCCCAACCTTCAGCCCCAGCACATCTTCGTAAAAACGACGGGTCGCCTCAAGATCGGTGGTACGAATTGAAAAATGGTTTAGCGATTCGATCATGTCTGGTTTCCCCAAGGTGAACCTTTGCAGCAAAGCGTCCGGGTGTTAAAGGATAGAAGGTCGCGCGAAGTTTCACACCGTCAAACATTCATCACAGCAACCGAGCGCACATTGAGGTAGGCCTCAACGGCCTCAGGACCCCCCTCTGAACCATAGCCTGAGTCCTTGATGCCTCCAAACGGCATCTCCGCCGAGGGCAGGGCGGGTGTATTGATCCACAGCATGCCCGATTCGACCCGGCGCGTCAGCAGATCCGCATTTTTCAACGAGCTGGTAAAGGCATAAGCGGCCAGCCCATAAGACAGGCGGTTGGCCTCGGCAATGGCCTCCTCCAGATTCTTGACCGTGCGAATGGCGGCCATCGGACCAAACGGTTCTTCGTTGAGCACCTGCGAATCCATGGGGACATCGGTCAGGATGGTGGGCTGCCAAAAGTTACCGGCCCCCTGCCCGCGCTCGCCTCCGGCCAGCAACTTGGCCCCTTTCTTCACAGCATCTTCTGTCAATTTCTGCATGGCCTCGATGCGACGCGGATTGGCCAGCGGACCCATCTGGGTCCCTTCGGCCAGACCATCCCCAACCTTGAGGTTTTGCGCTCTTTTCGTCAACCCTTCGGCAAAGGCTTTGGCAACCCCTTCATGCACCAGAAAACGGGTCGGGGATATGCAGACCTGACCGGCATTGCGGAACTTAGCAGCACCGGCGATCTTGATCGCCAAGTCAAGGTCGGCATCATCGGCCACGATGAACGGGGCATGTCCACCCAACTCCATGGTCACGCGCTTCATGTGCTGGCCGGCCATGGCCGCCAACTGTTTGCCCACTGGCGTCGAACCGGTGAACGTTATTTTTCGGATCACCGGGTGAGGGATCAGATAACTTGAGATCTCCCCAGGGTCCCCATAGACCAAACCGACCACGCCCGCCGGCACACCGGCATCGACAAAGGCTTTGATCAGCGCAGCCGGGCTGGCGGGCGTCTCCTCTGCCGCCTTGACCAGCATCGAGCAGCCGGCGGCCAGGGCCGGCGCCAACTTACGCACCACCTGGTTGATCGGGAAGTTCCAGGGTGTGAAAGCTGCCACCGGTCCGACCGGATCACGCAAGACCATTTGTCGCAAGGAAAGATTTCCGCGAGCGGGAACCAGTCGACCATAGACGCGCAAGCTTTCGTCTGCGAACCACTCGATGATGTCAGCCGCAGCGCCAGCCTCGGCGCGCGCCTCAGCCAGCGGTTTGCCCTGTTCCTGGGTGATGAGTTGGGCGTTGGCGTCTACCCGCTCGCGCATGAGCGAAGCTGCCCGACGCATGATCTGGCTACGCTCGATCGCCGGCATGTCGCGCCAGGTCTCAAAGCCCTTTTGCGCAGCCACCAATGCCCGGTCCAGGTCTACCTTGCCGGCACGCGCCACCCGCCCGATTTCCTGATCAGTCGAAGGGTTGAAAACTGGCAGGGTGCGGCCGTCAGCAGCATCCTGCCATTGACCATCGATAAGTAATTGGGTTGTCGGATAGCTCACAAAAACTCCTGAAGTAAATGGCAACGCATCGGGGAGGAAATATTGCCTAAGTAAAAGCCGATTATCGCCCCTGCGCGAGATCAAAGGTCCTTGCAGAATGTTTGCGCGCCAACTGACACCGCCGTAGCCTTGCGTGCTGTTGCCGGTGCATCAGTCTGGCGCATTCTTCAACTCTGGGAGGTCCGTTATGAAAAACCGCTTTTCTTACGCTCGCTTTTCAACTTTGATTTTTTGGGTCTGCCTGACTCCGCTTGGGCATGGGCAAACCAGCCCAAGCCCGCAGGCGCAACTCAGCGTCGCCAATCAACAGGCCAAGGCCCGCTACGACAGCGATCTAAAACTGTGCGCCGATGAGCCTTCATCGACGGCCCGGCTGCAATGTCGGCGTGATGCCAAGACCGAATACGACCGCGCCCTAGCGGCTGCCAAGGAACAACAGGCTGTGGCCGCCCGACAGCAGCAGGCCCTGGCCGCCTGCACCGACTGTGGCAAGGTGACGTCGGTGACGGTTACCGAAAGAGAGGGCGAGGGCAGCGCTGTCGGCATGGTTGCTGGCGGGGTGGCAGGCGCTCTGCTTGGCCAACAAATCGGGGGTGGATTTGGCCGCGATCTGGCAACGGTTGCCGGCGCCGTGGGTGGCGCTTACGCGGGCAAGGAAATCGAGAAAAAAGTCAAAACCCAAAAGGTCTGGACCGTGATGGTCCAGCACCGTGACAACAGCAATGCCAGCTATGAATTCAAAGAGGACCCAGGGCTGGCTGTTGGCGAAACCGTCAGAAAGTCAGGCAGTAGCATTGTGCGCTTCTGAAAGACCTGCGGGTCAGGTGCGATCACTCTGTGGAGTGTCTGATCGCGACCCTGGCGAACTCAGGTCAGGAAGTGCGCTGCCACATAGTCTGTAATCTGCTGATCCTGTTCCGAGGTCAGTCCGCTGACACCGATCGCACCCCAAACCGTTCCCTGTGAATCCTTCAGGGGAGAGCCCCCTGGCAAGGCTGTAACTTGGGGATCACAGAAATATTCAACCTGGATGCCCTCCCGGTGCAGACGCTCCAGTATCGCTTGGGTGGTCGTTCCCATGCGGGCGGCGCTGTAGGCCTTGCCCTGGGAAATCGCAACCGATCTAAACGGGGCGCCATCCAGCCGGGCAAACGCCAGCAACAGGCCGGTGTGGTCACACACAGCCACACAAACCGGCCTCTGGTGCTCCTGGCTGGCGCGCGCGGCCGCCAGGTCCAGCAACTGACGGGCGCGTTCGAGAGTCAAAGTGGGCATGAGGTGGGTCCTTGTGGTGACTGCAAAAGGGAGCGGCAAAGGTGGCTGCAAGAGATGGCCGCCAGGCGCCCGATCGTAACGCGTTGTCTGGCCCTGCCTGGCGCATAGGCCGCAGGCGCAGCTCAATCAACTCAATCAGCTCAATGAGCGCACCAGCTCCAGCGCCTCCTCCACCCGTTCGACAGCATGGACGGTCATGCCCTCGATTGGTTTTCTGGGCGCGTTGGCCTTCGGGACGACCGCCACATCAAAACCCAGCTTGGCCGCCTCTTTCAGTCGCTCCTGGCCCCTTGGCGCGGGGCGCACCTCGCCGGCCAGGCCGAGCTCACCAAAAGCGATAAAGCCTCTGGGAAGGGGCCACGCCCGTAGTGACGAGCTAATGGCCAACATCACCGCCAGATCGGACGCGGGCTCGCTGATACGTACCCCGCCGACGGCGTTGACGAAGACATCCTGGTCCATGCAAGCCACCCCGGCGTGGCGATGCAGCACCGCCAGCAACATGGCTAGTCGATCCCGCTCCAACCCCACCGACAGTCGCCGTGGCGAGGGCCCGCCACTGTCCACCAGCGCCTGCACCTCGACCAGCAAGGGTCGCGTGCCCTCCAGGGTCACCATCACACAACTGCCTGGCACCGGCTCCTTATGCTGGCTGAGAAAGATGGCACTTGGGTTGCTCACACCCTTCAGGCCCTTGTCGGTCATGGCAAAAACACCGATTTCATTGATTGCGCCGAATCGGTTTTTATTGGCACGAACCAGCCGGAAGCTACTGTGGGTGTCGCCTTCGAAATAAAGCACCGTATCGACCATGTGTTCCAGCACACGCGGTCCCGCCAGCGCCCCCTCCTTGGTGACATGACCCACCAGGACCATGGTGGTGCCGCTGGCCTTGGCCACCCGGGTCAGGTGGGCCGCACACTCGCGCACCTGCGCCACGGAACCAGGGGCCGAGCTGAGTTGCTCGGAATATATGGTCTGGATGGAATCGATCACAGCAATGGCGGGCTGGCGTTGCTCAATGGTGGCGAGAATTTTTTCCAGCTGGATTTCAGCCAGTACCCCCATCTGCGACTCTCCCACGCCCAGCCTGCGTGCTCGCAAGGCAATCTGGGCACCGCTTTCTTCCCCGGTCACATAGAGCGTGTTCAAGCCCCGACCTTGCAGGGCATCGAGGGTTTGCAGCAACAAAGTTGACTTTCCAATGCCCGGATCGCCACCGATGAGCACCACCGCACCGGGAACAATGCCTCCACCGAGCACCCGGTCCAACTCTTCCTGGCCGGTCGGGGTGCGCTCTACATCCGTTGCCTGGATCTGGGCCAGCGTGCTGACCTCTGCCGTCATGGCAAGTGCAGCAAACCGGTTTCTGGATGATGGCGAGCTGTCCACCGAGCCCTCTACCAGGGTGTTCCAGGCATTGCAATGCGGACACCGGCCCAGCCACTTGGGACTGGAGCCGCCGCACTCGCTGCAGTTGAAAATTGTTTTTTCCTTGGCCATGGCCACATGATACTGTATATATGTACATGTGTTGAGGACGGCTCGGGGCGCAGCGACTGCTTATCATCACCCAACTCGAAAATCCAGAATCATGAAAACCCCCACCAACCTGTTCAAACAGGGGCTTTTGCAAGGCAGGGCGCAAGTTGGCCTCTGGCTTGACCTTGCTGATGGCCTGAGCGCCGAACTGCTGGCTGGTATCGGGTACGACTGGCTGGTGATTGACGGCGAGCATGGGCCCAATGACTTGCGCTCAGTGCTGGAACAACTGCGCGCCATCGCCAGTGCGCAAGCTTCGTTAGCCGGCCTTAGCACCCAGCCGATCGTGAGGTTGCCCATCGGTGAGACCTCTCTGATCAAACAATACCTAGACCTGGGGGCACAAACGCTGCTGATCCCGATGGTCAACACCCCCGAGCAGGCTAAGCAGATGGCCAGCGCCGTCCGCTATCCGCCGGTTGGCGTGCGCGGCGTGGGCAGTCTGGTTGCGCGTTCCTCGCGCTGGCAAGCGTATCCTGACTACCTCGACGAGGCCAACGAGCAGGTTTGCCTGCTGGTGACGGCTGAAACCACGGAAGCCCTGGAGAATATTGAAGGCATTGCCAGCACCCCTGGTGTTGACGGTGTGTTCATTGGTCCTTATGACCTTTCGGTCTCAATGGGCTACCCCGGTCAAACCGAGCACCCTGCCGTGCAGGCCGCCATAGAAACAGCCGTCAAGAGCATTCTCAAAGCCGGCAAGGCCCCAGGCATCCTGGCCATGAAAGAGGCACAAGCGTGCAAATGGATCGACCTTGGCGTGTTGTTTGTGGGTGTGGGTGTTGACACCATCATGCTGACCAGCGCAGCTCGTGAACTGCTCAAACTTTACAAAAGCGGCGCATGAAACAGACTCGTCTTAGCCGCGGCGCTTTTTTTACCCTCCTATTGATTGCCTGCATGATGGGGGCCAACCATGTGGCTGCACGCCTGGCCTTCAACCATGGCGTCGATGTGGCTACGGCGGTGGCCATGCGCAGCAGCATCACCGCCATCGTGGTTGCCCTGTTGCTGCTTGCCAGTGGCGTTTCCTTGCGCATCCATTTGAAATACCGACGACCTTTGCTGCTAATCGGTGCGCTCATCACGGTACAAAGCCTCACGCTGTATTCCTCGGTGGCACGACTGCCGGTTGCACTGGCCCTGCTGGCCTTCAACACTTACCCGCTCTGGACCGCTTTTTGGGATTGGGCGCTGTACAAGCGCGCTCCTGAACGCGCAGTCCTTATTGCCATGCCCGTATTGTTGTTTGGCCTGGCGCTGGCGCTGGACGTTCTGGGCGCCGCGTCCGGACTGGGCGCGGCTGGCCAATGGGGGCGCATAGGCGCCGGGGTGGGATTTGCCCTCACTGCCGCAACAACCTTTGGACTGGCGTTGGTGACCATGCAGCATCAGGCCTCCGAGGTGGATGGGCGCGTGCGTACGGTCACCACCCTTGGGATGGTTGGGGTGATCACCCTGATTGCCACCAGCCTGCAGGGGGGCCTGCATTTGCCACAGACCGCACCCGGCTGGTGGGGGCTGGCATTGCTGACCTTTTTATACGGGACAGCACTGACCATCATGTTTGTCGTGCTGCCCAAGTTTGGGGTGGTCGGCGGCTCGCCCATCATGAACGTGGAGCCGATCTTTGCTCTGGTGTTGGCCTGGCTGGTGCTTGACCAAAGCGTCGCCCTGATGCAGATCGCCGGCGGCCTCTTGGTGGTGGGCACCGTCATGGCCCTCGGCCTGCGACGCTGAGGCATAGACAAAGCATGATCTTGAGCCAAGCGTTCTTTGTGGGGGCGACTTGCCCAGCAATAAACCCGACTCTGGACTGCACACACCACCTTCGTTCTGCCTGACGCACCATGAGCTTGGAGGTCATGTTGGTGGTGTTGTTGTCTGCGCTACTGCATGTGAGCTGGAATGTGCTGGTACGAAACTCCACGGACAAGTTTTCCAGCACCCTGGCAGTGGTGCTGGGCGCCGGCCTGTTGGCTGTTCCGCTCCTGGTCTGGCTACCTTTGCCCAGCGTTCCCAGTTACCCCTACATCCTGGCCTCAGGGCTGATCCATGTGGTGTACTTTTCTCTGGTTGCGGCCTCTTACCGCGGGGCGGAGTTAAGTTTGGCCTACCCCTTGATGCGCGGCGCCGCCCCCGCGTTGGCCGCTCTGACAGCCTTGCTTTGGCTGGGTGAGTCCCCTGCAACCATGGGATGGCTTGGCATCACCTTCATCTGTGGCGGCGTTCTGAGCCTGGCCTGGGGCGCCTGGAAGACCAGCCCCACCCATGCAGGCGCCGTTGTGCTGGCCCTGGTGAACGCCGGCATTGTTGCCAGCTACACCGTGATTGACGGGCATGGCGCCCGGCTGTCTGATCACGCCCCCGCCTACACCGGATGGACCTTTGTCCTCACGGCACTGCTGATGGCTGCCGCCCAGGGCGTCAAGCGCGGACCCAGCGCCTTGGCTGCCGTTGGGCCGATATGGCGAACCGCATTGGTGGGCGGAGCCTGCACTCTATTGGCTTACGGCATGGTGCTCTGGGCCATGACCCATGCGCCCATTGCCGTTGTGGCTGCGTTGCGCGAAAGCTCGATCGTTTTTGCGGCCCTGATTGGCGTAGTGTTTCTGAAAGAGCGGATCAGCCGGTTGCGCTGGCTGGCTATCGGCCTGGTTTGTGCCGGCGCGGTTTGCATCAAGATTTCGTGACCAGACTTTCAGCCCACGCCGCCCCGCTACACTGACGCTTGGCGCCATTTGATGTACCTCGCCTGAACATGAAGAAATCCCCTCCCTACATTCCCCAGATTCGCCTGTTTCAGGACTGGCTTAGACAGCACCGCGGGCTTGATTTCAAGCGCTACGAAGAACTTTGGCAATGGTCGGTCACTGAGCTGGATGACTTTTGGCAGTGCATCTGGGAATGCTTTGGCCTGTACTCACCCACGCCGCACCAGGCTGCACTGGCCAAGAACACCATGCCCGGTGCCCAGTGGTTTCCCGGTGCGCAGGTCAACTACGTGCAACAGGTGTTTCGTCATGTCCAAGCAGCGCATGAAGCCGGCTTGCCCGCCATCATCAGCCATAACGAAAAGAGCCTAGCTGCTGGCGAACGCGCGCGCGAACTAAGCTGGCCCGAATTACGCCGCCAAGCCGCCGCCCTGGCCCTGCACCTGCAGGCGCAAGGTGTACAAAAGGGCGACCGCGTGGTGGCCTACCTGCCCAACATCCCGGAGGCCATGGTGGCCTTCATGGCAGTGGCCAGCATCGGCGGGGTGTGGAGCGTGTGTGCCCCCGACATGGGAACCGCCGCGGTGCTGGACCGCTTCAAGCAGATCAACCCTAAAGTCCTGATCGCCTGCGATGGCGTGACTTATGGAGGTCGGGATACCGACCGGCGAGAGGTGGTGACCGAAATTTGTGCCGCCCTGCCAACCGTTGAGCACCTGGTGCTGCAATGCAATTTGGGGCTGGGCGCTGTAAAGACCCGCCCCGGAATCACGCAGACCCCCTATTCAATGGCGGTTGCGCGCAATGACGCAGAAACCGAGCGCTTTCAACCCGTCATGGTGCCGTTTGATCACCCATTGTGGGTGGTGTATTCCAGTGGCACCACGGGCTTGCCCAAACCGATCGTGCATGGTCATGGCGGCATCGTCATCGTCACCATGGCGTTCTCCCTCAATAGCGATATTGGCTGCAGCTATGGCCCCAATGCCCGGGGTGAGCGCTTCCACTGGTACAGCTCCACCGGCTGGATCATGTGGAACTTCCAGATGAGCGGACTGCTTACGGGCACGACCGTGTGTATCTATGATGGCAGCCCCGGCGGCGCCACGGTGGATGCCGCAGGCAACAAACTAGCGCCGGACTGGACCACGCTATGGCGCTTCTGCGCTGATGTCGGGGCCACCTTCTTTGGGGCCGGCGCGGCTTTCTTTGCCAACTGCATGAAAGCCGGCATCGACATCAAAAAACAGTGCGGCGAATTGCGCCAGGTGCGCGCACTTGGCTCCACCGGCTCACCGCTGAGTGAAGATGTGCAGCGCTGGGTCAACACGCAAATGCGCCGCCTGAGGCCGGCCACCGCGGAAGAAAAGAAATACCACGACGGTGGCCTGTGGTGGTGCAATATCTCCGGAGGCACTGACTTCGCTGGCGCATTCGTCGGCAGCTATCGCGAATTGCCGCTGGTGCCAGGCGAAATGCAGTGTCGTTTGCTTGGCTGCGCGGTGGAAGCCTGGAACGAGCAGGGTGAGCCCGTTATTGACGCCGTGGGCGAACTGGTCTGCACGCAACCCATTCCCAGCATGCCCCTGTACTTCTGGAACGACATCGAAAATAAAAGGTATCTCTCCAGCTACTTCGATATGTACCCGGCCGGCCATGGGCGCATGCCCGGTGGTGGCGATGGCCCCGCCAGCATGGGCCCGGTCTGGCGCCATGGCGACTGGCTCAAGATCACCTCTAGAGGCAGTTGCATCATCTACGGCCGTAGCGACGCCACCATCAACCGCCATGGCCTGCGCATGGGGACCAGCGAACTCTACAGCGCGGTGGAGGCGCTCCCCGAAATACTGGACTCGATGGTGGTGGATCTGGAATACCTGGGGCGTGAAAGCTACATGCCCTTGTTTGTGGTGTTGCGTGAAGGCCTGGCCCTGGACAGCGTGCTCAAGGCGCGCATCAACAACGCCATCAAGACCGCCTTGTCACCGCGCTTCCTGCCCAACGAAATCATGCAGGTCAAGGAAATTCCGCGCACACTCAGCGGCAAGAAGCAAGAGTTGCCCATCAAGAAGCTGATGCTGGGCCAGCCCCTTGAAAAGGTGGTCAACAAAGACGCCATGGCCAACCCCGGGTGTCTGGCCTGGTATGTGGAATTTGCCAAGCTTTATGCAAGTCGCCTCTGACTGCTAAGGCGCCTGACGATCCCCATTCAGCTTAAGGCAAGGGGCCTGCTGCCATGACGCCGGCATGCAACGCCGGGTTTGCTGCGCCTAGCTGTACATCACTGTCACCCGCCAGAGGGTGCGGGGTCGAGTAAGGTCAATCAGAGGAGCGCTGTGCAGCAGCAGGGCGTTATCCCACACGATCACATCGTCATTTTCGTAGTCATTGGTGTGGCAGTAGCAATCCTGGGTGGCGTGATCTGTCAGCTCGCGCAAAAGGCCTAGTGCCTCGGCTTGAGACATCCCTTCAATACCAAACGAGCTGCCGCTGACCGCGTACAGCACCGGCTCATCAGTAAAAGGGTGGCGCCGCACCAGGGGGTGTTGCACCCAGCTGACTCGCTTTTGCTGCTCCTGACTCAGCACCGAGGCTACGGTTCTTGATGACTTGTCCAGGTCTTCACGGTTGCCGTAGTGATGTTGAACCACCAGTCCTTCGAGTTGCTGTTGGCGCGGCAGCGGCAGGTCTGCATAGGCGCTTCGCTGATTGGCGAAGGTGGTGCCGTTTCGGCCTTCGGGCACATCGCGCGCATAAAGAATGGTGCAGCGTGCTGGCTGTTCGAGGTAGGAGTAGTCGGTATGGAAATAAGTACCGGCATCTACCAGGCCGGTAGGTTTGCCGTCCTTGTAGACATTGGACAAGACCAGAATGTCCGCCTCTTCCGGGTGCTGAAATGTGTCAATCACATGGGGCTGGGGTCGCCCCCAGCGGCGCGCAAACTCGACCATCGTTTGCGGGGTGAGCGCCTGCTGTTTCATCACGATGAAGCCGTGGCGATGCAGCGCATCCTGCAAGGTATCGAAGTCGACGTCGTTAAGGGGATGGGAGAGGTCAATACCATCCACGCGCGCGCCGACGGCTTTGCTCAATGGGGTAACGGTCATCATGGCAGATCAGTTGCAGCTTGTTTTGTGGCCTTATTTCTACCGGCTTTCTACCAGAAGTCTGAAGGGCCCATCTGCTGCCGGTGTACCATGGCGGCCTCGATTTTGGAGAATTCAATGGCCAAGGCTGCTTTTCAGTGGGATGACCCCTTTTTGCTTGACTCGCAGCTCACAGAAGATGAGCGCATGGTGCGCGATGCGGCGCAAGCCTATTGTCAGGACAAGCTGGCCAGCCGGGTGCAGCTGGCTTTTCGGCAGGAAAAGACTGACCCGGCCGTGTTTCGCGAGATGGGAGAGCTCGGACTGCTCGGCCCTACCATTCCTGAGCCATACGGCGGCCCGGGGCTGAACTATGTCGCCTATGGTCTGATCGCGCGTGAAGTGGAGCGGATCGACTCCGGGTTTCGCTCGATGATGAGCGTCCAGTCTTCCCTGGTCATGGTGCCAATCTTCGAGTTCGGCTCTGAGGCACAGAAGCAGAAATACCTGCCCAAACTCGCCACGGGCGAATGGATCGGGTGCTTCGGCCTGACCGAGCCTGACCATGGTTCTGACCCCAACTCGATGGCCACGCGCGCCCACAAAACGGCGGGCGGCTACCGCCTCAAAGGCAGCAAGATGTGGATCTCCAACAGCCCCATTGCCGATGTATTCGTGATCTGGGCAAAAGAAGTGAGTGAAGGCGGCGCAGTGGGGCCAATTCGCGGCTTCGTGCTGGAAAAGGGCATGAAGGGCTTGAGTGCCCCGGCCATTCACGGTAAGGTGGGCCTGCGCGCCTCGATCACCGGCGAGGTGGTGATGGACGATGTCTTTGTGCCTGACGAGAACATCTTTCCCGATGTTCAGGGCCTCAAAGGGCCTTTCACTTGCCTGAACTCGGCACGCTACGGTATTGCCTGGGGGGCGCTTGGCGCAGCCGAAGACTGCTGGTTTCGCGCCCGCCAATATGTGATGGATCGCCAGCAGTTTGGTCGCCCGCTGGCAGCCAACCAGCTGATTCAAAAGAAACTGGCTGACATGCAAACCGAGGTCTCACTGGGACTTCAGGGTTGCTTGCGGCTGGGACGCATGAAGGACGAGGGCACGGCTGCCGTCGAGGCCACCTCTATCCTCAAGCGCAATTCCTGCGGCAAGGCGCTGGACATTGCGCGCATGGCACGCGACATGATGGGCGGCAACGGTATCAGCGATGAGTTTGGAGTGGCACGCCATCTGGTCAATCTGGAAGTGGTCAACACCTATGAAGGCACTCACGACATCCACGCGCTGATTCTGGGGCGGGCACAAACCGGCATTGCCGCCTTTGCCAACTGAATTGATTTATTGTCTGAGGCCAACTATTTTCTGGCGGATCAGCAGGCATTGGGCAAGGCGGCGCGAGCTTGGAGCCAGCAGCCGAATCTGCAGCACCTGTATCTGAAAGGCAGACCATGAGCGACAAACCCGCCGCCCTTCCTCACATCAAGGTGCTGGACCTGTCTCGCGTACTGGCCGGCCCCTGGTGTACACAAATTCTGGCCGACCTGGGTGCGGATGTGGTCAAGATCGAGCGCCCTGGCAGTGGGGATGACACCCGTCATTGGGGGCCGCCCTTTCTTCAAAATGAGCAAGGGCAGGACACCAACAATGCCGCCTATTTCACCTGCACCAACCGCAACAAGCGCTCGATAACGCTGGACATTGCCAAGCCCGAGGGCCAGGCCATCATCCGCAAGATGGCAGAACACTCCGATGTGCTGGTCGAAAACTTCAAGGTTGGCGGCCTGGCTCACTATGGGTTGGATTACGCCAGCCTCAGGCAGGTCAACCCGCGACTGATTTATTGCTCGGTAACAGGCTTCGGCCAGGATGGCCCCTATGCCGAGCGGGCGGGCTACGACCTCATGATCCAGGCCATGAGCGGCATGATGAGCATCACCGGCCGGGCTGACGGCGAGCCTGGGGGCGGACCGCAGCGCGTGGGCGTGGCCTTGACCGATGTGTTCACGGGTGTTTACGCCGCGACCGCCATCTTGGCTGCGCTTGAAGTGCGCCATCGTACCGGCGAAGGACAGTACATCGACATGGCACTGCTTGACGTGGGAATGGCCATTCTTGCCAACCAGGCGGGTGGCTATCTGAACACTGGCAAGGTCCCACTTCGCCAGGGCAACAGCCACCCCAGCCTGGTGCCATACCAGGATATGCCGACCAAGGATGGCGCCATGCTGCTGGCCATTGGCAATGACGGCCAGTTCTCCCGCTTCTGCGCGGCGGCGGGCTGCCCGGAGCTGGCGCTTGACGAGCGTTACGCCAACAACCCGCAACGGGTGAAAAATCGCGAGAGCCTGGTACCCCAGCTTCATGCCATTACCCGCACACGAACTACCGCCGATTGGATCGCCGCGCTGGAAGACAAGGCCGTGCCCTGCGGACCCATCAACGATATCGGTCAGGCTTTTGATGACCCACAGGTGCTGGCCCGTGGGCTGGTGATTGAGCAGCCCCGCTCTGACCAGGCGCTGGCCCAAGAAGGCGTTGCAGCGATACGGGGTGTGGCCAGCCCGCTTCGCCTGCAGGCGACCCCCCCTGTGATTCGCCGTGCGCCACCAGCGCTGGGCGAGCATACTGAGGAGGTGCTGGCTGAGCTGGGCCTGGGTGCAACCCAGATTGCGGCCCTGAAAACTGCTGGCGTTGTCTAAATCTTGCTCACGCCTTGAGCGGCGCTGAGGTCAGCTGCATGCGCCAGGTCATGCGCCAGGCCGGGCTTCGGGCTCGGTACGCGAGCCCTCAGCCTGCCTGATTTGCCTGGCCTGCTCCTTGGCCAGATCGAACTCCCGACGCCGCTCCTCAATATCCTGAGGACTGAGTCGTTCGATGTTGGAATAGTCCAATTTCCATTCTGGGCTATCGCTCCAGCGCAACGGTGACTGCACGGTTGTTCTCGCCGCCGGTGCCGCCTCCAGCAAGCGCAAGGCCAACTCAAGTGTCAGGTCTTGCGAGGACGGGTCATGGGGTCGACCGGCTGCGTTGCCCAAGGGGAAGTCAGAGAACATCAGCCTGGGAACCCCCACATACTCCACGATATCCTTGGCGCAGCCCATGATGACCGTGGCAATGCCATGGCTCTCCAGCAGTCGGGCGGCCAGGCTCACCGACTGGTGGCAAATCGGGCAGTTGGGCACCAGGATCGCCGCATCGATGGCATCGGCCTGACAGCGGGCCAGCAACTCGGGGGCGTCCACCTCCAGGGTTACCCGCTGGCTTCGGTTGGTAGGCAAGCCGTGATACCGTTCTGCAATCGCTCCAATCCGCCCCTGTGCCAGGGCACGCCTCAGTGCAGCCAAGGGGAAATAAGCCCCCAGATCGTCGCCCCGGGTATGCGTGCGATCGATTGCCACATGGGTAATGCGCAAATCAGGATCGGTTGCGGTATCGCCTGAATAGACCTGGTAGAACTTTGCAGCCGCGTTGTAGGGCGCTCCCGGTCTTTGGTCGCCCCGATCGGCCTGATAGGGAGCGGCCGTCGTGATTACGCCGATGCGCGCCCTTGAAAGAGTCTGGTTCAAGGGTTGAAACGGGACCTGCGCGTAGTGGGCCCATGCATAGGGCGCCCCGTACCCCAGGCCCTGGTAATAGCTGCGAATACGTTGCAGATAGGGAATCGGGGCATCAAGGTCCGGAGCAAAGCCAAACTCTTTGGAAGCTTCCGGTGTCATGTCAGGCCCGCCACGCGCATTACTGATCAACAGATCCGGTAGAGGCTGATCAACACCCGATCCGGGTAGCGAGCACCAGTGCCAATGAACAAGCTCTCGGTCAGCCAGGCAAGTCCCGGGCTCGACACCTCGAAGGTGGGCACACAGCGAAAATAGATCGCCTTGGGATCCACCGGTTCACCACGCACTAGGCGGGCTATATCGGCGGCGCTGCCCCGACGCAGGGCCCGGTTTTGCACGTAGATATGTTCCCCGGCCAACTCAGGGCTGTCGACCTCAATGACGTAGCGGGCGTCAAGATCAGCCGCCGTCTCTGACACCACCAACTGAAAATCGGCGCCGCCCGGCAGGACACGCCCCTGCAGACGCGAACCAGTTAACCGGCCGCCGGTGATGGGGATGATGCGCCGCCGACCCCGGCTGTTGAGTCCGATGATTTGTCCAGCTTCGATGGGCGCAGAGACAAAGACACACAAATCTCCGACATGCTCCAGGCCAGGGGGCGCCAGTGTTTCAGATTCAATCACTTTCATATGCCATTTATAAGCGACCTGGGACTCATTCTGCCGTCAGGTCGCCAAGGGAATGCCCTATGGAAATATTCGGCCCGATCGGATAGATTGCCCCGACCCGATAACCCATCTCAACAACGAAGAGTTAATTGTGATCGAACCGAAAATTGATATTTATAACCATGTAATGCCAACAGCCTACCTGGAGCTGGTGAAACAGCACAGCAAGGAACCCGGCATGGTCAAACGCATGAGCAACTTACGCCTGCTGTGGGATATGGAGGCTCGTGTCGAGATGCTGGCCGCCTGGCCGGAAGTCCAGCAGGTGATCTCCCTGGCCGTACCTTCACCCGACATGCTGGGCGGCCCACAGGCGTCACCCGCTTATGCGAGGGTCGCCAATGAAGGCATGGCGGAAATTTGCAGTCGCTGGCCCAAACAGTTTCCCACCTTCGTGGCGTCATTGCCGATGAACAACCCAGAGGCCGCCCTGGCAGAAATGGATTTCGCCATCGAACAACTGGGAGCCTGCGGCGTACAAATTCTGACCAGCGTCAACGGCCGCGCCCTGGATGATCCGGACCTGTTTCAAATTTTTGAGCGCATCACCAACTATCATCAACGCCCGGTGTGGATGCACCCGACCCGTGGTGCCAACCGAGCCGACTATCCTGGCGAAGACAAGTCCAAGTACGAAATCTGGCAGGTTCTGGGTTGGCCCGTCGAAACCAGCGTGGCCATGTCGCGCATGGTGTTCTCCGGCCTGCTGGAGCGTCTGCCCAAGCTGCGCCTGATCACTCACCACTGCGGTGGCATGTTGCCGTATTTTTCCGGCCGCGCGGAAACTTTGTGGGCCCAGTTGGGCAGTCGCAGCGTGGATGGCGCCGAAGCAGATGTTCTGAAACGATTGTCCAAGCCGCCGATCGAGTACTTCAAAATGTTTTATGGCGATACGGTGTTGGGCGGGTCAGCTTCGGCCCTGCGTTGCGGGCTTGATTTTTTTGGCCCAGGCAAAGTGGTCTTCGCCAGCGACTGCCCGTTTGACCCGGAAGAGGGGCCGATGTTCATCCGCGAGGGCATCCGCTCGATTGAAGATTTGAAGCTGGGCAAGGAAGATGCCCGCAAAATTTATTTTGGCAATGCCTTCGAGCTACTCAGGCCAAAGCAGTCCTGAGACTGGCGTTCTTGACGCGATTGCTAGGCGGGCCGGCGATTGACCAGCACAATGCCGGCGGCCACGCCAATGAGTGCCAACAGCAGGCCCGGGGTCACCGGCTCACCCAGCCACAGGGTGCCAAACAGCAAGGCAAAGAGTGGTGTAAGAAATGCAAACACCGAAATGCGTGTGGCCGGGTAGCGCCCGAGCATCCACATCCAGACCAGGTAGCTGGCAAATGCACCCACCGCTGTTTGTAAAAACAAGGACCCCAAGGCAAAGCCTCCCGGGCTCCAGCGCCAGGGCTCCTGCAATGCAAACGACAACGCTGGCAGCAACAGGGCGCTGACCCCAACCTGATAGAACAACAATTTTTCGGGAGATACCCGCATCAGGGCCGTGCTGCTACGGATCACCACGGTGGTCAGTCCCCAGAACAGGCCGGCTAGCAGGGCCAGTCCGTCACCCAGCCAAGCTTGGTCCCCCAGCGCCGTCGAGGTCAGTCCGTCACGCAGGGCGAACACCACTGCTGCAAACGCCAGCAACAAACCCAGCCACTGGGTCTGGCGCAAGCGCTCGGTTGGCACGCGTAGCGGCACCAACAGGGCCACCCAGAAAGGGGCGGTGTAGAGAAAGACCGTCAGTCGTGAGGCTGTGGTGAATTGCAGGCCAATGTAAATACTGGCGAACTCCGCGGCGAAAAGCACACCTGCCAGCAAGCCGGCTGAGAGGGAATTGTCCGCCTCAAACAATCGCTTGCCACGCCAAAGACACCACAACCAAAGTAGCAAGGCAGCGCCGGCAAACCGAAGTGCGGCCTGGAAGACCGGCGCCATATACGGCAGGGTGGCTTTGATCAGGACTTGCTGAAAGCCCCAGAAAAGACAACAGGCCAATAGCAAGCCCACCGCCAGTGAGTCCAGATGGTCCTTGCGTTCGGGATGTGACACGGTCAGGGCCAGGTCTCAAAGCGGGTGCTCGGCAAAGAAGCGCCCCCCATGGTAGAGCAGGGGTGAGGAGCCGGCACGGTGCGCGCAACGCTCAACCTCGCCAATGAAGATCACATGGTCGCCTTCTTCATAGCGGCTTCGGTTGAAGCATTCAAAAGAGGCCACAACCCCCTTGAGCAGCGGTGCACCCGCCTGGCCTTCGACGAATTCCACACCTTGCCATCGATCCACGTCCTTGCTGGCAAAGCGTTGTGCCAGGGTCATCTGGTCAGCCGCCAGCACATTGATCGCGTAGTGTGACCCCTGGCTGAACACAGCCAGTGAGCCAGCAGCGCGCGCCAGACTCCACAAGACCAATGGCGGGTGGATGGAGACGGAGTTGAAGGAGTTGGCCGTCATGCCGATGAGGCGGCCGTTGGCTGCTCGGGCTGTGACGATGGTCACCCCGGTTGCAAACATGCCCAAGGCGGCCCGAAACTCAAGTGCAGAGAAATCAGGCGCTCGCGCGCCTAGGGATGGGCCATGAGTGAGACTCATCTGAAGGCGCTCAGGGCAGTGTCAGACTGAAGTCCCTTGGCCTTTGGTCCAGCATTATTTGGCGAAGAGGCGCGTGGGATCGGCAAAGGCTTTGAATTCAATCGCGTTGCCGCAGGGGTCGAGAAAAAACATGGTGGCTTGCTCACCCACCTGACCCTTGAAGCGGATGTAGGGTTCGATAATGAACTTGGTACCCGCCGTACTGAGTTTTTCAGCAAGTCGCTCCCAGTCAGCCATTGGCAACACCGCACCGAAATGGCGCACCGGCACATTGTGGCTGTCCACCGCGCTCGTGTTGCGGTGACCGGCCTCATCGGGTGACAGGTGCGCAACGATCTGATGCCCATAAAAATTGAAATCAACCCATTCGTCTGAGGACCGCCCCTCAGGGCAGCCCAACATATCCCCATAAAAGGCGCGCGCTTTTTCGAGCGAGCTGACCGGAAATGCCAAATGAAAGGGTATGGGCGCGTTCATGGCTTCTTGGTTTGAACTTGACATGACTTAACGAACCAGCAGGACCGGCACCTTGCTATGGGCCAGCACCTGGGTGGCCACGGACCCCATCACCAGATTACCCAGCGAGCCATGGCCGTGTGAGCCCATGATCAGCATGTCGTACTTGCCGGCCATGGCCAGTTTGGCGATTTGTTCACCAGCATGCCCAACCTTCCACAGGCTTTTTACCTCTATGCCATGACGCATCAGAAATTTGGAGACGGGTGACAACACCTTCTCGGCCTCTTCAGAATAATATTTGTCAACGATTTCCTTGCCCACAGCAGCCCGTGCCCTTGGCGGCAAGGCCGGCTGCACATTGAAGATGGTGAAGTCATTACCGGCGTTGAACAATTCGCCATGAGTAGTCAGATAGGCAAGCATTCTTTTGGTGTAGTCGCTACCATCAACGGCCAAGAGTAATTTCATTTACGGGCTCCTTCTTGATTGAAGCCTTAGTTTAGCCAGCATCAACCCCTCTTTGTTGATGGCTGTCAAAAAAGTTCAGCCCTTGATGGAGCGATCTATCCAGCCTTCAGCCGCCTCGGCAAGCTTGCGATAGCCCCTCGCAGCCAGGCGTGCGCACTGCTGTGTTGCATTCGTCTGTTCCAGATCGCATCGACATGGACTGCCGGCACCCTGAAGGGCAGCTCTCGCACGATCAGCTCATCCTCGATCCCTGTGACACTCAAAAAATGTCGTGGCAAAACTGTGAGCAAATCAGAATTGGCCACCACCCGCCCCGCAGTAAAGAACTGGTTGACCGTCAGCACAATACGACGCTGCCTTCCTAAAGCCGTCAGCGCCTCATCAATGAATCCATAAGGACGGCCAGAAAAGCTCACCAGTAGATGCCGCGCTGAACAATAGTTTTCCAGGGTCAGCGCGACCTGACTGGCCGGGTGGCCCCGCTTCATGACACACACATAGTCGCTGTCGTACAGCCTCTGATGTTGAAAATTGACTGCCTCACCAGCCTGGGCCTGTGCGGTCAGCCCGGCAATTACTGCCGGGAAATAGCCAATCGCCAAATCAGCCGTTTCATCATCCAGCAGGCGGCGCGGGTCCCGTGTTGTCAGAGGCACCACCCGGATGCTGACTCCCGGCGCCTCTCGGTCCATCACCCCGATCAAGCCCGGCATCAATTCCGCGGCCGTTGCATCTGCCATGGCCAGCACGAATGTGTTTGTCGCCTTGGCTGCAATGAATTCACCGGGCGCCAGGCTCTCCTTCAGTTGCAACAAGGCCTGTTGAACCATAGGCCATAGCACCATGGCTCGAGGGGTCGGCTCAACACCTCTTGGGCCACGCCGAACCAGATCATCCCCCAAGGCCTCCCGAAGACGTCTCAAAGCATTGCTCACCGCCGGCTGAGTGAGTGATAACTTATTCGCAGCTCTTGTCAAACTGCGCTCTGTCATGATCTCATCAAAGACCCGCAACAGGTTCAGATCCAGGGTTCTGAAATTTATCGGCATATTTACTTATAGATTCTGTGAATGTAGTACATCACAAATATAAAGTTGAATCATACTAGAGTTAACCCTAAGATCCACTCATAGCAATTTCAGCCGTTAACTGGCTGACATGTCACACAAGGGATAAATCATGACTAGCTTTGTCAATATCAATTACTCAACTCGCCACCCAGGCGTAGAGCGGGTACAGAACTTCGTTGAAGTAATTCTTGGCGCCGGCAAGCAGTTCAGCTTTGCCAAGGGCCTGTCAACCATGTTGCTTGCTGCCATGGTAGCTGCCCTGGTGGTGGTTGCTGATCAGCTTATCGACACCTGGGCGGATGGCCACCTGCTGGCCGCCTGGGTCATGCTGTGGTTGGTTGGTTTTGCTGCAATCGGGCTACTGGCCAGCCCAACCCGCCAGCTGGCGCTCAAATCCATTGCCGCCATGGATGCCTGGTCGCGCAAACTGGCCCGCCAGCGTGCTGATGAGCGTCTCTGGTATTTCGCCAAGCAGGACCCCCGCGTGATGGCTGACCTGCAAGCGGCCATCAACCGCGCACGGAGCTGATCCAACTTAGCCCAAAAAAAGGCCACTTTTAGCAGTGGCCTTTTTTCTTGGGCCCAGAGAACTTCAAGCGGCCAGAAGTTTTTCTATGCGCTGGCGGGTATCGCGCAATGCCTGAGGCAGCCTGGCATCAATTTGCTCAAACAGGGCATCATGCAATTTCAGCTCGTCGGCCCACTGCTTTCTGTCAATGTGGGTAACCGCCTTAAACTGTTCCAGACTGAAGTCCAGGCCGTTCCAGTTGAACTCCTCATACGCCGGGCTTAGCCCATAGAAATGCTCCAGACCCTTGGCTTCATCCTCCAAACGGTCAATCATCCACTTGAGCACCCGCATGTTCTCGCCATACCCGGGCCAGACAAACTTGCCATCCTCGCCTTTGCGAAACCAGTTGGTCGTAAAGATCGCAGGTAGTTTGCCGCCTTTGGCAGCAACCTTTTCGCCCAGGCTCAGCCAATGGGCAAAGTAATCGCCCATGTGGTAGCCGGTAAATGGCAGCATGGCAAAGGGGTCACGCCGAACCACGCCCTGCTGGCCGATGATCGCGGCGGTCGTTTCAGAGCCCATGGTGGCGGCCATGTATACCCCCTCAACCCAATTGCGGGCCTCGGTCACCAGCGGCACGGTATTGGAGCGGCGGCCGCCAAAGATGAAGGCGTCGATCGGCACGCCTTTGGGGTTGTCCCACTCAGGATCCAGCGCCGGATTGTTGATAGCGGACACCGTAAAACGGGCATTGGGATGGGCCGCCTTGGCGCCAGTTTCGCGCGCCAGTTGCGGCGTCCAGTCCTGGCCCCGCCAGTCGATCGCATGGGCTGGTGGCTCGCCATCCATGCCCTCCCACCAGACATCCCCATCATCGGTTAGGGCCACATTGGTGTAGATCACATCCCGTTTAAGGGACTCCATGCAATTGGGGTTGGTCTGGTAATTGGTGCCAGGCGCCACACCAAAGTAGCCCGCTTCGGGGTTGATGGCATACATGCGCCCATCACTACCGGGCTTGATCCAGGCAATATCGTCACCAATGGTCGTCACCTTCCAGCCCTCGAAACCTTTGGGTGGCACCATCATTGAAAAGTTGGTTTTGCCACAGGCACTGGGAAAGGCGGCTGCCACATGGTATTTCTTTCCTTGCGGATTGGTCACGCCCAGAATCAACATGTGCTCGGCCAGCCAGCCCGGGTTGCCCGGACCTTCGCCAGATGCAGCGCGCCCCATATTGGAAGCAATGCGCAGGGCAAAGCACTTCTTGCCCAAGAGGGCATTACCGCCGTAGCCCGAACCAAACGACCAGATTTCACGGGTCTCGGGGTAGTGCACGATGTACTTGGTTTGATTGCAGGGCCATTTACTGTCGGTCTGGCCTGGCTGCAAAGGCGCTCCTACCGTATGCATGGCTGGCACAAAGTCGCCATCGGTGCCCAGCACCTCATAAACCGGCTTGCCCATGCGCGTCATGAGCTTCATATTGACCGCCACATAGGCGCTGTCAGACAGCTCCACGCCAATATGGGCAATATCGCTTCCCAATGGGCCCATGGAGAAGGGCACGACATACATGGTGCGCCCCCGCATACAACCGTCAAACAGCGCCGGCAGACCATCCTTGCCGTACTGCATCAGGGCGCGCATTTCGATCGGGTCGATCCAGTTGTTGGTCGGGCCGGTGTCTTCCTTGCGAGCCGAACAGATAAAGGTTCGGTCCTCAACCCGGGCCACGTCGCTGGCATCAGACCGGCACAGATAGCTGCCAGGACGCTTGGCAGGATTGAGTTTGATGAAAATTCCAGCGGCTTCCAGCTTGTCGCACAGACGCTGATACTCCTCATCGCTGCCGTCACACCAATAGACCGCATCGGGCTTGCACAAGGCCACCATTTCAGCCACCCAGGCCAGTAGTCGCGGGTGTTTTACAAAGCCAGGTGCATTGAGCTCAATGCCTTTTGTTGGACTTGCATTCATGCGGATATCTCCAAAATTGCTGATTTTTTAATCGAGGCGGCGCCACCTTCGTCGGGTAAGCACACGTTGGTCATTGCCAGCGAACCCGCATTATGACCAGATTCAAAAAGTCTCCTTGGCGCCTGGGCGGGAAGGTTTTATATCCAACAGAAGGTTGGGCAGCAACTATGAGACCATCGGCTTCTGGCGCGTCAGAACTTACTGAAGCCATCGTGCACCTGCAACCCAGCGTTTATGCCATGAAAAGCCGACCTGTCCTCTTATCCGGGGTCGTCCAACCTTCCCGCCGCACCACTCTTCAAGCCCTGGTACTCGGGGCGGGCTGGCTCACCAGCCCCATTCTGCGCGCCGCACCCACCCGTTCGGTCAGGGTGGCGGCAGCCAGTGATTTGAAGTTTGCCCTTGCGCGTCTGCTGGCTAACTTTCAAAAGGCCACAGGCATCTTGGTGGAGGTGAATTTCGGGGCCT
>Ga0075470_10000159_pt1 | contig 23350 bp, 49 predicted proteins | sample DEB19_08_DNA_4_FD_71482 | JGI IMG/M metagenome (GOLD analysis project Ga0075470, IMG submission 71482) | Aqueous microbial communities from the Delaware River and Bay under freshwater to marine salinity gradient to study organic matter... | ecosystem: Environmental > Aquatic > Marine > Coastal ... | reverse complement strand
CCAGCGATAGATACTAGCTTGTTAGCTAAGTCATTACTAATCATACAAAAAAATTATCGCCGGGGATATTGGTAGTATAGCACTCGTGGTAATGGTGTCTAGCCCCCATATCGTGTCATTGGTTGGTACACTGGCTTACGGATTTTGTGTGCGCTTGGTACGTCAGTTATATATTGCTGGTAAGCTAATGCGTCAATCACGTCATCGTGGGCAGAACGAGGGAATTGTGTGAGCTGGTCAATAAGCACGGTGAACGAACGGCGCAAAAAGATTGAACCAGACTCAAAACGAGGCACAAGGCCTTCAATGCGCATATTCTTGGCACGTCCTTGGTCTTTAAGCTCGTCAACTACAAAGTACACGTCTCTACGTCTCATTTCGTCATCTAACGCAACCTTGAGTGTGTACTCGAAGGCTTTTTGTTCAATAGCCACCTTGAGCGGTTTCCAATACTGGTAAAGCGAGAATATGCGGTCAATAAGCTCTTTTTCGTTTCCCTTAAACGCCTCTGCGTGTAAGACATACCACATGTTATCAGATGACACGCCATTGACAACTATACCAGTACTGTCCGCTGTCTTTTGGGTGCTATACGCTCTGTCAATGGTAATGTAAACTGATAGGTTTTTTTGTTCGATGTCCTTATCCTCAAAAAACTTTATCTTTTCAATTTTAAATTTTCTGTTTTCATCGCTAACTGGGTCGTTCTGGTACTCTTGGTAAAATTGGAAACCTAGCCCCTTCTCAATGTAGTTTTGCTTGATTGCCTCTAGCTGCTCGATATTAAGTTTGTCAGGCCATAATGCTTCAGTGCCGTTAATAGCCCTGTACGTTCGTTTGGTGAACTCTGGATACTTGTCCACGGCTAAGAGCTTGTACAACAATGAGTCATAGTGCAGTACCGTGCCAATGACAATCAAACGGCCATTGTCTGCCATTGAAGGGATAAGCGCACCATTGAACCAGCGTTCGAGCTTATCACGGCGTTCAAGACTTTGTACTTGTTCGTCATTTTCGAGGTCGTCAACAATAACAAGGTCTGGACGGCTTTCAAGATATTTGAGCCCACGCACACTCATACCAGCACCAATAGCCTTGACCATTATTCCATTGGTGATAATTTCCCCTTCGCTCCATTTATCGCTCTTTAATTCGCCATAGAAGGCCCGTAGGCGGTCATTTGCCTCTAGCTCCGCCTTAAGTGTCTCAAGGAATAGGGTTGCCTGTGAGTAGGTATCGGAGATTAAGAGAATAAATCGTGCCTTGTTGTGTACTATGCACCAAGAGAGAAATATAAGGTCGGTGATTGTACTCTTAGCATGACCACGGGGGGCAGCAACCGAAATAAACTTTGTGTCGCTAACGTACAAGGACAAAATCTCTTCGTGGAACCGTGGTGTCTTTTTTTGTAGGTATTTGGGGAAAAAAAACTGAGCGTACTCGCCTATGTCTTCACTAAAAATGCGCTTAAGCACTTGTATTTTCTTCTCTTGGCTTAGCTGCATACGCTGCTACAATCTTTTTAAACTCGTCATCAGGTACAGTGCTAACTTTAATAGCTTCTCCATTTTTACCTGTCAGTTCTTGGCGTTCGCTCCAATCTTCTTTGCCAAGACGAGAGGAAACAAACTTAGCCGTGTCTTGTTTAATCTTAGCGAGAGCGGGGTCTTTTTTAACCAGTTGTTCATCATTGACAATCACGATGTTAGTAGTATCCATTTCAAGCATTTCGTCAAGCACTTTTTCCGCTTTACTTAGCATATTTAGCCTTCTTACCTTGTCAAGGAACCATGTCGTGTCAGTGATTGTATTAGCATACACAAGTTCATACCCAGCTTTCAGAGCTGATTGTTTTGCGTTTCCAAATGTTTTGCTGTTTGGATTTGCATAATAATCCCAACAGAGTTTTTGGCGTGGGTCTAGTAGATATTGATTTGCTCCATTTGGATTAGAACGCTTTGCCATACGGTAGTTAGCACATTTTACCGCCTTTTTTCATCTTTTTTCCCATTTTCATTTCTTTCTTTTCGTGGCTTTTGGTTTCTTTGCTTTCATGTTTCTTTGATGAATTGGATGATTTGGTTTTCATAAAATTATTTATGGGGGTTAACATTGGCAATTAGTGGTTTGTCGATTGGTATAATGATTTTTTTTCCTGTCTGGTCGCAATCGCATTGAATACTGGCTATATAGCAATTCTCGTTTTCTTTTCGTTCAGACATTATATCTTTGATAAGTTCTTTGTCCGATACCTCAGTAACAAAAATACGCTGTTTACACTTACCACAATATAAAAGTGCCCTGTCGGTTATTAGTTGGTATTCCCTGTTTTCCATAGGACGTTACTTAGATTTCTTTGCCTTAGAGTAGGAGATTGCGACAGCTTGTTTTACTTTAGCTTGCTTAGGGGTGATGCCTTGTTTTTTGGCGATTGTTTTGATTGCTTTTACTCGTGCTGGAGATTTTGGTTTTTCGGATACCAGGGTCTTGATGTTGCTCTTAATCACTTGTTTGGATTTGCCTGATTTAAGGGGCATACTTTTTAAAAAAAATATCTTGCAGAATTAGGTACACAATGTATTGTGCTTGTTCGTTGGTTAAGTCCATTGCCTTGGCGATTGAGAATAGCGGCAATGAGTGTTCGTGTCTTAGTCCTTTTTTACCCTTATTTGGTGTTCTGGTGAATTTTATTTGGCCACGGATACCACTCAACTCCAAAGCGATTGTTATGGCTTTTTGTTGGTCTTGGCTTAAGTGTGTTCCGAAGTCAATGTACATACTATTTTTTAGTTTGCTGCGTGATAACGTCCAGCTTTTCCATTACTTCCTTGTTCCACGGATTAAGATTGCGAGATAGATAGTTGTTCTCGAATTGCCACCAGTGGAGGTACTTTTCATCAACATATCCTAGTGTGTACTCTACGAGCTTTTGAGTAATCCATATTAGAGGCAATACCCAGAGAGGAATATCGTAGTGGAAGTATTTGCTTACTACTAGGACGATTATACCTGCCTTGCTTACACTATCAAGTATACCATTTATTTCCCCCGTATACGAGCTTCCACGGCCTACACGCATTTTGTACTTGACGTATGATTCTCCGAGTTTGCGCTTGAGGGTCATACCAAGAAGTTTGCTTTTGGCATTTTGTTTTTGTGGATTTTTTTGTATTCTGCGTAACGGTCGTCTAGTGATACACCTTTGAAGTTGTAATCACGCCTATCGAGCATATTATACCAGTCTATTTCGTCAATGTGCAATAGTTTTTTGTCGATAACGTGGGTTGTAAGTTCGACAAAAACAGTCTTTAGGTTTTTAGGAAGGAAAAGGAATAAACCGATTATGGCGTACTTTGCTAAATCCCAAAATCCGGTCAATCCTTCACACTCACGGTTTCGGCACACTTTAATTGCTCGCAGTAATTCTTTTTTGGGGGTTTTGTTAAATTTGTTTCGGTCTAATTCGGTGAAAAAGTCTTGTATGCGCCAACGGTATGCGTTGTCGTATTCGATGAACGCACCAAATATGTCTGCTATCTTGTTAGCAATGTCGATTGATAGGCCGCTTGATATGGCCATTGTGCCAGCTATAAATCTGATACCGTTAGAAGGATTGAGATAGAAGTTTTGTTTAAGTAAGTGCGGGGATACAGCGAAATGTGGGGCCTTGAGTACAAGAGGTAATAGTCGATTGAGTATCTTGATTTTTAATCTGAACGGCAAAAAAAGAAAAAGAACAACTCCAGGAATAACGAACGCACGAGTGAGGAGTACCAAGTACGAGCGGATTAACCCTTTGGCCTGGTTTAATGCGTGTACAGCCTCTGGATACACAAAACCTTTGGTTGGATACTTGCGTCCCTTGTAGTGGATTAGTGTTCCACCTGCGGCTCGGTATTCTATTTGCTCGACTTCGTATAGCGGGTTTGGGTTTTTGACAACGTCAAGGACAGTTCCGCCGTTTTGGAAAATTGTCTTATCGGGGTATTGGATGTGCAGTTCTTCCGGCACATTATTCTGGTTTTACTTCTTTAACCGTTTTATTCTCATCCTGTGTCTCTGGTGGCCAAAATACATTAACCAGGTCGTTAAATACTGGTACTTCGCCACCCTGTAATTGTACACGGGTTAGAAATACGTTGAGGGCCGATAGCTGCTTGTCCGATAGTTGGAATGTCTGGATTGTCATAGTATTAGATTATGACGATAGCCATTGGGAGCGTCTCCAATCGCTTCGCCGTCATAATCCCATAATGGGCCCACGCTTGTATAGTCCATTATGGGTTATTCCATTCCCACCGAGTGGAAGTATAGCACAATTTTAGTGTGCAAGCAATGTTATCCACAGGATAATCCGGAATTTCCGGAATTACTTTTCCCAAAGTGGATTACGGATTAACACATCAGCTCGGTAATAGAGTTCGTTGAGCTTGCGGTCTGTGATTATATAATCATCAAAGCGACAATAGTCTGATTTGTACCGAATCCAATTGGTGAATAAGTAGGCTTTGTGGTCTAGTATTGCGTCCAGCAGTGAGTCAACTTGCTTTTTTAGTTCTTGCTGCCGCTTAATTGTGAGTTGTGCTTTGTTCATGTGGTAATTATACCATTTTTTCTACTTTGGTGCGCTGTGCATAACTTTGGGGATAATTCTTATAATCTGTTGACAGGTCAAAATACATGTGGCATAGTACCCGTGCTTAAAACCTGATAAGAACTCATAACTAGTTAGTTGGTGGTGACGCTACGTCACGAGGTTCATCAGGGCCTTAGCAACACCGACCAACTAGTTGTGGGTTTTTTTGTTATCGTCTTTACCCCATGGCTATCTGAGCCTTGTACACTAGACATTAAAAAAGTGTGCCAATCAGGTCTAGGCTGCCAGTGCTTGATACTCTGGCCTTCAACCGATACTCTCTTTACAACTCAACCAGACACGGACTTTAAGACAATCGTCCCGTCCACTTAAAACATAACTCGAAACTCGCCTGTAGCTTGTATCGGGGGAAGCTGATAGGGTGGAGGGGTTATAGTAACTATGTATGAGAGATTGGAATACTACAAGGTTCAAGAAGGTAATTCGTCTCACTAAAGCTCATAGTAACTATGTAGACAAGGTGAGGGGAAAAAAAAGTAAGGCTGGAAAATTGGAAGAGATTATTGAGTTTTATAAAACACATTATGACGAAGTGTCCTGAGTGTTATTTTAACGAGTGGTACTACAGAACGAAAGAAACAACTATAGAGGCGGTATGCGTCCTATGTGGGTACAGTGAGGAGCGCAAAAGACAGTTCGTGCCAGTGAGAGTTAAAGGAGAGCTGTTGATAAACTTTAAGGACAAACCTTACGAAAAACTTAGTACCTAGTGGGTTATAATCGGCTCCCGTTGATATGGCAAAAAGTTATTAACATCTACCCTTGACATAATGCGCATTATAGTGCATAATAGTAATATCAGTTGCATCGCAACTATAGGGCCTCGGCCCACCACTGGGAGAACGAAGCGACAGGCTACGGCTCGTCCAAAACGCTCTCCCAGTCCCTTTATGGGAAGTCAGTAGAGCCACCTATTAGGCCATACAAGGCCGATAGATAGCTAGGAAGGTAACAGGGTAGCTTTAATCAACTAAGACCGCCTTATATGCCCAAATATCAGTTAGCTTGTTCCTCAGATTTTTACAGAGCAAAGGTTAGCGAGTCAAAACGAGTTAAGTTATATTTGTTGGTTGGGTTAGCTACAATCCTAATTCAGGCTTACTTTGTATGACAGACCTAATACTGCGTGCTATTCGGTACGCTCGGGCCTACAAAGCAAACTGGCAGATTAAGAAGTGTAAAAACATAGAGCGCAAGACAGTTCTATTCTGGGCCGAACGTAATCGGTTTAAGTACCTGAACGACCCACACCGAGGTCATATCATGTGCGATAGCACATCGTGTGTTTACTAATATGTTCATCCCCTACACGCTTAACGGTACTGATATGGTTCGTATGCGGTTTAGGTCAGTTACGGCAGACTTCAAGTTAGACACTGGTGAAGTTCAAAATATTGAAGGTAAACCAGACGAAGTGCCAATCGCCATTAAGATATTCAATAGCAAATATGGACAAGCCTGACATCTCACAACAGACACACCTAATCAGGCAACTAAAAGACGATATGCGGGGCAAGATAGAGCCCGAATATCTAGACGGCGACAAGCTATATGATATGACCACCAAAATAACAATCAAGCAATACAAATACATTTTAGCCCTATTATACAACAAAAAGTACGAAGATATTAAGCAATTTATTCAGTATAACGTAACCGTATGAGTACAGAACTAGTCAACCAATCACTAAGCAAGGAACAAGTAGAACTCATTAAGACTACAATCTGCAAGGGTTCAACCGATGACGAATTAAAGCTATTCATCACACAATGTAATCGCACTGGCTTAGACCCATTCAACCGCCAAATTTACGCCATTAAGCGTTGGGACGGCGCACAAGGTCGTGAAGTTATGGGCGTGCAGGTAAGCATTGACGGGCTACGTCTTGTCGCCCAACGCTCTGGCCAGTACGAGGGCCAAACAAAGACCGAGTGGTGCGGTGATGACGGTATTTGGGTGGATGTATGGCTTAAAGCCGTGCCACCAGTAGCCGCCCGTGTCGGTATTTGGCGCACTGGGTTCCGTGAAGCGTGCTATGGTGTTGCTAAGTTTCAAAGTTACGCACAGTATTTCAAAAATAAAAATACTGGTGCAATGCAGCTATCCACGTTCTGGGCCAAAATGCCAGAGCTAATGATTGGCAAAGTAGCCGAAGCACTTGCACTTCGCAAGGCATTCCCACAAGAATTGAGCGGCCTATACACTACAGAAGAAATGGCCCAAGCGGAAACTAAGGAGGTTGCTCAAGAAGTAACACCAAATATCACCATACCAGTTGCGCAAACAAAGACGGAAGTACAGCCAGAGGTTGTTGACGCTGAGGTGGCAGAAACACTTAAACAATTTGAGCAACTCGGCCCAACGCAATTAGAGCCACAAACAAAAACGTGCCCAAAGTGCAGTGCTAACCACACTGGTAAATACGCAAAATGCTTTAATTGTTGGAAAGCAGAACAAGGCGGAGCAACAAAAACCAAATCAGTTATTAACCCTAATGTGCCACCATTCTAATATGATGCCAGACCAATCAAAGTTACAAGCATTATCGACTGAAGTAGAACAATTTTTATACGAACAACAAGAATTGTCAGTTGCGTCAATGCAAGACTACCAAAGTGCTGGTGAAGTAATCAAAACAGTTAAAGACCGCATTAAACAGTTAGAGGCCAAGCGGATTACATACACCAAACCACTTGACGAGGTTAAAGCACAGCTAATGGCCGACTTTAAGAAAATCGCTAAACCGTTAGTAGAGTTTGTTGAAAGCACTGAGGCGAAAATGCTTACCTGGTACAAGGAAGAACAAAAACGCAAAGCAGAAGAACAAGCCAAAATTGATGCTGCTGCACTTGAACAAGCCAAACAAGCAGGTGTGTCAGAGATTGTTGTGCCAGTAGTTGAACAACCAAAAACAGTCAAGACCGATTATGCAACCGTTACTGTTAAGAAAACCTGGAAAGCTGAGGTGGTCAATGAGGCAGAGGTACCACGGGAATATCTAGTAGTTGACCAAGTTAAAATTAACGCAGCCGTTCGTGCTGGTACACGAGAAATCCCAGGCGTAAAAATCTACCAAGCAGAGAGTTTGGCAACCAGATAATATGATGACCCCAACCCACGCAGGAATTGTTAAAAACGGCAAACTAGAATTACTTAACCGTGATAGGTTCCTTATGTGGGTTGGTGGTTTGGAGGGCGAAGTAGAAGTGATAGTACGTAAGCCTAAAAAAGACCGAACTAGCCAACAAAACAAACTATACTGGGGATATTTAGATATTATTAGCAGCGACACTGGCAACACGCCAGACGAGCTACACGAGTTTTTTAAGCGCAAGTTTTTGCCACCAGTGTTCAAAGTTATTCTAGGGGTTGAGGTCAGGCTACCCGGAAGCACAACAAACCTAGATACTAAGCAGTTTGGCGAGTATTTACTCAAAATCGAATTACTAACTGGTATACCAGCACCAGACCCTAATGACATTTATGAAAATTCAATATAGTTCAAATAATTCTGGAGGTAGTTGGTGGCTTAATGACAATGACTGGATAAACCTTGAGAAAGCAGGATGGACTGTTATTTGGGGCGGATATTATTTCTGTAAAGATAAATACAGGCTGATAGAAGTACCGAAAAACAAAAAAGAACCTTGCAAAAGTAGAGAAGTATGTGAAGGTCATAGACGATATGATTCTCATGAGGAGGTCGATAGAAACGATTTTATTCTTTTAGGTGCGCTTGCTCACGATGCTGAAAAAGAATTTGAAACACCTAGAGAGGCAATGCTAGAGTTTGAACAGATAACAGGTCAAGACGTATCAGATGAGGGGTGTAATTGTTGTGGTTATCCGCACAAGTTTAGTTTGGGACGGAGGCAATGCTAGAGGTGAGAAATGCTTACAATATATTTTCCCAGATAAAAAAATCCCTGGGTCAATCAGGGAGTCCCTAGAAAATAACTAGTATGTCCCTTAAAAGCCTGTTACATAGCGAGATACAACGGCGTGGGTATCTATCGCTTAGCGAGGTACACGCTATCGCAGCGAGAGAAGGGCACAAAAGTAGTAACGCCGAGCGAAGATTACGCAAGAGCGAAAGCCCTGACGTGGACGCAGTAGTTAATGAAAAGGGCCACATAATCGGTTATAAGTGGGTCGGTAAAGAGCTAAGTACCGAGGTATACAGTCAGGACTTTTTAAAACTTAAAGAGAAGCAAAAACAACAATCGCTAATCTAATTATTATATGGAAAAAACTACAATCACTTGGGGAAGACGAGGAGATACACATACTGCCATATTTGATAATGAGTCCAGAGCTAATCTTTGGAGGAAAGTACAAGGTCTGGTTAATCTAGGAGAGTATATATTCATAATAAGAGAAACTACTGAAGAGGACTATCAGAAATATAAAGAGTGTTTTTAATTATTTTTTAAAATAAAACTACGTTATTATGATTAAAGTTGTTAATTTTTCAATCGCAGCCTTGCTTGACATTGTCGTTCTTATTTGCAAAATAATTATTAAAATGACAGTAATCGCATTGTTGCTAATGGCAATCTTTGGCGGACTACCAACAACCTGGGGCACACTTGAAGTAGATGTATTTCCAGTTGGTGTGTATCTAAGATAACTATGGGCCCAATTCCTAAAAACGTGCGTGATAAACTAGCTAAAGACCCGCTAATGACCCGCTGTTTAATATGCGGTGATATGCGAGTAGAGTTTGACCACGTTATAACTGGGATGGGCAGAAACCAAGTGCAAGAGTGGTGGGCAATTGCGCCAGTGTGTACATACCACCATAGAGGAAAAGGCCGCACTCAAGTGGTTAAGGACACGGTAGAATTATGGTGCTTAGTGCGAGGTGCAAAAGAATTGCACAAATACCCTAAACATAATTTAGAACAACGTAAAAAGTATTTAACCACTAAGCTCTATGGTAATCACCCTTGACGGGCCAATCCCGAACAAAAAAAATAATAAACGCCACATCGTTGTCAGGGGAAGACCTGTAACGATACCAAGTAAACAGCACCAAAAATGGCATGAAAACGCACAATGGCAACTCAAAGCGCAACGAGTACAATCAATTAAAGGCCCAGTGGTGGTCGATATACAGGTTGAACTAGGGGACAAGCGCAAGCGCGATTTAGACGGCATACTTGTGTCTATTATGGACTTACTGGTTGATAATGGAACGATTGAGGACGATAACAACACAATAGTACAGTCGCTTAGTATACGATTTACAGGGTATGGCGAATTTAAGACGAGAATAAGTATCGAAAAGATATGAGAGAAATTAAATATAAAGCGTACCTAAAGCAATTTGACGAAATAGTAGACGTATTAGCCATGAGCTGGACAAACAGGGGAATTCAAATACTGGTAGATTGTAAATACAATAAAGATAAAACTATTTATTGTATGGGTGGTTGCACAGAGAGTTTTTTCCCAGAAGAATATGATTTAATTGATTGTACATATGAGAGAAATTAAATTTAGAGGTTGGAACGGCAAAAAAATGATTTGGTACAACCACTGGTTTACGCTTCATGGACAAGAAGTACTTTGTTTCGAAGAAAACCAAAACCACTCTTATGTCGATGAGTCAGACGTGGATTACCCAAACAGAGTAATTTTAATGCAATACACAGGTTTAAAGGATAAAAACGGCAAAGAGATTTATGAGGGGGATATCATCCGTAACAGGGAAAACGGTTGCGTTTACAATGGTGGAATTGGTATCGTAGAATTTGTCGCCAATAATCAAGAAGGACATCCGATTAACGGTTATTGGGCCACACTACATGATGAAGCTTTCCACATTTATCCCAAACAATGCGAAGTAATAGGGAACCGCTTTGAAAACCCAGAATTATTAAAATAAGTATGAACAAACTTGACATCATCATTAAACAAAACGAAGAAATCCTTGATTTACTGGTTAAAAAGCGCACAAAACGAGCAGCAAATATGGCCAATGTTAATAAAAAATTGCCAAAAGACCACTACAAAAAAGCAGCGCTTGCACGGTGGCGAGAATACGATAAATAATCCACAGGTTAGCTTGACACAATGCACTTTATAGTGTATTATAGTAATATAATTTTAACCACACAGTATGGACAAGTACGGCCAAGAACTCCCAGCAAACGTAGAAGCACAGTTAGACGCATATATCGAGCGGATTAAGGCTATCCAGTGGTTTAAGCCGTCCGCTGGGCTAAAAAAAGAAGAGGTGGAAAAACAAGTGTCAATCGCAGTCAAAGCATTTGGGATTGAGGCAAGTGTTGAATATCGTAAACTCGCCACACCTTCGGACTGGGACGCTGCTCAGGACGCTGCTTGGGACGCTGCTTGGGACGCTGCTTGGGACGCTGCTTGGGACGCTGCTTGGGAAACTGCTTTGAAAGCTGCTTTGAAAGCTGCTCGGGACGCTGCTTGGAGCGCTGCTCGGGGCGCTGCTCAAGGCGCTGCTCAAGGCGCTGCTTGGGACGCTTCTTGGGACGTTGCTTGGGGAGCTGCTGATGTATTGGCACTTAACCTTGATGAATACAAAGCGAAATATCCAAATGGTAGCTTTGTAAATCTAATTCCAATTTGGGAACTTGGTTTATATCCAGTTGGTGTAGTGAACGGCAAGTTTGTGGTGTATGTACCTCCGACAAGTCAGGAATTTCCAAGTGATTTAGTCTAGTACCCACTGCAAGGAGGAACAGTGCGCACTAAAAAGCCCACCTACCACTAGGTGAGCTTACGGAGCGGTATTCTCCGCCCGAATAATCTATCAGTATGCCAGTCAAAGTCAAGGCCCCTAAAAAGCCTAGTGTCGTATGGTTAACTAAATACGGCAAGAAGGTTTGTTTTTTTGCCACTCGTACTCTTGCCCGTGAGTTCTTAAAAGAAAACAAAAACTACACCTTGCATCGTGCGGTGTACAAATTAACCTAATATAATTGACCTGGGCTGTTCGTTATGCCCCTTCCTATCCACGTTATGGAAGGAATAACGGCAGCCTGGGTATCCCTGCGCCTATGAAATATTTTTTAGTTCAAGATTTTCTCTGGTTTAAGGCTGGTGAAATAATTGAAACAAGTTTTTTAGATGGGTGCGAGGTCATTAAAGCAGGTTTGTCGGTTATCCGTGTGTCGCCTAAGAAATACCAAAACAACTTTATTCCTCTATACGAGAAGTAATATGCGCTACCGAGTTCTTAAAGACTTTTGTTGGTTGAAGGTTGGTGACGTTGTGGATACAAATGATTGGGGACAAGTTAGATATAGTTGTGTAGATAGTAAATTTACTGAACCTCACGATGACAAAACCTACAATTCAATTGTTGTCTGGCCAAAAAGTTACCCCGACACCTTTGCCCCATTATCAGAAGAAGAGGAAAAGATAGAAGAGGCTAAGAAGCTACTTGAAGGAACCAACTATTCGGTTGTACAGACTTTTTACCCGTTGCCAAAAGACCTGTTAAAAGACCTCGACTTAATGATATACGGTAAAAAACTCATGTGCCGACACAATTACAACCAGGCAGGAATTTGTACTAATTGCGAGTCGCTTCACCATAAATAATATGCAGAAAATTAGATATTGGCTTATAAAGAAACTCGGCTGTGTTCCAAAAGAATTAGTTTTACCACCATGCGGTCTTAAACACGAAGAAATCATCATGTTTGAAACGACAGAGGTGTTTACTGATTTAATGTTAGAGCAATTTCCGGTCAATAACTACAACAGCGAAATACTAAAAGAAAAATTAATCAGAAAGTTGTTATCAGAAATAAGAGCAAGCGGGATGATTGTTCTTGAGAGCAAAGAAAATACACCATACTCGATTGTAGCAAAAGCTAAGATTGGTGTGGTTAAACCAAAAGTATAATAATATGCCCACCCTTGACCAGATAGCCCTAGACACAGCCACTAAAATCGTACACGCACCTGATAAGACAGTGGAGCTAATCGCTAAGGCTTGCATTGAATACGCCCGCTCTATCGTGCCAGAAGCTCTATCGCATCAAGATGTCGATTGGGAGAAACACTCCGAACGCTGGAAATTAAATGGCCACAACGATTGCCGCAACCAAATCCTAACTAAAATCGAAACTGACGAGAAGGGTGTATGAAAAAACTACGCACTTGGTTAATCCACAAGTTGGGCGGACTGGTTTTTAATGACTTACCAACCGATATTCAGATGCAGTGGATTGAGAAGCAAACGGCCCACGCTATGAGAAAAGACTTTTACAATCGATTTGACGCAGGTTTTAAAACAAAACTATGACCACCCCAAACCAACCAAAACTATCAGAACTTATCGCTAAAGCCAATTTCAGTTATGTTAGCGATTGGGCCACAGACGAAAATTTTCCTATTTCTGACAGCACCAAGCCCATGGAATTGTACCAACCGCCTAAAACAATAGCAGGCCCTAAAGTCTTAGAAGTTTTTAAAAACACTGGCTACGAGCCTGGGAAAATTGAACACATTGTGCAGTATGCAATTGACCACCCGAACAACGATGAAAAATTAAGCTATGTGGGAGCATTAGGGTCAACATACCGCGTCTCGGTCGGCGACCTCTACGTGCCGTGCCTGCGCTGGGTCGGCGAGCAGTGGATCCTCCGCTTCTGCTGGCTCGGCGGCGACTGGAACGACGACGACCGCGTCGTCCGCTGCAAGTCGGACTTTGGTATCTCGGAACCTCGGCCTAGTGGTACTCGGACACTTGGCACAGAAAAACTCCTCAGAGACGAGTTTGCTATGGCTGCCTTGCAAGGACTGATTACAAATCAAGGGTGGTCATCCATACCAAACAAAATTGGGGGCCAGGTTTTTTGGGCCTATGAGTATGCGGACAGAATGCTCGCCCAAAGAGCCAAGGCGGATAATCAGAGTTGATATGACGGCTCTAATTCACGATTTGCTGATAGAAGCGAGCACATTTAGCAACACCCCTGGCACAAAAATAGAGTTTCTGTATTGGGACGCTAGGATTGGGGATTGGAAAGTGGGCGGGTGTCGTATACCAGAAACACTATCAACTCAATCAATAGCACTACTTGAGAGAGAGTTTCTAGATTTTAAGAAGACTTTATGACCAAACTACAAGAGCTACTGGAGGCGATTAACCACTCCCACTCAGCTTGCCAAGAGCAATTAGGGATTAAGGATGGTTATACCGAGGGCACGCCGCCTAAAGAACTTAAATTTGATATGCCAGAAGTAAAAAACACTAAGGTTATCGAATTTAATAGCGAAGAATACGGCACCTATTGGTTTGAGTGTCTTGCTTGCCACTTTTCCGATAATACGAACCTTAACAAATTCTGCGGAGGTTGTGGCCTCTTAATTGATTGGGATTGATATGATAGTCCAGTGTAAAACATGCATTGTTCGTTTCAATGACGAGACCGTACAAAGGTGTCCAGAGTGTTTTCCTAAAAAAGTAAAGAAAGTTTCTCCTAGTCGTAAACGTAAAAATGCACTGCACTGGGAAAAAGTAAAATTTAAAGCTCATGTTGGCGAGATTATGACGGAAATGAATAAACAGCTGCCTCCGAAGGAAAATGATTATTTTGCAAAAGGTAAGCGTAAGAATTGGCCAGAAGTTTAAACCACCCCACTAGGGGATAATTATGAGGATATGAGAGAAATCAAATTTAGAGCGTGGAATGGAAAGACGATGCGGTATTCAGATGATGCGAATGTTCCAAAGTTTTTTGAAACCGTTTACTTAAACTACGGAAACGAATATCCAAGTGGTTTCCAGTTATTTACTGGTTTGAAAGACAAAAATGGCAAAGAAATTTATGTGGGGGATATTGTCATTTGGAACGATGGTGGTGGGGAAACAGAACTGAATCCGAAAAAGGGTTGGATTAGAAAAGCCATTGTTAAGCTAGATCCATCTTTAAATTTTGAACTTACGTCAGATACACCTAGCGGCACACCATTCCACCAGTTTCATTACGGAAATTTTATCTATAAAGATACAAAGAACCATTTGAAGGTAATCGGCAATATTTATTCTAACCCAGAACTCTTAACCCCTTAATTATGAACTACGAAGTCGGACAGATTTTGGTGGATAACGATGGTGATGAACGAAAAATATTAGCAGTGTGTGGCGATTTGGTGGCCTACAGTTTCTGTAATGAACACTCGTTGCTTGCTGGCTGGAAAACAAAACAAAAAATAGAACAAATGGGTTGGAAACTCAAAGAAGAGCCTTGGGTACCAAAGGGAGGTGAAGTGTATTGGTATGTTGATGGTGTTGGTAACGTTTGTGGAGAGTGTTGGGATAATCATGAGACTGATGCGTATCTCCTAAGAATTGGCAATTGTTTCCGTACTGAATCTGAAGCCAAAGCCTACCGTCAATGGCTCATTGACCACCCTTATAAGCCCGTATGAAAGAAGAACACAACTGCTCGTACCTAGACCTCAACAGTATGGTAGTTGGTAAATTTAATGTGTGGGTTTGCGATGTGTGTGGCAAAGAACAAACTATGTATAAGACTGCTGGTAACAGGGGAGTTGGTGGGTTTAGCCGCCAAATCTGTCCACAGGCCAAAAGCGAGTAAAGGTGGTATAATTACAGTACCACCCCTTGATAATCAGCACCAAAACCAACAAAACCATTAAAAATACCGGGTAAAAGTGGGATACTTACATAAATTCCAGGAATCACTATAACCCTGGTTGAGGCGGACTCCATGCTCCAAATCGTAAAACCCCTGTATGGGACGCGCAAGCGTGTATGGCTATAGAGTGGCTACTGTTCAATCAGAAGCTCCAAAGTGTCTTAGGATAACCTTAGTGTGCAAGGCTGCCACTCTGTAAATATTACAATTCATTCCTTGATATGAGCGGTGGTGAAAGTGTAGACATGCCGTTCAAAAAGGCGTAAAGCGAATAGTGACGGTGTCCTGGTTGCCTGCGAATTTAAAAAGAACAATCCCAGGATGTGTAAGGATAGAGGCCTTGCCCGCTCTAATCAAGGAGTGATTAAATCTATATGTCTAATTGGAAAAACTGTTTGTGCTGCTACCAGTCGTATGAGCCATACACGATTGGAAAAGAAAGTGAGATATTTCACGGTCAGTCAGCTATGCTTGTTAGAGACGAAAAAGGTGAGGTTAAACTGCCGAGTGGCCTATGTGGGTTTTGTACCCCCAAAAAGCACTGTTTGGTACACGCCAAATATGAAATGTCATAAGGAGTGATTAACTATTAGGATATGCGCTATTTTTCGATGTTCAGCGGGATTGGAGGTTTTGAATTAGGAATTGAACAATCTTATGAATATATTACAGACCAACATAAGCGGTCAGTTGTTTGTAAAGGATATAGCTGGAACACTACGGGCTGGAGCGAGCAAGAATTACCAACTTGTGTTGGCTATTCAGAAATCGATAAATATGCTATCCAAGTCTATCAATCCCACTTCCCAAACCACAAAAACTTCGGGAATGCCGCAACAATTGACCCTGGTACAATTCCCGACTTCGACCTCCTTGTCGGAGGGTTCCCGTGCCAGTCTTTTTCAATCGCTGGAAAACGGCGAGGATTTGAAGATACCAGAGGGACTTTATTCTACGATATTGCAAGGATTGCCAAAGCCAAGCAACCTATGTTTATGTTGCTTGAAAATGTTAAAGGTTTAGTATCACACGATGGTGGAAAAACGCTTGAATTTATCCTTGGCAATTTGCAAGAATTGGGGTATTATGTAAATTATGAGGTACACAATTCAAAGGATTATGGTGTACCCCAAAACAGAGAAAGGATATTTTTCTTATGCAAACATATAAAATTACTCTCAAGCGTTGGACAAAACGAGAAGATAACTACCTCCGAAAGCATTATTCAGGAATGGTTGTTTCAGCTCTTGCTAAACGACTTAACCGAGGTGAAAAAGCTACAAGGACACGCCTCGAAAGATTGGGTTGTCGGTTATCTACTTTGTCACGCAATATCCCAAAACCAAGAGTGGAGCGCAGAAAATATCTTGGCTGGCATCTCGATGGGTACGGTCGCAGGATCATTTCAATCAATGGGCGACCCATGGCAGAACATAGATATTTGGTTGAAAAAAAACTTGGAAGAAAGCTCACAAGAACTGAACACGTCCACCATATCAACTGCGTTAAGACAGATAATCGAATCGAAAACCTACACCTTTTCGTCAATGCTAAAGAGCATCTTACTTGCCACCGTTCTCTTGAGGCGATCATCAAGCCACTTATGGAACGAAGTATTATTAAGTTTAATTCTAATACAGGAAGGTACGAAATATGCACGAATCAACAATAAAAATGAAAAAGCAATTATCACAGAGGATGGTACTTTGCACCTTTCCGATGAACTTAAAGACCCTTCAAAATACTTCACTCTCGGACATCTTGGAGGACAGCCCAGACAGCAAGTATTTCCTCTCGGAGAAACAACAGGAACAGTTGATAAGAGATTTGAACAGACAAATTCCGAGAGCGAAGTTGCACAAACTCTCCGAAGCAGATACGGCAACGGTTCAGGCTCTCACGTCGCACCGACCATCAGGGCGACGCAATACAAGAGCGGTGATAATCAAACAGTAGTGGCGGTTGATACAAAACAAGTCGGCGAACCAAGATTTACAGAGAACGTCGCAATGCTTGGCGCAAATGACTATAAAGAACCGAAACAAGTAATGATTGGTATGAGCGTCCGTCGCCTTACTCCCAAAGAATGCGAACGCCTTCAAGGTTTTCCCGATAACTGGACTGCTGGAGTAAGCGACACACAGCGCTATAAGATGTGTGGCAATGCGGTAACTGTGAATGTTGTTGAAGCAGTGATGAGACGGATAGTTAGCCCCTAACCAGGGGCCTCGGTGGGTGGGGTTGATTGTGGGCCTTACGGGGGGCACAAACACTTGTGCTTTTTACCATAATCACCCTAGCCACGGAGGAATTAATTATTTACCATTTTTATATGGCTGTAACACTACAGTACGTCAAACCAGATGAGGAAATGTTGGCTACAATGCAGGTTTTTCGTGATAAGTACGATGCTTTGTATAAAGAAGTAGCTGCTTTGCCACCAAGTCGTGGATTGTCGCTCGCACTCACTAATTTAGAGCAGAGCGCAATGTGGCTGAATAAATCAATTACCAAGAACGACTAACTTCCACCCAGCCACTAACTCGTTTGGTGGTTGGAATGGGAGGAATAAGACATCTTTTCAATACTGGGACAACAGAATGAGTACGCCATGTTTAAACTAGGAACGGGCATGGTCTCTGAAACAGATAAAATCCGTACCCACTCATTCGGGTAAGTATCAATCGGATTGCCGATGCTATGACGATAGCGCTAGTCGGCCCCAGTATTGAGGAGGTGTCAATGGAAATTATCTGCGGTAGTAATGGGGACTGTTACCTCACGCTGTGGGGTATCCCCGTGTTCGTTTTGTTCGTACTGGTCTGCGCTGGTCTGATGTTCATCATCAGCAAGGTGTGGCCCGAGGAGTAGCTATGTCAGTCTGGTGTCTTTGCGGAGCCAAGCTCTGCGCTGTCAATGACGGGTCTAGTCGTGAAATGCTGGGTCTCTGCGCCCACTGTCTTGCGACTAATGACGCAACTACCAGCCCCCACTGGAAGTACGGGGCCAAGTGGCAAGAGAAGCCCAAGGAGAAGCGCAATCTCAGGGAGCGGGTGTGAAGGAGGCATACTGCGTTCTGTGTCTGCGGAAGTTCACGTATGACGAGCGCAACTGGGTAGGGAGACCCCCGCCCCGCTGCTGCCTGTCCTGCCTGAAGGGAGGTAACGAACGATGAGTGGCCCGGGGGAGCCGATAATCCCCCACTACCAACGTATAACAAAAACCACCCTCACAGGTGGTTTTTAATGCCCTCTAAGGGGCAGCTTAGCCTCCGTAACCGTGCGACCAAAGGTACGACCTTTATAACCACTCAATCCACGGAGCAACCCGTATCAAGAAATGTTCCACGAGAAACAGAAGCTACCGAACCTTTTTAACAAACGTCCACAGAGATTTTAACACAGCGATAAACGCAATGCGAGCTAGTGTTACGGCACCACTAGAAATAGCTGCAAACGTAATATCTTCTGGTTTTAGGTTTTGCAAAACATACCCATATTTAAGTAATTCTGCCGCAAACAAAAGAGAAAACGTGGAACCAAACGTTACGAGCGCGCTCTTTAGATGGTATTTCCAGTTTTTCTCTGATGACAGGTATTCCATACTATTTGAAAGTTACCGTACCCTGAATAAAATTATCCCAGTCAATCTCACCGTTGGCCTTCTTAGGCACTGGCTTACCATACAAGGCGGCCATTTGTTCAATCATAGCAGGCGAGTGGGCTGGCAGGAAATACCCCACGGCCGAGCTGTTAGCGTCCTTAACCACTTTAACGAACGAATTGTCTGGTTGCATAGGTTGGTTTTTTTCGGCAATGGTGCAAACCACGCCGTATGAATAAAATGGATAATTAGGAGTAACACGTCTGATAAACTGCTCCTGTCCCTGCTCCTGTGGTTGTTTGAGGTAGTGGTCAAATAGTGGCCAGTATCCCCGTGGCTCTAGGTCATCACAAACGCTGACAGCGTGGGTTATACCGGCCCCACACGCTTGTTGTATTGTGTCAACGTATGGGCAATCAGTCGGAATATAGACTTGGACAGGTGAGTGGATTAAACCATAGAGTAACTGGTCTTTAGACGTGCCTGTCCACTCGTAGAACACTGTAAAACGGTCTTTAAACTCGATACCAAGCTCTTTAGCCTCTTCGGATAAGTTATCAGGGTTACGATACCAGTCCTCAAATCTCTGTTCGTAGGGGGCGTTACGGCTTCTGTCCCACGAGGCCATAGCCTCTGGCACAACACCCTGGTTACGGACAGACCACCATACTTTTTCTCCCGTATTTCCCTTGTCGGTTGTGCCACTCATCGCTACCGTGAAGCGGTCTGCTAAGCGCACTTTGCCGTCCTCGGCAATATATCCTTTTTCTTTAAGCCAGTTGGTGTTTTCGGTGGATAACTGGTTATTAGTAATAAGATAGTTTAGTACCGCCTCCACAATTTTAAGTGCGCTAAACGACACACACCCCATTGTATCGAAATAAGTACCGATTTGTAATTCGCCACGAGAATACCAGGGGAGCCAGTTACGGTCTGGTAAAGTAATGGTGTGGGCAACACGGTCATTAGAACCGAGAAGTAGGGCCTTTTCTGATAATCCCTCAAGGATTACACCGTGGTTGGTCGGTTCCATATTAGGCTGTTCTACGTTGATATGGTAATCGCTTTGGCGGAGGGGAAGATTTTGGTCGTTTAACCTCAATCATTTTACGCTCGATGTTTAACACTTTTCCGTCAGCACGTTTAATCTTTGGCATACTAATCGATTAGTTTAAGTGATTTAAGTTGCTGTTCAATAAGCGAGGTTCGCTTGTCCAAAAGAGCGTTTTGTTCAAGAATTTGTATTTTAAAATTATTAGCCTCGGTTTTGTATTGGTCTATTTTGTCGTTTGTGGTGAGAGAAAGCCGCCAGAAAAAAGTACACAAAATACCAACACCAGTAATAACGAGACCAACCCCCCATTTAAAATCATTTTTACGTTCTTTTCGTAAAGCCTCAATGGATAAAGCAACCGCACCAACCTCTGTCTTAAAACTGGTAAAGTCGTCTTTATCAACTTTTTTGTCGAGTTTAGCAAAAACTTCCTTGCGCCCTTCACGCAGTTCTTCAACATCACGGTCAATCCGTGCGAGTAATGTTTGGACAGTGTCAGACATACTTATTATACAAAGTAACTCTGTCCTTGGCACTCTGCTTTTGACCAGGCATTTGGGACAGTTCTAGAGTAAGTTTATCAATCTCAGACTGGATAGCGTCAGCGTCTCCATTGGTATAGAGGGCTTTCTTGGTCTCCAAGTCTGAAATTATGCTTGGATACTCAGCGAGCTTGGAGTTAAGCAGTTCGACACTAGCTGCTTCGCCAGCTAATAGTGCAGACACTTCGCTTACGCTTAATTCGGTGTTTTCACCAACTACTGAAACTTCCTTAATTTCTCCTTGGGGTGTTCTGACTAAGTGCATATTATTGTGATACACGAACCGCTACAAATGAGCAGTGATAAACAGTAATAACTTCGCCATTATTGTCGGCGGTGGTGCGCAAATCAATGTAATCATTTGCAGCTAACGTAATTATACCACTAGCAGACAATGAAGACGAGTACGAACCATTGATGAATTTTCGTTCTGAATTGATATTTGCCACGGCTGTACCATTTTTAAACACCTGCCAGTGGGTCTTGATGTTGTTGTTGGTTGTTGCGTACGAAACATCGAACGAAACCAAATACTCCCCAGCACCGCCCGTATTAACTGTCAACCTGTCAGCGGTAGCGTTGGAAGTATCAGCAGTCATCAGTTTAACCCCATTAGACGTTGCAGAGACCCACCCGTAGAACGTGCCAGCCGTAGTAACTGTTATCGAAGTACCAGTTTCGTTGTCTTCATACAAATTACCATAGGCGGCCTGCACGAGTGTTTGGCGTACCGCAGCCGTTCCGGTGTAGTACAGACTTGTACCGTCATTTTCAATATCTCCTGAAGCAGCGGTTGTCTTATTTGTACCTGTTGGGATATTAAGTGGAGCGTACGAAGTAGTGCCAGCCCCTAGTCTGGTTGAACCAGCTTGTACCCACAAAGACAAAGGATTGGTAATTGTAGCGTTAGAGCCTGCGAGTGGTGCGCCCTCAATGGCTACAGTGGCAGCGGTGGTAATCGTTGAGGCACTAGCGAACGAGTATGAGGGGTATCTAAACAACACCTCACGCTGGGTAGTAATCGAGCCAGCGGCCCAGGTTTGGTCAGCGGATAGGTTAAAGAGTAGGTTAACCACTTCGGTACTAGCAGTACGTCCTGTGTTCGCTGCGCTGGTTACTGTCCAGAAGTTAGCCGCACCGGTGGTGTTGGCTACCTGCGTAGAGACAAGGAGGCCGTAATCACAGATGTTAAATACCGTGGTTCCGTTATCACGACCAAGAATAATATCCGCTGCAAAACTCTGATTGTCTGCGAGGATAGCAGTCTTGACCCCAGCCATGTTTGGAGGAGCTGTAGCAGTGTTGTAAATAGTGGCGTATAGGCCAATGTACGCTGGCGAAGTAACCGATGCATTGTAGGCGTTTGCAAATACGCCAACATTGATTGCACTAGCTTTAGCGATTGTTGAACTGGCCCAGAGTGCGTAGTTGACCGCACCACCACCGGCAAGCACCATCCAGCCTACGTTGTGTCCTGTGGTAACACCACGAGCAAAACCACCCCCACCACGATTACCAGAGGCACGATAGCCATACACAGTTTGGTCGGCTGTATAATAGGTGGCAGTACCTGCAACGGCACTATCGAACGTAAGAGCGTTGGTAAACTCAGCCCCGGTGTATCCTGCGTTTAAGGTAACCAAAAAACCAGTGCGTGAGGTCGCACCGGTACCGGAAGAATTAAACGTAAACTCAGCCCCTTGGTTAGCGTCCGAAAGGATGCGCTTGCGGACGTACCCCCACAAGACGTTACCACTATCACGATATTCAGCCGTGTAGACTGACGTGCTTGTACCGCCTGCTTTTAGGGTGAGTGGTGTAACGTCTGTACCTGGTTGGATTACTTGTGAGCCAGTGAGGGTAAGGACGTTGGTGGTTTTGTTGAACGTGAATTGTGATACACCGCCAAATACACCGCCGTCATTGAATTGGACGTAGGTGTTAGAGCCGCCTGGACTATTTACCAGGTCGAATTTTCCTGTAAGTGGATTAAACTTAACAGCCATACTAGGAAGCGGTGTATGTCTCTTGGGTAGTTGTTGGGTAAGCCACGGTTATCGTACGCACGGTTGTGCCGCCAGAACCGCCACTTTTAAAAACCACGCTCGATATATTATTTTTTGTTGTATCAGTGTAATTTACCTCTATATAGTCGTATGGCTCGGTTACTAAGCCAGCAATCGCCTCAAGCGTTGTGTTAAGTAGTTGGTCATCTGACGCTCGCTGCATCTGACTCATACTGGTTTAGATAGTTTGGATAACCTCGATAAGTTTCTTTTTTCTCTCTTCAAGTGCTTGTTTTTCTTCGTGTATTTTTTGCTCTTTTTCCCTGATATGTTCTAGACGTGCCGAAATATCAGCGATAACCTCCTCACGGCGGGTAATTTCACGTTCGGTTTGTTCCTTTAAAGCAACAAGTTCGTTTTTTTGTTGTGTGAGCGTGTCGTTATTTTCTGTTACCTTTTTAGAAACCTCGGATAATTCGCTATTTTTAATATCCAGGTCTGCTTGGGCCCGTTTAAAGGCGGCGACAGCCTGCTCTGCTAAACCATTGGCGGTGTCTTTTTCCAAGGACAAGCGACCGATTTCCTTTTCAAGCTCTAGTTTATTGCGTCTAGCGGTACTTTCTTCCTCTTTCATCGCCGTCATACGGCTATAGGCCAAATTTACAGCCTCCTGGACGTTTTCTGGCAATAATTGTGTTGGGTGCTGTGTAGTAGACATATATTAGAGTTGAGAGCGTTCTAGGCCGTTATAGCGAGGGCTGGTGCCCGTTACTGTGATAGGGCCAGTGTAGCATTGGCCGTTTGGACTGTCATAGCTTGCCCCAGTACCGTT
>Ga0075470_10000158_pt1 | contig 23572 bp, 31 predicted proteins | sample DEB19_08_DNA_4_FD_71482 | JGI IMG/M metagenome (GOLD analysis project Ga0075470, IMG submission 71482) | Aqueous microbial communities from the Delaware River and Bay under freshwater to marine salinity gradient to study organic matter... | ecosystem: Environmental > Aquatic > Marine > Coastal ... | reverse complement strand
GCACAAGTAGCTATTCCAAGAGCAGAGAGGGCGCGGACGAATTGGTTTGTACAGGACGTTCCTGCGTATTCTGCGAATAGGCCGTTTGCGTCTGTCTGGGTGAGCGCGGAGGTAAGGGTAGGGACTGTGAGAGAGGTGGCAACGCTTAGTGCTCCGTCAGTTCCGAAGGTTGATGTAGCCGTTGCCCCGAAGTAGGCACGATTGGCAGAAAAGAGCGTAGATGACGCTGTTCCATAAAGGTTTTGTTTGCCTGTCCATGTGTTCGCGTTGGCGAGGTTGATGCCCGCAGTCACAGCGGCGTTCTCGCTTCCTGAGCCGGAAATAGTGAGGGTGCTGCCACCGCTGTCTGCGAGCGTAGCAACGTAGTTTCCAGTGGTGTCGGTGGCGAGCGCGATGGCGTTGGCATCCACGGTGCAGGTGGTGCCGTTGCATGTCCAGTCTCCGAAGTCGGCAGAGGCGAGCTCCCCTACAGTTATAGAGGTGCCGAGGTCTGCGGTGACGTTTCCGCCCGAGTAGGTGAGGCCGCCGGAGAAGGTGGTGGTGGCGACAAAGGCGGGAACACCCCCAGACATCGCAAGCACCTGGCCGTTTGTTCCATTGGTGGTTGCGGAGACTGCACCAGAAGATAGGTACGCCAGTCCTGTCAGTGAGGTTGCAAGACGGGTTGCTCCGTCGATGTTCACACCTCCATAGAATGTGCTGTTTGCGGAGTTGCCTAGGCCGAAGTCGGCTACGTTGGTGTAGTTGTTCGCTACTATGTAGAGGCCGTCAGAAGCGTCACCGCGAATACCATGTGCGGTGAGGTACTTGGCGTGAGGGAGAGAAACATCACCGGCGAAGGTACTTGTTGCGGTAGTTCCAGTGGCGTGAAAGTAGGGTGCTGCGACTTGCCTCCACGCCTCCAGCCCACCGGCGAAAGTGGAGGTGCCTGTGCCGTTTACGGCAAGGTTTTGCGTAGTGGTGGGGGCGAGTGCGGATTGGGTGAAGATGTTGGTGGTGAGTCCAAAAGTCTGTCCGAAAGAAGCACCCCCAGAGCCTGTGATGGTTATAGGGGAAGCTCCAAGAACATCGAAAGCGGAGCAAGACACTGAGCCAGAGCAAGAGACGGAGGTGGTGGCTACTTTCCCGAGTGTTGCGGGGGTGCCGCCTGTGGTCGTCCAGTAGGCAAGCTGTCCTGCGGTCTCTGTGGTTGAGGTCGAGACGTTACCAGTACCAGTACCAGAAGCGGAAGGCCAGGTGGTGCGGCAAGTGCCATTGAGACACACTTCGTCTGAAGTGAGGCGTAGCCACGCGGCGGTTGAGGTTCCAAGTTCGTAGAGACTGTCTGCAATAGGAAGTATCGTCTTTTGGAAGTTGCTTGTAGGTGCTCCGAAGGTTTGCGGGGTGTAGAAAGTGGCAAAACCTCCGAAGAGAAGGACTGCAAGGCCAGTGAGTATGAGTAGGTTACGCTTCTGCATAGACGATAATTAGTGACTGCCCCGACGCGAGAGTGGTCGCGGGGTCTATCTCGGAAGTAAAGGTAATCTGCATGGTAGAACCGTCCACGGTGTAGTCGGTTGTGGGGCGAAGAATGAAAGGGAAGGACGAAGAATGGACAGACACAACACGGTAGAAGGCGGGGAGTGCGAAAGTCGTGGTAGAACCGTCGAGACTTGCAGAAAGGTCGTGGTATTTCACGATTTTTCCTGCGGACGGCCCGCCGATAGGTACTAATGTGGTCTTGTTCTCGCCCCTCACTTTCTCAATCTTCTCGTCTAGGCCACGGATAGCGCTCACGTCGAGGCGTTCTTCACCTTGTAACAGTTCGAGCTTGTCGCGTATCTCTTGCGGGCTTTCTGATACTAGGGGTTTTTGCTCAGGAAGGACGATGGTTGCCATTACTTTTTCAAAAATGGCGTGTTCGTCGGCGTTATGGCCGTCTTTGCCGTCTTTGAGGGAGTGTAGGCGTGTGTCAATACGCTGCGTTAGAGCTTTTAGTGCAGAGGATACCTCTTGCGTGAGGTCTTTTGCGGTGGCGTGAGTGTCTTGAGCTAGCTTTTGTTCCATGCGACTCTTGGCAGAGAGCATGTCTGAAAGGAGGTTTTGGTACTGTTGTTCTTGGCGCTTGAGGAAGTCCACTACCCTCTCGAAAGCAGCGACAAAGTCCTCCCTTGTGAGCCTGTCGGGGTCGAGGGTTGAGAGCATTTTCTTCAGTTCGAGGGCTTTGGACATACCTATGTTGGTTATTTGCTGTTGGCTTTGCGCCAGAGGTCGGTGAGCGTTTCTCCCTGCGCCTTCACAAACTCCTCCGCACTCTTAAACTTCCTCGCTTCTGCTGCGAGGGGTTCGAGTTCTTTGGGGATGGAGGGGGAGGGGTTGACCTGTGGTTTGTTACTGGTAGGCTTAGGTGATGCTTTGGATTTTGGCACTGTTTGTCTTGGGAGCGGTTGTGGTGTGGAACGAACGCTAGCGTCGAGTTGGCGGAAGAAGTCCTGCTCTTCGAGGAAGTCGCCAATGCCCTTCTTGGGGTCGGCGTTTTTTATTGGGTTGGTAGTCTTCGAGGCACCAGCGCGCCACTTCGCAAACTTAGAGAGCAGCGTTTCGGAAGAGAGGGCTTTTTTGCCTAGGTACAGGGCGAGGGCAGACGGTTCTGCGGCGACCTCACCAAGCACGAGCCAGTCGGTAAGAGACACAGCGTTGTTTGCGGCGCGGCCTTCGGAGTATTTACCGATTTCGTCCATGAGGAAGCGAGATGCCTGAGTAATTTTGTTCTGCTCGCGCAAGCCTTGAACACCTAGTTCTTCTGCTTTGTCGAATAAGAAGGTGCGTATTGCGTTGTCAAGGTTGTTAGCCTCAGCCACCTTCGGAGCTAGGTTTTCTTTGATGTAGTCGAGCTTGACATTGCGTTCGTAGAGGCGTTTCGCTTCGTTTATTTCAGAGAGGGAGAGGCCGCCGCCTTGCATTTTCTTTTGCAGGGATACAGCGGTTTCAAGTTCAGGGTGTTTCGCGCCTGGACGGGAAAGTGACTGAAGTTTAGTCACAACGTCGTTGAGGGCAGAACCAACAGCAACGCTCTTGAAGGGAGTGTCTCCAGCCTCTGCGAGAGCGTTGTCAACTGACTTCACTGACTGAGTGAAGTCTTTGTACAAAGCTGACACTACTTCGTCGCTAGTGCCAACAGCTCCACGTTGCACGAGGTAGTCTCCCACAGAGGAGCCTGTCATTTTCTGAAACTCGGCTTGCTTGGTAGGAGGTATGCGGCCTATCCTTTGCATGATTGCGGAAGGTGATACGTCTGGCATCAATCCCGAAGCTGACTTGGTAGCAACCTTCGTTGCATCGGAGAGAGTGTCGGCAGAGGCGTCGAGGACGCGCTGAGTTGCTTTTGTAGCAGCGCCCGCAACTTTTCCGGCGGGAAGGATTGAGGCAATGTTACCAATGCTTTCAAGGTTTGCTGCGGCTTCTGGGTGTGCTGCTTTCCATGTAGCGTAGCTTGAAGCAACGTCTTGTGCTGCCTCGTTAGAGGCGATAACTTCACCAATCTTTTGCATCGCTGGTTTGACTCCTGGTACGCGCTCGATAGCGCGCATTGCTATGTCTCCAACGAAACCCGCACCCTGGCCGACTGTCTGTAGTACTTTGCTTACAGAGTTCTGGTCGGACACGATGGAGTCCGATGCTTTGTCAACACGCGAAGAAAAGTCCGAAGCTATGTCTTGCGCTAGAGATGGCTGGACTTTTACGCCATTGCGGAAGTTCTCAATGGCTTGGAGAGCGTCCTGCGGGGACTTGCCAAGCTCTTTAGAGCGGACAAGTATTTTCTGTTCTTCTGGTGAGAGTGCCATATTACCTTGGTATGTAGTCGTCGGGGCTAAACGTGCCCGAGTTATCAGACATGTACGAGAATATAACGTCGGCGTCTTGCTGAGGTAGGGAAGTATCGGAGTGCATGAAGTCGTAGTACTGTTTCAAGACGGGAGCGGCGGGGCCAGCGGTAGCTATCATACTTTCGATAGCTTGGCGACGGTTCGCTGTGTACTGTGGTATTTCGGACTCGGTGAGAGTGACGCGGGCGGGGGAGTATATCTTTTTGGCGTTCTTGATTTCTTCAGGGGGGATTGCAGCGCCGGACTCGTAACGGAGCTGTGCGCCTATGAAGTTTCTCATCTGTGCTTCTAGGGTGTTTGACCTTGTGCTTCCTACGCGGCGGCCGATGGCGGCTCCGATGGTTGTAGGGTCATAGTCACCTTCTAGGGTCTTACCCTCTTTGACTTGCGCTTCGATTGCTTTGTTGGCTTCAATCATACGAAGGACGAAACCGACTGACTTCGCTTGTACTTCGTTGAGTTTCATCTTTCCAACAGTGTTTACTACGTCAGACTTAGCCTGAGACTGCGTGCCCACGAAAGCATCAGGAGTGAGTGATGTGCCCTGTGCGGCTTTCTTGGCCTCGTCAATGTCGTAGTACTTCTTCTTAGTAGATGCTACTGTATCGGCAATTTGAGCTTCGAGAAGTTTCAGTTTAAGCTTCGCCTCTGGGGACTGCACGTAAGGGGCTGCCAGTTTGATAGCGGCCTCAATAGACGGTGCTTTCTGTACTTGGCCGATAATAGAGGCGTCCACACCGTTGGCTGCGAGTTGAAGTGCGAGGGTCTGTAGCTGTTGCCTGCTCTCTTTCTGGTCTTTTATGAACTGGTCGTCCTTATCTATCGCAAGAAGCGCAGCGTCGGCACGCTTCTTTTGGTCAGTGGTGAAAGTGTCGTAGTTTGCGATGATGTTCTGCCGTTGGGTCTTTAGCTCTTGCTCTTTGGTGGCGAACTCTGCATCCACGGCAGTCTTTGCGGTGTCTTCGGCAAGGGCGATGTTTCCGAGGATTGCCTGTTGCTGTGCGGCGAGGAACATGCCTTGTATTGCGTCGTTTCTTGCAACGCGCTGCGCTTCGCCTGCTTGGAAGGACGTGTCTCCTCCACTTTGTCGTACTGTTTCTTGGTTTTGTACAGCACGAGCATTGAGAGCATTGATTTCGTAGTTTATCTGGTTGAGGCGTTCTCGGTCTTGTGCGGACGCTTGTTTTACGCGAGCACCAGTTACAGCATCTTTGCCTGCGAGTTGTGAGGTGAGGCTCTCGACTTGGGAAACGAAGTCAGTTGGCTGCTGTGGGGCAGGGGCGACGGGAGGCTTCGGGAGAGGTGCAGGGGGAGGAGTTTGTACCGTAGCGAGAGGAGTTACGGGAGAAGAGAGTGCGTCGAGAGCGATGGGGGAAGTCTGAGGAGTTGCCGGGAGGGGAACGCCTGCGGCTGCGAACGCTGCTTTTCTCTGTTCAGGGGTCTGAGGCATATATGTATTATACTACGCAGTTGCTGTGACGTAGTGCCAAGCTGCGTTTACTTGGTCGTACCAGTAAAGACGATAGGTGGAACCACTCGTATAAATCTTGAACTGCTGCTCGAATCTCCGTGGAGTAGTGGCGGGAGCGGTGCTCACTGTCTGCACCATATCGACAAGGTTAGAGATGCTTACTTCCCTGCTCTCTACGCCGTCGTGGAGGTGCTCGCGCATGAGTCGCTTTAGTCCTTCTACTTCGATTTTGAGCTGTTCGAGGTCGTTCATACTATTCTGCGGGGTCGTAATAGACCACAATGCGTTTTATCCCCACGTCGTTTCCGTAGTAGCGCATCTGAAGCCAGCGCACTTTCTTGTCTGGGAAACCGATGATGCGCTCTTGTTCGTAGATAGAGGCTCCTGTTTCGTTTTTTAGTCGCGTTCCTCCTTCGAGCGCCATGATGGTATAGCCGTCAGTGCGGCTGGTCTTGTAGTAGAGGTTTCGGTTGTCGTCGTTGTTGGCAACGGCGGAACCGTAAATGATTTCCGCTTGTCGGAGGTATACCGGCCTATCAAAGAACACTTTGTTGAAGTCGAGACGCAGGGCACCGGGGTCTTTGGTGTCCACGGTATAAAACTTAGCACTCTCGAACCCGACACCGAGAAGCTCGTCACCAACGGGGCAGATAACGTCGATTTTGTTGGAGTTTACGCCTTGTTTGAAGCAGTAGTACCAGATTTTTCTTCCCGGCAGCACCTCTCCGTAGGCGAGCACTTGGAGGCCGTCCACAACGTAAAGGGTGTTCTCAATCGCTGCGAGGTGGTGTTTATAGGGAAGGTCTGCGCCCGCGAGGGTGACGTTTTGGAGGTCTCGCAGGAAGGTGACACCAGAGCCGTTCCAGTACCCTATCTTCTTCCCGCCATACATGACGTACGTGGTGCCCCCTACGTTTTTGAAGCCGGTGATGAGGCCGTTTACGGCATACTCGCGCGTGTACGTAGATGAAGTGCCATCATAAGTGAAGACAGAGTAGCCGCTGGATATGGTGCCTGAGTAGTTTGCCGAGTGAGACGTAGCGATGAGCATTTTTCCCGACGAAGGGTCTACACCGAGAGCTGTTATTTGGTGGTGAGTTGAGAGGACTAACACGTCATTGTTGCCAGTCGAGCTGTTGACGATGTTATTCAGGGAGTTGTTGTCCCCTATCCACAGGCGGTCTTGGAATATGAGGAGGGGGTGGCGTACACCAGAGGTAAGGGCGGTGAGGCCGAGTGTGGTGCTCCACCAGTCATGGTCTCCGTTCGTGAGGTTGGTATCCATGCGTGCCACGTCCGTGGTGGAGGTGGCGTATATCTTGTCGATGAACTGCACGATGTCGGACGTGCCTTTAGTCCATGTCCCTGTGAGTGCGGAGGCTGCGGCAGTCAGGACTTGCGTGGATGAGAGCGAGTGGATGTAGCCAGTGTCCGAGAGTATGTAGCCGTTGGTGTTGTCCAGGGATGTCTCACACCACGCGATAGCGTCTCCCGATAGGTTGGTTGATTTGTCAGTAGCGGAGGCGGGGCCGTAGATGACACCCTTCGTAACAAGTGGGTTTATACCCTCAGAAGCAGGGGAGAAAGCTCCGTCAGCTATCTCGTCAGAGGAGGACATACCGCGCTGGATGATGTCTTCGGCGCTGAGTACAAGCTGTTTGGAGCCTATCATGCTACTTGTTGCTATCGCTGCTAACCTTCATGCGAGGGGTTGTGTCGGAACCTACGAAGTGAGTACCGGACTGCGAACCTGATGTGTCCACGACTGTACCTTCGTCAGTGGATGAGACGCGGAATGTGCTGTCAGTGAGGCCAGCGGAGACGACGTAGTACCACGTCTCTGCGGAGAGTCCGGTCGGAAGGGCACCCGACGTCTCGAATATCACTCTGTCCCCCGCTTTGAAGCCGTGGTCTTTGAGGGTGAATACCCCAGGGGTGGCAATCGTGACGGTGAATACCCTGTAGTTGCGTGCGCCGTACCAGTTTTTCAGCTCTGCTTCCTTGATTTGTATCTCCTGAAGGAAAAATGCGGCGTTTGGTAGCTGTTTCGCAGCGGAGAAGGTGTAGGAAGCCCAGAGAGGAATGAGGTCGTGGAAGAGGGAGCGGAACTTTGGAACGGCGGTGCCTGTTGTGAGGTCGGACGTGGTGTATCTGGTTACGTCGTAGTTACTGATGTGGGTGCGGACTAGCGCCTCGACACGTTCGAGCGCGTTGTTTATCGCTATCACCATTTGAGCATTCGAGAACGTGGTTGAGTTGGTGGAGGTGCGAAGGTATATGCTGTTTTGAATGTCAGCAAGTGTCATACCTAGAAGCTAGCGGATGCGGTTGCGGAGTGCATTCCATCAGTTGCCTCGACTGCGACAAGGCGCATGGCGTAGAAGCCCCTGTTTACGAGGTCTAGGTTGACGGCCATCGTGGTTGTACCAGTGAGGACGATGTCAGAAGTGAAGACAGCGGTTGATGTAGCGCTCTGAAGGTCGACAAACGGGAACCAGTCCGTCTCAGAAGGGCTCGTTTTGGGCGTTACCTGAATCTTGAAGGTAGTTGACCCAGCGTTCCCCACAGAGTCCGATGCACGGGAGAGGTACAGGGTGACGCTCTTAGCTCCCGCGATGACGAATGAGCCGTTGTCAGCTTCACCGTTGGAGTTGAACCACGCCACGATGTTGGTGGAAGTGGCGGTGGTGGTGGTTGAGAAGTTGGTCTGGGTGGTACTGGTAGAGAAGAATGTGTAGTGCTTGAACGTGTTTTCGGTGACTGTCGGGGCGGTAGTAGCGTCTGCGGAAGCGAACGGTGCCTGAGTAAACAGAACGAACGCAGAGGCGAGAATGAGTGCCCCTACTAAGAAGGCGAGTGGTTTTGCGTAAGTGGTCATAATGTGAGTTATCGGGCTAAGGGCTAGGCACCTCCATGCCACCCCCCAGCCCGTAAAACGGGCTAAGGTGACTAATCTGCTGGGATGTTCTCGTCAACGCTGCACACAATGTCAGTGCTGGCTTTGCGGTAACAGTTCAGGAATGCGTAGTTGGTGATACCAATTACGACATTCTGTCCGTCTGGTTCCTGAAGGTCAACGCCCGTACCGGCTGCGATGGTCGTAGTGGTCGCGGCTCCGGTAAACGGATTCTCGATAACCCAGGAACGGTACGCACCTGCGTACTCAGGGAGCGGGAAGCTCGTGGTCGCAGGGAGCGTCACGGTAAGGGCGGGCATTGTCGTCGAAGCCGTGAAGGTGATGACGTTGCTCGATACCATGTCGTTCGTCGTAAGAGTGTAGGCGCTGTTGACTGGCGTTGCCGTAGTCACGCCACCACCCTGCGAGAACGCACCGTGGACGTTGAGGTAGGAGTAGACTTCAGGGCTTGAGAGCGCGCCGAAGCCGTCTTTACCCGGCTGTCCTGGCTGCCCCTGTACTCCTGTGATGAGGAGGACGAGAGCCGCAACGACGGCTGCTACAGAGCCTGAAACTCCTATGTTCTTGATAGTGTCCATGAACGTAGTGAGACTGGTAATTTAGCGGAAACTCGCCGGAATGGTGTCGAACTCTTTGTTCGCCTTTTTGATGGCGAACTTCACCGGGTTTGCTTTCGCGTAGTTTTCGACATGCTCCTTCCAGCGCTTCTCTCGGTCGGAGGATACTTCCTTCGATACGATGTCAGTCTCTGGGAGAGGGTCTGCTTTCTTTGCCATAGGTCTGATGTTGCACTTCACGAGCTGGGTTGGGGAGGGGAATGGGGGCCTCCCCAGTCCAACCCGCGAAATGCGGGTGGATAAACTATGCGAGCGTGATGTCCACAATGAGGGAAGCCTTCGGCGTCCACACTTTCGCGCCAACGAGGCACGAGACGACGATTTCCTTTCCAGTCTTCCCAGAGACACCCTTCTCCTCGTAGCGCATACCACGTGGAGTTGCGTACATCGCCGTGTTCTTGACACCGAACATGCGGTGGCCGGAGTTGGTGAGGTCGCTGCGGGTGCCGAGGGTCGAAGACACGAAGGTACCAGGGCGCACTACGTAGATGTCCACGCCCATGTACTTGGCCATGAAGCCGTTGTTGAGCGCTGCGTCTGCGTAGCTGAAGCCTGAGCCAACCTGTGCCTGAGCGAAGCCCACAACGTCGGTGCTCTCGATGACGAGGAAGAGGCCCGAAGCGATACCAGACTGGTAGCCAGCCACCTTGGAGATGAGGTTCGCCATGATTACAGGCACGTTTGCCGCCGTGGTGAAGCCTCCTGCCGGGGTGGTGTAGGTGCCGGTGCCATCCTCACAGAGGACGTTGAGCACGAACTGGTCAACCTTGAAGGCTACCGAGTACGTGAGGTCGTCGAAGAACGACGTAATGAGGTTGAAGCTAGAGGTGAGGTTCTCGAAGTCGAAGACATGAGTACCGAAGATTACCTCATCAGCAACCGTCAGCGCGTCATCCGTTGTGGTCATCGCGGATACCGAGTAGGTACCAGCAACGGCCTGGATAGCAGCAGTCTGCTGCGTGATGTACGGGTTCTGAATGCGCTTGTTGTCCGAACGGTCAACCATGCAGATTTTCTCTGCAACGAGCGCATTTCGGAGCGCGACCTCAAGTGTTGACTTGAAGTATTTGTCGCGCAACGAGTAGGTCGATAATGTATTTGCCATATAAGGGGTTGATAGATAACCCCATTCCTATGGCCAGAACCATTCCCTTAGTTTTGCCGCTTTCTAGCCAATCTTGCCTCGGCAAGTGCACGCAGTCCGTCTTCGGTGTCGGGGATTTCTCCCGTCTTTTCCGCTTTTCGGAGCATGTCCTCGCCTGAGGTCTTGTTGGAACCTCTCATACTGCGGCCTGCTTGTGTAGCAAGCTGCGTGAGGCGTTCCTGTTGTCGCATGTCGAGGGAGGGCTTTAGCTGCTTGTGAGCGTCGGCCACGGTAACGCCCTTGAAGCGTGCCCAATCGAGCACTTCCTGAAGGTCGTCGTCGTGAATATCTGCTTTGGCGAGATAAAGCACGTCTCGGCTTGTGAGTTCGTCCTGTGAAGGAGCTTTCTTCGAGGTCTTCTTGAACTCTTTGTTTTCGTTCTCTGCCTTTTCTGCTCGCTTTTTGTAGTTTTCCGCAAGCTCGGCCTTCTTCTTGAGTTCTGCGATTTCCTCTTCCGAGATTTTAGGAGTTTTCTCGGCTGTCTCCGCAGCAGTCTCCTGCTGTGTAGGCGTTTCGGCCTGTTCGTCGTTGTTAGGAGTGACGTTCTCCAAGTTTTCGTCCATAGGATGTGTTTTAGGTGGGCAAACACCACCAGCTAACTAAATTATATCACGAACTTTACTGTGCACTGTCTACCTTGCGGCGAAGAGCTGCTTTCTCTGCGTTCTCGTCCTCTTGGTGGGCAAGCACTTTGAGTTTGATGAGGCCACCGATGACGAACTTTACCGCGTCGGCACGAGCCACTACGAGAGACTTCACCTCATCCACAGGAATAGCATCCCAGTCCTTGCCAGCAAGCCATACATCGCCTGAGATTTCCTCAATCGGAAGCTCTGGGTCGTGGATGGTCGGGATGAATACCTTTCGGAGCAGTTTCATCAGGCGGGGGTTGTTCTTGAACGTTGAGCGTATCAAGTCAATCTCATCCTGTGAGAAGTACGTATCAAGCGAGTAAGGTACGATGTCCTGTAGCCTTGCTTTACTGTTTTGTTCCATAGGTTTGCTGAGCTAATGCTTGTAATGGCTCGACCGTTTCTGCCTGGGGCTGCATCGTCGTAGTAGCTGAAAGCTCTATCGGCGACACAGTGCCGGTTGCAGACAAGATTTTGTTGAAGAGCATCTTAGCGTTCGGGTCGGTAAGTATCTGCGGGTTCGCCGCGATGCTCTGAAGGACAGTGGCAAGGGTTTGAAGAAGCACCTGTTTGTCTTTGAACTCGTTGGTTACTTGGATTTCAAGCCTCCATTCGAGGTCTTTTAGGGCTTCTTTCCAGGTCTTTTCTGATATGTCGGAAGGTACAAAGAAGCGCTTGTTTCCAAGGGGAGCGAGGGACTTGCGTACCGCCTCCTCCTCCATAGGCTGGTTGAATGGGAGAGGTTCTTCGCGGTTGAGTATCTGTTCTGCGGCGCGGTCGTTGTAGTTTCTGATGGCTTGGCGGGGTACGTACATCGCGTCTATCTGCTTTATGTCCCTATCACCGAGAATTGCCGCAATCTCGTCGGTGTTGTCCATCTTCTTTTTGAGGTGCGGGATGACGTAGGTGCGGAGCATGTCTTCGAGGTGAAGTCCCTTGTTTTCGGTCATCTGCTCGAAGAGGTTGCTCGCGTTCGCGGTGAGGAGAGCACCGAGAGAGTACGGTGTGCCAGAGGGGAGGGTATTTCCTTTGAGAGCGTCAGGCGTAGAAGCAAGCTCGTTCGCAAGGTTCTTCCACATGCTCTGAAAGTTTTGGAAGGCGGTGATGTCGGGCTTATCGTTCGCAACCCGCGTGAGCGGCATGTTTGGGCCGTGGATGAATATGTCTCCTGTTTCGATGGCCGATAGGACGTTGCGGCCTGCGTAGCGCGTGTCTGCGGTTTGGAATATGAGCTTGGAGGCGAGGTCGAGTGTGTCCTTGATGTTCTTGACGGAGTGGTTCTGCATCCATTGAGCGTGGAAGAGCTCCTCTACAGCACCACGAGAGAGCGTGCGCCCATCCTCTTCGATGAGGTGGGTTAGCATGTAAGGGTCTTTTGCTTCGGGGCCCTTAAACAAGGTGAAGTCGGAGAAGCCGCCTTTGGTTGCGGTAAAGGAGACTACGTGCATTTGTTGGCGGTAGCGTTCCCACGCGGCCTCTGGTTCTCTTAGTGGGTCGGCGGAAAGGAGGGCGATAGGTAGTTCGCCGTGGACTTCGTACAGCTCGATGAACTCGCTGCGATTGTCCACGTTGGTGCCTTGCATGTCTTTGCGCGAGGTTGTTGCGTCCATGAGAGCCTTTACCGCCTCCTTGTTGTAGCCTGCATAGTCGGGGTGGCCGGGAGTAGCCATGTTTTCGAGCTGTGCAGGGGTTTTGTAGAGCTTCTCAATCCGAGGGAGAGCGTAGAAGTCTATCGGGTCGGAGATAAAGCGGTTCCAAGGGATGACAGAGGCTGTAAGTTCACCGTTTTTCTCGACGAACTTAGTAACCGCAGAGCCATACTGTGCGAGTGTCCTTCCCCACAGGTTCAAAAAGACGCCAAAACGCGCCTTTTTCATCCAGTCTTGGAGGAGAACAGTGGCGATGAAGGCTTGTGCTACGTCTGAAGCTCTGTCGGGAAGTATGGCGATGTCTTTTCTGTCTAGGTCGGTTGCTCTGTACCAGATGTTCACTGAGGCGTTGACTATGTTGAAGAAGGGCTTTTCCCTTCCAAGGCTGTCTGTTTCACCTGAAAGGTGAGTGGAGTTTATGTAGGCGTTGATACGCTCCACGGTGTCGTACATTGACCAGTCAACGTACTTTCCAAGCGTTACTGTCCCCGATGTATAGTTAGTTTCTGCGTTGCGCACTATCTCTTGAATGGTCTTTCGCATAAGTTGTGAGCTAATTATACCACGGAAGCGGGTGTCAATAAGTGAACATCTTGTTCTGTCCAGTCAGCGGGAAGGTTGAACTTGCGAATAAGTGGGGCAAGTGAAGCGTTCTTGTACCGGCGCACAAGCTCTTGGTTGGCAATCTTGCCGGGGTTGTCTCCCCTGTTGTACGGAAAGTCAGTGTCGGAGTGTCTGAACACGTGGCCGTAATACGTTTTGTCAGTGGTACGGCATGTGCCGCCGTTGAGAAAGGCTTTGATGCCAAGCTCTACGCCCTGCCCTCCCCATGAGGGCATGGAAAGGTCGCCTAGGTTCCACTTCCAGTACGTGTCCTTCGCGACTACGAAACAAGAGCCTTGCAAGCACATGGTCTCCCCTGCACTTCCCTCGGCGTGTTGCATGACTAGGTTTGTGTCGAAGACAAACTGTGCCATCTGCTTTTTGCCGTTGATTGCCCACGTAAGGGGGTCAAGAGGGAGCAAAAGCGGCGCGAGGATAGTGTGTGTGTCCATTTCTTCGAGGAGTGCTCTGTCAAAGCCTTGCGCGAGTGAACAATGGGCGTCGAGCTTCATAAGGTAGTCGCCCGTTGCTTTGTCAGCGAGGAGGTTGGTGGTTGCCCTCTGTCCTATGCCGGAGTCTTCCATCCACAGTACCTCGGTATCAAGCTCCTTGTGGGCTTTGATGTCTGCAAGGGTGGTCTTGAGCAAGGGTTCGTTCTTGCTTGGGATGAGGATGGACAACTTCATATTGTGGAATTGAGGCGTTGGTTGGCGATGTTGCGGCTCATGTGTTCGTCGATGGCGGTGGCTATGATATGGCCGTGCTCGCCTTCTTGCGGGAGCATTCTGTGGCGTATCTCAAAGTACATACGCATTATCAGGGTATCGGTAATGTCAGGGCTGCGGCCTATAAGCTCTTTGATGTCTTCCTTCTGTGTCGCCATTCGTTTGCCGTCGCCTTTTGAAGCGTCTTGATAGTGGCTCAACTCCTCAATGATGAAGCTCTTTATGCGCTGGTCTTCGGTACGGATGGCAATTTCATGTTGGTTCACCTTGCTCGCGAGCAGGAAAAGGCATTGAGAGCGTAGGTTTTTGTACTCTGTGACTAACGGTGCGTCGTTGGTGTAGTGGACGTTCGGGAGGCGCACAATGTCGTGGTCTGTTCGGATGGCTCCGTAAGAAGACTTGAAGCCGACAATGCCATGAAGTAGGGGGGATGAGGCGACGCCTGCGCCAACACCGATAGCGTCCACAGCAACGTGAGAGTAAGGGATGTGCTCGCGGGCGGCATCTTCGCGTATCTGGTTTACTACGCCGTCAGTAAGGAGCTGTGAGTAAAGGTCGAAACGTGTGACTTCAAGGCCGTGCCAGAAGGTGAATATGGTCTTGTCTGAGCCGTCGTCGGCGATGTCCACGGTGAGGAACTTATCATTGCCTTTCGGGATGGTGTTGGAAAACAGGTCTATGAGGGCGGAGTACTTGAAGAGTGCACCGGCGTTGTCTACATACTCTGCAAGGATTTCTTGCTTGTAGGTGTCCGCATCCATACTCTCCCTCGCAGCCTCGATTTCGTGAGGGGGAATGTGGGGGTTGTCCTTGGTGGTGAACTTAAACATTGCCCAATCAGAACCCGCTTCTTTTTCAAGCCTTCTAAGGTTAGGGTTTTCCTTCTTGGGGGTTCCTATGAAGTCCGCAGTACCGCCGGTGTCTATAAGGGCTGGTCTGAATATCTCTTGCCACCCTATGAAGAAGTCTTTACAGGTGTCTACTTCGTCAAAGGTGATGTGGTGGGCTTTCATACCGCGGAAGTTTTCCCTGTTTTCCCACCCTGCAATCTTAATGAGGGATGTGCCGCCTTCTCTGGTGGGTACTTTTATCTCAAGGCGTTGTTCGTTCTTTTCTCCAATGTTTCCTAGCCTTTTTAGTAGCTCGTTCCACACGATGCTCCTAGCTTGAAGCTGTGTAGGGGCTATGTAAAAGACGTTCTGGTGTTTAGCAGATACAGCCTTGAAGAGCATCGCTTCGATTTCGTAGGTAGTCTTGCCGCTTCGCCTTCCTGCTCGTATTACCTTGAAGCGGGCTGGGCTAAGAGCGATTGCTTGTTGAGACGGATGCAAAGGCATTGTCAAAAATGAGTTGAATTGTTTGTTCGTCAAAGCCTACTTGCTGCGCGGGTTTGCCGAATAGGTGTTCTCCAACGAAGACAGCTATCCTATCGCTTTTCTTGGCTCGTTCTTTGAGGTCTTCGACAAACTGGCGGACTTCTTCTTGGGTGAAGTACGCAGTGAGCTTAGGGACATTTATACTCCCTTCCTTTCTGCCAGAGCCTATTCTTTTCCCTCCACGTGCCATAGAATGATTGAATTGACAAAAGCATTACATTGTTGCGATTGCTTTTTTGACACGTCGGCGGGTCTCAGCGGCGGTTTTGGGGTAGGGTTTCTTAAAAAAGACCAATACCATATAGGTCTATTATATCACAAAGTGTACCTGTCAATGGCTTCTAGGTAGAAAGAGGCGTTGGTCTTTACTATCTCATTCTTCATGCGGTCTAGGTTTTGGAACCACTCTATGCCTTTAGTTTCGATTATCTTTGAAGCCCAGTAGCTTTCGTTGTTGTGTAAGACTACGTGACAGTGGTGGCACAAGGGTATGAGGTTGGATTCTTCGTATCGTAGGCGGTTGCTTTTACTCTTGTGGACGTGGTGGTGGGCTACTTGGGTGTAGTACGCACAGTTGGGGGCTTTGAGGAGACAGTGGGGGTGTTTGGAGATGATGTAGGGGGTGAGAAGCTTGTCGGCCTTGTTTCTGAGGGAGGAGAGTTTCTTCACTCTTTTACTTTAGCACGTTTGGTGATGAGGTTATGAGGGGATAGGTATTGTAAAGTTTACCATTTGTGTTTCTTCCCTCGCCGTTTTACGACCAGTTTCGGCTCGGTGGCTATTTTCTTCTGAACATTGTCAAACCATTCCCACGCTGGCTTTCTTTCTGGGTCTGGTAGTGGCGTGTGGTGTTTCTTGACACCTTTCTTATACTGACCGCAGGGACAGTTTGGTGTGCAGTTGTTATTATCTTGACTCATATTTTTGTTTCCACGGTAACGATTGTGTCATTTCTTCTACTTCCGTGGGCGGAAGTCTCCACGTCTAGGAAGACAACACCACTGGTCGGTGTACTCGGAACCTGTTGAGTAGTTGGCGCAACAACATTCACAGTTTCTGGTGGGGTTCTTTAGAATCATACCCTCTTTACATACCGCTCTGCTTTCTCCCTGGTCATGGGTTTAGGAAGCCAGCGGTGATTCAAGCGGATGTATAACGCTTCCATAGAGTAATCATATCATGTAAAGACAAAGCCCCCCTGTTGATAGGAGGCTTTGTTTAGGTTTCTGTCTTGGTGGGGGCTGGCTCGTTAATAAATACCTTTAACGTGCGACCTTCGTCTTGCTCGCTAACCCAGGCGTCATCAACATTGTAGTTGGTGTACACTCTACCGCCACCTTCTTCAAAGGACTTACTGCGGTCTATAACTTCTACTCGTGTGATTTTAGTCATGCTTATCTGTCTTGGTGGGGGCAAAGAGTGGATTGTTAATCAAGTGAAGTGTGTTGTATAGCTCGTTAAGCTCTTTGCGATAGGTTTGTTCTCCTTCCGACATCTGTAAATAAGTGTTGATTGCTTTAAGACACTCGTAGGCTACCTTTGCTTCTACTGTTTCCACTGTTTCCATAGTTGTTATTACTTATCTGTCTTCATATTGACTTTGTGCGAAATACACAGGGAAGATATTGCACCAGCCAGTACTCCAATCTAGCCAATCTGGTAGTCTTGTGACTACATGAAAGCATGCATTATACCCGCGCGACCATGCAATGCTTTGAACTTCAAACTTACTTCCTGCTGGGTATGTTTCTCCAAGCTCCACAATAGGCTTCTCAAAAATTGTGGGAGAGTAGAGATAAGCCCCTAAAAAGAAAGCCAGAACCACTAGTATCATTGTTTTCATACCTCTGTTTGGTTATCTGGGGTGGGGGCTGGTAACTTGTGTCCATGGTTTACCCATTCGCCGTTGGTATCACGGATAAATGGTTTGCCACACACATTGCATATGTCTTTCTTCTCTTTCATACCTCTGTTTGCTTGTCTGGAGTGGTGGGGGTAGCTTCTAAAACAAATGTTCTATCAGTCTCAAAACACTTAAAGTGAGCTTTATTGATGATAATGTATGGCATTCCACCTACATATCTTAGGGGGAAAATAGCTTCGTCGTCATTCTCGTCCAAATCAAACCGCTAAGTAGTACCTAACGTCGCTAATCTTGATGGTCTTTCTGCCGGACATTTCGAGGATGCTGAGGGTTGCTTCGAGGTCGGTGATGTTCTGTGGCTTTTTCATACGTTGAAGTTGGACTAAGACTCTGTGCTAAGTGGCACAAGTAGCTTCCAGTCTTCTTCGGTTGTGTCGAACATCCACGCTTCGGCGGCAGCTACCGTTGGGAGGTTAGGAACACCGTGAACGTACTCATCATGTGTTGATGGGCAGAAGTGGCGTATGTACTTTACTTCTTTGTTGAACACCTCGCCCGCAGGGAACTTGTACAGCTCGTAACTTACCACGTCTCCGTTTGCGGCAATCTTCTGGTAGGTGTCTATCACTTCGGCGTTCTGGTACTTTGCGAAGTCAGTGAAGGAGACGTACTTCATCGCTTGTCTTCGCTGGTCGATGTCTTGGATTTTGAGTACATCTTCAAGCCTCATTGTTTTTTTGACAACCTTCTCCCAGAGGTCTTTTTCAAACCTGATGCCGTGGAGTAGGTAGACTTCTTGGCCCCCTTTCCAACGGATAGCTGCTTCGCGGTCAGAGTGAAAGCGGTTTTGTTTGTCTATCTTCACAAGTGGAGTAGGTACAAGGTACAGGGTGTCTTGCCATTCGACTCGATAACCTACACCGTATTCTTTGGCTTGCATGAGGAGTTCGCAATATGCAAGGCATTTTGCGTCATGTTCGTTGGTGTCGTCGTTAGATTGTGTGTACTCCGCCTCGAAAATATACCAATCGAAGTCGTAGTCCAGCGCGCTCCACGCGCTCCTCGCGCTCCACGCGCTCCACGCGCTCCTCGCGCTCCACGCGCTCCTCGCGCTCCTCGCGCTCCACGCGCTCATCGCGCTCATCGCGCTCCACGCGCTCCTCGCGCTCCTCGCGCTCCTCGCGCTCCTCGCGCTCCTCGCGCTCCTCGCGCTCCACGCGCTCCTCGCGCTCACCGCGCTCACCGCGCTCATCGCGCTCATCGCGCTCCTCGCGCTCCACGCGCTCCTCGCGCTCCTCGCGCTCGTCGCGCTTTCTTGGAACCTTGCATCGGTCAAGTCAGAACACCACACTACAGTCTTTGGTCTTGGAAGATTGAACAAGTCGTATGTTTTCAGTACGCACTCCGCGCCTTCTTCCTTGTGAAGCACAAAGTCTTCGCGTTCTACGTTGCGACACATGCGTTCTATGAGGGCGTGGGTTTCGTCGGAGTATCCACGTCCGTCACTGTCTTTGAATGGTTTTGCGGCCATACTCAGTCTTGTACGTTTACTATGCTCTCGGCAAAGTGGTCTACCTCACGTTGCGGGGTGCTGCGGTACGTTCCTGGGGCGATAATGAGCGGTTTGTGCTCCTCATGTGTGAGGCGCGCTTCCCGCTTTAGAGTGAAGACGTATCCGTTCGGTGTCTTCTCTATAATGAGGTCGTCTGGTCGCTCTACAGTGAGGAGGTGGCGGTGCCCTGAATGCTCACCGAGGGCGATGGCAAAAGAGCCGTCATGCGAGATAGGGTTGGTAAAAGAGTGCTCTGCTGCTTTTATGGCGATGTCGCCGTGGCGGTATTTCATACGTTACGAGTTAGTTTTAACTGCTCAACCGCGAGGCGCACTACTGCTGCTTCCGACAGTTTCAGCTTCTTTGAGAGAGACTTGATGGCCTTACCGTGTACTTTGACGTGGCCTCGTGCGTAAATGGTGTAGTCGTACTTCATGCAACGTGTTAGCTGTTATAGCTGCATAGTACATGCAGCAGGCGCAAGCGCAAGTACAGGGTGTGGATAAGAAAAAGCCTATCCCTTCACGACACTTCCAAATTACGGTACTATTGTCTAACATGAAAGCCCACGATTTTCCGAAAATATACGAGACGCTTGGAATAGACCTCTCAAAACTCGGTTGCATAATGCTTGATTTGGAGCCGTTCAAGAACGCTTATTCGATGGAGTTTGAGGGTGCTGGAGTTGCTCTCTACTACGCGAAAAATAAGGAGCGTTTTTGGATTGATGGCTGGACATTCGACAGTCCTCACATAACGCTCCTATATGGCCTTCTAACGCCTGGAAACGAGTCTCCAATGAAAGAACTCGTGCCAATGGCACTAGAGGGCTGGAAATGGCCTAAAATAGAGGTTTCTGATGTTGGATACTTTGACTCACCTTATCCTGACGAGCCGTATTGGTGCATTGTCGCGCACATCAAAGTCACTCCTGAACTTCAAGAGGGACACGACCGCCTTTGTATGTTGCCGCACCTCAAAACATTTCCTGGGTATAAGGCGCACTCGACCATTTGCTATCTCAATAAAAATCAAGGTGAAAAGTACCGCGATAACTGCATTGAGGACTTCAAGAAGCTATGGGTTGGTAAAACAATGAGTATCAAAGCCCTAAATCTTGGCGGCAACAAGTGAAACTATGTCGTGAAGGGGTAGGCGTCGGTAAGAAAAAGCCCCCATGAAGGAGGCTTGGTGGAGCGGGAGGTAATCGGCCTCCACAACACCCCGCGTGCTGGAACCTGTGCTCAGGTTCGCTCCGTAGGTATTATACCAAAAAAGACCCCGCACTAAGGCGGGGCGAGTCTAGGGAGGGATGCCCGAAGGCATAGTAAGTAGATGCCTATCCCTTCACGACCTAATTGTGCTTTTGACCCGTCCAAGGAAGATGTAGCCCATCACCCTCTTTACGAGGAACGAGGTGAATATGTAGGTGCATTACGCTTTGTGTCGCCGCCTTCCCTTTTGAGGTGATGAGATTTATTCCTTCAAAATCACCGCCACATTCCTTTGCGAAAGCCGCTGCACGTTCCATTACACGGCTTGAAGTATAGGGATTTTCAGCAAAGTCGGAGACGTGTTGTTTGGGTACGACGAGAAGGTGTCCTTCGACGACTGGATTTAGCGGACTAAAAATGACCACCTCTCCATCGTCAAACTGTATGGTCTCTATTTTCGACAGGTCGCAAAAGGGACAATCGTTCATAGGTTCATTTTACACGATTATGCCGTCAGGGGATAGGCGTTGAAAACGTACGGCATGTTCAAAGAAAGCGGCGGCTGTCCGTCGGTAGACAGTGCGCGACCCCCAGGAACGTGGGGGCCGCTATGGTTCAGGCATCCCTGAACGTCGCCAGTTTATCGAGAAATCGTCCACCCCATTGCTGTATCCACTGAGGGAGAATGGTGATGGAGACTACCTCTGCGCGCTTGCCGTTGATGGTGACGGCTGTAGGCTCGTCGAGGATGACTAGCGAGCGGATGTAGCCGCAGGCCAGCTCCTTCTTCGCCGCCGTGTTCACTTCGTCGAGTGCCTTCTGGGGGTCTTGTCCCCTGGAAACGCGGTCGAGGATGTCGAGCATCTGCTCTTTCTCGTCGCACGCGACACCTTGGAAGCCCATCACGTCCTGCGCCTTCGTCGGGATGGCGAAGATAGCCACCGCGAAGAGGGCGAGAACGGCGAGCATCAGTTTGAAGAGCCAATCGTTCTTCACGTCGCTTCTCCTTCTCTAGCAGAGCACCAACCATTTGATGCGCTGCATAGGGAAGGCGAGACGAGCAGTTAGCTGGGCACTTCCGCGGGGTAGCGAGCCCTACTGCCAGCCCGAGCGTGTCCAATTTTTGGTTTGGGTGTTGCCCTGTACAGGGAGGAAATCAAATCCTACAGCCTTTCGGCCCACGCGCTGCGTTTTACATGGCACCCAGCTAGCTGCTCACCTACGAGAAAGTCTGGGAGGTGGAAGCCCCGTCAACGTGTTGACATCACATGCTCCCCGATATTTCTACGCGCCAGTTTTCACACGACAAGCGTCGGGAGGCGTCGGCTAGACAACGCTCATGCACTTCCACCTCTCAAACTTCCTCGAAACGTAGGGGCGAGACTTCCCGCCCCCGCTGCTTCTTCACCTTGCGATAAGTACCACCAGGATGGCGATGTTGACCGCGAGGATTGCTCCCAGAAGGGAGCTGACGACGATGATGGGGCACCACCGCATGTTCAGGCTCCTTCTAAGTTGAATTGTCAAAGTGTCGGGTTGGGGGAGTTGCCTCCCCCTTCCGTGTTCGTACCCTAGAGGGCAAGCGTCAGTTGTTCGGTACTCGGCTCGGGTGGAGGGTCGCAGCTTTTGCAGCGGCACTCATCATCACGAGGCGGCGGGTCTTTGAACAACTGAAGTGCTCGGTCGAGACGCTGGCCGTAGAAGCCATAGTCGCGGCGGCACTCGCTGTCGCAGAAAGCCTTGCCGTGGAGGTACGCCGTGGTGGGCGACTTCGCGGAGATAGGCTTCGAGCAGAACGTGCAGCACAGTTTCATCGAACGCTCCTTCTCTCCCCCGCGGTCCACACAAGGTGAAGCGCTAAAGAATGCGTCTCTGCTTTCGCAGAGCGCGGGAGGGAGAAGGTCTAAGGTAATTATACACCAGTAGTTAGTTGGTAGAGGGAGGGTGTGGACAATTAAACACCTCTCCCCTCACGACCTAATTGCCTTCTTGTAGCGCAGTTTAGGGTTTGGGATTTGTCGGTAATGCTCTCCACAAAGGCGGCGGTACGCGCTTTTCTCATCTCCGCTCACTCCGCTTTCAGTAGTGCCGCAAGTGGCTGTCTGATAACACTTCACCACCTCACACTCATTTTGTGGCGTATATGTTGGGTCTTCCATTCCAAGAACAGCGAAAGCACCTTCAAGCGCAGACAATCCTCCCGTATGGATACAGGCACGACCGCGTTTGCCATTTCCTGTGTAGGCGAACTGATATACCATATCCCTCAATGCTTCTTCCAGTTCTTGCTCTCGGTTCATACATCCATTATACCAATAATGCCGCCAGGGGATAGGCACCGACAGTTAGAACCTATGAGCACTTCTCAGGTATCTCGTTTGTAATCTTAGTCATTTCAAGACAATACTGTTGCAGGGAAGTCTCTGACTTAGAGACTGCAAAGAATGCCGAGAGAATAACGACTACAATAGAGAGTACAACAGACATTATTACCCAGTCTTGTGATTCCGTAGTTAGTTATTGGTTATTTGTTAGAGCACCTTCCCACACCTCTCACACTGTTGCCCCTCGTAGGTGTAGGAGCCGTCTTTGAGGAGCTTGGGAAGGCACTTGTGGGAGAGGAGACAGAGCAGGTTCATTTTTGGTGGTGAAGTAAGTAGGTGATGGCGTCGCTGTAGGTGATACGAGAGACGCGGAGCTGCTTTTCGAGCTTCCTGCACTGAGTGGTAAGGAGGTCTTTCGCCTCGGTGGATATTCTGATGAGTTCGGTGGTGTTCATGCGACTGGTGACTTGATGTCTTGGTAATACCCTGCTTCGTAGCCGAGGGCTTGCTGTTTTTCCTGAACGACTTTCTTCTTAGTGTCGTAGTCGGTGCCTCGAAGGTGTGGGTTCTGTTCAAGAGTTTGCCGCCAGTACCTATCAAGGTTTGCAGCGTCCACAATCATGTCTACGAGTGTTTCATCGGGTATTCCTTCTAGGAAGGCGTAGCGAGACTGTAGGAGACGGGCGATGGCACGGTTTTTCTGTCGGCGCTCTCTAGCGAGGGGGTGCGCTTCGAGGAAGGCGTGTACGGTGTCTTGGTTCATACTAATAATTTGTTATGTACCCTGCTTCTGCGGGGGATGGAACTGGAACACCTGTCATCGCAGAGATTTTGTCGAGGTATTCCACAAACTCTAGTTTCGAGAGTGTGGTGGTGGAGCGTGGAGTTTTTACCTCTATCTCTTTGCCTTGGATGGTTACTTTCGTGAACACAGGGGGAAGAAGTACGCGCTTGAAATACTCATGGAGGTCGGCGGCGTTGTTGCCAGTCTCTTTTTCTACGATGCCTAGGTACGTCCAGTAGAACCTGTTTTGACTGTCTGAACGTACTGGTGTCGGTATCTCAATGCGTACCTCCTGCCCTGCTTTCTCTTTCACGAAGTCTCGCCATCGGGCGTGATGAGTGGTGGACTTCCATTTCAAGCCGCCGAAGATTTTGGGGTCTAGAGTTGCTATGAAGGTCATATCACTTACGCGCCCAGCAGCGTGCTTTGTGGATGGCGAGGCCGCGGCGCTTGTACTTGCCCTTGCAGTATTCGCAAGGGACTTTCCAAGCTCCTTTTGGGCCGCGCTTCTTTGCGGGGGGGGGCAATAGCGATGCGGTAGCCAAGTATTGTGAGCTTCATAGCTAGAAGGGAATACCACTAAGGGGGTCGGTGGTTTCTGTCGTTTCCGTCTTGTCGTTCTTGATAAGTTGCCACCCTTCACCAAGGCGGCCTGAGTAGCCCTTGCCGCTTTTAGTAACCCATAGAGCACCTACCTCCGTCCACTCCCCGCCTTCTTCTTTGGGAGGGAGTACAAGCCGGAAGTAAGGGAGTTTCGGGTTCTGTTCGCGCTTTTCTTGTGGGGTCTTTGAGAGAAAGATTTGCATGGTTGTTTAGTTAGTCTTCGTCAACGGA
>Ga0075470_10000154_pt1 | contig 23876 bp, 28 predicted proteins | sample DEB19_08_DNA_4_FD_71482 | JGI IMG/M metagenome (GOLD analysis project Ga0075470, IMG submission 71482) | Aqueous microbial communities from the Delaware River and Bay under freshwater to marine salinity gradient to study organic matter... | ecosystem: Environmental > Aquatic > Marine > Coastal ... | reverse complement strand
AGCACCGCCGCCACCGTGCTGGCGAAGTCCGTCACTGCATCCTCCGAGAGATCGGGAAACCTCGCGTGCGTCATCTCGTGGATGATCGTGTCAAGCCTGTCCACGCCTGCCGCCTTGTCGCGAATCCGCACCCGCCTTTTCGTCCAGTCGCAATCGCCCCACCGATCTGGGTACAGGTTCGCCACGTACTCGAGCCGCCACCAGTGCCGGCGGATGTGGACTCGCAGCCGTTTTGCAATCTTTAGGCGGGGCATGGGCACCAGTGGACAAAACCACGGAAATCCGTCAACGCCGAAAAATCAGCCGATGCCGAGCCGCTTTCCCAGCTTGTTGAGAGCGGCTTGCCGCTTGTCGCAGCCGCACGGCTTGCCGAGCACGCGCGACACCAGCTCCTTTGTGATACCAACCGACGCAAGCCCTGCCGCCACCATGTCGCCGAGGCCGGGAGACGCAGGCTTCGGCGGCGGCTTACACCTGCGGAACGTCGGCAGCACGCGAGCAACGTGGCCGCATGTTGTGCAGGTGAGGGTCTTTGGATCGTAGGTGCAGTAGTCACTCACGCCACACCTACATCAAGAGTGAAAACGTGCGAATACGGCTGCACTGTGTACTCTGGTTCTCCAAATGCGCCTTCCCCGGTCACTGTGATTTCCTTGCCGTAAAAATCAATCGACAGCGGGTTGCCGCCAGGGCAAAGGTTCTGCTGGCATATTGAATCGCAATCTGTGCCTGGGTCATACGAAAACAATGGTTCTGTTGCGCCGCTGCGCACGGGAGACCACGTCGAGTTTGGGGGGTGATCTGGGTATATCTGCGCCCAGGCAGTGACGCGGCAGCCGCTGCATTTATTGCACTTCACGGCGTCCGACAAAGTGCCATCTGACAAAACCGGCGTAATTTGTTTAGGTCCGCCACCAAAGCCTCGGCAGCTTTCCAGAGAAACAGACATTAGAATATCTAGGTTTTCAGTCGCTTCGCCAGGATCGAATGCCCCCGCAAATAAACCAGCCAGAGGAACCGTAAATTCGCCTGAGTATGTTCGGCAACTCGTTCGTGACAGAACATAGTCCCCATCTGGAACGCCGGTGAGAATGTAGTCCCAGTCGTGGTCAATCGCATCTTTTGACCACGAAAATAGCGTTGTTGGTGTTGCTCCAGTAACAGAGACAGTGATTTCATCGGGAACAGCTGCATCGTTACCACAGCACGTATTGCATGAGCATGGTCCGTTATAAAGAGCGTTATCGTCGTATGTCCCACCCTCAGTCACAACAGCTGTTGCCCCGCTTGGCGCAGTGGCGGTGAACTCAAACGGCTCATCAACGGCAACGAAAGTGGTAGATGTCATAGTCTCATTGCAGAATGAATAAGGCTCGCTGTCGTCACCAGCTACGCCGCAGTTCAACTCTTGCTCGGCGTACACAATAGGCGCGGAGTCAGGGCCTCGGTATACAACGCGAACGCCGCCCCTTGAGTGGCTTACTGTTGATCCTGTGCAAAACCGATGTGACATCCAGCAAGCCGGTTCGTTGTCGTGGTAATAAAGGTCTGGGTCGTCGGGCGTCTCACACGACGACGCCAATGAGTTCTCGCACGAACGCTGGCCTTTTTTCAGAACAATGGACCGTCCGTCCCATGTACCGCAGCACCGCTTGACCCACAAGTTTCCGTTGTACCCCGAGCCACCGGCAGTTACGGTCGCCCCTGTGATCTGCCCGAACTGCGGGCTCTCGACATCGCTATTGATGCTGACTGTTAGTGTCGCGCCGGTCCCGGGCGGGTCGTTCGTGTCATTCACCGTAACCGTCACATCAGCTAGGAGCGGCGGCTCTGCTGGATCTTCGGTGTACGACTCCCCTGCGTCGTCGACGGTAACTGAATCGACGGTGATTCCGATCTCCCAGAACTGCCCGCCGTCGACGACTTGGATGCTGTGTATGGAGCCGTCGTCGTGATAGCCCTCGCCGGGCCAGTCGACGACGGCTTCGTCAACGACTCCCGTGTCAAGCCAGTATTCGCCACCGTCGGTAATGCTAACAGCCAGGATCTCGCCGCCCGTGTCGACGCTTGTGACCTCAACGGTGCCAGAGGAAATCGTATTGCCATTGGAGGTGTCAATCGTAAACGTGTCGCCAACCGTGTAGCCGGTGCCTGCGGAGTCAATTGAAGTGCCGGTGACGCTCCATGAGTCGCGGCCTTCAAAGTCGGTGCCTTGCGTCATCGTGAGCGAGATACTAGCACCGCTTCCGGTAACGCTCGCTGGGGTGAGGAAAACGGCAGGCTCGTCCCGCACAGTGCGCACTTTGACCGAAGGCGTATCAAGGTCAACGTCGCGATACGGGTCTGACGGCGAAACCGTCAGGTACTCTTCGTCGGAGTAGCCAGTCCCGCCCGCCCCGACCGCCACCGAGTCCATGTACCACGTCTCGTTCGGGGCTCCGTATCCGTTTGCTGTGTACGACGGCGTCAGCGTGGCGTCGTTGTTTCCACCGGAAAGTTCGTAGACAGGTTCCGACCGATTCGTTCTGACAACCAGTTGCTCGGTGCCTTCGCCTGCGTTCAGAAGGTCTTCGGCCACTAGGATGTAGTCGCCATCGGTGTAGTAATCATCGCTGCCGCCGTTCACTACAGTCACGCTTGTGATCTGCCACGAAAGCGGCGGCACTGCGGACAGAACGCCGACGTTCACCGTGAGTACCGCGCCGCTGCCGTTGTCCTCAAGCTCCAGCGTCGGCTCGGAGCGAGGCAGTTGCACCGTAAAGGCTGGCGATCCGAACGAGTCCAGCACCGGATACGTCTCGGTCTGGTTGTGCGTGAGCGAAAGAATCTGACCGCTACCGCCAACCGTGGCGACCGTAAGCGTGACTCCAGTGCCGACGGTGAACGTATCTCCGACGGTATACCCCGTGCCAGCCGCAATGATCTCGACACCAGCCACAGTCCAGTTTGTGCCACCGACCCACGCAACCCGCAGCCTCGCACCAGTTCCCGTTACGCTGCTAGCAGTGGCTTTGTACTCGGGGAAATTGCCGACCTGAACGTCGATGTAGGTCGTGTCGTCGTAACCAGACCCGGCGTTGTCAATCGTGACTGAATTGACGACCCACACTGGCCGCCCGCACGCATCTTCGTCTTCGGTAATCACGGGCGTCACTTCAGCACCAGACCCAGGCCCGACCACGGTGAGCTTTATGTTCGGCTCGATGCGGCCAAGCACGGCGTACCCAGAGCCGCCATCGGTGATGATCGGGTCAGAGACCGCCCCGGCGGCTGCGTCTGGCGGCGGGGCTGATACATGCCCGGCGGCTCCCGAGCCAAAACACGACGAGATCGTTAGTGGGATTTCGGAGCGGTCAGGGAACGCGTCCGCGAAGCCAGAGAGCGTCACCGTTATAGTTTCGGGAAGGCATCGCGAAGCCATGACGGCCTTGCGGCCATTCATCACGACTTTTCCGTCGCGCATAACCGGCTTCAAGTCGCTCATGCAGCGGTAGACTCGCAGGATGTGTAGTCGACAAACTTGGCGATGCCAAGCTCAAGCACGAAAAACTGAAATGTCGAAGCGGTGTTGTGCCCTGGTAGCTTTGCCATATCAAACGACACCAGCTTCATCTCGCCGCCGTTGCGAGCCGCCCACCCCCATCCAGACGCAAGACCAATGATTTCGTTGCGTGCCGTGAGCGTTGCGCCAGCCGCGGTTCCGTTTCGGATCGTCACAGTGATGGTCTGGCCGGTGTACCAGTTGCCAGACCATGAAATGCGGCGAAGGTCTTTGCCTGTTTCTGTCGTTTGTTTTTCGAACGTCAGCGGCTTTGCCGCCGGCCTCATGTCTTCGACAGTCCGAACAGCCTTGGCGATTCTCGCTGCCGAAAAAACATCAAACTGCGTCAGGGCTGTCATTGGTTACACGCCGAGCGGAGTTGTCGGGGGCGTTCCGAACAACGATTGAAAATTGATTTCGGGATTTACGCGACGATTGAGAATCGACGGAGCGCCGCCTGTCTGAGCCCCTGACCCGTTGAGCCCAACCGGATTGGGCGACGGAATCCACTCGCCATTCTCAAAATCAAAAACCATGCAGCGGCGTTTTTGTCCGCCGCTAAGAAAGTTGAAGCCTACGTCGGGTAGTTGGTAATTGTGACCGCTTTGCCGGAAATGCAGTTCTGCCGTCGCGTGCCAGTACGGGGCCGAGCCTTGCTCTGCCGTTTGCTGCACTTCTACGCTATTGACCTTCCACGTGTGGGCGTTGCAACCGAGATACACGGCGTTGTTCACGTGATTCTGCGATCCAATCCAGTCGGTCGGCAGGCTGGAGAAGTTCTTTTGAACCCGCGCCACGATGGTCGCTTCCTGCGTGACCAGCCCCGAAAAATAGTCGTAGGCCGAATTGGTCAGCGGCCTCATGGTGGTGTTGCCGCTGCCGTCGTAGTAGTAGAGCGCCGGCACTTCACCTGGCGCGGACACAAACTCCCATGTCGCGGCACGCTGATCCGGCGACAGAAGCTCATTGGCAAGGACAACGTCATACTCGACGGAAACGTGAACGTGATATGGCGAGCCGTCGTGCCCCTCCGTGTAGGTGATCTTTCGCACCTTATAGATGCCGGTCTGCACGGTGCCATAGGTGGGGTGCAGGTGCCCGATGTCGGGAATCAATCCTGTGTTGAATACGTCCGACTCCGACGATGGGCTGAAGACTGAGTCGTCCGATAGGACGACGACAAACTCTCGTGTCAACTGCCTCGGCTTGGCTACCTCGTAGACATTTTTGCGAAACAATTCTTTGACAGATACGACGGCCATGACTCACCCTAGAGCAGCGTTGCGGGAATGCCGATCCGACTCAGGTTTTGCGTGATTCCTGTCGCAATCTGACGCAGGATTTTGGTCGCTAGCCGCTGCTCGATAAGCCGCGGGTCTTGCGCGTTCGCAAACAAGCCCAGCACCAGGGCGGCACCTTCTTGCGTGCGTGCGTCGGCAGCGCTTACCGTGCGAGAGCCAAGCGTGTTCAAATCTTTGAGCAGTTTGCGTTGACGATCAGCGGCAGCGGCAAACGCTTGATTGACTTGATCGACGGCGTTGGTGGCGGCTGTTTGCGTTGCTTGAGCCTGATTGCGAGCAGCGTTTGCAATGACTTGCTGCTGCGCAAGCTGGGCCTGCTGGGCCGTGTTCGCGGCCCGATTGATTTGCGTGTTTGCCTTCACCTTGCCATCGGCGATTTTCTGCTCTGTGCGTTGCAGCTTTTCTAGCTGCCGCAATTCTTCCTGCCTCGCCTTTGCGGCACGAAGGTCGTTTTGCTCACGCGCCGCCTCGATTGACTTGCGCTGAACTGCGATGCGCTCTTCAATGGCACGAATGTTTTCCGCAGCTTGTTGCCTTCGGTCTGCGTTTTGCTGAATCGCTGCGGCTTCGGCCCGCTGCTGCTCGGTCATCTGCGACTGCATGAACTGGTTGAGGCGGTCGTTCGCCTCGACGCGGGCCTGAAACGCCCGCGCCTGCTGCTCGCGCTCGCGGCGATCAATCTCTTCCAGGTGCGCCAGTCGCTGATTGAATGTTGCCTGTGCCGCAGCCACTTCGGCTTGGTAGGCATCCTGGCTGAGAATCCCCGCACGGACTCGCTCTTGCGCGTTGGCAATGCCCTCCTGCAACTGGTAAGCCGCCTTTGCCCCCTCGTTGCCGAACTTCGACACTTTGTCGATGAGAGCGTCGAGCGTTTTTGCCGTATCACGAAAAGCCTTGTCGAATCCTTGCTCAAACCCTTGTTCGTTAGCTTGCTGCAAGTCTTCGAGTTTTGCCTGGATTTGGTCGAGCTCTGCAAGACGCGCGGCGGCTGCATCGGCTTCGCCTCGGCTATTAGCGCCCCTGGCTGCGGCTAGTTGTTCTTGCGTTCGCGCTATTTCCCTATACACGGCAGCCAAGTCGTCTTGGAGCTTGTTGGCGTCTTCGCTTGTTTTCAGCAACGCTTCTACTCGCTTTTGATCGGCTTCGATTTGCAAATTAGCGGCCACGGCAGCCTCTCGCCGCTTGCGGTTTTCTTCGTCAATCGCAGCGTTGACCGCTTTCTGAAGTCCTTCTAGCCTTGCGATCTCGTCGGCTGTTAGCTCGCCATCTTTATGAGCCGCAGCCATCGACCGCTCAAACTCGGCCATCGCTTTTGCCGCGTCGCTTGTGTGGTCAATCAGCCCGTTGAAAAGCGCGTCAAACCTGTCTCGTAGTTCCTCGGTATTCGACTCCAGCTTTACCTCTGGAAGTCTGGCGTTTTTGATGTCCGCAGACAGGGTTTGCACAAACTCTCTCGCAGAGCCGCGCCCGGCATCTGCGGCACTTTGCGGCGCTCCCGCAAAAACTTCAACAACTGCATTTGCAGCATTTGTAGCTGCGCTCTCCATGTCTTTTGTGTTTCGCTCTAACGACTCACGGGCCGACTGCTGAAGATCACGCCCAAACGCCTCCATGTCGCTCGAAACCCACGATCCAATTCCTTCGAGCACTGCCCCAAGAGCTATGGCGATTCCATTTCCTATTGACTCAAAAACGTTGAATATCACTCGCAGGCTTTCGACTGCTACGGTTATGGTGTTGCCTACGCTCCCCAGCGCTGAGCCAATAGCACTGAATGCTGCCGACACATCTCCAAGGCGGTCAGAAAATCCGCCAAACTGCTCGACCGCATAATCGAACACGCCGGCCAGCACATCGGCCCCTTTTAGGAGTACGTCGCTGATGGCATTGGCAATACCTGTCCCTCCCTCGCCTTCGGCTCCACTCCATTCTTCGACGAATCGCAAAAACTGTTCCGTGACCTCAGTGACGGCTGGAGCCAGATTGCCAATAACTTGACCTATGATTCCCTGCAAAGTGGCGCTCACAAGGTCAAACGCGTCATTCATTGCTGAGATATTGGCAACCTGTTCCTCTGAAACAATGACGCCAAGCCGCTCGGCTCGCTCGCGCAACTCGTCAATGCCGGCAGCACCCTCACGGAAAAGCGGCGCAAGCGCGGCCCCTTGCTTGCCAAATACCTCGACGGCAGCCGCAGCCCTGTCAGCCGCAGTCGGCAGTTGAGAGATAGCATCTCCGATGGCAGCGAATTGCTGTTCAGGCGACAACGCGCGCAACTGGGCTACCGACAAGCCAATAGACTGAAGACTTCTATCGAACGCTTCGCCCGGCGTCGCCTGGGAAATCTGAACCCCGAGCCGCTGAACGGCAGTCCCAAACGCAGCCGCGTCAACGCCGGCCAGCTTTGCCGCGAGCGAGAAGCCCTGGAAGTCCTCGACGTTTATGCCCGTGCGCGCCGAAAGATCGCTAAGAGTATCCAGTGATTGGGTAACACTTGAGGCGAGCGATGTCACTTGCCCGACCGCACTTTGGAGCACGCCGCTTATGGCCTGAAAGCCGTCTACAATAACTCTTCCGATTTCAATGTTCGTCAGCAACTTGAGGTTCGCGTTTAGAGAAGCGACGTTTTTATCGGTCTTCCCTGCTGAGTCTGCCGCTTTGTCGAGCGATTCCTTGGCCTTCGCCATTGCTGCGGTATATGTTTCTTGCGAAATCCTGCCGGCCTTGAGCTGCGCAGACAGTTCACCAACAACCTGCTGGTACTTCTGGAGCGGGCTTCGGCTTGCTTCGGTTATTTTTGCCGCTTGCTCAAACGCCTTCGCTTCTGCTTCCGCCGCTGCCGTTAGCTTTTCAAACTCTACTGTGAACTGCGTCGCTCCGATCTCGCCGTCACGCAAAGCGTTTTGCAGCGTCTGAAGTTGATCCGCAAACTGGGCCTGAACCCTAGTTGCGGCATCTGATCCACTGGCAAACTTGTCAAACTGCGCCGTGACTTTGTCGGCGGCGTCCCCCAGGCCGACGAGCGCACGCTGGACGGGATCGAGCTTGAAGCCCGACGCGTCCGCGTTGATCTTCATCGCCAGCGATAGGACGTTTGCCACGATCAGCCGCCTTCAAGTTCTTGCTTCAACTGTTGGAGTACGTCGATGATTTGGTTCGCGTGCTGTGGCGGTTTCTCTATTGGCACAAAGTCTGACGGGCTGGGCGCTTGTCCTTTGCCCGAATACGGAGCCAGGATGGACGACACGAGGAGTCCTGTTTGCTGCCATTCATTAGGAATCGCTTGGTAGTACCTCGTGAACGCCATCCACTCCGCGAGCTCCCGCGTCGTCATGCGACGCTCGAGCTCCCCGACCGTCATCTTCAAATACCCGGCCAAGCGAAACAGGAATTGCCTCGCTGGCCGGAGGTTCAGTTTTTTGCCAAGTCCTCCACATCCTTCTCGGTCACGGCGTTGTGCTTCATCGCCAGATCGAACAGCCGGCTCATCACCTTCACGCTCTTGGTGCCGAGCTTTTCAACTTGGTCGTTTGTAAACAATGCCTTGCCGTCCTTGTCGCAGATGCACCGCACAAGCAACTTCGAACGCCAGTTCTCCATCTTTTCGCGCTTCTCAGCGAACTCACGCTGATACGCTTCCATTTCGCCCACGCTCATCACTCGCACGTAGACGGTGCCGCTCCACTCTGGAACCTCCACGGGTACGAGGCTCATGTCATTCGCCGCAAAAATCTGGTCAGCAGTCAGATCCATTTTTCACTCCTGAACAATCTTGAAGGTGCCTTTGTATCGCCACACGTCATTCACTTTGGCACCGATGTCAAGCGTCTGGAAAATTGCCTTGGTTGTGAAATTGACCGACACGACCAGAGACGTATTGATCGAATCGCGAGCAGTTCCGCCGATGGCAATCGTGGCCTTACGCCCCCACTGCCCAACAGAGCTAATGGCAGACCCGCTCAGGCAAGACACCTCAATCGTGCCGCAGTCCATCGACCAGGGCGTGGTGCCCGCTGCCGTCGACCCGCGAGACTGCGGAAGACCGTTTCCCTGTATCCACTTGAGCTCGGTGATCTCACCAAGCGCAGTGCTATCCCAGGTGGCGGTTACTCCAGCAGTGACGTGAGGCATTACGGTCCCCCGTCATAATCAACGAGCGATCGTGAGGACAGCCTGCCCGCGAATAGCGTCGTTGGTTGCCAGCGTGAGAGACGAGCTCGAAACGGTGTGGTAGCTCGCCGTGGTGCCGCCCAGCAGGGTGATGTTCGCCACAGTGATCTTGTAGGTGCCCGTGGCCGCGTCGTTGATGAGAACCTTGCCGATGTAGTCGAACGTGACTTGACGGCCCGTCGCGGCCTCGCCGCCGGTTGCCGGAACAACAAGCGGGCGATCCATCGTGGCAGCTACCTCGCCCAGCGTCTGGCCGAGGTGCGCAATGTCGATAGTGTTGTCAGCCGCATTCGGATTTGAAAAGGCAATGGCGATATTGGTGACGACATACGTGGAGGTCGCGCCGCCCATGCCAAGCGTAAGGATCGTCCCTGGGTTGCTGACTGCCGTATCATGCGGGGTTGCGAAAGACACGAGGCGTTCTCCTTATTACTCAGATTGCCACAAAATGCTGTACGTTTGCGTGACCGAATACACAGGCGGAAGGTCGCCGCCCGCAAGCTGAACAAACCCGTCAGACTCGCCTTGAATGGAAACGATGCTCACGTGTATGTAGTTTCCATAACCACCGCGAAAACCATCCAGAACCGCCCGGACGCGGTCGGCGATGTGTCTTACTGCCGCATATGACTCTGCGTAGATGTCGAGCGCCAGGGACACAACGGGCATTCCCAGCGGGCCGGAAAGCGTGCTCTCGCGGGTCACTCCCTGACGCCGCCACGTGGCAAAGGGAAGGGCGGCGGATGCCGGGGCAATGACGGGAAAAATGCGGTCGCCGAGAAGCGTCGCGACATCGGGGTCGTTTTCAAGCTGGTCGATCACCAACTGCTCAGGGATTTTTGTCATGGGAAAGCCGTCCCCTGCGAAGAACGCGAAATGGTCTGAATTGCCTGCTCCAGCGTCAGCCGCAGTTCGCGTTGAAGAATCTCGGCAACCGCTTGCTGCGACTCTCGGAAAGCCGTCTCCACGGGCGGGCGACCGCCGACGCCTCCAGGCGAAACAGGCGGAATAGTGATCGGGTTTTTCGACTTCTTGAAAAAGGCTCGCGGGTAAGCTGGGTCAGTCTGGACTCGCTGCCCTTCGCCGCCGCGTGGTACTCGCTGCGTCGGCTGCATCTTGAATGGGCCGAGCCGATTGAAGCTCGACGCGATATAGGCGTTTTGCCCACTGACAACGTGAGGCCGCACCTCCACCGCGGGCTTGCCTGGGATGCGACGGAGATGCCCCCGCCTTGCGTAAGGTTTATTGGAGAACGTGGCGACGACGCGCTGCTGGGTGCCGTTTTCCAACCACCACTGATGGAAGGCTCGATCCGGCCCAACGCGGACGCTGCCGCCTGCGGCGCTCGACGACGACTCGCGGCCTGCACGCTGGTAGCCAATCAACCCCACGGCCACGCCGTCTCTGGCATAGGTGACAACTTTTGATTTCGCGGCCCGCAAAAGGTTTCCGGTCGGCCCGACTGGAGTGACTTCTCGGAGCTTGTCGAGTGCCGGCTTCACGGCCTTTCGCATGATTGCTCCAAGTACGCGGGCTTGGTCCGCCTTGGGAAACAAATCGCCCAGCGCTTTTTCCATGCTTCGGAGTTCTTGCTGGTCGATGGTGATTTTGATGAACGACATCAATCCACCCTCTCCGTACAGAGCAGTTCATGCTCGCTGCGGTTTGCGTGCTCCAGGCACGAGGCGATCTCGAGCACCCGGCCACGCCAGAGCACACGCATCGTGGAGTTGAGGCCGGCGAGGTATCGCATACGCACTCGGTGCGTGATTTCCGTCTGCTGCTGGCCGCTGGTCAGAAACTCGCGAGCACTAATGCCGTCGACGCTGGCCCATCGCTGGGAAAAGGTCGCCCACGTTTGCGTAGACTCGCCAATGGCGTTCCGCGTCTCGGTCGCCTGCTGAATCGTGATCCGCTCGCGCAGGCGTCCTGGGTCAATCATGAGCCGTAGAGCACCAGAGTGTAGGACGCGGTTCCGGCAGTCGCGGCGACGCCGATCTCAAACTCGTTGTCTTCGATGCACTCGGACACGGCTACTTGGCCGGCACGCGAGTACAGCGTCATGGCATAGCCGACCGTGTCAAACTGATCGCTTGCACACCGCACGAGCTCGCTGCCGCCTGCCGAGAACGCCACGCGGCTGATGCTTGAAAACGTCACGAGGTCGCCAGCGGCGTCGCGATAGCCCGGCGAGTTGCAGTCGACGTTGATGACAGCCGTTCCGCAGGTGCCGGTGATGATGGCAATTTTGCCAAAGTCATACTCCGTCGCGTGCTGTAGCGCGATCGTCTTGAGCGACTTGACGTTCCCATCAGTAGTCGAGTCTGTGAACTGCACATCGACGGCAAACTTTCCTTTGATGCTCATCGGTAGGCACCCCACTTCGCACTATCGAGCAGGCTCTTGACGCCAAAAGGTATCTCGCTGAGGTTGACGGATTCCGCCGCCATGCGGCGTTCATACCAGTACCCCACAAGCCAGAGCACCGCCGACTTGAACCGCTGCGGCAGGCTCGACGCGTCACCGTCGCGGCCACCCCACCACGTGACCGTCACCGCGTTGTAGTCGAGCAGATGCGAGGGCCAGGAGCCGTTGTAGTTCGTCCGCAAGACGCCGGGCGTCGCGTCGCGGTCCACCCGGTACTCGCTCGTCGAAAGCACCGCCGTCGTCTGGTTTTCAAGCGTGTAGGTCACGACCACCGCGGTCGCTGTGCCGGCAGTCGCCATTGGCGGGCGGGGAAGCTCGATCTCGGTGGGAAACGAGTCGAGCGTCATCTTGTACCGCGTATGCACGAACGTCTCGTCGCAGTATGCCTCGCACCACTCCCTCGCCGCTGCAATCAGGGAGCCGATGTAGGCATCGTCGCTGTCAGTATCGACGCGGCAATGCTGCTTCGCCTCTGAGAGTGACACAGGCTCAGCCGCCGGCTGCGTCAGCGTCTTCAGACTTCGATACCGCACGCGGTCGCCCTCGCTTCCTCGGTGTCAGGTCGGCTCGCTCGCCTGCCGGCTCGACGCTCGCCGTCTCGATGAGGTCAAGCTGCCCGTCGCGTTCGGCGATGCCGTCACGAATGAGCCGCTTGGCCGTCTCGTCCTCACAGTCGATTACCGCGCCGACGCGATAGGTCGAGTAGTTCTTCCTCAGTTTTATTTTCACGATGGCGGCACACTCCACGCAGTTTTGGGTTTACCATTGGCGTTGTAGTCGCCTGTGTACTGAAACACGGGTTTCTGAAGGTCTTTGCCGGGCCAGACCGCCACCCACTCGCCATGCCCGATACAGACGCGAGGCGTGATGTAGAGGCGATTCCCTGCGGCCCTGAATTGCCGCCAGAAGTGAATGTCGGCGTCAATTCGTCCGTCGCCGTACTCGCCGGCTGCGTTAGGCTGGTCTTGAAACCAGGGTTTCGGCGTTCGCTTCAACGCCTTGGTTGAGATGAGCGTGCAGCCGAAGTGGGCCGAGTCCACCTCCTGCACAGGCTCCGCAAACCACGACATCGGCAGCTCCGTTGACCCACCGTCTGGCGGCTTGTCGAGCGTGCCGGGCAGCGTAAACATCGGGCGACCGTCCTCCCGTTTGACTTGCATCGGTGCCAGGGCGTCACACTGAAGCGCCAACGCTATCGACACCAACTCCTCGACGGTTTTGCGATCCCAGAAAGAATCCATGTCGGTGCACAAAATGAACTCGGTTGAGTCCACGAACTGCTCAATGCACCGCTGAAGCACTTGCCCCCAGAGGGCTCCCTGCCCCAGCGTAGGGCGGATGCCGAGCGGCATGAGCGCCTGAGCCCAGCCGAAGACATTCGCAAGGGGACCGAAGCGCGGCCCGCTCATCACGCACTCAATACGGACATCAACGTCGGTCGATCCCACCTTGACGATCATGAAGCCCTCGCAAAAGTAAATGGCGGATGCGGGAAAGTTCCGCATCCGCCACATACTGTCGCTGGGCTGTCAAGAACATCAGCCAGAATACTTCGACAAGACGCCCTTAGCAGAAGCCGACTCGGGGCCGACCTCGCCCCTTCCAAGCCGCGCCAGGATGGTCGTGGCAAGGCTGGTCGCCGGCGTGGCGTCGATCTTGAGGTAACGGCTCTTGCCGCGGCAGTCGACATCCAGCCGCACAACCGAAGGCTGAGCCGTCACGGCCACGCTCGCGGCGGGAGCCGCCACGGTGTAGACGCTAGAACCAGCCGTGGTGGTGTCGCCCTGCGAAAGCGTCAACACGTTGAGGATGCTCGCAGCGGTATTGGCCGGCGTGGCGCTCACCGCGACAACAACGTCAATCGACGCGTAGCTGTAGCCAAGGGTATCAATGGTCAAAGTCGCCGTGCCGGCTGCCGATGTGACAGTGGTGCCAACAACGGTTTTGGTGGCTTCGAGAAAGTTCAAGGGTCAGTCTCCTAAGTCAAAGGGAAGGTTCAGGCGAACTTGAGAGCCACCATCGGGCCAGCAGCGGTCGTGGAGCCCAGGTCGTGAGCAACCGAAGCCATGCGGGCCGTCGCAAAAGTCAAAAGCTGGTCGTACTCAATGAACCGGCTGGCGTCGGTCTTGATGCTAACTTCGCGGCGGATGCCCATCGTGGCGGCCTGCGAGAGGTCGCCGAACAGGCAGGCCACTTTGCCAGTCGTGCTAGTAAGAGCCGACTCAAGCGGATGCACAAGCACCACATCGAAGCCGAGGAACTGCAAGTTCGCACCGGCAGCAACGTCGGCCCGGTTGTTACCGGAAGCCGCCATCATCAGCCGCAGCATGGAGGAGCCGTAGCCCGCCGGGCTCACGTACCACTTCGCATTTCGATTGCGAGCATACAACGGGAGCTTCGCGACCACGTTCGTGAAGTCGAGCAGGTCGAGCGAGTCGAAGGTGGTATTTCCGCTGGCAGCCGTCACCACGCTGGCACTGTGGGTGCCATCAACAATCGCCGTCGCCACGCCCACGATCCCGTGGTCGGTGCCAGCCCCGGTTCCGACAAAGCCGACGCGGTCATACGTTTCTGCGAAGGCTTGCGCCACCTCGACTGCCATTGCATCAGCAAGGTCGATGACCGAGTCTTCGACGAGCGAGACAGGCACGCGGTTGTCGACGCCCCAGAGCTTGGCGACCAGCTGCACGTTGTCAAACGTCGCGTCGCTGGTCAGCGGGGCGGCGTTCTCGCCGATGGCACGAGCCGAGAGCCCGCCCGTTCGACGAGCGATGAGCAGCGTGTCGCTGTTCATCGTCACAACGCGAGCGTTGGCTTGGTACGCCCCATACTCCTCAACGAGTCGGACGATCTCGCCAGACAGCTCGGGATTCGTCAGCGCACCGCCGAGCGAATTGATCCCGCCGGACTGGGCGCGGGTTTCAACGCCGTGATCTTCGCACCACCGGCGAGCCTCGGCGTCACCAAAAAGCGTGGCACGAACCGACATGCCGGCGCGGTACGCCGACTCGGCAGAGCGAAACGCCTTGAGGGGGCGGTGATTCTGAACCGGAAAAATCTTCGCGCGGCTTTCCACGGCGGGAGCCTCCTCGGGGGTCTCGGTCTTTGTCTCGACCTTGCGGGCAGGAGCACCACGCTCCAGCACGGCGCGGAGCTCAAGCTCCTTGGACTGAACGCGAGACAGGAACTCGATCCGCTCGCGGAGCTTGTCGGCCTTAGCTTCAAGGGACCGGAGCGACGCCTCTTGCTCTTCGGTCATCGGCTCGGCAGGGGCCTCGCCCTCGGGGGCGTCTTCGGTCATCGCTTCCATCTCAGCAACGACGGCGGCCAGTTCTTCGAGCAGTGCCTTGATCTTGTCCACGAGGGAAGCTCCTGTGCGGGGTGTGGCGACCAATCGCCGCCTATCCCGAACCTATGGAGCCAGTCTCAAAACCCCGCAGTTACGATGCGGCGGCAGTAAAAGACTTCGTGCGGCGAATCTCACCGCCGTGCACGATCTGCTTGTCGGTGTTGCCGCACCGATTGCATCGCAAGTAGCGAGTCTGATACTCGCCACTGCGCTGACTTGAGGCGACCGCAAGGCGACCCTTGCGGCACTTTGTGCAGGAGTCGCCGCTACTTGCTGCCATACTTCCCCAGGAAATCGCGGTAAAACGCGGCCCGCGTCGCCATGTGTGCGGCAGCCTTGCGGTGCCGCTGCTGCCCGTTCCGAAAGTGCTGGTAGCTCCGCTGTGCAACCTTCACATCGGCATCGGGATACGCGGGGAACGTCACCGGGCCAACATCGAGAAGCGAGTCAATGCGTTGAATCGTGCGAATGCTTCGCCCGTCCTCCACGCTCCACGAGTCGCCGCCGCTCGGCACAGTGAACGAGAACGACGAGCCCTTGACGATGCCCGCGCGGATGTTGCTGGCGATGTCCCGCCCGTAGGTCGTGTCGGGCACCGGAAACTCGTAGCGGAGCCCAACCTCGTCGACGCTCATCTTCAGCGTGCCGGGAAAACGGGCCAGTGGGAAATTGGCGTCGTGGTTCCACAAAGCCCTTGTCTCGAGCGGCTGCCGCCGGCCACGCCGCTCGCTGACGATGCCGAACGCACCGGGGTCAATCCGCTCCACAAAGTCCCCGAGCACGAGCGAGTTGACGCCGAACTTCGCCGCATAGCCGACGATCCACTCGCGCTCGCAGGTCTCGCCCTCTTCACACCGCGACTCGACGGCCAGCAGCGGAACCGCTGACTCAACCGTGTCGATCGCTAGGGACCGGCGTTCAATGTTGCCCATGATGCTCCTCGCCTCCTCGTCTGCTGCTTCGATCTGCTTGGTCAGTTTGCTCGCCCACGCTTGGCCGGGGTCGCCGCCCCAGAGAGCCCACGCGATCCGGCCCGCACTCGGGAACCCGTCTTGTCCTGGGCTCCAGCCTTCGCCTTGCTTGTCCACTTCGTGTCGGGCGAAGTAGCTCGCCATCCGCTTCGCCGTGTCGGGCGAGATGTTCGTTCCGTTCGAGAGGTCGCGGGCGCGAGCCACGCCGACAGCCGTGCCTCCGCGGCCGTGTTCGTCTCGCCATGCAAGTCCTTTCGCCGCCTCCTCGCGGACGCCGGCGGGCGGGCTGAAGTCGATGTGGTCATACTTAGCCATAAAGTCAGGCTACCGATGGTTGCCCCGTGGCTTGCAGTTCCATAGACTTCGCAGCCATGCCCAAAATCAACCCAGACGAGTACGTGAGCGTTGGGACGGCCGCAAAGCTGGCAGATGTGTCCAGGCTCTGGATGAGGCAACTGGCCTCTACAGGCAAAGTGCGGGCCTTCAGAATCGAAAATCAGTGGTTCATTCGCCGGGCAGATGCCGAGCGGTTCAGCCGGCACCCCACGGCCGGAAGGCCCCGCGAATAGCCGTTTCTCACGGTACTAAGTGTCCAGTCGGAAATACTGGAAACTAGGCCGTTTTTAGGGGCGATTTTTTCTGTCTCACCCTCTTGCTTTGGTATTGCCGATTGGATATATTGGTGGTGTGAGGGATGAGTGATCGAGAGGAAAGGAGGCTGGTGATGGAAAAGGGTGATCGAGTTCGCGGGAAGTATTTCGGGGCTGAGTTCTCGGGCGTCGTTCAGGGCGTCTGGTACTGGCACGGCTGGCAAAAGGGAAACGATTCGGTGTTCGTGAAGCTGGATTCGCCGATCGTGGTTCACGGCGAGAAGCGTGACGCGATTTCTGTGAGTAGTCCGAAATACGGTTACGTGCGAAAGGAGGCTTGAGATGAACGAAGCTGTTCTGAATCACTTCCGCGAGTTGGCTGCGGCGATGGCTGGCCCAGAGCCCCAGAACTGGCAGTGGGTCGGCCAGCACATGAGCCAGCGGATGTTCGGGATCACCGAGAAGCGGGCCAAGGAGTACGCGGCCCAGTATGGCGGGGAGGCCAATCAAATGGTCCCCCAGCCTGCGGCGTGGGAGCTTGAGTACGAGAAGGTTGTCGCGGCTGCAGCCGCCCAGAAAGGAGAGTGAGCGATGTCCAAGGCAGTGACCGTTGAGCTTTACAAGAAGGCGACCGGGCGAAACGTCCCGAACGAGTACCTCGTGAAGCGTGGAGATGTTGTGGTTGGCGTCATTTACAAGTACGCCAACACCAAGACCGAGCAGTTTCCGTGGACCGCCATCAAGGCATACACCGGGGAACTGATCGGTCACTACTGGGGTCCGAACGCGAAGATGATGGCAGTGATGGCGGCAAGTGGCTGATTCTCAAACAAGAAAGGACGGTGGAAGATGAGCGCTTTCCTTGTCAGTGACGACCACATCACCGCGATCTGCTGCTTCGCGGATAAGTGCCGAGGGGCCGGGTTCCCGCAGCATGGCAAGTTGTTCCAAGTGTTGAAGCAGGCCAACCTGAACGCCCTGACCGATCGCTACGGCGACCCGGCTGAGGAGGCGGCCGAAAAGGTTGGCAGGCTTGACCTCGAGCTTGTCGAGATCCTCAAGGCCGCCCAATGCCTTGAGTACCAGTGCTGCGATTGGGACCAGTGGGATGGCAGCGACGCAGAGAAGTATCTGCGGTGGATCAAGAACGCTGCGGTCGGAAGGCTGCCTGGATACGCCGAAGCCAACTGGGAGGTGCCCGCCGGGGCCGCCCGGTATGGCCGGCGGCAAGTGATTCTGTGATTTCCCAACAACGAAAGGAAGGTGAACCATGACCATGCGGGAAAGGATGGAGCGGCGAGCGGAGTTGCGGCATGAGTGGGCCGCGAAGCGGGCCGCCAAGGCGGGCGCGGCGTTTCAGACCGCCAAGACGGTCGCCGACGGAATCCCGTTCGGGCAGCCGATTCTTGTCGGCCACCACTCCGAGCGCAGGCACCGACGTGACGCCGCTCGAATCGTGGCAAACATGAACGCCGGGGTGGAGTCGGCCAAGATGGCCGACGAGCACAGCCGGAAGGCCGCCAACATTGAGCGGGCGCTCAACCGGACGATCTTCACCGATGACGCCGATGCCGCCGAGCAGCTCAAGAGGCGGATGGCCGATCGGGAGCGAATCGTTGAGCGGATGAAAGTGGTCAACAAGGCGCATGCCAAGTTCCAGAAGACCGGCGTCATGCCTGACGGGCTCAGCGAGGCAGAGGCAGAGCGGATTCGAAACTACGTCCCGCAATACTCCTGGGAGCCTCATCCGTACCCGCCCTACGCCCTGTCGAACCTGCGGCAGCAGATCGCTGCAGACCGGAAGCGGCTCGCCCTCGTTGAGCAGACGGCGCAGCGGTCAGAGGCGGCCCAGGAGGCAGCGGGGGGGGTTCTGATCGAGGGCGGCGAGTTTGTCCGAGTGACCTTTGCCGAGAAGCCGGCACGCGAGGTTCTGAATGATCTCAAGGCCGCGGGGTTCCGGTGGTCGGGCGGTGGCTGGATTGGCTATCGGGCGCAACTGCCCGCAGCAGTGGGGTGACGGGTCGCCGGGTGGCACAGGGCCGCCCGGTGTGGTTCGGTGAGGCAAAAGGAGGTGACACATGGGGATGCACTTTTTCCACCCGGAGATGGGCGAGAAGCGGCGCGAGGATTCGCAGATTGAGGCCCACCTGGGCCACTACGGGAATCACTACTACATCGAGACGCCGCTCGTCTTGAAGGGTCGCGGCATCACTCACACCGGCACGCTTACCGCTGACGCACTGACGCCTGCAGCCCAGCACAAGGCCGGATGGCATGAGTACGTGGTCACGATCCGCGCGATGGAAAAGCTGGCCGAGCAATACGTCGTGACCGGCGAGATGCTGCTCTGAGCGGAGGGCGTTCTAGATTCAGCGGTGGTATGATGCGGAATCACAGGAGACGTATCATGGCACTCGATGGCGATGCGCTGAATCAGCTCTTAGGCGATGCAATCATGGGCAAAGACACGCCCAGCATCAAAGGCGATGAGGCAAAAGCCTACTTTGAGAAGGTCAAGAAACAGGTCGCGGAGATGATCGCCAACGGGCAGTCTCCCGACATGCTTCTTAACTAGCGGGCCTTGCGGATAGATCTCTTGCCGCGCTTGGCTTTATCCAGAAAGCGCTTGTAGGCGGCCTTGTCGAGTACCTCGAGGGTTGTGCCACGCGCCCGGGCAATGAGCACGGGCTTGCCGCCGCTATTGGTGTCGTAGAGGTCGCTGCGGTCAAACAGTCCGCGGCTCACGGCCTCGGGCCAGATTTCAGATACGCGAGCGTGCGTTTCGCGGATGGCGTCCGGTGGCACTGCCCTGCCGGTCTTGGCGGCCCTGGCGTTAGATCTTTCTACCGCAAGTTCCGTGTCGCAGGTCACGTAGTCGGCCTGCACTTTGTAGCCGCGATCCTTGAGCACGCGAACTTGCTGATCTAGCTTGTCAATGCTGTTGTCGCCAGTGCCATCCCACACAACGTCTTGCCCGTTTCTGGCAGCGGCATTCATGACCTGCTTGTTCAGGTATGAAGACTCCTCGTGAGCGACCCTAGCCGCACGATGATCTCCGGCCGCCAATCCAGCACGATACTCCGGCAGATCCTCCTTTAGGTCGTCAGGATTTGACAGGACGTGCTTGTCAGGATGCTTCACGTCTCCGCTTTTGATGATGCTGCTTTTTCCGGCCGCCGGCCCGCCGCCCATCATGTAGAGCGTTGGCTGTTCTGATCGTGGAACGCCAGCGGTCGCGTCGGCGATGATCTCGCGGTGCATCGCCTGCCGCTCTGGAGTCCAGTCGGAAGGCTTGTCGGGAGGCATGTATTGTCCGTTGCTGTCGTAGCGCGGCTCCGAAACAGTGTGCCGCACGGAGGTGTGGTCTTCGCTCTGCCGAACCTCCGGGTAGTCCTCAACACGCCTAGTCTTCCTGTGCGACTCTCTCTCGTCGTGAGCCTTACTCCCCTTCACATGTGCCGGCCCATCTGCACCGCCGCCGCCGGAATCCACCGAGTCGCTGCCGGCACCAGCACTTGAGTCGCCGCTGCCGCTTGAATCACTCCCTCCGCCGCCGCCCGCACACTTGTTTCCTGGCTTGAACCCGCCGGCACCGGTTCCGCAGTCTCGCCGCTCAATGCCTGCCTGCACTGCCCGCAGAATCCGAACGCACCGCAGCACGGCGTCGGCGTCACCGACTCGCGATGGGCGGAAGACGGCGATCACTTTTTCCGACTCCGCGATTTCGGCTTGTCGGCACAATCTTCGCAAGGTTTCGGCGGCTTCACCGTCTGCGGCGAATCGTCCACCCACACGTCAACGTCAATGCCGGCCGCCTTTGCCGCGTCATCCTTGAGCGTCTCGCCGCCGACCAGCAGCACCTGGGAGAACGCCTCCGCGTACTCGCCTAGCGTCTGCGTCACTTCGTCGCGGTCTTCCTCGGGGCGACGGGAGACCATCACCACGCTGTTGCCGTCTGCTACCGCCTTGCGGGCGAACTCGCCCCACAGAGCGGGGTCAGCCGCGAACGTGCGGTCGAAGTCCACCGAGATCGTCATCGCTCGGCTGGCCGGCAGGGAGGCAACGAGGGACTCGGGCAGCACCGGCTCGGGCTCTGGCTCTGGCTCTGGCACCACCACGCCAGCGAGAATGGTGTCAACCATCACCTCGGGCGTCTGCGGGAATGCCGCCTGGAGCAACGCCTTCGCTGCCTCAATGGTGATGACGCCTTGACGGTATTGGTCAAGGACACCGAGCACAGTTGGGGCATCCGCCGGGGTCGCCGGCTCGTCGACCACAATCTCCTCAGCCACGGGCTCGGCCGCGGGAGCCATCGCCAACTGAGCCGCTGCGTTCGCCTGCTCAAGCGTCTGCATGTTCAGCGGCACCACGCGAATGTCGCCGCCATCGACGGGGTTCAGATTCTCGAACCCGCGAATCTCGTTGACGCTGAAGACGCCCAACTGAGCCATCGTGTTGTAAAACGCCGAGCGCCCCGCAGCGTCGGCCCGCAGAGCACCGCGAACGTCGAACTCAGCGAACGTCTCGTCGTCGGTCAAGAGGTCGCGGGTAATGGCAGACTCAAACCGACGCAACCACGGCATCAGTCCATTCTGCACGTAGTCGAGCGACTGCTGCTCGATATTGCTGAACGAAGAACGCGAGAGGTCGCCAATGAGGTGAGGCGGCACGCCGTAGATCCGCCCGCAAATCTCCTCGACCTGAAATCGCCGCGCCTCGAGAAATTGGCTTTCCTGATTGTTCCCGCCATAGGCGTCGATCTTCAGCCCGCCTTGAAGCACCGCCACGCGATGACTTCGATCTGGGCCGCGATGGGCACGCTCCCACTGGTTTCGCGTGTTCTCGGCAGCCTCGGGCGAAAGCATCTGATCGGTCGTAAGCACAAGCCCAGGCCGGGCTCCATTGCCGAAGAACGCCGCCCCGTGAATCTCCAAGGCGCGAGCCAGCCCGATGGCATCGCCAGCAATGTCCACCGGCACCATCCCGTTCACGCCGTCGTCAGAAAGCCACCGCAGGTGCATGATGGCGTCCTGCGAATAGACGGTCGATGAGCCGCCAGTTTCGCGGTACGTGTACCGCAGCCGTCCGTTCTCCAGCCGCTCGACTCGCATCCGCGAGGGATGAAGCGGAATCAACTGCCGCAACTCCCCTGCCCCACGAATCTCGCAGTATGCGTTGCCGTGCGTGAGTAGGTGGAGCATCAAAGTCTCTCGCCACTCGTAGCTGGTCTGCCAGGAGTTCGGCGTGTCGTGCAGCACGCGGTAGAGCGGGTTGTCGCGAGCAAGCTCTTTCCCGCCGCCGGCCATCCGCCGGTACAGATGCAGCGGCAACCCGGCGACCGATGCCGAAAGCACCCGCACACAGGCGAGCACGACCGTTGCACGCAAGGCCGACTCTGGATCAATCCGCACGCCTGACGGGTTGCGACCGCCAGATGCCCAGCCGCCAGATTCGTAGTCCCAACTGCGGGCGTCGCCTTCAGGAAGCCAGAGGATGCGGTTTGCTGGTGCGATCATAGGATGAGGATGGAAGGCTCCATTGCCGGCCCTTTCACCTCTTGCGACGCGTGAACGCCGAGAGCCATGACGAGGGCCACGATGCCGTCAATGCGTTCGTTACTCTTTGCCTTGCTGGGCTTGATGTTGCCGTTGTGGTCCTTCTGAATCGCCACGTTCCCGGCCTGCCACGCGAGCACCGGATGCCCGCCGTGCAACAGCTTTTCCGAGACGACAAGCGACTCAAGAACGAGGCTCGGCCCTGACATTGAGCCGTAGCCCTGCCCATAGCCTAAAAGCTGAAGCCCGTCTCCGCTCAGTTGATTCACAAGCTGCGTGGCATTCCAGCGATCCACCCCGATCTGGCGGATGTTGTATTTCTTGGCGAGTTCGTTGATGTCCGAACGAACTTGGTCGAAGTCGGTGACGTTCCCCGGTGTCAGGTGCAGATGGCCTTGGCGAGCCCAAACGTCATAAGCCACCTTGTCCCGCCGCACCCGATCCCGCATGTTCTCCTCTGGAATCCAGAAGTGAGGCTCCACCCAATACTTTCCACCCTCAAGCGGAAACAGCAGCACAAATGCGGTCGTGTCAAACGTGGTCGCGAGATCAAGGCCCGCCCAGCACTCGCGACCATTGAGCGTCACCGGGCATGGCTGCCCGCCCCGAGCCCAGTGATCCATCCGCAGCCACCTAGTGTCTTGCTCGGTCCACTGGTTCAAATACAACTGCCGGAACGCGTTTTCATATGTCGGCATCTCTACGGCTCGGGCACACTCGCTCCGCAGAAAATCGAGATTTACCGACACGCCCAGATTAGGGTTGGCAATCGCCCATGTACGTTCGTCCTTCCAATCGGCATCAATCGGAGCCGCGTAGATGGCAGGCAGGAAAGTTTCATCCTTGACCGCCCCCGCTGCCACCTGCTCCGCGTATTTCCACACCTCCCAGCAGACGCTCTTGCGGTCATAGCCAGCCGTGGTCAATGCCACCGTGAGCGGCTGCCGCCTTGCCCCCTGGCTCGACAGCATCACCTCCCACATCTCGCGGTCGCTGACATGCAACTCGTCGAAGATGACGCCGTGCGCCGAAAGCCCGTGCTGAATCCCAGCCTCGGCAGACAGTGCCTTGTAGGTGCCGTGCGTCTCCTCCCGCACAATCGCGTTTCGGTATACTTTCAAGTGTTTCGACAGCACTGGCGACTGCTCGACTGCAATCCTCGCCATATCGAAAACAAGGCGAGCTTGGTCGCGAGACGCGGCGCACGAGTAGACCTCGACGCCGGGCTCATCCTCGAGCAAGAGGCGTAGGGCAATGCCGGCGCACAGGCTCGACTTGCCATTTTTCCGAGGGAGGGCGAGCAGCGATGTTCGCACGGTTCGCTTGCCGTCTTTCTCCGCGAACAGCGCCCGCACGTAGTCGCGTTGCCAGGGCTGAAGCGCAAAAGGCTTGCCGCCTAGCTCGCCTTTTGCGTGCGTGAACAGCTTCTCAAAGAATCGCACCGCACGACACGACGCGCATCGGCAATCACCCGAACAGGATGGCGTCTGCCGCTTCGTCTTCCGGGCTCTTTTCGTCAACGGCGGAAACCCTCGCCAGTGCAGATGCCGTCAGCCCAAACTCCGCTGCGAACTTCAACATCTGATTCCGTGCGTCTCGCTTTCGCAGCCAAGCCGGGTGATTACTCACTCTACCTTTGTCGTCCATGATGGTCGTGCCGTTTGCCTTGAGTTCGGCATCGGCCTGGACCATGTCGGCAAACGAGTCGCAGTAGGCGGCGAGCGTTTGTTGATGCCGCGGGCTCATCACCTTGCTGGCTTCCAGCATCGGCACGATTCGATCCCACTCTTCGCGGGCGACATCGGCCAGCCACGCCGGAGCCGGTGGCACGCCGGGCGGGGCGTCGATGCCGCGAGCGTGCGGCCCGCGGATACGGGAACCACGGATTTTGAGGATAGCTTTTGGTGTTGGTTTGCGTCCTTTTCCCATGGCAAAAATCAAACTCCCAATTTCAACCAAGCGCACAGAGGCA
>Ga0075470_10000145_pt1 | contig 24882 bp, 28 predicted proteins | sample DEB19_08_DNA_4_FD_71482 | JGI IMG/M metagenome (GOLD analysis project Ga0075470, IMG submission 71482) | Aqueous microbial communities from the Delaware River and Bay under freshwater to marine salinity gradient to study organic matter... | ecosystem: Environmental > Aquatic > Marine > Coastal ... | reverse complement strand
GGGGGGCGTGTCGCCAGACAGAGGCAAGGGGGCGGCGTCGGTGGCGTATATGCGTGTCTACCGTTCGCCCAATACCTGCGGTAACGCTACATAGCGCGTAATATGCAAATAGCCCTCCAACCTCGCCAGACGGAGGCTTACCTGACGCCCGCCACGGAGGTGTTGTATGGGGGCGCGGCGGGTGGGGGGAAGTCGTATTACCTGCGTGTGAGCGCGATACGCTGGTGTCTGGAGGTGCCGGGGGTGCAGGTGTATCTGTTCCGGCGCACGCTGACTGACCTGCGTGACAACCATCTGAGGGGGCCGACGAGTTTCTTTAACCTGCTCGCCACCGGTATCCAGAGTAAGCAGGTTGTCTACAAGTCGGTGGAGAACGAGTTTCACTTCCCCGGGGGGTCTATCCTGCACCTGTGTTACTGCGACTCCGAGAATGATGTTGAGAAGTACCGGGGGGCTGAGGTGCATGTGCTCATGCTGGACGAGTTGACGCACTTCTCGGAATACCAGTATCGGTTTCTACGCAGCCGCGTTCGCCGCGCCGGCTTGGTGGTGCCGGAGCAGCACCGCGCGAGACTGCCGCGAATAGAGGCCGGGAGTAATCCGGGGAGCGTGGGCCATGCGTGGGTGAAGCGGTCGTTCATATCGCCAAAGCAGCCGGGGGAGGTGTGGCGTACCCCGCCGGAGGAAGGCGGGATGCTCCGGCAGTTCATACCGGCGAAACTGAGCGATAACCCCCACCTGACGGCGGACGACCCCGAGTATGAGAACCGATTGCGGGGGCTGGGGGCGGACTCGCTGGTGCGGGCGATGTTGGACGGGGATTGGAACATCATCGCGGGGCAGGCGTTCGAGAAGCTGGCTGTGTCCACACACCGGCTTGCCCCGTTCGACATACCGAAGCACTGGTTGCGGTTCGGGTCGCTGGATTGGGGGAGCACAAAGCCGTTCTCGTATGGGATGTGGGCGATATGCGAGGAACCGATGAACGTGGAGGGGATATACGTTCAGAGGGGGGCGATGATCCGGTATGATGAGTGGTACGGGTGGAACGGGACGCCAAACGAGGGGATGAGGATGGAGGCGGGGGAGGTGGCCCGTGGCATCCTTGAGCGCGAGGGGGGCGTGAAAATGGCGTACCGGATTGCCGACTCGAGCATGTGGAAGGTGGACGGGGGGCCGTCGATTGCCGAGACATTTGGCAGATTCGGGTGTATATTACGTCCAAGTTCCAAGGGGCCGGGGTCGCGGCACGCCGGTTACATCGAGGTGCGCCAGCGCATCGCTGGTAACGAGGAGGGGCCGATGCTGTTTGCAACGCGCAATTGCCACGCGGGGTTCTGGCGCACCATGCCGGATTTGGTCATGGACGAGCACCGCTATGGCTTGCAGAGTGAGCAGATCGACACGGATCAGGAAGACCACTGTAGCGACGATGTGATGTATGCCTGTTCCAGCAGGCCGTGGCTGCGAAACGTGGAGAAGCCCAAGCCCAAGGTGCGCGACTGGCTGTTCGCGGGGCGGGAGGACGAGGAGACGGACAATTGGCGGACATTGTGACGTGCCCGGTGTGCCAGACCAAGGTGGACACGTTCCGCACGCCGGAATGCCCGGCCTGTGCGCCAAAACCACCGGTAAACGTGAACCCGCTGCCCGCGCACATGCACTCATTGGTGGAACCCTACATACGCTGGCGCGAGGACGCCGCTGTTGCGCGTTTCGTGCTGGAACAGGCCGAAAGGATAGGCAATGGAGCTTGAAACTAAACTGAAATGGGTCAAGGAAGCCGAGGATTTGACGGCGGAGGCCCGCGCCACGGCTGAGAAGTGCCGTGACTACAACGATAACAAGCAGTGGACGGCGGACGAAGCGGCGACGCTGGAGAAGCGGGGCCAGAGCGCCATTGTGATTAACCGGATCAAGCCGAAAAATGACGGTTTGATGGGTATGGAAGTCACTACCCGTACCGCTTGCAAGGCGTTTCCGCGCACGCCGAAGGAGAATCACGACGCTGACGCCGCGACGGAGGCGATTCGCTACGTATGCAGCCAGAATCGCTACAATGACCTGCGCTCCGCTGCGTTCGATAACATCGTGGTGGAAGGAACGGGCGGCGTTGAGGTCATCTACAGCAAGGGTAAGGTCAGGATCAATCACATATTCTGGGACCGGATGATCTACGATCCGCGCTCGAGGCGTAAGAATTTCAGTGACGCGAAGTGGCTGGGGCAGGTCGTGTGGATGGATTACGATGACGCTCTCGGGCGGTACCCCGGCAAGGAGGAAATTCTGGGCGGACTGATGGATAGCACCGCGCAGACGTATGACGACAAGCCCCAATGGGCGGACGAAACGCGCCGCAGGGTGAAGATTATCGAGATGTACTACAAGGAAGGCGGCGAAGTCTACTACTGTGCCTTCACACGCTCTGGCGAACTGACGCCGGCGATGCTCTCGCCGTATAAAAACGAGGACGGGGAGCGTGAGTGGCCGTATTGCTTCCGCAGTGCGAATGTGGGGCGCGAAGGCGACCGTTACAGCCCCACCAAACAGCTACTCGGCCCGCAGGACGAGATCAACAAGCGCCGTTCCAAGGCCTTGCACCTGAACAGCGTGCGTCAAATCCGGATGGAAAAGGGTGCGGTTGATGATGTGCGGAAGGTCAAGCGCGAGTTGGCGCGTCCTGACGGTGTAGTCGAGACCACGCCGGGGATGGAGTTCGAAGTTCTCAAGACGGGCGACATGGCAGCGGCGCAATTCAACCTTCTGGCCGAGGCCAAGATGGAAATTGACTCCGTGGGGTTTTCGGCGGCGGTTTCCGGCAAGCTGCAAGGCGATCAGAGCGGCGTCGCGTTGCGAAACCGGCAGGCAGCGGGGCAGACAGAACTTGCGCCACTATTCGACGGCTTGAAAGAGATGGATTTGCGTGTCTATCGTAAGGTCTGGAACTGCATACGGCAGTACTGGACGGATGAGACGTGGATTCGTGTGACCGATGACGAGCAAAACATCAAATTCGTCGGTTTGAACAAGAAGGTAACGCGCGGCGAAATGGCGCTGCGCGCGGCAAAGGCACAAGGGGCGACCGACGAGGATTTGATAGCGCTGCAACAGCAGTTGATGCAAGACCCCGGCGCAATGCAGGTCGTGTCGCTGGAAAACAACGTCGCGGAACTGGACGTTGACCTTCAACTGGCCGACGCGCCGGACGTGCCGACCGTAACGGTTGAGGAGTTTCAGGGTTTGGCCGAAGTCATCAAGTCCGGCGCCCCGCCGGTGCTGATGGAAGCTATGGTGATGGCGTCCAGCATTCCGCACAAGGAACGTGTGCTTAAGAGCCTGCGCGGGGAGAGCGAGATACCGCCAAAGGTCAAGGAGCAGGTTGCGCAAATGCAGGAGCAGATGCAGCAGTTGCAGCAGGAGAATCAGAAATTACAGGCGGGCGTTGCGCAGGAGCAGGCCAAGTTGCAGTTGGAACAGAGGAAGCTCGAAGTCGACCGCCAGTTGCAGGGGTCGAGGATGGCGTTGGAGCGGTATGTGGCCGGGGCGAAACTCGATTTGCAACGTAGCGTCGCGGAAGCTGAATTCAAGTTGAAAGCGGCGGAAAGCGAGCAGGATATTAAACTCGAACGCCAGAAGGCCATCGCCAAACACAGTCTTGAGCGCGGTATGCGAAACGTATCGAAAGGGGCTGACGTGGATGAAGGCGTTGAGGACGCAGGCGATTTGCTGGCCGAAGAAGCTGCGAAAAAGGAGCAGAAGCATCAGGAATTGCTCGGCGCGTCCGGCCAAGCCGCCGCCGCTGTGCAATCCATCGCCCAAGCGCAGGAGCAGACCAACGCCATGATTCTTGAATTGATGAAAGCGCAGGAACGCACCGTGCTGGCGATTGGCGACCTTGCCAAAGCCGTTACCGCTAAGAAGAAGCTCAAGGTCAACTACAAGGACGGCATTCTTGTTGGCGGGGAGGTCACTTACCAATGAGCGCAGTAATCATCCAGTTAACCGGCATCTGCTCAGGCGGTAACCACCTGACGTTCACCGCGTCTGGTGACCTGTCGCGTTCGATGGTGATTGACCTGAACGACTTGTCAGCGCCGATTACGGAGCAGGACGCGGCGGCATTTATCCGTGTGGTAGCGCGGCTCGCAAAACTGGGTCGTACGAACGCGCAGGCTCGCGCGTTGCTACAAACTGGCGCGACGGTGACCGTATGACGATGGTCGCTTGCGGGAAGAGGTTTGTTCCCAATTTGATTGTGGCCGGCGGCGTGCAGTCTGTTACCACCGCAGTGAACACGCCAACTTTTGATAGCGCGACTGACCGCATGGCTTGGGTTGGCCCGTCGCCAGTCACCGATACAGTGAGCAAGGTCTACTTTCGCACTGGTACGGTGACGACTGGTTGTGTCATCAAGATAGAAGTGCAGAGCGTTACCAACGGCAGGCCGAGCGGAACGATTCTGGCTGCGGGGGCTAACGGCACCGTAACTGTGGCGGACACTGATGACAATATCTGGAAGTCGGTCACGATAGGGACGCCGCCTAGCGTAACCGAGGGGCAGGATATCGCTATCGTACTGACTTACGATAGCGGCACGACGCCAAACATGCAGTTGGTTGCTATGGCAAGCCCTCTGGCGGCTGGCGCTACCATGAGTCCGGCGTTTTTTATCGATACGGGGGCGGGCACGTGGGCTTCTGCAGTCGGCGTGAGTTCAAGCATTGGCTACGGCCCCATGGAATGGGTCGTAGCGTTTGGTACGGCGGGGCCGCAGTACATGGCGTGCCTGATGCCGCTGAACTCCGCCCCGACGCTGAACGCCATAACCAGCGCGAGCGCTCCCGACGAGTACGCCCTGCGTTTTCAGTTGCCTTATGCTTGCCGCATCCGTGGTATCCGGTGGCTGATGGCAAACGCCGCCGCAGGATCAAACTACACGGCTACGCTGTGGCCTGCGTCCAGCACTACTGACGGTGACGCACTTGCACAATTCGCCGGGGACGGCGACAGCGCCACGTTTATCACGAATGACGGCTACGCCGACGCCATATTTGCCACACCGTACTCAATCGCAAAGGATACGACCTATTACGCCGGTATCAGGAGCGATAACGCAAACGCTATCACCGTAGTAACAATGAGCGCGGCGGGGACGGGCGCGGCGGCCAGTGGCGTTATCGCGTTCGACAGCACAATGACGGCACAGATTTACCTTTCGTCACGCACTTGGACGGCGGGTTCTGCCGGGGCGTGGACTGACACCACTACGGCAATTCCGCTTATTCATTTAATTATCGACCAGATAGACGACGGTGACGGGTCAGGCACCGGCACAACAATAGCGGGCACTCCGATGCTGCGCGGAATGGTGGGGTAAAAAATGTTTCTGAGCAAATACGGCGTAGCACGCCACATTTACATCGCCATCCCCAAGGCGGGTAGCGCCAATCACGCGGTTAACGCCGACTGGACACCCGCTGCGGGTGATGTGAAGATTTCCAAGGACGGCGGCGCGACCGCCAACGTGACCAATTTGCCCACGGCTATAGCTATGGGTAACTCCGCTATTTGGGATTTCTCGCTGACGGCGACAGAAATGCAGGCGTCGCAAATAATGGTGACGGTGGCCGACAGCGCGACCAAGGCTGTAGACGACACCGGGTTTATCGTTGAAACCTACGGCAACGCCAGTGCGCAACATGTTTTCGACCTTGGCACAGCGACAGTGAGTATTGACTCCGCATCCGTCACGTCGATATGGGCGTATGTGATTACGGGGACGACCACGGCGGTACAGGCGATGCGCGGGTTTATCGCGGCGATGCTCGGCAAGGCTTCGGGGCTTGCGACAACAAACGCCAAATACCGGGACATCGCGGACAGCAAAGACGTTATCAGCGCCACTGTGGACGCTGACGGGAACAGAGCTGCGGTAACGCTAGACTTGACCTGATGTTCGGACATCGTTACTTCGGCGCGCGTTACTTCGGGCCTGCGTATTGGGGGGATGGCGGTAATTTAGCTCCGTCTGAAAAGACGAGCAGCGGCGGCTATGACGTACGCGAGCAGTCGCACAACATCATCAAGCCGTCCGGGGAACCGCTGCGGCGCAAGAAAAAGCCGGAACCGGTGGTTGTTGCGGTGCAGCAGACAGTCCCCGAAGTGGCGTCGCCGGTTGTTGAGGTTACGGCCAAAGGAACTGTCGTATCGCAGCCTTACGTTGAGCCAGTGTTGCCAGAGGTGCTTGAAAAGCGCCGTCAGCGCTTGGCGGCTGAGAAATTGCTGCTGGAACTGTTTATTGACGCATAGAAAGGCGGTTTTATGGAACTGGATGACATCCTGAGCGGTAAGGAAGCCCCGGCGCAGGGTAAGGAAGCCCCACCACGTGACGAAGCGGGGAAGTTTGCGGCCACGGAAGCCCCCAAGGTAGCGTCAGAAGCGCCCAAGGAAGCTACGCCACCGGCAGAACAGCCCAAGGCTGCGACCGAGCCACCGACGGCCCCCACAGAGCCGCCAAAGCAGCAATTGACGCCACAGGAGCGTGCGTTCCTCGCCCGTGCGCAGGATGAAGCCCGCAAGCGGCAGGCCTTGGAGCGTGAGTTGGCCGAACTGCGCGCCAAGCAGCCCAAGGAACCGGAGAAAACGTTTTGGGACGACCCGGATGGCGCGTTAAGGCGCCAAGCGGAGCAGGCGGAGTCCCTCAAGGCGGAAGTCTCCAACATCATCCTTTCTGACCGTGTGTCTGTGTCGGAACAGGCGGCACGCGAAAAGTACCCGGATTTCGCGGAAAAGGCCGAAATCTTCATGAGTTTGGCCCAGCAGAACCCGGCTTTGCTGCAAGGTTTCGCAAAATCGATGAATCCCGCCGAGTATGCCTATACAACGGCAAAAAGAAGTGTAGAATTGGAGCAGCTTGGCGGGATCGATCAGATCGTGACCAAGCGGGAGGGCGAGATTCGCGCGCAGCTTGAAGCTGAGTTCGCTGCGAAACTCGAAGCGGAACGGAAGAAATTGGCGAGCATCCCGCCGTCGTTAAGCGACGTGAACGGGAGCGGAAGCGGCAATGCCCCTGTATGGAACGGGCCTACGTCGCTTGACGCGATACTCGCCCGCCGTTAGCCGCTGGGTGACGCCTACCCTAAAGGGCGAGTAAGTCTCCGCCACCGGGAGTTATCGGGTGTTTTAGTGCCGCCGACATTACGGGCGCGTGTTGAAACATTTCCCTTAACTTTCGGAGGCTTTAAATGTCACAAACTTATGCTGCTTCGGGCCTGACCCCGCAGCTATGGGACGATCAGTTTTTTACTGATTACGTCCGTGCCAGCCGGTACCGCCGGTACATGGGCACATCCCCGAACTCCATGATTAACGTCAAGGACGACTTGACGAAGAAGCGCGGAGATTCCGTAACCTTTGCGCTGGTCAATGAACTGGTCGGCAACGGTGTCACCGGCAACAACACCCTGATGGGTAACGAGGAACGGCTGGGTTCGCGTTCTCATAAAGTTATCGTCGATGTGCTGCGCCACGGTGTTGCTGTTGACGATTGGGACGAGCAGAAGTCCGCTATCGACCTGCGCGAAGCTGCCAAAGATCAACTGAGCGAATGGGCGCGTAAGAAACTGCGCGACGGCATCACCAATGCGCTCGGACAGATTGACGGCGTGAACTTCACATCCTCGACCTCGACGCAGCGCAATACGTGGTGTGCCAACAATCAGGATCGTATCCTGTTTGGCGACACCACCAGCAATTACAACGCGACCTTTGCAACGGCGTGTCTGGCGATCAGCGCGGGCGACAAGTGTTCGCCGCTTACGTTGAGCCTGATGAAGCGTATGGCGCAAGCCGCGTCGCCCAAGATCAAACCCATCAGCGTGAAGGAAATGGATCAGGAATGGTTTGTTTGCTTCATCCCATCGCTGGCGTGGCGTGATCTGACGGAGAACAACCCGACCACCAACGTGCTGACTCTCGCCAACCGCGAGGCTCGTGCGCGTAACGAGGACAACCCGCTGTTTACCGGCGATTCCCTCGTTTGGGACGGCATGATTCTGCGCGAGATACCGGAAATCGCTTCACTGGATAGCTCTTTCGCGTCTACCGGCGTGAATATCCAACCGGTGTACCTCTGCGGCGCGCAGGCTATCGGCCTCGCGTGGGCGCAACGCACCAAGAGCACGACTCAGAACACCGACTACGACTTTTTGCACGGCGTCGGTATCCAAGAGATTCGTGCAATCGAGAAACTACGCTTCGGCACTGCGGCGGGCGCTGATACCACAACTCCCAAGGATCACGGGATTGTGACCGGCTTCTTCGCTGCTGCGGCTGATTAAGGAGACTGACACATGGCTACTTTAACTGCTGGTAAGGCCGCTGTTGGCGTTATGCCGAAAGGCTTGCGCGCCGGGCTTGTTGCCGTCACGTCCACTTACTCCCTTGCTGCGAACTTGTCCGCTGGTGATGTCATCCAGATGGTCAAGGTGCCCGCGAATGCGACTCCCGTGTACGTTGCGGTGTGGAGCACGGCGGGCGGCGCTGGCTCGGTGAACGTGGGCGACGGTGGCTCGGCTAACCGCTACCTGAATAACTACCTGTATTCAGCGGCGGGGGCGTACACGCCTATCAACACGCAGTACGCGCCGTACACGTACTCAATCGACGACACCATCGACATCACTATTTCCGCAGTCTCGGCTGCGGCAAGTACTGGTGGCTTCACGATGGTGGCGATTTTCTCGATGGACACTTAACCACGGGCGGGGGCGGGCTAACAACCCGCTCCCTGAACTATGGCCGATATACCTTTGTGGCAGGAAGCGCAAGCCCTTCACAACGCTGGTGACTTTGACGGCGCGTTGGAAGCCTACGACAAGCTACTGACGCAAAACAGGGATAACGCCGGGCTACTCGCCACGGTGGGTACGCTCTACTTGCAAATGGGCAAGTCGGGGCTGGGGATGGTGTTTCTCCACAGGTCAATCGAAAACACCAAGAAGGAAGTTCCGTCCGATATCTACTGCAACCTCGCGTTGGCGTACAAATACGCCGGACTGCACGAAGAAGCGCGCAGGTGGTTTGACAAGTCCGTGAAGAAGAACCCCACGGCGGAGACATTGGCTACATACGCAAGTCTGTATGTGGAAACCGGGGAACCGGAGAAGGGTGAAGAACTGTGCCGAAAGGCGCTGGCGATGGACAGCACGCTCCCCTTCGCGCACTGGAATTACTCCCTGCTGCTGTTGGAGCACGGGCAGTGGGAGCAAGGTTGGAAAGAATACGATTGGGGGTTCCAGTCCAAGATGCGCATAGATCGCGCGCTTGGCGGCAGACCGCGATGGGACGGTAAATCCCCCGGCACTGTGGCTGTGTACGGCGAGCAGGGCATTGGTGATGAGATCATGTTCGCGTCGATGATCCCTGACTTGATGAAAACCAATAAGGTCATTCTTGAGAGCTACGACCGGCTGGAAAATCTTTTCTCACGCGCGTTCGGCTGTGAAGTCTACGGCACCCGCGAGGATCAATCGCCTTCGTGGGTCAAAGATGTTGACTTCGATTATCAGATTTCGATTGGCTCTTTAGGCCAATACTTTAGAAATACCAAGGAGTCGTTCCCCGGCGCCGCGTATTTGAAGGCCGAGGCCACGCCGCGCCGGGGCAATAAGTTTCGTGTCGGTATCTCGTGGACGGGTGGAGCGAAGGCGGGCCGCGTGTTGCGCCGTTCGATACCGTTGTCGTGGTGGGCTTCGATTTTGGGCACGCCGAATTGCGAATTCGTGTCGCTGCAGTACACCGATTGTGAAGATGAAATCAAAATGGTGGAGGGGCAAGGGTATGAAATCATCCAGACGCCACTCGCAAAGAGCAACGACTATTACGACACTGCTTGCCTTGTTAAGTCTTGCGATCTTGTCATATCGTGTTGCACGTCGGTAATCCACCTCGCCGGGGCGCTCGGTGTCCCGTGCTGGGTGATGACACCCAAAACTCCGGCGTGGCGCTACCAGAACTCGGGGCGCATGCCGTGGTACCGTAGCGTTCGCCTCTACCGGCAGGGCGACGAAGGCTGGCCCGCTGTGATTACACGCATCGCCCGTGACCTATCCGATCATGTCTACTCCAAGGAAAAACATGCAGCTTGAAACACAGAAGTTTAATCCGCAGGCTGGTTCCCTCATTGTGGACGATCCGCGCGGGCTAATCGAGAGCATTTGCCACGAGCCGGTGAACAGCATCATCGCCATCTATAGCAAGGCGGGGTCTATTCGCTCGAATCACTGGCACCGCACTGATTGGCACATCTGCTACGTGGTGAGCGGGCGCATGGAGTACTACGAGCGGCCTGTTGGCGAGAAAGCCGTGTCGCACAAAACGGTGCCCGCCGGTGAGTGGGTGCGGACAGAACCGTACATGGAGCATACGACCGTTTTTCCGGTGGATACCCAACTGCTGTGCTTTGCGAGGAACATCAGAGATGAAGACACCTACACCGCAGACTTGGTGCGCTCGCCAGACCTGTCGGCTCTGTGGAAACCAAGTCAAGCCCTTACTTGACCTGAAACCCACGCCCCTTGCGAACGGGTATGTGCCCGCGCCCAAGGAGCAGGAGGTGTACCCGCTCGGGCTTACGAACTGCGCGGAGTGTGGACACGTCCAGCTTGGTGTAGTTGTCGATCCCGCCGTTTTGTACGGAGACTATCGGTATAAGTCCGGCGTGTCATCGTCGTTCAAAGAGCACCTATCGGGACTGGCGGAAGAAATCGGCAACGCCGGTTTTGTGCTTGAAATCGGCAGTAACGACGGCACGCTGCTTGACTACCTTGCGGCGAAGGGCAATCGCGTGCTGGGCGTTGACCCGGCGAGCAGTTGTAAAACACTGCCCAACATACGCGCGGAGTTTAACCTGCGGTTTGCGAGGGACTTCTACCCGTTTAACGGGCCGGTGGATGTCGTGGTAGCGGTAAACGTGCTGGCGCATATTGACGATTTGCGCTCAGTGGTGCGCGGCGTCGATGTGTTCCTAAAGGACACCGGAACCTTTATCTTCGAGGTTCAGTACCTTCATGACCTGATTGAAGGGCGGCATTGGGACATGATCTACCACGAGCACCTTGATTACCACCACCTGAAACCGTTGCAGAAATTCCTGCTATCGGAGGGCTTCCATATCCACGACGTAAAGCACACGGCCAACCAAGGCGGCTCGATTCGCGTCTACGCGAAAAAGACGCCATCGACCTTTGAGGTTGACGAGCAACCGCCCGACTTGGCCGCGTTGGTGCAGGCGGTGCAGACGGTGAAAAACCCGCTTGAGGGGGTGCGTGGCGTCATCGCCGGTTACGGAGCGCCCGCCAAGGCAACGACATTCATGTACCAAACCGGCGCGCGGGTAGACTTTATCGTTGACGACACGCCGGAGAAGCAAGGGCTGTACACGCCGGGGCTTAACGTGCCGATAATTTCCTTTGACGAATTCAGAACGCGGAAATACGACAAGATTTTCCCCTTTGCGTGGAACTTCGCCAGCGAGCTACGCGCGAAGCACCCGGAACTTAATTGGGTGACTGCGTGAGAGTCGGACTTATCGGAAACGGTCATTGGGGCCGGGTGTACGTCAAAACTTTCGAGAAGTTGGGCGAGCCTTTGGCGTGGGTTACGTCGCGTGACACGAGGCTCGACGCGGACGCCATTATCATCGCCACGCCCGCTGAAACGCATTACGACATCGCCAAGGCCGCGCTCTCTCACGGGTGCCACGTTCTTATCGAGAAACCCATGTGCCTGCGCGTTGACCACGCCCGCGCGCTTCTGGAGCTTGCGAAGCGTATGGGCGTAGTGGGCTTTGTCGGCCACACCCACCTGTACTCCCCGGCATGGCGTGAAGTGAAAAAGGCCGCTGCTGGTGGCGTAGTGGGCGTGTACTCGGTGAGCGGCGGGCCGTGTAAGACCGACCCGGTATTTGATTGGGGCGCTCATGACGTGGCGATGCGTATGGACATCGGCGGGGAGTTCGCACCGCACGACATGCAGATAACAAAGGAACGTGTGAAGCGCTGCTTCACCGTTGTGACCAAAGACGGCGAATTGACCTACGACGACCCGTTTACCGACCCGCGCCCCATGGATGTGTTGATCCGCGAATTCTTGGCCGCGTGCGGGGAAGGCCGCCCGGATACGCAGGGGATGGAACTTGGCGTTAAAGTCACGGAGGCGTTATGCGCGTAGGCTTTTACCTTGTGGGTAGCTCGCCAGAATACCGATACCTCGGTGGATTGGCCGCGCAAGTGGCGAAGCAGACAATGCCGGGGGTGAAGGTTGTCCACCTCACAGACATTAACAGCCCACGCATCCCGAACGTGGACGAAGTGAAACGGATGCCGAAGGAATGCCCGATGGCGGTGTTTCGTATGCGCCATCACCAAACCCCGGGGGATTGGCTATTTATCGACGTGGACGTGCTGGTGGTAAAGAACGTGCAAAACGTGTTTGATGAGCAGTTCGACATCGCCATCGCCAGCCGTTTGAAGAATGACGGCGCACAGCATGACTATTTTGCGGAAATGCCGCACAACATGGGCGTGGTGTTTTCCCGCAGTCCTGAGTTTTGGGCCGCTGCGGAAAAAGAGTTATTGACCTACGAACCGAAAATGCAGGAATGGATGGGCGATCAGTTGGCGGTGTGCCGATTGATTAAACGGGGCGGGTTCGACACGCGCATCGTTCCCGGCGAAGATTACAACTTTGCGCCGAATTCACTAGACGCCGGGGGCGGCGCGTCGATTCTGCACTTTAAGGGGCCGCGTAAGAATTTCATGGCGGCGCGGGCAAACGAGCTATTGAGACTGGAGGCTGTGGCATGAGCGAAGCGTATCGATTTACCAGCGGGCCGTACCGTGAATTTCGCGGGTATGTGTTCTGGAACGGCAAGCCCGCCATAATCCACGACGATGCAACCCTCGAAGCGTTGAAACGAATGCCTGAGTTTGAGCGTGTGCAGCCAGCCAGCGAGCCGTCCGTTGAAGCGGAAGCCCCTGAACCGCAGCGCACCATCAAGCTGACCGAGTGCCCGAAGTGCCACAAGAGTTTCGGTTTCGGCGCGGCCACGCACATTAAATTCTGTAAGGCATAGCCATGACCGTCGCCTTCACCCGCACACGAGAGCAATTGCGCGATATGGTGCTGCGCAAGGTGCGCGCGCTCGCCATCGGGCAGACGGCGAACGCTGACGATGAAGCCATTGTGTTCGAGGCAATCGACCTTCGGTTGAAGGAAATGCACCGCCTCGGAACATTCTGGCGCAAGGTTACGCCGCAGCCGGTGTCCTTTACGTTATCTGCTGGCGCTGCGACGGCTACCGCAGCATCGGATTATCTATTCCCCATAAGAATGACCGCGCGGAACGTTTCGATGGACGATCCGGTGGATATCATAGGGCCGCGTTCATACGCGGAAATAATGGATAAGACGACTACCGGCGTACCGCAAAAGGCGCTCCATACTGGCTCCGGCGTTTTTGTATTCTGGCCCATCCCTACGTCCAACACGACAATCAAACTCACGTACGAGAAGATCGCGGACGACACAGCGGCGAGCACCGCACCCGACGTGGATGTGGCTATGCTGCGTTGGCTGCGGGATATCATCGCTTATGACATATCGGACGACTTCGCCATGCCAGAGGCGCGAATTCTCCGGCTGATGAAGGAATCCCGTTTCGCGGAGTTGCAAATCCGCAAGCTGAATGCCCTGTGTGTCGATAATGAAGTAACGGAATACACAAACTACTAATGCCGTCCTTTGACTTCATCGGGGGTGAGTACCAGTCGCGCAGCGTGAATGCTGACGCGCAGCAGTGCGTCAACCTGTTTTTGGAGGTTGACCCCGGCAGCCCGTCCGGGAAAGTGCTGTACGGTACCCACGGTTCGACTTCCTTCATCACGCTGGGCGCGGCGCTGCAAGTGCGTGGCGCGGGGGTAGACGCAGGCACGAGTTATTTTGTCTGCGGCAATAAGTTCTACTCCGTGACGACCGGAAACGTAGCCACCGAATTGGGCACCCTGTCCACCAATAGCGGCGTTGTCCAGATGGAGACAAACGGTCTTGTGATGCTGCTCGTGGACGGCCAGTACGGATACACCTACACTTACGCGGGTGGGGCTTTCGCTGTCGTAGCAGACGTTGACTTCCCGGCGTTCCCGGTAGGCGTGTGTATCCTCGACCAGACGTTCGTTGTTGTCGAAGGCGGCACGCAACGGTTTTGGATTTCAGTAGACGGGACAACGTGGGATTCGGCGGACTTTGCTTCCGCCGAAGCCGCGCCGGATAACCTGATTGGGTGCGCAGTCGATCACCAAGAGCTATTCTTGGGCGGCGAAAAGACTTGCGAGATTTGGTACAACAGCGGTGATGCGTCGTTCACCTTCGCCCGCCGCGCGGTTATCGAAACGGGGCTTGCGGGCCGTGCGTCGATCTGCAAGGCCGATAACTCGCTATTCTTCCTCGGCAGCGAGGGTGTTGTGTGGCGCTTGAACGCTTACACGCCCGTGCGGGTTTCCACGCACGCGATTGAAACCGCAATTCGCGCGATGGGCGCCTTCGACGATTGCATGATGTGGGCACAGAAGGACGAAGGCCATGTGTTCATTTGGCTTCAATTCCCCGGCGGCGATCAAACGTGGGTGTTCGATGTGGCGAGCGGGTTTTGGCACCGCCGCGCTTACCGCAATACGATCAGTGGCGAGTTGGAGCGTCATCGCGCTAACTGCTATGTCGAGTTCAACGGCAGGCACATCGTAGGGGATTACGAGGACGGCAGGTTGTATGACTTGAGCCTCGATATTTACGATGACGACGGAGACCCGATGCCGTCGATACGTGTGTGCCGCTCGCTCGGCGGTAGCGACACGGACACCACGGTGGCTCACGCATCGCTGGCGATCAAGTTTGAGACTGGCGTGGGGTTGGAAACCGGGCAAGGATCAGACCCGCAGGCCATGCTCAAGTGGAGTGATGATAGCGGCCACACTTGGGGCAACCCCGTGTGGCGCAGCATGGGGCAACTTGGCGAGTATGACTACGTGACCAAGTGGAACCGTTTGGGTTCCGTCCGAAGCCCCAATTCGCGCGTCTATTGGGTGGAAATCACCGATCCGGTGAAGCGCGTGATTACTGACGCATATCTGGCGGCGGCATGAGACTGATACCTTTAGCCCAATCCGCCTCTGTCGTAGACCCTGCTACGGGAAGGCCGTCGCGGGAATGGTACGCTTTTTTCGCGGACGTATCGGGAACCGCCTTGATACTGACGCAGGGGTTGACCACGCAGCTTTTGGTAGGCGGCGGCTCGAACACGCTGGCAACATGGGTGACGGCTACCGGCAGCGGGGCACCTGTGCGCGCCACTTCGCCTACACTCGTCACGCCCGTGCTGGGGGTAGCCACAGCCACCAGCATCAACAAGGTGGCGCTGACGCAGCCCGCTACGGGGGCGACGCTGACTGTTGCGGACGGTAAGACGTTGACCGCCAATGCTTCACTGACGTTGGCCGGGACAGACGGTAAGACGTTGACGACGAACGCATCGCTGACGCTTGCGGGGACAGACGGCAAGACGCTGACGACGAATGCTTCACTGACGCTTGCGGGGACGGACTCCACGGCGCATACGTTCCCCTCGACCAATTCGACGCTTGCACGAACCGACGCGGCGCAGACCTTCACCGGTGTGCAAACCCTGAGCAGTCAACCGATTCTGTCGTCGCTGACGGCTTCGCAGGCGGTGTTTACCGACGGCAGCAAGGGCTTGGTGAGTAACGCCATTACCGGCAGTGGTAACGTGGTCATGAGTGCTTCGCCTACGCTAACCGGGACTATTGCCGGGGCCAGTATGACACTGAGCGGCACGTTGGGCGTTACCGGCGTTGTCTCGATTGGGAACAGCCTGAACGCCGTAAGCCCAACGTCTCCCAACCGGACTGTGACCATATCAGTGAATGGAACCACAGTCTACTTACATGCGAAAACGACAAATGACTGACCCGGTTGAAATGGACGGGCGTGTGCTGATGCTGATTGAGCAGCGTAACGCGGCGCTCGATGCGGCAGTGCTGCGCGTCGGCCAATTGTTCCGCGAACTTGAAGCGGCGAAGAAACGGGTAGCGGAACTTGAGCAGGAGCTAAACAAATGACTTTTGACGAATACTTGGCGGGGATCGGGTATAAGGGTTTCCAAAACGAGGACGGTAGTACCTCTTGGCTTGACTCGGAAGGAAACCGCCATCGGGGGGATGGTGACGGCGCGGGGCCGGTGGACGACCTTCTGCCCTACTACTACGATTTTAACCGTTTCGATACGCAGGGCCGACCCATATTCGGGTCTAACGTGCTACGCCCAAGAAACGGGTCTGATTTGGTGTACGTCGATGGGAACGGCGTTTCTCGTTACCGTTTCGGCGCGCATGAGTTAAACGACCAACTCCGCGCTGTTGGTGGCAAAGACTCGGACTTAACGTATGACCCGGCCTACGGGTACAGCATCCCACTGGCCTTGCAGACACAGTGGTCTAATGCGTTCCAGCAGCCGTCAATGCTCGATACCCTCGCAACAAACGGCCCGATGATTCTCGGCGGGTTGATGGGCGGCGCGATTGCTGGCGGCGCGTTCGGGGGGTTGGAGGCGGGCGTTAACCCCGGCGGCTTGGACGGCATTCTCGGTGACTCATTCGCAAATCAACCGTGGTGGGGTGGTGGCGGTGGCAGCGGGTTCCTTGAATCAGGTTACGGTGGTAGCGGGGCGGACGTTGGCTCCGGCGATTCTGGGTGGGGTGACGGTGTGGACTTCGCCAACTCCCCGAGTCAATTACAAAATCCTTTTTCCGGGCCGGGCATGATGGATGGATTGACCACAGGGGTAAACGACGGCCTCACGGGTCTGGCGGAGTCGTTAAATACGCCCGCTGGGTACACGGGGGCGTTGGCGGGGACCGCGCTCCCCGGCCAAGCGGTAGCGGCGGGCGGTTCTTCAAGTCTGCTCGATTTGCTCGGCAAGCTTCCAACCTCCGCATGGACGAGTCTGCTCGGCTCCGGCATTCAAGGGTTGAGTTCGCTACTTGGCTCCCGTGCGCAAGCAGCGGCGGGCGACAAAGCGATGCAAACACTGCTGGGCATCAACGCGCAGAATCGTGCGGACACACAGCCGTATCGTGACGCAGCGCTGCCCGCGTTGGGCAATCTCAGCAGCATGGTGCGACCCGGCTCGCAGTTCACCGCGTTGCAAGCTGACCCCGGCTACCAGTGGCGTATGGATCAAGGCCAAAAGGCGCTTGATAACCGGCTTCGCGCGGGCGGTAAGTTCTACTCCGGCTCGGCGTTGAAGGCGGGGCAGGACTACGCGCAGGGGTTCGCCAGCAACGAGTTCGGCAATGTGTTCAATCGCAACGCCGCGCTCGCTGGTATCGGGCAGACCGCTACGACCAACACCACGGGCTTGAACGCGAGCACGGGCAACAACTTGTCCAACATCGAGCAAAGCCTTGGCAACGTGCGTGGGAGCGGGTATGTGGGCGTAGGCAACGCGGTGCAGGGCGGCCTGAACGCCTACAGCCAAGACCAGTACCGTAACTCGCTGCTGTCGTTACTGCCGCAGCTTATCGGGAGCAAATAATGCCTCTTGATCCTTCTATCGCGTTGGGGGGCCAACGCCCCGCGCAACAGCAAGACCCGCTCGCTGGGCTGGCGTCGCTCATGCAACTTGTGCATGTGGTGCAGCAGAACCGTAAGCTGGACGCCGAAGCGGAACGGCTCGGGCAGCGCACGCCGTTGGAATTGGCGCTACTCAGGGCGCAGACCGAAAACCAGCAATCGCAAGTCCCGCAGCATCAAGCGGCGGCGGTAAAAGCACAATTGGAAACAGCGCAACGCGCCAGCGAGATGCAGGGGCAGCGCACGCTTCTCGATCTGATTAACCCGCGCTCTGACCGCTACACGCAATTCCAAGGCGGCCCCGCGCCACAGATGGCCGATAGTGAGGGCGATGCATTGCAGCGCATGGGCTACCGGCTTAACGCAGACGGCACTGTTACGCCATTGCCAAACTCTGAACAAACGCGCAACACGCCACAGCGCACCCTCGTGCCCAATCATGCCGACTACAACATGGCGTTGTTGCAGGCAGACCCCAAGACCTTCCTCACGGAGCGAATCAAAGCGCAGAACTCGCCCGAGCAGTTCGCTTCGGCCACACCGGGGAGCCAAGTGTACAGCCGCAGAACCGGCGCTATGGCAGGCCCGCAAGTGCCCTTCGCGGAACGTGCGCCACAAGCGCCAGTGGTTCGACCTGTGCCCGACGCGAGCAGCGCCACGGGTTACTCGTACCAAGACATGCGCAACCCCGGTTCGCCACTGGCCCCAGCGCCCGCGCCCGCCACTCAGGGCAGGCAGCGCCCCGCCCCCGCCAACTATATGTGGGATGAGGACGGCTCGAAGGTTGTGCCGATACCGGGCGGCCCCGCAGACCCGGAAAACCCCGCCGTAGGTTCGCGAGAAGCTGTGTTCACGGGGCGCATGCTGCTTGGCGCAAATCAGGCATCAAAAGCGCTGGAAAACATCACCAAGCTCCCGATCATGTCAGATACCGGAATCTTCGGCGGAAGGCAGCAAGGAAAAGGGTTGATGGAGGCGACAAAAGAGGTTCTCGCGCAAAAGGTAACGAGCCAAGAAGCTCAGACGTACAACGTGATGACGACCGGCTTGCAGCGGTCTTTGGCGGCGATAGAGGCGGCGGGGCTTATGCCGTCCGGGTCGCTGACGCATCAAATGGACGCTGTTTTGCTTAAAGCTGGCGACACCCACTTAACCAAGATCATCAAATTGGCGGAAACACGCCAGATTGTTGAGGCGGGGCTTGAGACAACGCTTGCCAGCCCGCGCTTGCCCAAAAGCCAGCGTGACCACGCTAACGAATTGTTGGCGAAAATCAGAACGGCAGTTCCGTTCACGCCTTACGAGGCTTCGCAACTGGTTGAGACGCAGGCTACCAACCCAACCGCGACGATGAGGAGCCTGCTGGATAAGGCTAAAACGTCGCCCGCGCCTGCTGCCGCTGGCGGACTCACCCCGGCAGAGGAAGCGCGGTATCAGGAACTCTTGAGGAAACAAAGTGGCGCTCAGTGAACAAGAGGAGTTTGAACTACTCGCCCTGAAAAGGAAGATGGGCGCGGCTCCGGTTGAGGATAAACCGGCGTTCGCTGAAACGCCCGGTGGTGCCGCTACGGGTGTGCAGATGCCGCGCCGCGTACCGCAGCAGCCCGCCAATTTGAGCGGTTCGCCTACTGCGTCGATCCTTGGCGCGGGCGCGGCGGGTGCCGCCTTCGGTACGGTGGCCCCGGAGATGCTCACCGGCGCGGCTACGATCACACGCGCGGTCCCGCAGTTGGCCCCCGTGTCTAACTTCCTCGATTTCGGGTCGCGCATGGCTCGTGTCGCCGGTCGTCCTGCTACGACGGTTTCGGGCGGGCTTGGCGGGTTGGCTGGTGAAGCCGCCGGGCAAGCGTCGGACGCAGCGGGCGGTGGCAAGCTGGTGGGTGAAGGCGTGCGATTCATCGCGGGCGGGCTTGGGGCGGAAGCGGCTAACGCGGCAAAATCCCTCATCACGATCATGGCCAAGGTGCCGTCGCTTTCTCTGGAAAGCAAGATGCGTAAGGAGGCGTTCATTAAGCCCCTCGCCGCCAAACTGGAAGGAAGGCCGCAGGACATATCACAGCAGGAGGCCGACCAGTTAAACGCGCTTGTCGCGGAACTGCGCGGGGGCGCGGCCACAGACAAGCCGATGCGCGATCTTTACGAGCAATTCAAGACCGCTGCGGCTGGCAAGTTGGCGCTTGGTGAAACGGAAGCCCGCAACGTCCTTACCAACGCCCAGGGCCGCGTGAACGCCGAACTTGAAGCGATGCGCAAAGACCCCGGTTACGCGCAGGTTGCGGCGGGGCGTATCGCTAACGCGGCAGATGACGCTGTGTCCATAGCGCAAATGCAGCGGCTCAACATCGGCAACGACGTTCACCCGTCCGAACTCGGGGGGCGGCTGCGCGACCGCATACGCCAAGTTCACGGCGAGGCTTTGACGGCGCGTGAGGCGCAAATACAGGCGGACAAGACGGCGCGTGACGCGGTAATCACCGCGAAGGAGCAGCAAGGCGTTTTCGCCAATGATGTGCCGTCCTACCAAGCGTTACTTGCGGAACTGGAAGCTTCGGCCAAGAATCGTTCGCCGGATGTGCGCTCGTCCTTCACCCACATCCTCAACTCGATTAAGCCGCCGTCCACCGGGCAATTAACGGAGCGGCAGGTATTGGGCTATGACCCTAAACCAAAGGCGCAGTTGTCCTTTCAGCAATTGGACGATGTCCGCCGCGAGTTGGGGCAGGTGTTTCAACCGGGCGGAAAGCCCGCCGAAGGTTACGCTGCCATTGACGCCAACATAGCGCGGAAATACTACGACCGTATTTCGCAAATCCAGAAAGACTACGCAGGCCCAGCGCAAGAGAAGTTATTGAGTAATTACGCGAGCGCCAGTGACGCTATGTCGCGCGCCAAATCTGGCGCGGGGCAGCGTGCTCTTGCGCTGGATAAGTACGATGACGAACTTTACAAAACGGACGCTTCTGCGTTGCCGCGCAGGTATTTCAGCAGTGCTCAAGAAGTGAATAACCTGCTGCAACTCACCGGTGACAAGGAACTCGTCACGAAGGCGGCGAAAGACTTTGCGGCCACAGAGTTGGCGGGCAAGACCGAACGCCAAGTGCGTGAGTGGATGACCAGCAAGCGGGAAATGCTTGCCGTGCTGCCGGAGGTCCGTGACTCTGTGCTCAAGTACGCCAACACGCTGGCGCACGGGGAGTACGTTGACCGCACAGCCCGCGTGCGTTTGGCAGAAGCGGAGAAACTTGCGGCTAACTTGCGCACGGATCGCGGCAAGGAAGCTGTGCAATTACTCGGGCCGCACGGCGAGATGTTCCCGAAACAGAATATCGACGCTCTAATCAAGTCCGGCTCGACGAGCGAGTGGGCCGCTGCCGCCCCGGTGATCCACGCCACGCCGGGTGGCCGGGATATGCTGCTCGGCTCGTTACGCCAACACCTTAGTGAGAAGGCGCTGACTTCGACCAAGGGGCTTTCGACTTACTTTAACGACACGATTGCCCCGGCGTTACGTTCCACTAAAACGATGGACACGTCAAATATCAACGACCTTAGCGGAAAGCTGCTGGCGATAGAAAACATGAAGCGGCCAGAAGTGGAAAAGCTCGGTCTAGCACGCCGTCTTATCCTTCAATCGTTCGCGGCGCACACAGCGACGGTTGGCGGCAGAGTAACGGGTAGCACGTTGATGAACCTAATCCCGAGAGAAGAAAATGGCCAAACAAATATCCCCGCCCGGTAAGTACACTGTCTATTACCAAGGCGCTCCGGCGTCTGGTGCGAAGGTGTACACCTACCTCACTGGCACGTCTACACCCGCTACGACGTACTCGACCTATGACGGAGCGGCGAACACCAATCCGGTTATCTGCGACTCGCGGGGGGAGTGTGATATCTTCCTTACCGCTGGCGTGCTTTACGATTTCGTCGTGAAAACATCGGCTGATGCGTCGATATACACGACCACGAAAATCGGCGGCAACGTAGCCACATCAACGGATAACGTCTACTTCACGGCGGCACCCACCGGCTCGACCGAACGCACCGTAACGCTGAAACTGCGGGAAGCCCAGCTATCCCTGACGGATCGCGGGGCGGATAAAACGGGCGTGTCAGACGCGACCGACAAGATACAGGCTGTGCTCGATTACGCCACAGCCAACGGGGACACCATACGTGAGGAATTCGGCGCGACGTACAAAGTCAGCGACACCCTTAACGTCGGGTCGAACACCGGCCTCGAACTCGCTGGTATCGGTAAGACGATATTCAATTGCACCACGGCACTGACCAACGCAGACGCGCTGTTCTTCGCGGACGCGGCCAGTAACGTGCGATTCTCGGGTTTTTCGATACTCGGCAACGCCACGGGCACTCTCGGCGCGGGCATGGGTATCTACTGCCGCACAGGAACCGGCAACAGCGTGTTTCGCGTCTACATCGAGAATACGAATAACGCGGGGATTCAGTGGGAAAAGCAGTCGGACGGCACTATCGAGCAGAATAAGCTGTACGCCTGCGGGCGTAACCTGAATTCAAACTGCCACGGGATTATGGTGTATGTGGTCGCTTCTGAGACAACCCCGTGCGCCAACAATAAGGTGCTTTACAATTGGGTGCGCAACAGCTACCACAAAGGCATCACCACTTACGCGCCGGACGCGGTTATCAACGATTTGCTCATTCAGGGGAACACGGTTAGCGGCTCCGGGCTTGGCGGGATTTATGTTGGTGACGTATTGCACGACGATATCCGCATCATTGGCAACTACTGCTACGGCAACTATGTTGACATGGAGATTGGCAGCACTGGCTTAGGGGCCAAGAATTTCGTCGTAAGCCACAACACCTGCTCCAATAGCTATGGCGACTTCGGGCTTAAGTTTGAGTACATCAAAGGTTTGACCGCAGTCGGTAATGTGGTCAAGAGCGCGTATACGACCGGTATCTGGGTTTACAAATGCGACGGCGTTAATTTCTCCAATACGGTGCGCAACGCGAGCAGGCAATCCGCCGGAAACCAAGCCGTAAAGGTAGAGGACTCTACCAATGGTGTGTACCACGGGTGCCTTGTGTACGACGACTCCGGCTCGATCCAATCGCAATACGGATTTTACGAGGATGGCACACTCTCCGATTACAATCAGTACATCGGCAATACGGTCTACAACAACACGGCGGGCAATTATCGCCTGTACGGATCGAACTCGATCTACCTCGACCCGCAGTTCGGCACCGGGTTCCTTGCGAGCGGCGGGTACGCGCAGAAGAAAGTCTCTCTCGCGCTTACGCCCGCTGCGGCGTACCACAACCAAGCGCTCCCGGCGAACGCAGGCGTTGTGGTCATCACCGGGCCGACCGGGGCGTATGACGTTACGGGCCTCACGGTGGGGTACGCCAGCCGTTCGATCATCCTCACCAATAACGTGAACTACACCATGACGCTGAAACACGCGAGCGCTAGCAGCACGCTTGGCAATCGCATCTACCTGAACGGTAGCGCAGACAAGGCCGTGGCCGCTTACAGTTCGGTGCGGCTCACGTATGGCGAAGTGAACGGCTCGGGCGGCTGGATAGAGGCATAAGTATGGAACGTAGGATGACACCGACGTACCACAGCGGTACTATCGCGCAAATCCTCATATGCCTTGCCTACGCGCCGATGCCGTGGCTGACCAACGATACGGTGCGGCTGTGGCAGCTGGTTGAAACGCACGGTAACCGCTGGCTGTGGGCCGGGTATCTGGTAGCCTGCGCTGTGGCCATGACAATAGGCATCATGCGCCGCCGCGCTACATGCCGCCATCATGGACTCGCGGGTATGGTATTCTTCTGGTTAGCCACACTGTCGATGTATGTATCGCCGGGGCGGTTCTATTCGCCAATGTCCGTGGCTTTTGCGTTGTTCACTGTGATGGCTATTCAAACCCTTATCATTGACGTGCGCCGGAAACCAAGGACTCTATGCAAAAATGGCGGATAAACTTACGGAGTTATGGTTATACATCACTGTGGTGGTTGCTGGCGCGTTGGTCGCCCACCTCAAGGAGTACGAGCGCTTGCACCAAGAACAGCAGTTCCGGTGGCACGCTTACGGCTTTTTCTCGCGCATGGTGTACGCTGGGTTCGCGGCTTACCTCGCGGACAATGCCATTCGTTACTTCTACGTACCGGGCATGCCGCCACAGCACATGCACGCCATTGTCATCGGGCTTGCGGCAGTGCGCCCCGACCCGTTGATTAACTGGATGTTTGATTATTTGACTTCACTTGCCAACCGATTCAAGGGGAAACGATGAGCCCACCTCTGATTGAAGCACTCTATAGCGTCTTGCGCGCACTGTTATCCACCGGCGCGGGTTACCTTGTCGGCAAAGGGTACCTTGCCGCCGACATCGCCAGTTCGCTTGTCGGTCTGCTGATGGTTCTTGCGCCGATGGCGTGGGGCGTCTACCAGAAGTATCTCGCCGCCGAAGCCGCGAAGCGTGAAGTGTGGACTGAGGAACAGCGCGCGCAGCGGGTGGCGTCGTGAACCTTAAGCGCTTGGCCGCGCAACTTGCCGTAGAGGAAGGCTCGCCGCGCAAAACTTACTTGGACACGAAAGATATCCTTACCGGTGGCATCGGCCACAACCTGATAGCCAAACCGGAGGAAGGGTTCGACCGCGCGGGCATCGACGTTCCGAACGATGTACGTGATGCGTGGTTTGAAACCGATATCCAAGAGTGCATTGACGCGCTGGATCGCTCGCTCAAATGGTGGCGTGACTTGGATGATGTGCGGCAAAATGCTCTGCTTAATCTCTGCTTTAACATGGGTATTGGCGGGCTATTGACGTTCAAGAACACGCTGGCTGCGTTAGCTGCTGGTGATTACGACAAAGCCGCGAGTGGGATACTAAACTCACAATACGCGCGGGACGTGGGGCCGTATCGGTCTGGGCGTGTGGCCGGGATGATCCGTAGCGGCATGTGGCCTCGGGATATCAAGTGGGGTGACGGCGCATGAGCACAATCGGAAACACCTGCTGTTCCAAGATGGACACGGGACACGAGGAAACCCCGGAACGCCTAAAACGGTGGGACGCGCAAATCGAGCACCACTGGCGGGCGGACTACGTGAAACACGGTTCCGCGTCGCGCTACTGGACAGAAGTTAAATACGACCAACAGCGGGCGC
>Ga0075470_10000143_pt1 | contig 25150 bp, 17 predicted proteins | sample DEB19_08_DNA_4_FD_71482 | JGI IMG/M metagenome (GOLD analysis project Ga0075470, IMG submission 71482) | Aqueous microbial communities from the Delaware River and Bay under freshwater to marine salinity gradient to study organic matter... | ecosystem: Environmental > Aquatic > Marine > Coastal ... | reverse complement strand
GGTAAGATGACGATTGAACAGGATGGGAATGAATATACATTACAACAAGCTGGAAAGTTTTTGGAAAATGCAGATCGCAGATTGCGAGAAACAGTATACAGAAAAATTGCTGAGAGAAGATTGGTTGATAAAGAACCTTTGAATGAACTCTATTCAAAACTAATTGGACTGAGACATCAAATAGCAGTGAATGCAGGATTCGAGAATTACCGCGACTATAAATTTTCAGAAATGGGTCGCTTTGATTACACACCTGAAGATTGTTTCAATTTTCATGAAGCTGTCAAAACAGAGGTATTGCCATTGGTGGATGAAATATATGCAGTACAGAAAAAAAGATTGAAGATTGATACAATGCGTCCATGGGATACTGAAGCAGAACCGGAAGGGGTTGAACCATTGCGACCTTTCACGGATGGGAAAGATTTATTGCAGAAAACAATTCAATGTTTTGATCAATTGAATCCATTCTTTGGAGATTGTCTGAGAAAGATGGAATCATTGAATCATCTTGATCTTGACAGCAGAAAAGGAAAAGCACCTGGTGGGTACAACATGCCACTTGCAGAAAGTGGTGCTCCGTTCATTTTTATGAATGCTGCTTCTCAAATGTCTGACCTTACTACAATGGTTCATGAAGGAGGACATGCAATCCACTCTTTTCTTTCACATCCACTTGAACTAACTGGATTTAAAGAATACCCAACTGAAATGGCAGAAGTAGCCAGCATGTCTATGGAATTATTCACCATGGATCATTGGCAAGTGTTTTTCAAAGACGAAAAAGAAATGAGTAGAGCCAAAAGGCATCAGTTGGAAAGAGTGATTACGATTTTTCCTTGGATTGCGACGATTGATAAATTTCAACACTGGATTTATGAGCATCCAACTCATACTATAGAAGAGAGAAGAGTAAAATGGTTGGAAATATTAAACGAGTTCAGCGCTGAAAGCATTGATTTCACTGGACTTGACGATTACAGATCCTACAGTTGGCAAAAACAACTTCACTTATTTGAAGTTCCATTTTATTACATTGAATATGGAATTGCTCAATTAGGTGCAATAGGAATGTGGATGCAATACAAGGAAAACCCTAAACAAAGTGTAGAAAATTATATCAAAGCACTCAGTTTAGGTGGAACAAAAACACTTCCGTCACTTTATAAAAGTGCAGGAATTGAAATTGTTTTTGATTCAAAGGGCATCAGTAGATTAATGCGTTTTATTAAAAAAGAATTAGAAAGTTTATAAGTAGTGTCTAAAATCATATTGCTATATCAATAATAGCACTTTAACTGATCTATATTTGTCTTGCTACTAATCAGAGCCTTAACGAATGCCCCGGTGTTTCTACATCGGGGCTATTTTATGCACATGATTTACAAACACCAGAAACGATCATATTGATTTGATGTGCACGAAATCCTTTTGGAAGATGAACAGATGGAACTTCCGTTTCATCCAAACAAATTGTTTTACCACAAGTATCACACGTAAAATGTACATGATTATCATGATGATGCCCAGTTACAATACAATCATCATTGCACAATGCATACCTTGTAATATTATCTGATGAAGGAATGGTGTGTATGATCCCTTTCTCAAGAAAAGTCTGAAGAGTTCTGTATATCGTTACCCGATCATATTTCTCCTTGCATATTGTTTCTATGTCTTGATGAGCTAATGCATTAGGAGAAGAAAGAAAAATATCTAAGATTGTTTTTCGACCTGCTGTTAAACTCAGTGCACTTGATTTTAATATTTCTTCGCTAGATTTTTTCATTCTGCCAATAATTCTTTGATGTCGATCAGTAATTGCTTCACCTCATCTTTTTTAATACCATCATAAATTCCTCTTACACGTCCTTGTTTATCAACCAAAGTAAAAAATTGAGTATGTAAAAACTGTTCATTGATATTGATGGAACTATTTTTAGGATCATCAAGCAAATAACTTTCTCTCGCAGTTTTATACAAAGACTCTTTTGATCCGGTAACAAACCACCAATTGTCTGTTTGAGCACCTAATGAATCTGCATAATGCTTCAATACTGGTATTGAATCTGTTTCAGGATTGACTGTATGTGATATGATCAAAAATTCAGGATCAGACTTATATGCTGCGTATATTTCCTTCATGTTTTTATTCATCTTAGGACAAATCCCTTTGCAGGTTGTAAAAAAGTACTCTGCAACATAAACCCTGTTTTTAACATCCGATTGGGAAACCTGTTTTCCATCATGTCTTGTAAAACTGAATGCTTGAACTGCGTTGATGACAGGCAGCTTTACTTTTTCAAAATCAGTAAAATATACCAATGCACTGTAGAATGCAAGCAGAAGGACTGCAAAAAAAACGAGATAGCGAATTAATTTCTTGTTCATTGTTAAGAGCCTGTTTCAATACAAATGTAGGATAAAGAAAGAATGCAACTTTGTTGCAAAATGTTTAAATTTGCTGTTCGCATATGTTTAAGATAAATTATGATGCCCTGGGAATTGCAGCTTCTATTGCTTGTGCGATACACTGTGCTGTATTACCGCTTATAATGACAAGCCTTCCCATTTTTGGTATTAACATCATCAAAAACACTGCTTTTGAATTTGGGATGATCTTATTGGCTGCTGCGATAGGCCTCTATTCTCTACGCCATGGATTTAAAAGACATCATCACAAGAAATCTCCTGTAATCTTGTTCTCCATTGGAATTATCTTATTGTTGATGAAACAGTCAATGGAGAACTATACATTAATTTTTCTGATCCCTGCAATCACGCTTATTGTTGCAGCACATACACTCAACTACTTAAATTGTAGAAAAGCAAATCACTGTCATACGGAAGACTGTAATCACTAATCAGTTTAGTTTGGTCAGAATAGCTTCTGCAACTTTTTTTCCTTGTTTATTTCCGTTTTCACAACCAGATCGGTAGTGAATGGTGCCATACACCCTGCTTATAGATGCTTCTTCTGCAGCCTGTCGGAAAGATTTGAATGATCGCACTGGTAAATTGTACTCATGCTCAGATGAATCAGTGAATGCAATATTATCACCAAATAAATGAGTCAACATTTCAGCAGCAGATGCAGAAATGGTACTGTGTCCTGAAGTATATTCTGGAAAAGGAGGAGTTTGTATATATGAAATCCATTGTTCATCTATCAGTCTTTGAATGGCGCTCTGGGGGCGAATTCTCACAGTCTTATATTTCACATACCAGCATGAGATAAACGCATCATATAACCCTACAGATGTATAAGCATACGCTTTGGAACTTTTAACTGCATTTGCATTACTCATCTTACAAGCCTTTGCAGTTATTGCCATCCAATGTCCACCCGGTGTCATTTTTTTATCTTGAAACATCACATGACCTTTATGCTTAGAAACAAATGGATTGTCATCCCAAAACAATGCAATATCAACTTGCTCATCTGTCATGTTCTTTGAAATATCATATACTTCTTTCATCTCCTTATAAAATGGAGAATTTTTATCAGCACTGTATGCAGGAAACGGATCTGCTTCGATTTGATTGGAACTATCAAGTCCCATGGTCAACATTTTTGACCAATAAGGCTCCAATCCATCTGCATAATCTGGTGCAGTGGGAACCCAACGTGTTTGATCAGTTGTCTTTACTTCGAAACGCTCCATGCCACGGGTTTCCTTATAGTTGTCTTTTCCCAATCGCTTGGCTACAACATCTGCAACTCTCTGTCCGAATGCAATTGAACTGTCAATTACATCCTGTTTCATATCTGCGCCATAGATTTTTATCAAAGAATCCTGATAAGCAGAAATTTCAGGTGCTGAAAATGTAACCTTCTTTGCCGTTTCACAAAATGCCTGAATAGCTGCAATTGAATAATTATAAGTAACCTTTTCTAGTGGAACAGGCATGGGATCAAACCCTTTTAGTTTTGATGTGATCGATGTTGAATTTTTATCTTCAAATCTCAATGCCTCATACATGGCCAAAGAACAATTGGCATAAATTCTGCTGGCAACAGGTGGAGTGAAAATATCAACCACAATGATATCAGTTAATTTTTTAACCAGTTGATGAGGAAGTTCCTGATTGGAAAGAGTTGATGTGCTGTTATTTGAATTACATGAAATCATCAATAAACACAGGAGCAAAAGTGATAGTCGAATTTTTTGAATTTTCATTTATCAAGGTTGTATAGTTCTGGAAAGGCTTCCCTTTTGATTGTATATTTTAATTGAACTGTGCTGTGGCAACAACCATTTTCTACTGGATTGTGATAAAAATGTTGAGCCCCAAGAGAATTCTACTTTTTGTTTTTTGTGATTTGAAAGTTCGATGATGGCATAAGCCTCATCATTTTTCAATACATCTGTTTTGGATGCTGCATTTGAATATGCAAATAAACTCAGAGGCTTTCTATTCTCAGTAGAAACAAGGTATTGCTGATCTTTTATTTGAATTGTTGCTAGTGCTCTCGCATCGCCTGGTACAAAGAAACCTGATTGTTCAAATGATAATGGATTGAATCCTTTCTTACCATGATTGATCAATACCAATCCATTGAATGCATCAGCCCTGCCTTGGCCCGTCTCCATTCCAAAGTCGTTCCCAACCAAGGCTATATCGAGATTACTATCATGATTAACATCAAGACACTGCATTCCATATAGCGGTGCAAATTGAGCTTCATTGGGTAGTTCGTGCATTGTGAATTTACCTCCGCCAAGGTTTTCTATCCAAACCGATTTCATAAAATTAGCAGTCAGCTTTTGCACTCCTTTCATTTCTTCCGGCGTAAATACGTCCTTAACGGTTGCACGCCCAAAGTCGGCATAATGCTCATATTTTTTCCTGATCAAAATCAGTTGTTTTTGCATATCGTCTTTGGTGTGGAAAAAATATTCATGTTTTTTACCTGTTGAGTCTGGGAAAAAACAAGAAATAAATGGGTCATAGGAACCATTTTGATCAAAATCCTTTGCATAAATACTCAAGGGCTCACCGGAAGAACATTTAAAATATTGATTCAAACCGAAATTCCCAGCTACATAATCCATATCACCATCATTGTCCAAATCCCCTGCAGATAGGCTGTTCCACCATCCTGAAGCATTTGAAATCTCTTCTCCAGGATTGATTTTTACAAGGCTGCTTCCTGTGTTTTTGAAGAATGTCAATGGCATCCATTCGCCTGCAATCATCAAATCAACTTTATTGTCATTGTCAAAATCAGTCCACAGTGCATCACTGACCAATCCAATTCTTGCAAGCTCCTTGTTCCACTGATGGGTAACATTGGTGAATTTTATATTTCCTTTTTGTGAATCGTTTCTCAATAAAAAAGATTCACCTGCTTTTGGATATGATTTCGTCTCAACCCTTGCTCCCACAAATAAATCAAGATCTCCATCGTTGTCGATATCAGCAGCCTTTACATTTTGTCCGGATGAAGTAAAAACTGGTAGTGCTGATGAAACAATTTTAAAATTTCCCTTCCCATCATTTTCACAAATGATATCTTGGTACAAAGGAGAACCGGCATCATGTTGATTGCTTCCTCTTACAACATAGAGATCATTGTCGCCATCACCATCAGCATCAAAGAGCAATAATCCCATGTCTTCTTCCTTCATCAAATCAGAAATTTTAAAAGGAAGTATTTTTTTAATGAAGTGCCCATTTATTTGCTGGCACAACAGGGTTGGACCCTGAAAGCGACTGGAGCTACCAAGAACCATATCGTCCAATCCATCACCATTAACATCCCCCACAGCAATTGCCGGACCATATTGTGAAAATTTATGTGGCAAAGTCTTTTGAACATTGAAATCGATATAATCATTTTCTTCATGCACATAATCAATCCCCAATGAAGTAGGATCAACCGATTTGAACAATGTTTTTATTTCATGTGTGGGTTCAGAATATATTCCTGATGCATTTTTATATTCCAGTGTAATAGTTTGGTCTGCTTTTATATTCGCCAGTTTTTGAGTATGCTGATCAGGCCAAAATACGCGAAGGGAATCAATTTTGTCAAATGACCCCAATCCAAAATGAAGTGTACTTTCAGATTTGGATAGATACCCTCTAACACATGCTTCCTCCGAAATCTGTTGTTGATCCTTATACCAGATTTTTACTCTTGTTCCGAATGCATTTGAATTTTGTAAAGTGCCATTTAGTTGAATTCTTAAATAATGGTTTTGAACTTCATTTTGTTTTTTCTCTTTTTTAATCAGTGTATTTTCAAATAGAAAAGCTGGATCATTGATATTGTTCGTCACAATATCCAAGTCTCCATCATTGTCTAAATCAGCATACGCCGTTCCGTTTGTAAAACTTGGGAGGCTGATGCCCCATTCTTTTGATTTATCGGAAAACTTAATATTCTTTTCGTTTTTGAAAATGAAATTAGGAATCTTCACTTCTGGAATCATGTTAAGCAATTCAGCACGTGTAATAAGTGAGCTGCTGATGCTGCTTCTGAATGCTCCAAAATCATGATCGATGATATCTCTTGGAAATCCGTTGGTGATCAATAAGTCTCTATAGCCATCGTTGTCAAAATCAGCCAACAGCGGAGACCAGCTCCAGTCGGTTGCTTCAACACCTGCAATGAATGCGATATCGCTAAACAAGGGCAATCCAGTTTTTGGATTGATGCCTTGATACAGTTGGAAGGTGTTTCTTACAAATTGGTATTCATATTTATATTGATCGGTAAATAGATAATGGTTGTAATTATTTGCATTCATGTTTACCTTCTTCCGTTTATTGTCTGCAGGAAGCATTTCAACGGTAAAGAGATCAGGTTGACCATCATTGTTTATATCTGCCAGATCACTTCCCATGGAAGAATAGGATTGATGTTTAAAAATATCTGCAATTTTGTTGGTGAATGTTCCATCATGATTATTGATATAGAGTAAATCATTTGTTAGATAATCATTAGCAACATATATATCTGGATAATGATCATTGTTGAAATCGTGAATCAGAGAGGAATGGCTATACCCTCCCCAGATGATGCCAGCAGGCAGTGAAACATCTGTGAAAACAGCATGCCCGAGGCTGCTATCGTAATCATTTCTAAAAAGAAGATCGCGCGTAGGAGAGCTGCCATCTGGTATTTTGGTGATAAACTGATTAGGGTATTGTTGATCTATAAAATTTACAGCAACGAACAAATCCAAATCACCATCTAAATCATAATCGAAGAATGTAGAAATAGAATTATGGGTATTGTCTTTGATTCCATATTCCAATCCCATTTCCTTAAAATGGGGGATGCCCTCTTTGTCATTTCCCTGATTGATAAAAAGCAGATCACGCAACATGGTGCTGTCGTGTATCATGGTGTTACATACATAGATATCTTGTTTACCATCGCTGTTGATATCAACAAATGTTACACCAGATGACCATTGTCCTTTGTATTTCTGTGCGTTTGCAACAGCAGTGACTTCTTGGAACTTTAAATCCCCTTTATTTATATATAGTTTATTATCAACCTGATTGCCACAGAAATAAATGTCTTGAAGAGCATCGCCATTCAGATCGCCTACAGCAACACCTGCACCATTGTAGGTAAATTCATTATCAAGGATGTTGATAGAATCATTGATGATGATGGTGTTAGAAAAATCGAGTCCGGATTGATCTTTATTGACAAGCTTGAAAAGTGTATTCTCTTGCTTGCATCCAAAGGTTCCGAGGAAGATTATAAAAATGAGTAGAACGTACTTTTTTTTCATAGCAGCTTCAAATCATAACAAATAAAAAAGGCCGCACTTCGTGCGGCCTTAAAGTTATTATAATTCAAGAATTAATAACCAGGATTTTGTTTCAAGGTAGGAGTACCATTTTTAGCACTCTGTGTAATTGCTTTTGCAGGAATAGGGAAGATTTCATTTTTACCTGAAGTGAATGAAGCACCACCAAGGTAAGTTCTCTTCGCTTTTTCTTTTGCATAATAAGCACTCTTCACAGATGCAGCATCACCCCATCTAACTAGGTCGAAGAAACGATGTCCTTCCATACCCAATTCAATACGGCGCTCGAAACGAACAGCTTTACGAGCAGTAGCAGCGTCAGTCCATACTGCATCATATGTACCAATTACATAGTTAGCAGCAGGAGCAGTACCATCCTTCAAGAAACCATCAGGATTAGCAGCACGCTTACGTACTTGGTTAACCAAGCTACGCGCTTTTTCGAGGTTGCCCAATTCTACTTCAGCTTCCGCAGCCATCAAGAGTACATCTGAATAACGAATCAACTTCAAGTTGTTCGCATTGTAACCAGAAGTCCAACCTGATGAAGTAGTCAAAGAACCTTCTTGGGCTTTGTAGTGAGTATTCTTAATTGGAGAATATGGACCGCCATATGCTTGATCACGAACCCAAATTGAACCAGGATGCTTACCCCAATCCAAATAAGGAATTCCGCGACGACCAACTGTCCAGTCCAAACGTGGATCGAGATTACCAGTGTGTGGAGTGAAAGCATCAGCTGATTTGATACCATCGTCATTCTTCACATCAGTTTTGCTATAAGAATCCAACAAAGGAAGACCACTTGCATCTGTTTGGAAAGCATTCACCAAATCCTGTGAAGGCTGGTGGAATCCGCAACATCCTGCAGGACCGCCATTGTAAGGGAAGTTCAAGATATCACCGTTGTTACCATTATCAGTTGTACCATCGTTGATAGATTGTTGTACTTCAAGAATTCCTTCAGCAGAGTTTCTTGTAGCTGCATTAAAGTTATCATGGTATTTAGCATTCAACTTATAGCGACCAGAAGCAATGATTGCGTCAAACTGAGCTTTGGCTTCAGCATACTTCTTTTGCCACATGTAAGTTTGTCCCAATACTGCTTGAGCTGCACCTTTGGTAATACGACCTGATTCAGCTTGTGTTACTGGAAGATCAGTTATTGCAGCAGTAAGATCAGCTTGGATTTTTGGAAGAACGTCTGCAGTATTTCCAATTCTTACATCTTCTAAAGTTTCGTCAACATAAGGAATGTTTCTGAAAATTTTCCAAAGATCGAAATGGAAGTAAGCTCTCAAGAATTTTGCTTCGGCAAGACGAGTTGCTTTTTCCGCAGCAGAAATTTCAGTTAAAGCAGTGAAAGCTTTGATGGCACCGTTTACTCTTGAGATACCATCATAATAGTTACGCCATTTACCTTCCAAATATGGATTGTTGGCATCTACTTTACCTGTTTCAATAGGTGTAATATCTGGCTGGTCACCCGCTTCTGAACCTTTGTATGCATCACCACCGGCAATGCTACCGAAAGTCCAGTTAGAAGCAGCACCTCCCCAGGGAGTTCCATTATCCCAACCAGAAAATCCATCTAGGTTGGAATAAGCAGCAATCAACAGTGCATTGGCGCCTTTAGCAGATGTAGCAAGAAGTTCGTTGTTTACACTACCATAAGGTTGTGTTTCAAGAAAATCTTTGCCGCAACTGATAATAACGATAACCAGAACACCTATTGCCGCTAATTTTTGCATTATATTCTTTCTCATTGTGTAATGTTTAATTATACGTGTGTGTTGGTTAATTAAAATTCAAGATTGATACCAAAGATAACATTTCTAGCAAGCGGATAACGTCCGTTATCAAGACCTAATGAAAGGTCGCGCTGGCTGTTATAACCTTCAGTAATATTTGTGATGGTTACATCAGGATCCAAACCAGAGTACTTGGTGATAGTAAACAAGTTTTGACCTTGTAGGTACAATCTTGCTCTGCTAAATCCAAGTTTCTTAAGCGTGTTTGCATCGAGTGAATAACCGATTTGCAAGTTTTTCAAACGAGTGAATGAACCGCTTTCAACATAATAGCTGTTACGCTGAGAGCTGTAGTTATCACCACCATCCAATACTGGAAGTGTTTTACCTGCTTCAGTCAAGAACTCAACTGAGCGGCTACGCTGGAAGGCGTTGAACTGAGTGAAGTATTTCACAAAGTTGAACAACTTGTTTCCATACGTTCCACTTACATATGCAGTGAAATCCCAGTTCTTATAATTTGCAGTAAGGTTCAAACCAAGCAACAATTTTGGAAGTGGGCTACCCAAGTATGTTTCATCATTGTTGTCGATTTTACCATCCCCGTTCAAATCAGCAAAACGGAAACGACCAACTTTTGCATCACCCTTGTCTGCAAACAATACTTTCGCAATGTCTGCATCAGACTTCCACAATCCTTGTTGTACATATCCGTAGTACTGAGAGATAGGAAGACCTGCTTTTGTATAAGTGATGTCACCAATTCTTGATCCACCAGAGCGGATGAATGTATTAGAGTTGGCTTCCAACTGGAGTACAGTGTTTTTAACAGTTGATCCGCTGATGCCAACGTTAAAGTTGAAATCTTTGTTTACGCGTTTTGCATAACCCAAAGAGAAATCAACACCTGTATTCTTCATTGAACCGATGTTCTGAGCCTGACGGCCAACAGCACCCAATTCCAATGGAAGCTCTACGTTGTAGATCATATCAGTTGTCAAACGATTGTACCATTCAACCATCACGTTCCAACCACCTGCTAATGCCGCATCGAAACCGATGTTGGTTACAGCAGATTTTTCCCATTTCAATTTAGGGTTACCAGTTGAAACTTGCTCGAAACCAACTGTGTTTGAAGTAGCAGAACCGTTGATTGAATAGTTGGCTGTACCCAAAGAAGTTGCAAAGTTTGAATAACCAGGATAATCTCCACCTACTTCATTGTTACCGAGAATACCATAAGATGCTCTCAATTTCAAATCATTGATGAAGCTTACGTTATCCATAAACTTCTCTTTAGAAATTCTCCAACCCAAGCTACCAGATGGGAAAACACCATATTTGTTTTCAATGAAACGAGAAGAACCATCACGACGAACTGTAGCTGAAGCGAGGTACTTATCGTTGTAGCTGTAAGAAGCAGTTGCAAACTGTGAAACAACATTGTGCTCACCTCTGTAGCTGCCCATATAGAAAGTAGCAGGATTAACATTCTGCAACAAACGATAGTTGAAGTTGTCAAATGCCAACTGAGAACCACCGGCATTGAATCCTTCATAGTAAGATTGCTTTGCTTCGTAACCAGCCAATGCTGTTACTCTGTGATCGCCAAAGCTTTTCTTGAAATTCAACGTAGAGTATGTTACCCAGTTTCTGTTCAAGAAATATGAATTCTGCAAAGAGTTAGGATTTGTATTTCCTTCAGTTGCTTCATAACGACGAGTGCCATAGTATTGACCAGGACCGCTGTTATAATCCAAACCGTAAGAAGTTTTCCAAGTCAAGAAATCTGTAAGATCCACTTCACCGAAAACACTTCCTGTAACTCTGAAGCTGTGACCTTGAGCATTGTCGCGAGCTCTTGTCAAATCAGCAACAGGGTTAGCAACGTTAGAGTTGAAGTTTGCAGGAGATGCAAAATTTCCTTTGATATCATATACAGGAACCAACTGAGGCATACCATATGTAGAAATCAATGGAGAACCTTCATTTGGATTACCAACTGAAGATCTTGTTGTTTGATATGCAACGTTCAAGTTCTCACCTACGCGAATTCTCTTACCTATATTATATGTAGAGTTTACACGCACTTGATATCTTCTATACTGGTTGTTGATCATGATACCGTTGTGGTCATATACGTTACCAGAGAAGAAGAATTGACCTTTGTCAGATCCACCAGATGCAGACATCTGATAGTTTTTCTGCCAAGCTGGTTGGAAAACCTCTTTAAACCAGTTGGTACCGGCTTTGTTGGTTTGATGAATCAAGTAGTCGCCTACTCCACCACCAGTTGGGTCAAGGTTCAAGTTATATTTTGCAGGGTTAACTGCAGGATCACCTGCGAGGAATCCACCCAATCCGCGAACTGCGTAATCAGGCAATAACCAAGATCCACCTTGTTTGATGTAGATGTTAGATGTAAAAGGAATACCCTGACCAGCAGCTAATTTTTGCTGTACTTCCAAGAACTGTTGAGGATTCAACATGGTTGGAATCTTGGCAGGTGATTGATTACCATAATAAACATCGAAAGTCAATTTAGATGTACCCGCTTTACCTTTTTTAGTAGTAATCACGATTACACCGTTTGCAGCTCTTGAACCATAGATAGATGCAGAAGCCGCATCTTTCAACACCTGAATAGACTCAATGTCGTTAGGGTTTAAGAAGTTGATGTTTGATTCGTTCTGTACAGGCACTCCATCAATTACATACAATGGCTCGTTGTTGTTGATGGTACCGATACCACGGATACGCACAAATGCTGAAGATCCAGGATCACCTGAAGTAGACATTTGAACTCCAGGAACCTTACCCTGCAACTGATCCGCAATGTTGGATGCAGCATACTTGGTCATTTCCTTGGTGTCTACTACGGCTACTGAACCCGTAATGCTTCTGCGTTCCTGTGAACCGTAACCTGTTACAACTACTGTTTGCAAAGCACTCTGAGATGCCTGCAACACAATGTTGAGCATGTTAGATTCTCCAACTTTCACTTCCGCTGCATCATATCCTACGAAGGAAACCTGCAACGTTGAGTTGTTGGGAACTGTGATAGAATAAGATCCATCTACGCCAGTTGTAGTGGCAGTTGATGCACCCTTTACCTTGATAGTCGCACCTGAAAGTCCCCCTCCGGTGTCACCACCGGTAACTTTACCAGTGAGTTTTTTCTGTGCATAAGATGCTGATACAAGCAAGCCCATGAAGGCGGCAAGCATCATAGCTCTTAAAGAAAAAGCAAGCACTTTTTTCATGCAATTTTTGTTTTGATTAATAGATAGTGATTGGTATAAAAAGTTTGATTTTATGCTTCGCTGCAAACGTTTTCGTTGTTTTCTGGACACAATTTATGTAGTTCATTTTAAATGTGTTACAAAAAATTAAAGAATTTTTAACTTTTGTGTTAATTATACACATTAAATACACCTTTTTCGTCCTCTGATGACAATAATTTATATACGAACGCTGCATGACAATTTAAAACAGGAGCATTGTTTTATGTCTAGGGAATTTTGTTGAACAAAAATTGCTATTATGCAGGATATTCACCACTTTGTTTCCATGAAAAATATACTGTTTGCCTTTTTGTTGATCAGCGGACTCGCCTCAGCCCAAGTAAAAACAATCCCGGATTTCAAGTTTATAAGAATTGACAATGGTGCTGCCTTCACACCAAATAACCTTACCCCAGGGAAAAAGACATTTTTTATTTTCTTCGATACAGAATGTCCTCACTGTTTTCGGGCTATTACCGAATACAATAAAAACCATCAAACAATGAACAACCTCAACATCGTGATGGTTACGATGAGCAGAAAAGATATTGTACTTGATTTTCTTAAAAAAGTTGGACCAGCACTTTCTACCAAAAAAAATACAGTTGTAACGTTGGACATTTATAATCATTTCATCGGAAGATTTTTACCAAAAAAATATCCTTCCATGTTTTTATTTGGAAGCAACAAGCAGTTGATATTGTACAGCGACGAAGAAAGTGATATCCCCAATTTTATAAATAACTTCAAGAAATAAATCAACTAAAATGACAACAAGAAGAGAACTTCTAAAACAAATGGCATGGATCAGCGCTGGCTCATTCATCGCCCAAAATAGCTTTGCATTCACCGATGTAAAAAATAAAAAAGTTGGTGTTCAACTATATACAGTAAGAGATCTGATCGGGAAAGACGCAAAAGGAACCATTAAACAAGTTGCTGCACTGGGATACGGTGAAGTTGAAAACTTTGGTTACAATGGAAAGTTCTTCGGCATGAGCGCTGCTGAATACAAAACTTTTTTATCTGATGTTGGTTTGCAAGCAGCAAGCGGACATTACATGTACGGAAATTTTGGAAACAGACAAGTACCCGGCACCATTGTTTACGGATGGGAAAAAGCTGTGGAAGATGCAAAAACAATTGGACAAGATTATATGGTGGTGGCATACCTCATGCCCAATGAAAGAAAATCACTTGATGATTATAAAAAGATTGCAGAAGACCTGAACAAAGCAGGTGAGATTTGCAAAAAAGCCGGCATACAACTATGCTATCATAACCACGACTTTGAATTTGAACAGGTAAATGGTCAACTTCCGTTTGATATCCTCACCAAGGAAACAGATAAAAATCTTTTGAAACTGGAAATCGATCTATACTGGGCATCCCGCGCTGGTCAAGATCCTATCAAACTTTTCAATCAACACAAGGGAAGGGTTGCATTGTGGCACGTAAAAGACATGGATAAAACGGAAAAGAAAAATTTCACTGAAGTAGGAAATGGCGTAATCGACTTTGCAACCATTTTCAAAAATGCAAAAGTTTCTGGTATGAAACATTTCTTTGTTGAACAGGATGTTTGTCCGGGTAATCCGCTCGACAGCATCAAACAAAGCATTGGACATATCAAATCAAATCTTGTACAATATTTGTAAGAACATTGATTCAATGAAAACACTTAATATCGTTTTTGCAGTTTTGTTTATTGTGTTTGCAGCGTTGCAGTACAACGACCCTGATCCATATATCTGGATTCCTATTTATTTGGTTTCAGCATTTGTATGTTATCAAACATATAAAGGGAAGTTTGATAAATTCTCTCATTGGATCATCATTGCATTTTGCTCAATTTATGCAGTCAGGTTGTTCATTGACCCTGATGGCGTTATCTCATGGTTTAAAGATCACAACCGAGAAAACCTTGTTCAAACAATGAAGGCGACCAAACCTTGGATTGAACAAACAAGAGAGTTTGGTGGGTTGATGCTCATTATTATTGTTGCTGCAATTAATCTTATCACAAATAAAAAGGCCGGAGCAAAATAACTCCGGCTTCTTTTTTACAAAAGGTTTTTATTTAGCAATCAATTTCATAGATGTAATGGCAACTGCCTGTGATTCTTTTGGATTCGACTTTGTTATTTTCATCACCAGGTTGAAAGCACCACTTGGAACATTGCTCAATGGAACAGTTACTTTATTCACCTTTGGATCTGTATCGTGCCCTATTTTTACTTCTCCCAATAATTGTCCATCTGCACTGTTCACATGCCAGCTGATGACAAACCCGAAATCAGGTACTGCCCGCATCATATAATTCATCTCCAGTGCAGCAACATTGCTTAGGTTAAGATTATTGAAACGCAACAGTCCTGTTTGGTCTGTAGCTACTGCCAACTTTCTTCCTCCAAATTCAGCGATCGTAACTTTTTCTAATGAACTGTTGGCATCAACTGAAATAACGGGACTCTTTAAGATCAAATTTCCAACACCGCTCTGGGGTCTCAATCCTTTTCCGCCTTTATCAGTATAGGTTGCAGTGATTTGCATGATGTTTCCTCTTCCCATGTCTTTCTCTGTTGGAGTAATGATCCCCTTAGATGGTAATGATGGTTCTTCTTTTTTATTCAATCCAAGAATCCAATCAACAATCATCTCTGCATCTGAAGGTTTCAAATCAGGGTGTGCAGCCATGGCTGTTTCACCCCAAACTCCACCACCGCCTTTGATAATTTTATTGCTGAGATATGCCTTTGCTTTTGAATCGTTTTGATAGCGCTGAGCAACTTGCTTGTATGCAGGTCCGATTGATTTTTCGTTTTCCTTGTGACAAACCTTGCAATCCAATGTAGCAGCTAAATTTTTTCCCTCCATGGCAGATGTGATAATTTGATGTCCGACCACCTGCGCCTTGTCGGTTCCACTGACATAATCCACTTTTACATAAACAGATTTATTATCAATGGTTCCTTTTTCTGTTGTTCCATCCTCTTTGTCATTGATCAACACTTCATAAGGAACTGGAACTCCAGGAAAATAAAAATTATTGTTCCCAACATTTTTCACTGTCACATTTGGTGCTTCATTGCCCGCATATACTTTCATCACTTCACTCTTGGTTACAGCACCCTTTCCATCTTTTACTTCTACATAAATACTGTAATCGCCTGCTTTGGTGAAAGTGAAACTAGCATTCGGAGAAGCTGATGCTTTTTGTGTAACTGCACCGAAATGCCATACATATGTCAAGGCATCTTTATCCGGATCAGTTGTCCCTTCAGCACTCACCTTGACTGTAAATGGTATTGCGCCAGTAGTTTTATTCACTGAAACAACCGGCTTGGGTGCTCTGTTTCCACCATTATAGTCAATGCGAAACAATGCTGCGTCGGCATTTTTTGTAAACCATCCCGAACCATATTCAACACCATACAATCTTCCATCAGGACCCACTTCTACATCGATAGCACTGTTGAATTTTAAATGAGGCATGAAGGGTTCCATCTTTTCATAGTTTCCATCTTTATCCAATGTTACCCATTTGAAAAATCCTCTGATCCATTCATAAAACAACACTTTGTTATCATAGTATGATGGATACCTTGTTGATGATGGATAATACTCTGAATGATAGGTTGGACCAGCCATTGCATTTCTTCCTCCTGTTCCCACTTCTGGAAAATCAGGTGATGCCGCATAAGGATAATAAATAAATGCAGGGCTCACTGGTGGAAGTTCCACCAGACCTGTATTGTTCTTTGAAAGATTCAATGGTTTTTTGGGATCAAAAAATTCACCCACCTTTCCAGTTTCATAATCAAACTGACGATAAGGATAATTGTTCCCAATAAACAAAGGCCATCCAAAATAACCAGCTTTCTTCGCCTGATTCATTTCATCATATCCACGTGGGCCTCTTTCATTGGGCTTGTCTTCTTGCGCATCCGGACCTACATCACCCCAGTACAAATAATTTGTTTTTTTATCAACTGCTATGCGATAAGAATTTCTGGTTCCCATTGCATAAATTTCCGGACGAGTTTTTGGGGTACCGGGAGGAAAAAGATTTCCTTCTGGTATTGTATAATTCCCCTGCTCATCAACTTTGATGCGCAAAACTTTTCCTCTCAAATCATTTGTATTGGATGAACTTCTTCGTGCATCCCATTGTTCAAAACCAGGACGATTGTCCATCGGACCATATCCATCCAATGTAAATTTTGAATTCGGTTGATTGAATGGAGTTGAATTGTCGCCTGTAGATAAATATAAATTTCTGTCATTCCCAAATGTCAATGATCCACCTGTATGGCAACAAATTTTTCTGGTGGAAGCAACATCAAGAATTACTTTTTCAGATTTGAAATCAAGTTGACCATCTTTGAAAACAAAACGGGATAAACGATTTACTGAAGTATCAACCGGAGCATAATAGGCGTAAATAAAATGATTTTTTGCATAATCAGGGTCTGCAGTAATACCCATGAAACCCTCTTCTGCATTGACTCCTGGAGTACCTGACTTATGATAAACATTCAACTTCGCAACCTGATCAGCTTTTTGGGTAACATGGTTATAGTACATCAACTCGCCTTTTCGCTGAGATACAAGAATATCTAAATTTGGAAGAATCGCAATTTCTGTTGGCTCATCAAACATTCCACCTGCCAAGACGTTTTTCGTAAAACGATCGTCTTCAGGAACATTTTGTGTAGTTGCTTTGCTGTAATCCAGTTTAGCACCATTTCCAATTGCATATTTTATTCCGCCCAAAATATGTTTCAAATAATTTGGATCTGCAAATGATTCATCAGTGTGTCCGAACTCAGTATAGTACGCCCTTCCACCATCATAATTATGATACCATACCATCGGATGCCATCCATTGTTATCTCCACCTTGGTATGATGCTTCATCAATGGTTACCAAAACAGTTACATCTTCTTTGCTGGGAGCCTTCTTGAAATTATACCACTCATCTACGCGTTCCCAAACATCGGGCAAATGTGATGTACTGATATGAGATTTGTCTATCACATTCAATTTTGCTGATTGTGTTTTAGGATGTCCTTTGAAATAAGCGCCAACCAATTTTCCATACCATGGCCAATTGTATTCACAATCTGTTGCGGCATGAATTCCCATGAAACCTCCGCCTGCCTGTATATATCTTTCAAATGCAGCCTGCTGAAAATTATTCAATACATCACCTGTTGTATTTAAAAAAACAACAGCATTGTATTCTTTGAGCACAGCATCCGTAAACTTGGATGCATCTTCGGTTGTATCAACCGAAAATCCATTTTCTTTTCCAAGTTTGATAATGGCTGGCTTTCCAGGGATAATAGAAGAATGCCTGAATCCTGCTGTTTTTGAAAAGACCAAAATTTTTGTTTGGGCAGATGTTGTCAAAACCATCAATGATAATAGACATGATAACAATGATTTCATATTAGATAACATAGCAAAAGTTTGATGATAAAAAAATGGATGTCTTTAAGGGACATCCATTTCAAATTTAGTTGAAAGATTTTATAGTTGTTTGATTTTAATATTTCTGAACCAAACCTTGTTTCCATGGTCTTGCAGGGAAATTCTTCCCTTGTGGAATTTACCAAAACCAGGCATTGTTTTGAATTTACTGCCTGCAACCATTTTATCCCAGTTCTCATCTCCTACAATCGTTGAAACTACATTTACACCGTTGAGGAATAATTTCAGCTCATTTTTGTTGTAGATGATTTCCGCATGGTTCCACTCACCGACTGGTTTTACAGTTTCTTTGGATGAAGAGATCAAGTCGTACAAATCTCCTGCACGGTGTTTGATGATTTTTGCATCTGCATGTTTGTCATTATCCAATACCTGCATCTCCATTCCTGTGAGATAAGACTTCTTGTTCACCGAATCTTCGCTTACATTGAAAATGATTCCACTGTTACCACCTTCAGAAATTTTCCACTCTACACTAAAGTGATAATTTTCAAATTCCGCGTCTGTGGTAAGATCCCCGCCATTCTTCGCTCCCTTTTCAGTGCTGGGAACAAAAACCAAGGCACCATCTTCCACTTGCCAAGAAGATCCCGTGCCTTCTCCACGATAGACATGCCATCCTTTTTTTGTCTTTCCATCAAACAAAGAAACCCATCCCTTCTTTTTCCCCTGTCCCCCGTCCCTTGTCGCTGCCTGATCGGCAGTCAGGCCTTGTTCCTTTTTTACAAATGATACAAGTGCAATAGCACAAATCAAAAAAGCAATCGTTGATAATTTTTTCATATTTCAATTTTTATTTCATTGATAAAATATATTCTACCATAGCCGAAGCATCTTCCATGCTCAAGTTTGGATGTCCTGCCATTGGAATTTCGCCCCAATTGCCTTGCCCACCGTTCATTACTTTTTGTGCCAATGTTTTAATGTTCTCAGGAGTATTTGGATATTTTTTTGCAACATCCTTGTACGCAGGACCAATCAACTTTGTATCGTCTTTGTGACAAGTTCTGCAATCTGATCCTTCAATCAATACTTTACCATCTTTCTTTGCAACAGCAGGTGCAGCTTCTTCAGCTTTGGCGGCTGGTTCTTCGGCTGCATTGCTTATTGGTTTTTGTTCAGTTTCATTGTTGCCTCCACCACAAGCATATACACCTGCAGCAATCATAAGTGTAAATAATACCTTCTTCATATGTGTTGTTTTTTATTTTTAGATTCCCAATATTTTTTTGTTGAATGCTTCATCGCTTCCTGTTCCAGCAAAATCATCAAATGCTTTTTCAGTAACGCGGATGATTTTATTTTTAATAAATACTGCTCCTTCTTTTGCTCCATCTTCAGGATGTTTGATTGCACATTCCCATTCCATCACAGCCCATCCATCATAATCATAAGATGCTAATTTGCTAAAGATTCCTGCAAAATCAACCTGTCCATCTCCCAATGAACGGAACCTTCCTGCGCGATTGATCCAGCTTTGATATCCTCCATAAACACCTTGCTTTCCAGTTGGATTGAATTCTGCATCTTTTACATGAAACATTTTGATGCGTTCATGATAATGATCAATGTATGTCAGATAATCTAAACACTGTAAAACAAAGTGACTCGGATCATACAATAAACATGCTCGCTTGTGATTGTTGGTATGTTCTAAAAACATTTCATATGAAATACCATCATGCAAATCTTCGCCGGGATGAATTTCGTAACAGAGATCCACACCGTTTTCATCAAATACATTTAATATAGGCAACCAACGATTGGCCAACTCTTTAAAACCTGTTTCAACCAATCCGGCAGGACGCTGTGGCCAAGGATAAACGGTATGCCATAACAATGCTCCACTAAACGTTGCGTGTGCATTCAATCCCAAATTTGCAGAAGCCTTGGCAGCATATTTCAACTGATCAACAGCCCAAGCGGTTCTCGCTTTGCTGTTTCCTCTTACACTCTCTGGTGCAAATCCATCAAACTGTGCATCATATGCCGGATGAACTGCAACCAATTGTCCTTGCAAGTGAGTTGATAATTCAGTAATCTTCAATCCAGCAGATTCAACGATGCCTTTGATTTCATCTGCATAGGTTTTACTTTCAGCAGCTTTTTTCAAATCAATACAACGTGCATCCCAACTTGGAATCTGAACACCAACAAATCCCAATGAAGCTGCCCATTTGCAAATAGATGCGAGATCATTGAAGGGAGCTTTGTCTCCCATGAATTGTGCAAGAAATATACCAGGACCTTTTATTGTTTTCATTTGTAATGATTTCTAATTAAACAGTATGTGGTGTCCATTTTTGCTCAGACTTGGATGACAATACTACGTTATCGATAAACGCCATTCCACGGATACCATCCTCAACACCAGGAAAATCAAGCATTTCAGCTGTTGGTTCTTTTCCATCCATTTTTGCACCGAGTGTCAATGCAAAATTTTTGTAGATGTTCGCGAATGCTTCCAAATATCCTTCTGGATGTCCTCCAGGTGTTCTTGAATTGTGTATTGCAAATGAAGAAAGTCTATCGCCATAATTTCCTCCTGCTCTAAAAATTTGTGTTGGTTGATCCAACCATTTCACCAGCATCGTATTGGGTTCGTGTTGTGCCCATTCCAATCCACCTTTCTCACCATATACACGAATCTTGATTCCATTTTCTTCACCTGCTGCAACCTGCGATGCCATCAATACACCCGCAGCACCGTTTTCAAATTTCAACAATACGTTTCCATCATCATCCAACAATCTTCCTTCTACCATTACATTTAAGTCGGCACAAATTTGAGTAATCTTCAATCCACTGATATACTCTGCAAGATGCGCGCAATGTGTTCCGATATCACCCATGCATCCGCTCTTTCCGCTTTTCTTTGGATCTGTTCTCCAAGCAGCTTGTGCATTGCCTTCGCGCTCTGTTAATTTACTCAGCCATCCTTGTGGATACTCCACCCAAACTTTTCTGATCTTTCCTAACTTACCAGATTTGATCATTTGCTTTGCTTCTTTCACAAGTGGATATCCTGAATATGTATGAGTGAGACAAAGCACTTTACCGGTTTGCTCCTGAATCTTTTTTAATTCTTTCGCTTCATCCAGTGTAAATGCAATTGGTTTTTCGATCACCACGTGAAACCCATGCTCCATGGCCATTTTAGCAGGAGCAAAGTGTGCGAAGTTGGGAGTAACGATGGTTACAAAATCCATTCTTTTATCCGCAGGCAACTGACTCTCTTTTGTAATCATCTCTTCAAACGTGAGATAGGTTCTATCTTCTGCGAGAAAAAGAGATTTGCCTGAATCTTTTGCAATATCAGGATTGATGCTCAGCGCACCACATACCAATTCAATGAGTCCATCAATACCAGCAGCATGACGGTGAATGGCACCAATGAAAGCATCCTTGCCTCCACCAACCATTCCCATTCTGAGTTTTCTATTCATATATTTTGCTTGAAATTGTACAAAGAAAAATGAGCTTTTAAAAGTACAAAAAAAGAGGGGACAAATGCCCCCTCTATGAAATTTATACAGAGCGTTTTTATGCCGCTTTTTTTCTTGAAAAGAAGTATAATCCTAAGAATGCTACTATCAAGATTGCAGGGAACAACAACATGTTGGATAAAGTCATTTGTCCTGCTGCCAAATCAGCTGCATCCCCTACAAGACCTTGTGTCTCAGCAACTACCTTGTTGTCTTTGATCCATCCCCCAATCACTGGTTGGAACATTGAAGAGGAAAACATTCCTATTCCACCCATAATTGACAATCCCAATGCGCCTGTTTCTGGAAGTCTTGATCCAACAAAGCCCAACATATTCGGCCAGAAATAGCAAATTCCCAAAGCATAGAACACTGCTGCAACATAGAGCATGTTTCCGCTCATGGTACTGAGCATATAAATTCCGATGACTCCAAAAATGGCTGATCCCAACAACACACCAACGGTGTTGAGTTTTTCAACCAATGGTCCTGCAAAATATCTTCCCACTGCCATCAATCCAGTTACCAGGGCAAGAATCAGCATTGGACTCGCACCTGCTTTTGCAAGGATGGGTCCAACCCATTGTTGTGGTCCGAATTCTGAAATAGCAGTAAGCGCCATGCAACAAGCCATGAATAAATAAAGGGGATTGAGGATCGCTTTGAAGTTTGCAACAATATTTGTTTCGGCAGCTTTTGATTTTGGAAATGTTTGTCCGAAGAAAAGAATTGCATATATAATAGTAGGAATCAATATCACCCAGATTTGTGCTTGCCAGCTCATGTTGGCATCTGTCATGAATTTTGAAATCAGTGAGCCCAACACAATTCCACCTGGAAACCACATGTGGAACTTATTCAGTTTGCTGTGGAACTCATTACCGGTATATGAATCCGCAATCATTGGATTACAAGCTGCTTCGGTACATCCGTTTCCTACTCCGATGAACAATGTAGAAATCAGCAATACGTTGTAACTGGTTGCATAAATGGTTGTAAGAATTCCCACCAAATGCGCTACCAGAGCCACTTGCATGATCAGCTTCGGACCGATTTGTTGGTAAAAAATTCCACCAATGATCATAGAAAGCGGAAAACCAAGGAACCACATTTGGTTGATATGACCGAGTTGAACAGGGTCAAGATTGAGTTGTGTTCCCAATTGTGTTAGGATGCCGGCTCTAATACTGAAAGAAAAGGCCGTTGTAATGAGTGCAAAACAACTCGCATAGAAGAGTCGGTTTGCATTGATTGGCTGGCTCATCGTTTTTGTTTTTGGTTTAAAATGAATGGCTAAGCTAAAACGCTTAATGAAAACTAACTAAACTTATTTTCTTAACCAAATTTTCAATTGTTGCATTTTTAAACCCTACATCAGGCAAGACAATAAACCTGAATGTGTATTTATCCTGCATACAGATGAAAAACACTTTTTTATTCTTTGAATTTTATTTCACTTCAAATCTTTTAAATCAAAGAATAAATATATCACACATGAAACTTGAGGTTGTTAATGAAAAAATTATTCAAAGAATTTATATCATCCGTGGGGTAAAGGTTATGATTGATTTTGAACTGGCAGAACTATACAAGATTGAAACGAAACAAATGAAAAGACAGGTCAAACGAAATATAGAGCGATTTCCTGCTGACTTTATGTTTGTATTAAACAAAGAAGAGCTTGAAATCTTAAGGTGCCAAATTGGCACCTTTAAACAAGTAATATTTCGCTACCCACCAATGGCTTTTACTGAACAAGGCGTAGCGATGTTATCTAGTGTGCTAAATAGCAGTACTGCTATTGCAGTAAACATTGAAATAATTCGTGTCTTTAGCCGAATGAAAGAGTTGGCAATAGCCAATAAAGAAGTTTTATTGAAGCTAGAAGAACTGGAGAACAAAGTAAACCATCATCAAGATGATATAAAAGTAATTTTTGAGGCTTTGAAACAGCTCATTCACAAACCAAATCCGCCAAGAGAAAGAATTGGGTTCAGGCAATATGATTAGTTTTTTGTGCATTTTAAATTTATTTATTCATTAAATTCGTTACCATAATAAATGCATATGCCAGAATCAAATGTTTATGACGCGATTGTTGTAGGATCAGGAATCAGTGGTGGTTGGGCTGCCAAAGAATTAACTGAAAAAGGACTTAAGGTGATCATGCTCGAAAGAGGTGAAAACATTGAACACGTTAAAGACTATGTAAACGCAACAAAAGATCCATGGGATTTTCCACACCGTGGAGGAAGAACACAGGAAATGATTGAAAAATATCCTGTACTGAAACGCGACTACCCATTGAGTGAAACAAACCTCAACTATTGGGTGAAAGACTGGGAGTGCCCGTATACAGAAATAAAAAGATTCGACTGGTTCCGTGGGTACCATGTTGGTGGAAGATCACTGATGTGGGGTCGTCAAAGCTATCGCTGGAGCAACAACGATTTTGAAGCCAATGCAAAAGACGGCATCGGAACAGATTGGCCAATTCGCTATAAAGAGATTGCACCTTGGTATGATTATGTTGAAACTTTCGCTGGAATCAGCGGATCAAAAGAAGGATTAGATGTTCTTCCAGATGGAAAGTTTATGCCGCCAATGGATTTGACTTGTCTTGAAAAAGATGTAGCGGCCAGAATCAAAGAACATTTCAAAGGGCAAAGACATGTCATCATCGGAAGAACTGCCAACATCACCAAGCCACTTCCCGGCAGAACCAATTGCCAGTTCAGAAATAAATGTTCTTTGGGTTGTCCATTTGGTGGATATTTCAGCACACAGTCTTCAACACTTCCTGCAGCAATGAAAACCGGCAATCTTACACTTCGTCCGTTTTCAATTGTTACAAAAGTATTGTACGACAAAGACACCCAACGTGCAACAGGTGTTGAAGTGTTGGATGCAGAAACAAATAAAACATATGAATACAAAGCAAAGATTGTATTCCTCAACGCTTCTACATTAAACAGCACATGGATCTTGTTGAACTCTGCAACTGATGTGTTTCCTGGTGGACTCGGTAGTTCAAGCGATCAGCTAGGACACAATCTGATGGATCATCACTTGGGTGTTCGTATTACCGGAAAAGCAGAGGGTTATGAAGACAAATATTATTTCGGTCGCCGTCCAAACGGTTTTTATATTCCTCGTTTCAGAAATTTGAATGGTGAGAAGAGAGATTATATCAGAGGCTTTGGATATCAGGGACAAGGAAACCGTGAAAACTGGAACAGAAATATTGCCGAATACAATGTTGGTGTTGAATTGAAAGAATTGCTCACTGAACCTGGTTCATGGCAAGTTGGAATGGGTGGTTTCGGTGAAATTCTTCCATACCACGAAAACAAAGTAAC
>Ga0075470_10000141_pt1 | contig 25279 bp, 38 predicted proteins | sample DEB19_08_DNA_4_FD_71482 | JGI IMG/M metagenome (GOLD analysis project Ga0075470, IMG submission 71482) | Aqueous microbial communities from the Delaware River and Bay under freshwater to marine salinity gradient to study organic matter... | ecosystem: Environmental > Aquatic > Marine > Coastal ... | reverse complement strand
TGGAATCGGAGGAGTACGTCTTCCGCGACGTTGAAATCGTGATCGAGGCGATGGCTCTGGCCGAGCGCATTTGCATCCAGTACGGGGCCGACATGAAATCGACGTTGGGCTCGATCAGCATCTCGATCTGGCAAGCGGGTGTCATTGGCGGGGCCAACTGGCAATGCTCGATGGAAGACATCCGCAACGCCTACTACGGCGGCAGGGTGGAACTCTTCCGCACCCATGCGAAGGGCGACAACCTGTACTACACCGACATCAACAGCCTGTACCCGGCGATGATGCTCAACAAGTTCCCGGACGGGGACGATCAGTTCTTCGACTGCGAAACCCTCGCAGAGGCCAAGACGCTGCTCCTGTCTGGCGAGGAACTCTACGGCGTCGTTCACTGCGACATCGACATCCCTGAGACCCTCCGAATCAGTCCGCTGCCGGTGAAGCGGGAGGGCTCCGGGGAGGTCTGCTTCCCGGTCGGGCCAGCATCGGGCTGGTGGACGGTACACGAAGTGCGCTACGCACTGAGCAAGGGCTGCAAGCTCAAGAAGCTCAAGGATGCCTACGGCAGTCGCACAGGTTCCTATTACTACCGCGAGTTCGTCGAAACCTTCTATCGCCTGCGGAAAGAGGAACTCGACAAGCCGCAGCCGGACGAGGGCAAGACGCTGTTCTACAAGCTCCTGATGAACAACCTCTACGGTCAGTTGGGCATGAAGGGTAGCGTCACTCGATCCATCCATCTGACGGCAGACATGGTTGAGGTGGACGAGGAAGGGGAGATGCACCTCACTCGACAGGGAATTCCATTCGGCACGAAGCTCTTGGCCGATGTGGCAATCCCGCTGCCCGACCATGTCAACTACCTCCACGCCGCTTACGTTACCTCATATGGGCGTCTGAAGCTGATGAGCTACATGGATCAGGTTGGATCTGAGAACCTGATCTACTGCGACACCGACAGCTTGTTCTTCGTCTGGGATGGGCCGCTGCCGTTTCCCCTCAGCACCACCTTGGGCGAGATGAAGCTGGAGGATCGCCCGATGTGGGTGGAGACCCGCAGCCCCAAGATGTATCGGTACGAGACCAAGTCCAAAGGTCGCGTGACGAAGGCCAAGGGAGTTCCTAAGAAGAAGCAGGATGAGTTCTACGACCACGGCTGTGCCGACTTCTGGCAACCGTGGAGACTGCGTGAATCCATCGTGTGCGCTGACAGAATTCCTGACCCGGACGATGAAGATGTGAAAGTCTTGGGCGTGTGGCGGCAGGTGATGAAGCGGGTGGTTTCAGGTTATGACAAGAAGAGGCTTGACTCCGATGGTGTCACCTACATACCGAAGAAAATGGTGGACATTGGAGCAGAGCATGACGACATTCCACTTGTCTGAAGCGTCCTCCTCCGCTCTCAGGCGGCAATAGGTTCTCCCCACTGGGCTGTCCCCCGGTGGGGAGTTTTTCTTTTTCTACATCACGGGTGTTGACAGCATCAGCGACATCTGCAACATTCACAACGTCGAGAGCGAGGCGGCTCAAAACACCGGAGTCTACAACTGACTCCACCGCATCAATCCGATACAAAACCTATGGCAGTTGCTTACAACCTCAAGAAGACACTCGGCGGTTCCCTCTGGAAGTGGCAGGACGACGTCGAGAAGGTGTTCACCATTATCAGCCCGATCCGCGCTGGCAAAGCCGTCAGCAATCCCCGCAGCGGTATTGCCAAGGCTCCCGATGTGATGACCGTCCGTGATGCCGAGGACGGCAACGAGAAGGACATCCTTGTCGGTGCGGTGCTGCGCTCCAGCCTGACTGAGAGCTATCCTGATGACACCTATGTGGGCCTGACCTTCGCCTGCACTCAGGGTGCGGTAAAGACTGGCACTCGATACAAGACGATGACCGTCGCCGAGGTCGAGATTGAAGAGCACGCTCCCAAGAAGGCCAAGAAGTAATCGACTCAGAATCAAAGGCCCACCCAGCAACGGGTGGGCCTTTTTGATTCCCTTGACCGCCACATTTGTGGCATCTACATCACTACAACGTAGACATTTGGCGCATATGGACATCAACAACTTTGAGATCTTGGACCTCGGACCAGCTTCTGAGGGGTACTATGACGAATGGGGTGCGAGCTATCGCACATCCATGACCTGTAGCGTGATCGGTGAGGGCAAGGACGCTGCTCAGGCGTTCCAAGACGCACTGGATCAACTCGCGATGGAAGGCTACGGCACGAAGCTCCTCAATGAATCAGGAATGGAGATGGGCTTTTATTCGATGGCGGCTTCGACTCCGGCCCAGCAGATTGAGTCCCATGTCGATCCTGACGAAGAGGAAGAGGCCGATGACGATGCTGAAATCGTTTACCATGTCGGCATCCGCTACGAGGGCTTCGACGAAGTAACCCCTGAAATGCTATGAACGCCCTGACTCAACTCTATTCCGTAGACGAAATCCGTACCGACAAAGGCACGATTCGCTGCAACGACTCAATCGCCTCGCAACTGATCGTCCGCTCCAGCGACGATGCCCAGTTGATCTGCTACAATCCCGGCAATGTCCTTGATGGGCTTTACAGCCTGTCTGACCTGCTGAAGTGCAAGTCCTGCCGACTCACCGGCATCCGCTACACGATCATCGGCACCTGCGATGATTCCGCAGTCCGCACTCAGCGGTACAAGCACGACTTCACCACCCCGGTGACGCTCGACAACTCCCTCAACATGACGCCGAGCAAGGGTGCGCTTTTCTTGCCGTACCAACTCGATGTCTTGCTCGATACCAAGAACAAATTCCCGAAAGTGACAGCCATCCAATTCATTGCATGAGAGACCTCCAAGACCCGTTGCCAGACGTCGAACCAGAATTCACTCACGAAGAGGAACAGGACGACGTTTCAAAAATCCAAGCCCTGCTGAAGGAGTTGGATATGGGAGGCGGTGTTGCGCGGATCTTCCGCCAACGCCCCGGCCAAGCGAAACACGAATACGAAGGCGAGATCCCTGCTGACGCATTCACCCTCGAAACCATCAAGCGGTCCTATGGCGGCGGCGACTACCTCATCCGGTTCGCTGCCAAGGGTGGGCGTTATGTCCGCAGCATCCGCTTCGCAATTGACCCCAGACACAAAGGTGAACTCGACAAGATCAACGAACCCCCTCCCGTGACGCAGAACTCCAACGACAATTCCCAAGCCCTGCTGGCATTTATGATGCAGCAACAGCAGACCCAAGCTCAGCAGGCCCAGCAGAGCATGACCCTGATGATGACGATGATGTCGGAATCTCAGAAGTCGATGGCTGCAATCATCGCCGCTGCTATTGGTGGTGGCGGTCGGCAGGTTCAAAGTGAACCCTCCTCGAAATTCATCGAGGTGATGATGCCCATGCTCACTGAGTCCATGAAGCCGCGAGGCGGCATGGCTGAACTCACTGAGAACGTGAAGCTGGTGAAGGAACTCATGGGGAACGCCCCGGAAAAGGAAGAGAAAGACGATATGCTCGAAAAGATGATGACCATCGGTGCGCCTTTGATTGGCGCATTCATGTCCCGTGGACAGCCGCAGCCGCAACAACCGCAACCGGTTCGCGTCAATCCTGCTCAACCGCAGGCACTACCGACTCCTGAACAAATCGCTCAGGCCAAGGCTCAGGAACTGTTGGGAAGGCTCCGATTCGTGACTCCGGTCTTGGTGCGAGCCGCCAAGAAGAATTCCTACATCGACAGCTACATCGACATCCTCAATGACAACTTGGATGACGAAGGGCATGAGATGCTGGTCTATATGCTCAAGCGCGATGACTGGATCACCACGCTGTTCAACGACAACCCGGATGTCGTCGCAAACCGCCAATGGTTTGAGAGCTTCCGCCAAGCGATCATAAATCCTGATGAAGACACCACTGGGGAAGAGGCTACAGAATCCGGCGAAGTACCGAAAGAACCTCACCCATTTCAGTGATCGCAAGGGTCGGATCTGGAAGGTCTCATTCGCTGGAGATTCTCTCTACTTCCGAGTCCATCGTTCCAAGCAGGTGCTGGAGGTTCCGATCAAGTCGGTCCTCCATGCAAAGCTCTTGAGTTCTGTGGACACGGTGGTAGAAGCATCCCGTGCGAGTAGTGTACCAACCACCCACCCAAAGCCTGAGCAGCGAGCCGGTCTACCAAACGGCACCCCGAATCCCCATTCGGGAGAACCTGCTCGCACCTGACGGCACCGTTCATCGGATTCCGATCAGTTCCAAAGCCCCGGATGCGTGGAGTATCATTTCAGCCATTCAGTTCGTCATTGAACAGTTTGGCCGCGATCCCCGCATCCGGGCAGCGACCCTTCCCCTCCTTTCCACACGCATCAACAATGATGTCCGCAACAACGCGAACACCATCGCGAACTGGGTCATGCGGAAGATGGTCTACTTGGCAGATCCTGATGGCGGCGAGTTCATCCAGACCCCGCTGGTGTTACTGAACACCATCGGTCAGAAGGGATATGCCTACGGAGACTGCGACGATCATGTCGTCCTGCTGGGAGCCATGCTCACCTCGGTAGGAATTCCGGCCCGCGCTGTGGCGGTGAAGCTCAACGGCAGCACTGTCTACAATCATGTGGTGGTCGAGTACCTCCACCAAGGTCAACCGATTCTCATTGACCCTTGCGCCAAGACTGTGCCTACTCCCGCTTATAGGGACCGTCTGGTTGCCATTTGATCCATGAGAAACGTCGAATACATCACGAACGGATTTGGGGCTCCTGTGTACCTTGAGAAGCCCGGAACCTTTCAGTATACTCCTACAACCCCTGAGCAGATTGTAGACCGTATCCCCTTTGATGCCCCTACTTCATTTAAGAACGCAGCTACTGCAACGTATCGACAATATGGATATGCGGGATGGAGCAAAACTCTTCAGTTCGTTGAGGCCTTTGAAAATGCGGAACAATCGCTCATTCGGATGTTTCCGAATTTGAAAACCAGCTTGAGCGGTCCCGGAGCCGGTGCGGTTTACAAGCGAAGCATTAAGTCAATGCTAAACACTGCCGCATCAAGAATCGGTTTGACTCCATTGAGTTCTGCAATCCTTAATGGCGTCAATCAGTGGCTTAACTCCATTCCTGATTCATCCACAGATCCAAGAAGTTTTCCGATGCCTTGGTGGCTAGCCAATTTGAGATCGTGGGTAAATAACCTTCACTGACCCATGGCCTATCGCTCAGTCAACTTTGTCTCCAACGGCTTTGGTGCATCGAACTACACCCCAGCCGGTCCTCTGGGCAATCAGTTCATCACGCCCTACGGCGATCCGTACCGGGTGCAGGGTGTGAATGGCTGGTTTGATAGTCTTCTCGGCGGCATCGGCAACGTCCTCGGCACTGTCGGCAAGATTGCCGCCCCCATTCTCCCCGGTCTCGCTCAAGTGGGCGTCGGCAGCTTGCTGAACAAGTCCCCGCAGGCCGCTGCTGCCAATCAGCAACCTTCCCAGAGCCAGTTCACCCAAGTCACAGGTCAGGCTCAAGTTCAGCAGGCTGAGAAATCGAACACCGCGATCTACGTCGCCGTCGGTGCTGCTGCATTGATCGCCGCCTATTTCCTCCTCTCCAAACGTCGCCGCTAACATGACTGTCCCCAGCCTTTATTCTGCCAAAGCCTTCTACGATTCGACCTCGGCGCTGAATGGCAATCCTTTCGTCAACAACAGCACCTGCGGCGTGTCCAGCACCCTGCGTTGCTGCGGTCTGGGTGGTTATCCCCAGTATGGCAATATCGGATATGCCAACCGGATCGAGGCCACCGGCAACTGGTTCACTGACATTCTGGGGACTGTCCGAGATGTCGTTGCCCCGACTGCTGCGAACCTGCTCGACACCCTTGCTCAGAAAGGGTTCACCGCCGCTCGCAAGGCCGCTGGCTACACCCTGATGGAGGTTGTCCAGATTCAGCAGGGCGGTCAGACTGTCTTCGGTCAGAAGGCCAAGAAACCCAATGGAAGTTTCGTCGTCATCCTCGCTGATGGAAGTGAAATCCCCTACACCACAGAGGTCGCCGCTGCTTCAAAGTCTGTCAGTCCCATCACTGGACTCTCCACCGGCCAGACCGCCGGAATCGCTGTCGCTGCCGTTGCAGCACTCGCGTTCTTCTACTTCATGTCCAAGCGTCGATAATATGGCTCAAGTCTTCAATGCCGATACCGGCACGGAGGATTTCTCCGCTGACCCCGCTGCCGCTCCGAAACGGGATTACGATCTCGCCCCGTGCAGTTTCGGCGGTGAGACCTTCCGCAATCCCTGCTTCTGGATTCTGGTCGGTGTCGCCGGTTGTCTGGCGGTGCAGTACGTCTTCACCAAGACCAAGTCGCAATGAACTCCCCTTTCATGGATCTGGGTGCTGGCTCCCGTGGATTCACCTCCACGCTGGGCTACAACCGCATTGTCACGCCATTGACTCCGTTTGGTGATGCCCCTTCTGGTGGCTGGCCTGCTGCCAATGATCCCACCAATCCCACTTCTACGCCCGATTACGACAACTGGGGACCGGACTCTTGGTGGACCGCTCAAGACTGGGTCACTTGGCACAAGGCACTAAAGGCCAAGTACGGTCTCGATGAGGCCAACGCCCGTTTCATCAACGCTTGGCAGAAGCAGGGTCTTTTCTCTGCTCCCCTTGATGCGCGTAGCTTCGACACCAGCTTCCGCGATTACGCCAAGGCCAACGGATTCTTTGACGGTCTCTACTACGGTCTGGGTGGTGTCGCCAAGCCGATTGGGACTGCCACTGATGTTGTCACTGGTGTGACTCAAGGCGTTTCGAGTTTAGCCAACTTGAGCAAGTACCTCATTCCGATTGCAGGTCTTGCGCTCGCCTATTTCGCATTCCAAGCCTACGCTCCTCGTCGCAAATGACCTTACCTATCCGCCAAAGCGAACTGAACGCCGCCGGATTCACCGGGTACTTTCCGGCACTTGGATACAATGAGCGTAAGCAGGTTGCTGCCATGACACTGAATCGTGTCGGCAGGAGCCAAGACGCATTTCTTCTCGAAATCAACAACGTCAACGCCGTTCGTGGCATCACTTACGTTGCAGACGTTCCCCCTTTGCGAGCCGGTCGATGAGGTCCGGTTCACAATTCAATTGACACCAAACCTCATCACCAACCATAACCCAACAACAGAATGAAGTCCCTCATGCTTCTCAACGCTCGCAAGCGGCGCAAATCGCGCCGCAGCCGTCGCAGTCGCCGGAACCCGGTGGGTTCCACTGCTGCATATGCCGCCAACTTCCCCAAGTCCATGGGTAAGAAGCGTCGTTCCACTCGCCGTCGTCGCGTACTGTCGATCCGTCGCCTCAAAGGCGGTCGCGGTGTTTCGGTTCGCGCTCGCAAGATCTATGTGTCCCGCATGGGCCGCAAGAAAGCCATCATCGTCGCCCGCAACCCTCGTCGTCGTTCCCGTCGTTCTTATCGTATGAACCCCCTCGGTGGAAATATCATGTCACAGGTCAAGAGCGTGTTCTCCAAAGAGAACCTGACTCTGGCCGCAGGTGGCGTTGGTGCAACTGTGTTGACCAACTACATCCTGAAGATGCCCAACCTCCCGATGCCCGCCAGCACGGAGACCCAGAAGCTTGCCAAACTCGGCTACGCTGTGGGTATTCCGGTCTTGGGCGCGATGCTCACCCGCAAGTATTCCCCGGCTCTCGCCAAGGGTATGCTCTTCGGCGGTCTGGTGAATGGTCTGACCATCGCCATCAAGAGCTACGCTCCGCAGGCTGCGACCACCTTGGGCTTCAGCGAGTACCTCGACAACACCCCGATGAGCGCCCTGAACGGCACCCCCGGATACTCCGCCATCAACCAGTTCTCGAACGTCCGTCCGATGAACTCTGCGTTCTCCAATAGCTCCGCCTTCCCGGCTGACGCTTGGGGCCGGTAAACCATCAACCCCCTACTTAACACTCATATGGGTTTCCAATCCGAGAGCATCATCTCCGCCGCTTCGCAGAAGTTCGGCGTGATCGACTACAGCCGCTGGCAAGCGATTCGCTGGCAGTGGTACAGCTACGTCACCTACCCGACTGCCGGTGCCTCTGAACTGAATTTCTTCGGTCAGGTCGCTGGTCAGGCCGGGGTGACTCTCCAAGATACCAACCTGCCCAAGGCCGGTAGCTTCGGTCAGACGCACTTCCAGTTGAAGTCGATCAGCACCGACATTCAGTTGGCTAACAACAACCTTGACGGGTTCACGCTCGCCAATGGCGTTGCCAACACCATCGACACCTTCGCTTTGGCTTCCGATTTCCTGAACGGTTTCGTGCAGGCCGGTGTGCTGGAGTTCTCGGTTGGTGCGCGTCCGTTTGCGACGATCCCCAAGCCGTTCATGTACGCCCCGCCTCCGGGCAATCCGGTGGACTACGACAACAGCTACGCCAACCAGATCGGTGCCGTGCCGACTGCTGGCAATCCGCAGGTTGTCGGTTTGCCTTGGGTCACCCAGACCAAGCGTCGGGACAACGTGTACTTCGTCGATCCCAACATCCTTATCGAGGCCGAGCAGCAGTTCGCCGTGAAGCTCTCCTTCCCGTCGGGTGCGGTTCCTGTCATCGCCAACGCCCTCGTCAACAACACCACCAATCCGCTCAAGGTCGGAGTCGTCTTTGATGGCTTGCTCCTGCGCCCGGTGCAGTAAACCAATATCAACACCACAAGGAATTCACTCACATGACTCCAGAAATTATCGACTCACTGCAAAAGCGGTTCGGATCTTCGGATTTCAGCCGCTATCAGGTGGTGCGCGGACAGAAGTACGATTTCGTCCGCCTCCAAGCTGCTGGCACCTCTTCGGTGTCGTTCTTCAGCAACCCCATTGGGGCTGTTGACCCGGGTTCTGGTGCCGCTGGCATCTTCAAGACCTTGGAGCAGACCAACCTCGTGAAGAATGCCTCCTTCGGGCAGGAATATTTCGCGCTCACCCAGATTCGCTGCTATGCGAATTTCGTTCCGCAGGCTCGTCAGGGATTCACCCCCGGCTCCAACTTCGCCTTCCGTGGATACACCGCCTTGGCGGATTCCGCGATGGAGAACCTGCAATCCGTGCTGAACACGGGTGTGCTGGAGATCAAGTTCGCTCAAAAGCTGTACTACCAGATCGCTCGTCCGTTCGTGCAATGCCCTCCGGGCTTTGGCATCGATGTGCAGTCTCTGGGTTCCAGCCGCACCGGCAACGCTGCCGAGACTCAAGTCAGTGACACCAACTGGTTGGTGCGCCCCGACTATCGTGGATCGAGCGTGTACAACATCGATCCGATCCAGATCATCGAGCCCGAGATCCAGATTCAGGCGGCGATCAACTTCCCCACCGGGAACACGCCGTCCTTCACTGGTGTCACGCTGACCACGGCCAACGATGCTGCTGGTTTGTCCACCGGCGTTGAACTGGGCCTGATCTTCGACGGCTACGTCATCCGCCCGAGCCAGTAACCCTGCAACCAACTACGGGACCGCCTGCCGGTTAGGCGGCGGTCCCTTTTTCATTTATGGACAACACCAATTCACTTCCGTTCGTCTACGTCGTCACGGCCAGCCTTGGTGCTGCTGTGGGTGCAACCGTTTCCACGACCCTCATCATGCAGGCCGATTCCCGGTTTGAGTTGATGGGAATCATGGGAACCGGCGGCACTGCTGCCACCACTGAGGACAGCCTCCAGTACCCCAACAGCTTCACTGTCAGCATCCGTGATCAGACCACTGGTCGCGACCTGATGTCGGCTCCGGTGCCGCAGCGTGTTCTGTGCGGCAACGCCTTCAAGCAGTTCTTGGAAAAGCGCGGCATCATTTTCGAGCCGCAGTCGAACCTGCTCTTCACGTTCACCAACCTGACTGCTGCGACTAACAGCATCACGTTGGCCTTGCACGGGTATAAGATCATCATCTAAAACCAATTCACCGGGCCTGTGCGGAATTCGCCCGCAGGCCCGGTGACCTTCCTTCCATGATCCAGCGCAACATCAATCCGAAACCTCGGTTCGTCACCCTCACTTCCGGCCCTTCGACAGGTGCCTTGGTGGGTGTTCCGCTGGCGACCCTGTATAGGGCTGCATTTTTCCGGTTTCCGCAGGATTCCATCGTCCACTATGTGATGGTCAACTCGACTCTGACGGCCAACGGCGCACTGTCGCAGGGCATCGGGTCCATCGCATATGGTCAAGGCGATCAGGCCATCGGTGATAGCCTGAATCCCGGTGCCGACAATTTTACCGACAACGTCATCTGGCGTGACGAACTTCTGAACCCAATCGCTGGCGTCATCAGCGAGGGCAAGTCCACCCAGATCATCATGAACGAATTCTTCGTGCATACCGGCACGGGATTCGGCATCTACGTCAACGGAACCAACGCCAGCGTCAACATCAACGCGACGATTGCCTTCAATCCTATTGCCGAGTGGGTGAACTTCCGCGAACCCACCGTCGGAGTCCGCATTTGATATGTCCTCCCAATCCTACCTCTTCAACCCGACTGAGCGCACCCTCGCCGCAACCGGCGACGGGTTCGCTCCGCCCCGGTTGACGACGGTCGGACGCCTCGCCCTCACCCTTGGGACCAGCGATGCAGGCATGATCGTGTACGACACCACCCTCGGAACCCCGTTCTGGTGGAATGGGACTGCATGGGTGTCGTTTGCTACGCCATCGATCTACAGCGAGGGCACCTTCAGTGCCAACTTCCTGACGACCACAGGCACGGTCACGCTGCTGAACCCGGTCAACAACGCTCGCTGGAGCCGCATCGGCAATGTGGTCTCGATCACCGGCAAGTTCACGGTGCAGGCGGTCAACCTCCCGACAGGTGACCTGACAATCGACAACCTACCCTACCCGGTGCTGGCCGGGCAGGAGAGTGCCGCAACGGTGGCTGTCACCGGGCTCGCCAACGCTGCCCGGACGGCGGTCTCCGCCTACCTCAACGGCACCGGGGTGGTGGTCAAGCACTACGACAGCGGGTCGATGGACCCCATCGGTGTCCACGTTTTGGCTGGCAGCGTCTGGTATCTCGCAGGTACTTACTTCACCACATGAGTTCTCAATCCTATCTCTTTAACCCGACTGAGCGAACGCTCGCCGCCGCTGGCGACGGGTTCTCTTGCCCCCGCCTGACGACCGCTGGTCGGACGGCGTTGTCCCTGACGGCCAACGACAAGGGGATGATGGTCTACGACACGACGCTCACCGATCTCTGCATCTGGAATGGTGCGGCTTGGGAGTTCGTGAATGACAACAGCAATGCACTAAACAGCGTAAAAGATTATGGCGCTGTTGGAGATGGTGTTGCTGATGACACTGCTGCAATTCAAGCAGCAATAAATGCTTCGTACACAAACTACAATAGGACAGTTTTTGTACCGAATGGAATTTACAAGCTGACTGGTCTAATCACAATTAAACAAGGTGTGATGATCAAATGTGAAGGATCACAAGGTTCCAATGAGTTTTATGGTACTGTGTTCAAGCATTACAGCAATGGATCATGTTTTAGATGGGATGGGAGCGGCGCTCAGTATGCTGGAACTGGCGGTGGTTTGCTTAACTGCTTGATTGTTAAAGCAGACACATACAGCGGTGGAAATGCCATTGAAGTTGTAAATCAATCTGACACCAATCGATGTGGTGAAATGGTGTTTCACAATGTTCTTTCGTATGGCTTGAACGCTGGGCGTTGGAGCAGAGGGTTTGTGTTTGATGGAACACTTACGAATACACCCGGAGCAAGAGGAGTTCGTACAGTCTACATGAGCAAGTGCAGGGCTGCTGATGTAACAACTGCAAATGAAACTGTTGTTCTTAATCAGGTCGCCCATTTTTACGCTCACGGCCTTGCAATAGATACCGGCAGTGGTGCAGCCGCTGGCATCACAATGAAGGGTATCAATGATGGTGTTTATTTAACAGCACTTGGTGCTGCTGGGACTTTTACAATTGTTGCAAATGATGCAAACAACTCCACTACAAATCTTACAATTGATGGAAAAGTAGGCGGTGTGTTTGTAAACAACGATCAAACTGTTTTTGGAACAGTTTCCGTTGGACTCACTGGAGGTGTTACAAATAAGTCCAAAAATCTAAACTTTTTGCTGGGAAGCAAACCGGGTGCTTTTATTACAAATACATCACCAATAAACAACGTCACTGGTGATGGTACAAAGTACAACATTGCGTTCAATGTCACTGTGTATGATCCTTATTCAAATTGGTCTGCAAGTGCTTTTAATGTAACTGTTGCTGGAAGATACAAAGTGACACTTTGCGTTGGATTGTATGATGTTGACATTACTCACACAAGATGCGACATGGAAATCGCACGAACGGGAGTAAGCACACCTCAAGCATGGGATATTGTAAACAATCCTTATGCCATGAGCGCACAATCTGGAGGAAGCAGATTTTGCTCGCTAACATTGGATACGACAATGGAATGTGCTAATGGAGATATTATCACTCCATACATAACCGTATCAAATGGAACTAAGGTTGTAGACATTTATGGTGCTGCAACATATTACAGCTACATTGCGGTTGAATATCTTGGATAACCCCATGAACCTCCACGACTCCCTCCGCGACCTAGGCATTGGCGTCGGTGGCCCCGCTGGCGGTCTCTTGGTCGCAAACATTGTCCCCGACCCCATCATGGCAAACCTGAGCGTGACCCTCGGCTCGCTGGCGGCACTCACGGTCATCATCAAGAACGTCATCGACATCTGGAAGAACGACAAAAAATGAACCCCACCCTGTCCTCTCTCATCCGTCACGGTCTCACCGCCGCTGGCGGTTTCCTCGTTGCCAAGGGTCTCGCCTCCGCCGATCAGGTGGGCGAACTCGCTGGTGCTGCTGCGACCCTCATCGGAACCATCTGGTCGATCTGGCGCAACCGGAAGCCTGTCACCCCGCCCCCGGCTGCGTGAACTGGATCTATCAACTGCTCAAAGCCTTCCTCGACTGGCTCCGTGAAACGCCTCCGCCAAGCATATCACTCGGCAAAGCTCCTGATGCTCTCCAAAAGGAGCTTGATGCTGCTATCGATGCTGCAAGGGCTGGGGTGTCAGACAAGGGTGATCCTCGTTCCTGACGGCCAGCCGGTGATGCTGGCGGAGCCGGTGAAGGCGCGGATCTACGCCTTCGACTCAACTGGCAAATTGGTTCCGAGTAGTAATAAAGTGGTACTTCCCGCCGGGTGGTACGCCCTCCCCCGCAAATGAGACGCCTGATCGCCAACCTGAAGGCGGTCTGGTACTACCTGCGCCGCAAATGAACTACCTCATCCTCTTAGGAATTCTGGGTCTGTTTGCGATTGGATCGAAGTCATCGGTCGGCTGGGTTCAGTCGATCAAGGAGACACTGCTCAAGATCATGGTGCCGGGAGCGGATCGGCGTCTCTTCAGCGGGTTCACTCAAGCCACCTTCTCTTGGATTCGGAACCCGGCTTCATGGGTTCGCGTTTTCAATTGGACCGGGTACGCCGCTGGCATCAATGGACTCGGTGGTGTCGGCGGCGGCACCCTGATCACCCGCAGGCACGTTCTGTTTGCAAACCATGTCCCGTACCCTGCGCGACCTTTCGACATCTTCTTCGTCAATGCGGACAGTCGGACGTTCACCTACAAGGTTGTGAATGTGCAGCAGGTGGGCGACACCGACATCGCCATCGGTACGCTCGACCGGGATGCGGATGCAACGCTGACTGTCTACAAAGTCTTGCCCGACAACTGGACTCAGTACGCGAAAGCGAAGACCGAGAGCTTCAGCGCGATGGGTGTGACCGGGACTGCGACAAGCGTGTCGTTGCCGGTGCTGTACTCCAATCAGGATCGGAAGGTGTCCACGGCGGACCTCATCAATGTGCGAGCCGGGGTGGCGGATCTTGGCATCCCTGCCTTTGAGGTCGCCCGATCCTTTGGCGATCCGATTCGCGGCGGGGATTCAGGCAACCCGATCTTTGTGCCGGTCGGCAATGAACTCGTTTTGTTGGGCGGATTCAAGCAACTGGGGACGGGTGGCGTGATCGCGTCCTTCCCGTGGCTCATCGACTACCGGGGTGCAATCGAGAACATCATCGGCCAGAAGTTGCAGGTGGTGGATCTGGGGAGGTATGCGTGAGCGAGACCAAGCTCAAGATTCTGAAGGCATTGGCTGAAGGCACCGCGAAGGGTGTTGCAGGTGCTGTGATTGATCGCGCACTGAAGGTGGAGCTAAAGCCGCCGCTCAAGGAAAGGGTGAAGGGGTGGTTCCGGTGAGTGACGCCGCCTACATGGATGCCGTGCGCCGTGGAGACATGGCGACCGCGCAGCGGATGGTCGATGCTGCGGCGAAGAAGGCGGGGTATACGGTAGGACCGGTGTACCACGGGACACAGTCCATGAAGCGGTTTAACAAGTTTGTCGGAACTTGGAACTATCGATTTGCTGCCGAAAAAGGGACCACCTATTTCACAAACAACAAGGCTGTTGCATCGGGTTATGGGGTTCGCGTTGTTGATACCTACCTGCGAATGATCAACCCACTTGAAGTTGACGCAAAGGGACAACATTGGACCATCATAAGTCCTTCAGCATTGGTAAAATCAAAGCGTGATGGAAATGATGGCGTGATTGTCCGAAACGTGATGGATGTACCAGCAGGAGTTCCAGATCAAATCGCTGACGTCTACGTCACGTTCAAGCCCTCCCAGATCAAATCCGCTGACCCCGTCACCTACGATGACGCCGGGAACGTGATTCCGCTTTCGCAGCGATTCGATGCCAGCACTGAGGACATCCGCAATCCTCGCCACTCGTCAAAAAGCGACAACAAGGGGATCAATATCAACGACAAGGTGCAGGACTACACCGGCCAGATCCTGCGCGGCGAGAAAACAATCGAGACCCGCCCCTCTCGCAGCCTCGACTCCCGCATCGGCAAGCGCACCGGAATCATCCGCACCGGAGCCGGGAAGGCAACCCTTGTCGGCTATGCGATCATCGGCAAGCCGGTGGTCTACGATTCGGTCGCCAAGTTCCGCCGCGATCAGTCCAAGCACCGAGTTGCACCGGGAAGTGTCCATGACATCAAGGGCGGCTTGAAGTACGGCTACCCTCTTATGCAGGTTGAGGCGGTGACGCCGAGGGTCATCACATCGAGGGGGAACGTAATTAGAAAGCTGAATCCGCTCAGCTATCCTCCGCAGGACATCACGCTGTCTCACGATCCCACCCCGGCGAACATCGACATCGCTGCCGAAAAAGCTCTTTGGGAGACGGCTGCATTCAAGAAGTGGTTTGGGGACTCCAAGGTTCGCGATCTGGCGAAGCGTCCGATGGTGGTCTACCACGGCACCTGTTCGGCTGGGTTCACAAAGTTCGATCCCACCAAGACTCAAGAGATGGGATTCCATTTCGGAACACCTTCGCAGGCCAAGGATTTCTTGAAGGGATGTGGAACCTTCAGAGGAAGAAGTGCTGGTGTGTACCCAGTTTATCTGTCGATTCAGAATCCGCTCTTCACACCGGATGCCTTCAGCGAAGATCCGGTCTACTTCATCGAATGGCTGGAGGACACTAATCACATCCACAATTGGTTCCCTGACGAAAGTGATTCGTATTACCGGAGTATGGGGAAGCTGCGTGATCAGTTGGCTGAATCGCGAATGCTGCCGGGTCGAGAGGGATATGATGTTCGCAAGCCGCTTTACAAAGCGATCTGGGGACTGCTGCGGAAGGTTGTCATGCGGAAGGGTTATGACGGCATCCGCTACAAGAACGAGAACGAGGGGAACACCTTTGACGCATCCAACATCGCTTGGATTGCTTTCTCCCCGGCACAGGTGAAATCTGCCACCGAGAATCGCGGCACATTCAACCGCCGCGATCCTGACCTCCGCAATCCGATGAAGAGCAATCCGAAAGACCGGCGGTCTGCCTTGACCCAGATTGCTGGCACCGTGAACACCTACCGGAAAGCCGCCAAGATGCTGGGTGGCAAGGTTCTCGACTACGGTGCTGGGTTCGGTCTTGGCACCGATGAGTTGCGATCCAGCGGTCTGTTGACCGACTCGTTTGAACCGTTCCCTGAAAAGTGGGAAGGCAAGCGACCACCGACCTACACCGACAGTGTGGACATCCCGAATGAGTCTTACGATTCGCTGGTGTCATTCTCGGTGATCAATGTGGTCGATCCCGATGAGCGCAAATTACTTTTCAAAGAGGTTGCTCGCATCCTGCGTCCAGATGGCTTTGCGCTTATTACGGGACGCGACCGAGAGGATGTTGAGAAAGCCACCACCAAGATCCCACACCTTGAGGATGGCGGATATCTGGTAGGCAAAGGAAAAGAGCAACGCTACCAGAAAGGGTTCACACAAGCGGAACTGGAGCGGTATGCCAAGGAGGTCTTGGGACCGGGATTCGCCGTCGAAAGAAACAAGATGCTCAACGGTGCTTCGATCAAGATCACCAAAGGCAAAACGAACCCCGTCACACGCTCCATGATCCGCAACAAGCTCTCCCGCATCATCGAACCCGGCGACCGCATTCTGGATTACGACCGGGCTCAGGGAGAGGATCTGTATCGGTTGTGGGACATGGTTCACACCGACATGGCACTGTCACCGGAGGCACTCGTCGAGATCGAGGGGATGCTGGACGATGACGGTGTGCTTGTGATCCAATCCGGCGAAGAGCCCGCTGGATTGCGAGATCATTTCCGCCGGGTCACTCGGTACAATGGGATGCTGCTGGTGCAGGGTCCGCTGAACCCGGAAGAGGCACGGATCAACACAGAGAAACTGAGAAGGGATTTGGAATGAAGCCAACGATGCTGAAAATGTCAAAGCTCCCAAAGCTGATGACCAATCGTGAGAGAGCAGAAATGCTTGTCGAGGTGGTGACCAAAATACTTCGGCTGAACAAGGTCAAGATCTCTCCCGTAAACATCAGGAAGTCTATTGATTGGGCAGAAGGCCGATATGACATGGGAGCCGAAATCAACGACGCTCTTCTGTTCAAACTTGAGGACAAGCTCAAAGGAAAGTGGAGCCCGATCAAGAAGAACCCCGTCCTCCCCCGCAAAGGCGAGTCCTCCCGCGCATTCGTCTCCCGCTGCATGAGCGAGGAGAAGGAGTCCTTCCCCAAGCAGAAGCAGCGCATCGCCGTGTGCCTGTCGAAAGCTCGAAAGAATCCTCTGCTGGAGTCGGGAGCAACCATCTCTAGGAACTCTGGAATCAACCGCCGAGCCGCATCCATGACATGAGCGACCAAGACCTCATCGTTCCGCCGCCCATTCCGTTTGCCGATGAAACCATCGGTGAACTGGAAGAGGCATCCAACATCTTTGAGACCTCCACTCAGGAACTGGTGGACTCTGTGAGGCAAGGTGCCAATCAGGTGCAGGTCAACCCGGCCAACGCCTACGAAGACCACTTCGTCCCGACCAGCAAGATCTTCGTCAAGATCCACACCTTGGAGGGTACTGCCTATGAGGCTGCACTGGCTCATAACATCGCAGGTCTGCAAGCCGCACTGACCAAGATGGAAGATGCGGTGATGGATCAGGACTACAAAAAAATCACAAAGAAGGGCAATCCCGGCGGCACCGCCTACCTGAAGGCGATCCGCAAGATGCGTGTCTGGCTGGCCGATCCGATCAACAACAAGCCTCCGTACACGATCTTCGCCAAGGGTAACAAGAAGTTGCCATTCTGGGCGTTCTCAACGCTGCCGGGTGTCACCTGTCCGGGTGCCGGTGCCTGTTTGGAGAAGCCTGACGAACCCGGAAAGCGTGGATGGTGCTACAGCTTCTCGGCGTGGCGCAACGTGACGCCATACTTTCGGCAGTTGCAGAACACGATCCTCATCCGGCTCAAGGACCATTCGTGGATCGAGGCGGACGCCAAAAAGAAGTTCAAGAAGGGTCAGGTTGTCCGGTTGTATGTCGATGGCGATTTCGACAGCCTCGCCACTCTGGAGTACTGGATGCACTTCTGCGAGCGGTTCCCTGACAATCATTTCTACGGCTACAGCAAGAGTTGGTTGTACTTCATCAAGTGGCATGAAAGACACGGCGGGATGTGGCCTGAAAATTACCTGCTGAACCTTTCAAGCGGTACGATGTTTGAGAACGCCACTGATGCGAAGGTCAGAAAAGGACTCGGACCTGAAAAGTTCAAGGCTTTGGTGCGCGAGATGTTCGCGCTCAAGAATCCCAAGACCGGCAAGCCTGTCGTCCGAGGCACCTTCCGGGCTCTGGAAGTCGAAACCAAATTCCCCAAGAAGAAGGAGTTTGAGAAGGGCAAGAGACGCTACTCCGGCACAAAGGGCAGTCTGCTGAAATACCGCAAGGGAGGTACGATGGAGAAGTGGGATGCTCACAGGCAGGAAGCACTGGACGCTGCCAAGGCCGCGAACATCAAAGGGGACTTTGGTGCCAGTGGTGTTTTCGTATGCCCCGGCTACTGCGGCGAGTGTCTCGTCAATGGCAGACACGCTTGCGGCGACAGAGCATTCACCAACACGGCAATCGTCATCGGAATTCACTAAGGAACATTTATGGCAATATCATTCACTGGACATTCACCCTCATTTGAAATGTGGGTGTTCAACGTCAACGGCAAAGAGTTCGTTGGCCGCAACTTCTCGAACCAGTCGCCCCTACAACTCGCCTTCAAGGGCGTCTGGGACAAGCATACGTTCCCGCTGATCAATACCAGCGGCTTCAACATCACCGACTCCACCGATACCAACGCCATTTGGCAGTGGCAGGGCAATCAGTATGCATCATGGTGGAAGGTGATCTCCGTTGACGAAGAAGACCCCGATGCTGAAGTTATACTCAAGTTCGGCCCTCCGGTGCCGTACACCGGCCCTGCAAGGGCTCCGGTGGGCGATGAGGTGAAGACAACTCCTCCGGTGCAGGGTGGTGGCGAATCGCAAACGAGGCGGACACCGTCAGGTAGTGTTCAATGCATTGGACCAAACTGCCAAATGGATGGTGGAGCCACTCCTTCCACTCCCACTAACCCTACTCCAGCTCCTGCCGCCAAGGGCGATCTGCTGTCGCTGGCGATCAAGCTGGGCAGCGTCTATATGCTGCTCAAGTGAGTGACGCTGCCTACATGGACGCTGTGCGCCGTGGTGATCTCGTCACGGCGCAACGGCTTGTCGATGCGGCGGCGAAGGCGACGGGGTATGATATTGGCCCAGTGTATCACGCAACAACTTATGGCGGAGACCTGACAGTATTTGACACTAAAGGTGGAGCATTTGGAAAAGCTGGATATGGAAGCTATTTTTCAGATGAAAAAGGAGCTTCTTTATTCGCTGAGTATGGTGATAAATTTCAGGCACCTTACGACTGGAAGGGAAGACCAAAAAATCAAAAAATCTTCAAGGTTTATTTGAAGATTAACAATCCTCTAAAAGTATCTCATGTTGATGACTTAAAACCCTACATTGATTTAAATCAATCGTTTGGAGTAAGTCGAGAATATCAAAAAAATAAGCCCGGACTTCGGACAAAAGCTGAACAAATGGGATATGATGGAATTATTACAACAGAGACGACTGCACCAAAAGTTCACAAAACTCAGGGGCTTAAAATACTAGGCCGGGATGATCCAAAAGCTGTAAAGTTTCCTGTTTATGTTGTTTTCAGTCCGTCCCAAATCAAATCCGCCGACCCAGTCACCTACGACGACGCCGGGCAGGTGATTCCGCTTTCTCATCGGTTCAATTCCGAATCTGCCGACATCCGAAACCCTCGAAACCGCACCATCCCCAAACAGTTCCCCTACGCCTATGCCGCCTACCTCAAGGCGCATTTTCCCGACATATGGAAGGCTGGCGGCAACATACGGGGAAATGACACGTTCAGGTGGTGGACAGCCTTTCGCAAGGGAGACCGCTCCCCGACCGTGATGCACTGGTGGAACGTGACCCGGCCTGCGTGGATCGCCCGCCATTACCGCGATCACCGTCTGCCGGGTGTGATCGCCCAGATCAAATGGGGGACTGTCGGCACATTGGGTGTGGCCGGAATGAAGCGGGTGGTGGAGGATGCGATCCGAAAACGCTACTGACTCATGGCAATGCCTTACAACACGGTGATCATCGCAGGGCCTCGTTTCGATGAGGTTGGCCCTGATGGTATTCGCCGCATTGGAAACCGCGCTGGCCAGCCCATTATGCGCGGCGGTCAGGTTATTCCTGCTGCACCAGAACAGGTGATCTGGACAATTCGACCGGATGGTAGCGCAACGCTTTCGCGGAAGTACATCGCCTACAAACCAGAGTACCTTGCACCCAGTCGCAATTGGAGTCAGTACCGTGGTCCTGCCGAGCCCGGCATGGTGATTGCATTGGAAGGCAACCCCGGTGGTCCATTCTATACCTACAACTTCAGCCCAGAGGGTCTGAACGTGTTTAGGATGGCGGCAAGCCTCTTCCCGAATGGCGTTGTAGAACGAGCGATCTCAGTCAACGGATACCCATGGCCTGCATGGGATTTCCCATTCACGGCAACCGACTCGGCGAAGATGCGCGAATGGGTCACATCGCTGTCTGCCGCTGACGCATTCGGTATGTACTACACGTTGCTCGCCTACGATGGAAAGGAGAGCAATGGTTGCAAATGGAGGAAATTTGTACCGGGAATCAGCCCCGCTGAATTTGAGAACAACGGATTCTGGGCGGCGTTCCAAGAGATGGTCCTTCGGGCAATTTACGATATTCGGACAGATCTTCACAAAGTCCGAGATCCAGACACGGGAAACATCATCGATGGTCTGATCAAGTACGATTTGTTCGCGATGCCCTGCAAGCCGGGGATCGGAGAAATTATCTTTGAGGTGGTCGCCAGCGTTGCCTTGGGCGTTTTGACTGCGGGTGCTGGTGCTGCACTGGCGACCGCACTCAAGACCATCGACATCGCCAAGACGATTTATGAAATGAAGAACGCTGCCGACAAGCAGAAGGCTGCGGCTGCGTTCACCAACTCGGTGGTGAAAGGATACCAGAGCGGAACGGACATCCGTAACATCATCGATCCCAAGCCTGAATTGACGCAGGCCGAAAAAGACCTGATGGCGAAGGCTTCTGGGGAAACAAAAAGCCCCACCGGAGGTTCCGGTGAGGCTGTGGGTTCTAGTAGCGGCATCCCGTGGCTGTTGATTGCCGGTGCTGCCGCTGCGTTGCTGAGTTGATTTTGGTTGGGGTCACTTGCGTTCTGGATGGGCGCAAGGGTCAGCGTCAGACCTGCTTGACCCCAGCCTCTTCCTCCAACTTTTTCTGCAAGGCATTCGCCTGCTCGATGAGCTTGTTGAGCTTCAGCTTGAGCGTCTGGCCTTTGTCGGATCGTTCCTTGCGGACTCGGTGTCCTGTGGCCCGGAGTGCAGCGAACACACCCTGACGGGTGTATGCAGCCTCCCCACCGGCTTCGGCAATGCTTTCGACTGTGTTGCCAGCCTTGATCGCTAGCTTGGCGACCTGAGTCATGGTAGTGACTGAGAGGAGCTTCAGGAGTTCAGTTTTGGTGAATGGTTCTGGATTGTTCATTTTCGATTTGTTCGATGGCTTTTTCGAGTTCTTCCAACAGTGTCTCGGCTTGAGTGAGGCGTTGCGATGACTGATGCCGCTCCTGCCGAAGTTCTGCGATGATCCGCAGTGCATCGGGCAGGGTCTTGGGCATCTCTTCGTCGTTTGCGGGCTTGTGACCCGGCGTGAAAACAAGTGGCAGTTCCTTGTTCAGGTAGATGTGTTCCTGCCAGTGTCGGGCTGCGGCCTGCCATTCGGAAGACTGATCATTCCAATCAGACATTTTGATGATTCCCCAAGCGACATCTTGGGAAAGTTCCAACTGATTGAGTCGCCGCTCCAGCAGTTGGGCGACACTTGCCGGAGTGACCGGGAGTGCCTTGCCACCTGCGTGAACGATGAGGGTGGATGCGTCGGTGAAGGGTGTTTTCATCGCACCATGTAGTTGATGAGTTTCTGGAGACGCTCTTCCTCACTGGGCGACGACAAATCGAGTCTGTCCATCGGGTCCAAGTCGGCGACGATACTGATCGCGAGGGCGGCCTGTTGGTCCGGGCACTTTACCCGCTTGCTTTGCTCCCGGTACGTCCGGCGGAGCTTCTCCTTGATCTTTTCGCCGATCCTTAGATCGGAAGATTTCGTCATAATTGCGGTCATAGGTTTCCTTGTTGATGGGTCTGGGTTTGTCGCCCTTCCCGGCTTGGTGTGGGATCAATGGTGATTTCATGGGGAACGTGGACTGCGAAAGCGGGAGTGTGTTCGCCCACATAGGCGCACTCCTGATTGAAGTCGAAGAACTCGATGGCTTCCTCCTCGGTCATGCCGTGGCTCATGTTCTTGTCGATGACCTTGGCGTAGTCATACACGACGAACTGCTCCTCACCGCATCGCGATGCGATGCCGAGGATGCAGTCGTCGAACCCGTCCATCAGGACAAGTTCGGGGTGGATTTCTGCGATGTATTCTCTGATTTTGCTCATGGCTGTAGGTTTTGTGTGGGAGAGATCAGGGTTTCGTTTGCGTATTCGTTGAGGATTTTGCGGTGTTCTTCTGCACGTTCCTCGAAGGCGCGGACTGCAAGCTCCAACTTCACCGACAGCGGTCCTTCGTTGATGTCGTTGAGGTCTGATGCCAGTTGATAGAGTTGAGATCTGGCAATGTTGATGACCCCCAACGTGTAAGCGATTGATGCGAGTTGTGATGAGGTCATGGCTCCAAGTCTTTCTCGGTCAGGTTGAAGTCGATGCCATCGTTCAGGATGGCAAGGGTGCGAAGGCGTTCCTCAATGCGTTCTGCGACCTGCTCCTCGACAGTGTCGGCAGCATAGAGAATCCGTTGAATGGAGGTGGTCTTGCCACCGGCTCGCCACACCCGTCCCAGTGCTTGCTTCAGGTCGGTCGGAGACCAACCGGGGCAGATCAGCGCGGTGCGGGGGAATCGACCGTTCAGGTCATGCAGGGACACGCCCACGCCACCTGCTCGCAGGTTGGCGATGACGACCCTCGTTTTGTCCGCTTGAAATGCGTCGATGTTGCGCTGCCGCTCATCGGCGGTCTGGTCGCCCCGAATAATGGAGCAGGGAATGTCCTTGAGGCTGGCTCGCACCGCATCGATGGAGTCGCTGAAATTGACGCCGATGAAGACCGACCGGCGTTCGGCGATGGCGTCCTTGGCTAATTCGATGAGTGCCGGGATCTTCTGAAGCTCCGACACCTGTCGGGCTCGCAATTGAGCGGTCAAATGCTCTGCACCGTTTGAGTCGGTGCGGGCCTTCTCATGGACCTCATCGATGGCCTTTGCGACCTCGATGTACGCCTTGTTGATCTTCTCCGGGCTCGCCACCGGAATGAGTTCGGTGCGGATCTGGGTTTTCGGGAAGGCGTCCCCGAGATCCGAGATGCGGACCCGGATGCCCTTGGCCGGGAACACCTGCCGGTGGATGGCTGCGATGTCCTCGTCAGCACCACCCCACTCCCACCCGTCCCACTGGTTGCGGTAGCATCCATGGGCCTCTGCCCATGACCAGAAGTCCCGGAGGCCATGCAGACCCAGCAGGAATCCGAGGGCTCGCATTTCCATCGGGTTGGTGGCTGCGGTCGCTGATGCCGCAATGGTGGGCAGGGATTGGAGTGCAGCACCGATCAAGAGATCGGCATTCTGCGACTTGGTCGATTTGCAGCGGTGGACCTCGTCGAAGATGAGCATGGAGACCTGCGGGCTCCATGTGAACCGCTCGACGTTGGATAGCCCCTTGACCGGAACCCACCGACCGTAAGGCGTGTTCCCGGTGCGGACCTTTTCATAGTTGATCGCGTTGCAGGACATCCCAAGGTGTTTCGCGGCCCGGATCCACGAAGGGATCACGGCCTTGGGACAGATCACGGTCGGCGTCAGCCCCATCTCGCGGGCTGCACCGAGTGTGGCGAATGTCTTCCCGACCCCGGTATCCGATGCATCGATGCAGTGCCCAAACTGTCGCAGGGACCGCACCAGAGCCGCGACAGCGGGCTTCTGGTAGTCGAGGAGACCTGCGGGATGGGTGAGAGCAGTCGGACGCTCCAGCGGGGCAATCTGCGACGGGGCGGGGGACGCCGTAGGCACCTGCCAGTGGCACACCTGCCACTCGCCGCCTGTGACCAGCTTGCTGACGCTGTAGCCTTTGGATTTGAGGCCCTCTTTCGACCGCCGCCAAACGCTCCAGAATTCCTCGGTGGGGGTGGCAGTGCGAAGGTTTCGGACACCATCCTTCGTGTTCTGGACGGTGGGTGCGGACCAAACGAGGCCGAATTCGGAGGTCACGGCTTGGCCTCCTTGGCTTTGCGCTCTGACAACTCAGGGTGGAACTGTTTGTCACGCCAACGAGTCGCCGCTTCACGCCAATCGGCTCGTTGTTCCTGCCAGCTTCCACTATCTACATTTGCGATAATTCCCCATGCGGTTTCAGCGCAATCCTCCAGCCGCTGGATGCGCTGCTTGAGTCGTCCATTCTCTTCCTCAAGCTCGGAGATGTGCTGCTCCTGCAAGCGCAGGTGTTCATCTCCAACATGGATTTGTCTCTTGTAGCACTCTTTCGTTCTCCAGAGTGCGTCATTGAATCGCACTCCACAGGACCAAGTGGTGTCTTTTAGGACTGAATCGTTTCCAGAATGGCAATGCGGGCAAAAGTTCATTGAGGAACCTCCGTTTGGAAGTCAGTGAGCGGGTAGGCTTTGAGAAACGAGACCTGAGCCCCACACACTTCGCAGCGGTGAACATAGACTCGGTCGGCACCGATCATCCAATTGGAGCCGGTGTGAACCATGCGACCTTCGCCGCAATGGTCGCAGACATAGTCGGTGCGGCGGACGCGCACCATGGAATGGGTTTCGCTCATGGGATCAGGAAGGAGAGGAGCCAGAAGCCACCGAGCAGTGCAGCGTAGAACAGCACTTGGATGGCGATGTCGAGGACGATGCGGGCCTTGGAGTTGTACGGCTTTTTCATGGATGTGATCAGCGTGTAGGATGCGCTGCCCCCTTCCTGCGTTCAGCGACCGTGGATGCGGGCGGAGGTCACGGGGTTGCCCTGCCGCTTGAATTCCTCGTACAGCGACGGGTGCGCTTCCTTGAATGCGGTCGAGTCAAACCGCACCGGGATGGAAGTGGAAACCACCACCTTGTGAGCGGTGCCGTTGTACGTCCCGTCGCCCATCGCGAGGATCTTGGCCTTCGCAGCGTCCACCAGTTCGCCCAGCACTTTG
>Ga0075470_10000137_pt1 | contig 26000 bp, 23 predicted proteins | sample DEB19_08_DNA_4_FD_71482 | JGI IMG/M metagenome (GOLD analysis project Ga0075470, IMG submission 71482) | Aqueous microbial communities from the Delaware River and Bay under freshwater to marine salinity gradient to study organic matter... | ecosystem: Environmental > Aquatic > Marine > Coastal ... | reverse complement strand
GGCCGAAATTCGGAACCCAGCCACTGACCTCGTCCATCGAGTCGAAACTGAAATGCGGCGTCGCCGAATCCGATGAACGAATAGCGTCCGAGGCGCTCGCCACCCTCCACGCTCTCGAGCAGGAAGGTGGGCCTGAACGCATGAAGCTTCAGGAAAGCAGAGACCGGTGTATCGAGATCACCGGAGATATCGAATGGCGGTTTCATAAACGAAAAAACCCATCCCGGAGGGTATCCGGAGATGGGTTTGCTGGCTTGAACCTCTTGCTAGTGTGATCGAACAGCGGCGCCGGCGCCCTCTCCTTTAGGAGAGTCGCCACCAACCCAAACGGCGGACATCGCAACGGACGCCGGAGTCGACTTTGGTACGCAGGCTGTTCATGACGTACAGGAGTATCCCCGTGGGCGGTATTTGCGTCAACGGGCGATCAAAATCAGTCCATTTACCGCAAGACCGATGATCAGCAATCCGATCGAAACCATCGCAGCGCGCGGTGGAACGTGCTTGGCGACCCATGCCCCGACAGGCGCGGCGATAACGCCCCCGCCCAGCAAGGCGATGACGAGATCGAATCGGTCCCAGTCGAAAGTGAACAGAAAGGTGATGGAAATCGTGAGCGTGACGAAGAACTCGGCTGCGTTGGTCGTACCGATGGCATAACGCGGCGGGACCCCGCGAGCGATGAGTGTCGGCGTAGTCACCGTCCCCCAACCTCCGCCACCGACGGCATCGAGAAATCCGGCGACCCCGCCGAGTGCGTGGCTCGGGGCGCGTGCGAGGCCCGGCTCACTTCGTAACCAGGCGCGTCGCAATAACAGAATGCCGGTCAACAGGAGATAGACCCAAACGAATGGCTTCAATAAGTTGCCGTCGAGATTACCGAGCAACCACGCGCCGACGGCACCACCGACCATGCCCGGCAACACTAGCTTGAAGAAAATCTTTCGATCGAGATTTTTGAACCATGCATGCGAGACACCAGAGGCCCCCGTGGTGAAGACCTCGGCTGCATGGACGGTAGCGCTCACGAAGGCTGGCGGATGTCCCATGGTCGTCAGGAAGGCACTCGCCGAAATGCCGTACGCCATCCCGAGCGCCCCATCGATGAGCTGCGCCGCAAAGCCGACGAAAACGAGAGGCCAGAATTCGGGGGACAGGCCGTCCATGAGCCTATCGTACATAATGTGCGTATGAAATTTTCCCTCTCGTACCGCTTTGTGCTGCCTTTGGTCGCTCTCATGACGCTCAATGCTTGCTCGCGTGATACCACCCCCGAAATCGAAGGTCTGCGCGTCGGTCCTCGGCGCGCCGTATTACAGGTGCCTGGTGGCGATCTGCCCTTCGGGATGTCGATCGCTGCAAAAGACGGGAAGCCGATCGTCACGCTGGTCAACGGACCCAATCGCGTCGACGTGACCGAAATCACCATCGCGAACCACGAAGTCACGATGCTGATGCCCGGTTTCGAAAACAAAATCGTGGCGAAAATCGACGATGGTGCGCTGCGTGGCACACTCACCATGGTCAAGGCCGGGGGCAAACTCCAACTCATCCCCTTTGTTGCCACGCACGGTCAGACGTGGCGCTTTTCTGAACCGGCCACAACACCAGGCGCAGACGCCAACTCTGGAGCACAGGTTGGCGGGCGCTGGGCGTTCACGTTCGGTGAAGGCGACAAAGCATCGCCAGCGGTTGGCGAGTTCGTGCAACAAGGCACGATCGTCACCGGAACCGTCATGACACCGACCGGCGATCATCGGTTTCTCGACGGCGAATTCATTGATGGCGAACTCAGACTCTCAAAGTTCGATGGCGGTCATGTCTTTCTTTATCGAGGAACGCTGCAAGACGATGGCTCTTTGCGCGGTAAGTTTTGGTCTGGAACGGCTTTCGAAGATCGCTTCGTTGCTCGGCGGGATGACAATGCTTCGCTGGGTGACGCCGAGAACGCGACCAAACTCGTTGGCAAAGCTGATCGCCTAGACTTCCGTTTCCCAGATCTCGCGGGTCACGATATTTCGATCAATGATCCATTCTTCTACGGGAAGGTCGTCATCGTGACGCTTGCCGGCAGCTGGTGCCCGAACTGCCACGACGAAGCGGCTTTCCTCGCGGAGTTGCACCGCAAACGACGTGCCGAGGGGTTAGAGGTGATCTCCCTGATGTTCGAGCAATTCGGCGACTTCAAACGCGCCGCGGAAGCCACCGATCGGTTCCGTCGCCGCTACGGCATCGAATATACGACGCTGATCGCCGGAACCTCGGACAAAGACGATGCCGCCTCTAAGCTGCCGCAGCTCAACGGCGTCTTCGCTTTCCCGACCACGATCTTCGTCGATCGACAAGGCAAAGTGCGCAAGATTCATACGGGCTTTTCTGGGCCGGCGACGGGTCAGCACTACGACAAGCTGGTCGTCGAGTTCACCAAGACGCTCGATGCGCTCTTGGCGGAAACGCCGCCTCCACCCTTACCCTTGCCCAAAATCTGACGGAGTCCTGACATGCCCTCCTTCGATGCCGTCTCGGAAATCGATGCCCACGAACTCACCAATGCCGTCGATCAGGCCAACCGTGAGCTATCGCAGCGGTTCGACTTTAAGGGAACGGCCTGTAAGTTCGTGCTGCGCGAGAAAGACTTCACCGTCGAGGTGCGTGGCGAAGTCGAGTTTCACCTGAAGCAGATGCTAGATATCTTGAAGCTCAAACTCACCAAACGCGGCATCGATATCGGCTGCCTCGACGTCAAAGATCCACAGACCAACCTTGCCGAGGCTCGACAAGACGTCGTGTTACGTCATGGCATCGATCAGGACTGCGGCAAAAAGATCGTCAAACTGATCAAAGATTCGAAACTCAAAGTACAAGCCGGCATTCACGGCGATAAAGTTCGGATCACCGGAAAGCAGCGAGACGACTTACAAGCGGCTATTGCCCTGGTTCGCAAAGAGAAGTTCGATCGCCCGCTGTCTTTCGACAACTTTCGCGACTAGCGATCACTCGCGCGTCGCACGTGCATCGACCTGTCGCGACCAATAAAAGTAGAACGGCACGCCGAGCGCGATGACTCCGACGCCGAGCAGCGCCTGCTTTGGTGTGGCGTATAACGCACTCGCGAGTAGCCCCACCGAAACCAATACGAAAATCACCGGCGTAAACGGATAGCCCCACGCGCGGAAAGGTCGCGGTAGATCGGGCTCACGCACTCTGAAAATGATGACTGCCGCCGCGCTCAGCGCATAAAAGAGGCAAGAGGCGAACACGACCGAATCGGTCAGGGTGTCGAAGGTTCCCGATATCGCAAGCACGCTCGCCCACCCTGCTTGCGCGAGTACCGCATTCACCGGCACCCGTGTACGCGACGATAGCTTGGCGAGTGGTTTGAAGAACATGCCGTCTGCCGCCATCGCATAGGGCACACGCGAATTGGCGAGCACAGAGGAATGCAGCGAGCCCAGTGACGACAGCATCAGCGCAGCCGCCATGAACGTTACGGCAAAAGGCCCTGCGAACGAGGCAAGCACCTCGGTCGCAACCGAAGAGGTCGCCGAAACGCTGGCAACGTCAGAGGGCGCGAGCACGTAGAAGTAGGCTGCATTGACGCCGACATACAGAACGATCACGAGCAGCGTGCCCCAGATGAACATCCGAGGCAGGTTACGTTGCGGGTCTTTCACTTCGCCACAAAGCGGTGCGACGTTATTCCAACCGTCATACGCCCAGAGCGCCCCGAGCATCGCAGCGCCGATGCCCGCGATTCCGCCCATCGCACTCACCTCGACGCCCTCGCAAGTACCGCCCGATGCCGAGGCCGCGAAATTTCCGAAGTCGCCGCTACCAAAGGCAAAGGCCCCGACACCCACGCCGATGACAGTCAATACTTTGAGTACGGTGAGCAGCGTTGCCGCACCGCCGGTAGCAGTCACGGAGGCGCAATTGAAGAACGTGACGATCCATAAGGCGCCGAGAGCGAAAATCGTGTTCTCTGGTACGTCGCGGCCGCCACCGAGAGGCAGCGTGAGCCAAGTCGAGTCGAGCGCGCCACCGAGTGCTGTATTCAAAAATATCGCAAACCCGACGGCGAGCGCGGCCTGAGAGCCCGTCTTCATGATGGCGAAAACGGTCCAGCCATAAAGAAAACTCGTTAAGCGACCATAGGCCTTGCGCAGGAAGACATAGTCGCCCCCCGCAGCAGGCATCATCGACGCGAGCTCGGCGTAACAAAATGCGCCTAGCAAAGAGAGCAGACCTGCGGCGGCCCACACCGCCATGACGATCAACGGGTCATCCACGTTGCAGGTCATGACGCGGGTCTTGAGAAAAACTCCGGTGCCGATGACGTTCGCCACGTTAATGGCGATACCTGCCGATAGCCCGAGACCTCGGTTAAGTTGGGTCATCGAGGCACTCGATCGAGCTGCTGGCACAGCCCCGGTACCGAGTCGATTGCACTCGGTCCCATGCGAGTGAGACGAACATCCGAATAAGTGAGCACTTGTTTGTTGGCAACCGCCTTGATCGATGGAAACCGCGCCCAACGCTCACGCCAGTCGCGAGCAGTGATGGGTGGTGCAGTCATCAAAATGACGTCCGGGTTTCGCTTCTTGATGTCTTCGAACTCGACGATGGGTGACGGGTAGTCGATATCGTCATAAAGATTTCGCGCGCCGCAGTGACGCAGGGCATCGGACACCACATTACGACTACCCACCGTGTAGAGCGGCACATCCCAGATCATGAAAAAAACGTCGAGAGAACGACGGCCGGCCAATGATTTTTTAGGTAGTGCAGCGATTTTCTTTTCCATCGAACGTGCCGCCTGCTCGGCAACCGTAGACGTCCCCGCAAGAACACCGAGACGTCTAACAGACTGTGGAATGTCATCTAGCGTGCGAACACTCACGTAGTACACGTTCAACTTAAGTTTGTTGACGAGACTATCGATCACGAGTTCGTTGGTGAGGTCTTTCCAAACGACGACCGCATCGGGTTTGAGTGCGATGAGCCGGTCGAACACCAGAGCATTGGCATCACCGATGCGCTCGATCTTTTTGGCGGCTTCTGGCGCATCAGCGCCTGTCACGGTGGCGAGCACTCGATCTCCCGCACCGGCAGCAAACAACATTTCGGTCGCTCCCGGTGCAAGGCTTACGATCCGACGTGCGGGCGTCGTGAGACGGAGCGTCGCTCCGGTGTCATCGCGAATCGTGATCGTCTGTGCCGTCGCTGTCGGCACCAACGCGACCAACGACATCTTGACGATCAAGAGCACCGCCAAGATCGGCGATCGGCCGATCATTTGGAGCAACTGCGACAAGCGGAGCAGCCGGGCGGGGATTCGAGTCGATGGCGAAGTCGATCGAGGCGACCGCGTAAGGGTGGCAACGTACGATGAGCCGCTCTGATGAATCGCAAGCGCCAACTCAGACCTGACACGGTCCAAAACACGTAGACCGAAGATCCGATCACGAGGAGGGCAACGATCAGCTGCTGCCAGACGTCGTGGTGCATCGTCATCATCCGACCGAGAACCACAGGGCGAGTCGGTAGGTCGCGAAGGCGGCGAGGTAGGCGAGTCCAAAGAGATACACCGTCATGATGAGAGGATAGCGCCAACTGTTCGTCTCGCGCTTCACAACGGCAAGCGTGGCCAGGCACTGCGGTGCGAAAACGTACCATGCGAGCAACGCGAGGCCGGTCGCGAGGCTCCACTGGCTCGCGATAACGGAAGATAGGGCCGTGGAAACCGCTGTTTCATCGCCAGAGAGCGCATAGACCGTCCCTAACGCACCCACGGCCACCTCACGCGCGGCGAGGCCCGGAATCAAGGCGACGGAAATTTGCCAATTGAACCCGATCGGTGCGAGCACCACGGCGAGCGCACGGCCCAGTTGTCCTGCAAAACTGTATTCGATCGGCGCGCCGGTCGCGCCGACGGGCGGCGCCGGATAGGTCGAGAGAAACCACAGCACTACCATGAGCGCGAGGATGATTCCGCCCGCTCGACCGAGGAAGAGGCGTGCACGCTCCCACAAGCCGTAGGCGAGATTTCCGAGACGTGGCCATTGGTAGTCTGGAAGTTCGAGCATCAACAGATGCGTATCGTTTCCACCGCGGAATTTTTTGAGCGTCCAGGCGACGAGGAGTGCGCCCGCGACGCCAGCAAAGTAAAGAGCGAACAGCACCAGACCCTGAAGATTGAAGCCGCCAAGATCTCGATCGGGAATGAATGCCGCAATCAGCAAGGCGTAGACCGGCAGTCGGGCGGAGCAAGTCATGAGGGGCGCAACCATGATGGTCGCCAAGCGATCGCGCACACTCGGAATCGTTCGTGTCGCCATGATCCCGGGAATTGCACAAGCAAAGGACGACAGCAGCGGGATGAACGCGCGCCCGGATAGTCCGACCGAACCCATCACTCGATCGAGAAGATACGCGGCACGCGGCAGGTAACCGCTGTCCTCGAGCGCGAGGATGAAGGCGAACAAGATGATGATCTGCGGCAAGAAGACGATGACACTACCAACCCCGGCGATGATGCCGTCGGCGAGCAGACTCCGTAGGGGTCCGTCGGGCATGCTGCCCCTCACCCACTCTCCTAGCGCTGCAACACCCGCATCGATCAGATCCATGGGCAGCGATGCCCAGCTGAACACGGCTTGAAAGACAAAGAAAAGTAGGACGCCCAACACGAGCAAGCCGAAGAACGGATGCAGCAGGAATCGGTCGACGGATGTCATGAAATCGCTGCGTGCAGGCTCGCGATAACCGCAAGCCGCGAGGATGCGCGTTGCCTCGATGTGGGTCTGCTGCACGTCTTCCGCTGACGGCTCACGCCACTCGGAGTTCGGGGTGAGAGTAGTCGTCTCGGATGACAGTTCGTCGAGATAACGAATCAGCGCATCCGCTCCACCACGTGCAACCGCTATCGTTTCAACGACTGGCGCACCGAGCTCTTTCGAGAGTCTCTCGCGATCGATGGAGTAGCCTCGCTTACGCGCGAGATCGGTCATGTTGAGTGCGACGATCATCGGCAGCCCGAGTCGCTTAACCTCAAGCGCGAGCCGCAACGACAGGGGAAGGTGCGTGGCATCGGCCACCAACACGATCGTGTCGGGTCTGGGTTCCGACGCAAGCCGCCCGAGTGCGACGTCGCGAGTGATCGCCTCATCGAGCGTAGTCGGCGTCAGGCTGTACGTTCCCGGAAGATCTAAGAGGCGATAACGACGCCCGGATGCAGAGCGGTGGTACCCCTCCTTTCGCTCGACCGTCACGCCCGGGTAGTTCGCAACTTTTTGCCGGCTACCGGTTACCCGATTGAAGAGTGCGGTCTTACCGCAGTTGGGTAAGCCAATTAGCGCGATTCGTGACTCTGCGGCGCTCATCGGATTTTCACCCGCTCCGCTTCCTGTCGACGCAAGGCAAAGGTGGCGCCACCAACCCGGATGGCAACAGGATCATCGGCAGGCCACATGGACGCCACCAGCTCGACCTTCGCGCCAGGATAAAACCCGATCTCGAGCAGGCGCCGAGCCAGCAGGTCGTCTGCATCGACCCGCTCGACCACAGCCGACTCCCCGGCCTTGAGGCCGGAAAGCGTCCGCGGAGTTTGGCCGACATCGCCCATAACCAAAGTATCCGACAGCCCACCCCGCGTATGCAATTGCGGATCATTCTCATTTGTCCGATCGGTTTAAGGTACCCTTCTCATCACCATGGACGGCAGCGGCGACGGTCAGAACAGGCAGGTCAACGTATTCGGCGAGCCTCTCGCCGACTGCAGCCAGTCACCCAAAACCGGCTGGTTCCGCAGCGGCTGCTGCGAGACCGACGCCTCAGACGTCGGTTCGCACACCGTCTGCGCCCTGATGACCGCAGAGTTCCTGGAGTTCTCCCGGTCTCGGGGCAATGACCTGTCGACGCCGAGGCCGGAATTCGGTTTCCCCGGACTCAAGCCGGGCGATCGCTGGTGTCTCTGCGCAGCCCGTTGGCAGGAAGCGTTCGAGGCCGGTTGCGCGCCCAAAGTCAGCCTGAAGGCGACCCATCGTCGCGCCCTACAGGTCGTGACGCTCGCCGATCTCAAGATCCACGCGATCGATCTTGTCTGAGTCCTCCGTCATCGGCGCTGCGGCGACTTCGCCGCGAGAAGCGTTTCGCCACGGCGTGCGTGATTTATTGCCGGCGGCGCCCGGCGTCTTTGCGTGGGGCCTCGTCACCGGCGTCGCGATGGTGAAATCCGGGCTCGGCGTGCCCGAGTCCATCGTCATGAGCTTGGTGGCGTATGCGGGAAGCGCTCAGCTCGCCGCTCTGCCGCTCATGGCAACGTTCGCGCCGATCTGGCTCATCGTCGTGACCGCGGTCATCGTCAATCTTCGGTTCGTCGTCTACAGCGTGATGACTCGACAGCATTTCGCAGGTTTGTCGATGAATCGGCGACTCTGGTTGGGGTACCTGGTCGGCGACATTATGTTTGCCCGGTTTTCAGCGCTTCTCGAGCGACAGCCCGATTATCCGCATCGCATCGCGTATTACTTCGGTGGCGCGAGCTGCAATTGGATGTGGTGGCAGGTCTCCTCGATCATCGGAATCCTCGCGGCGACGCGTATTCCCGTCTCTTGGGGGCTCGAGCTCGCGGGCACGTTGACGCTCATTGCTTTGCTCGTCCCGCTGTGTCGCCAATGGCCGGTACTCGCCGGGGCATCGGTCGCTGCGGCGACCTCGGTCCTGGCACACGGGCTGCCCCTTCGTCTTGGCCTAGCGCTCGGTATCGCGCTCGGCGTCGCTACAGCCGTCGTCGTGGAACGAGGACGGGAGGAAGCGTGATCGACTCCTATGTCCGTTGGGCCATTCTCGGCATCACTTTGGCCACGTTCATCACCCGGTCCGGGCCCCATTTGCTCGGGGCACGACTTCGGATTCCTCCGGCCTTCGACGCCGCGCTGCGATTCGCCCCCGCCTGCGCGCTCGCTGCGATCATCGCGCCAGACCTGGTTTTCACGGGAGACACCCTAAATTTGACGCTGGAGAACCCCCGATGGGTGGCTGGCGTCGCAGCTGCCGTCATATTCGCGACAAGTCGCAGCATGATCGCGACAATTGTCGGCGGAATGGCGTTTTTTTGGCTGCTTAAGGCTTGGTTTGTAGGGTGACAGACGTCTAATAGAAAAACACGTGTCCACTAATTGACACGATGTCAATAAGTTCGGCAATGTACTCGCCATGAGTTACCTCGCCGAACGCCGCCTAGAAGAGAAGGAACGTCGACGCCTCGAGATTCTCGATGCGGCAGAAGCCGTGGCGAGCGTCGTCGGCATCGAGTCGATGACTATGGAGCAGGTCGCCCGTAAGGCTCGGCTGTCACGTGCGCTCGTGTACGTCTATTTTCGCGATAAGGCCGATCTGCTGATCGCGGTATCGATTCGTGCGCTCGAGCAGCTGAACGATCGGTTCGAGGTCGTGCTGGGGCAACCGCTGAAAGGCCTCAAACAAGTCGAAGCCTGCGGACGTGCCTACGTCGATTTCGCCCGAGAGTTTCCGGTGCGCTTCGAGGTCCTGGCGCATTTCGAGGCGCATTCGCCGACCGGTGATCTTGATCCCGCCTACGAAGAATTTTTGAAATTCGGCGAGCGTCCGCACGCCTCGCTGACCCGCGCGATCGAGAACGGACTTCAAGATGGCTCGATCCGTAACGATCTCGGCAACCCCGCGCTACTCAGCTTCACGCTGTGGGGCCTCATGCACGGCATCATCCAACTGACCATGCACAAGATCGGCGGGCTGCATCGAGCAGGAGTATCCGCAGAATCTTTGATCGAGCACGGCTTTCGACTGGCGCTCGATGCGATGTCCCTCGGTCAATCCGCTCGAGCCTGAAGCCATGACTAAGCGCACTTCCACCGCTCGATTCGGTGTTGCGGCCTTCGCTCTCGCTCTGGCGGGCGTCACTGCCGCGCAAGGCGGCCCGACGCGGGAAGCGGGTGCACTCACGGAATCGACGAGCGCTCGTGCCGTACCCCTCGTCATCGAGGAATACGTCCGAGAAGGCATTGCCTCTAATCTCGCGTTGCAATCGGCAACGCTCGAGGTAGCGCGCAGCCAAGCGGCCCTCGACGCTGCGCGCGGGAAATTCTTTCCTGAGGCTACGATCGGTACGCGCTATACCCGTGCAGAAGGGGGTCGTGAAATCACCCTGCCCATCGGATCAGCGCTGAATCCGGTTTACCTGACGCTCAATGAATTACTGATCGCAGACGGAAAGTCGCCGCGATTCGGCACGATCGAAGATCCTCGCTTCATGTTGCAGCGGGAGCAAGAGCAAGAAACTCGACTCAGCATTCGACAACCGCTTTACGTTCCTGCGATTCCTGCTGCAGTTCGCGCTCGCCGTTCGTTGCTTGAAGCCAGCGAGTTTGCGCGTCTCGCGCTCATCGGCAGACTGCGTCGAGATATCACCGTAGGTTATCTCGACTGGCTGCGCGCGAGCCGCGGTGCCAGCCTGATCGAAGCGAGTCGCGGTTTGCTCGCCGAAAATCTTCGTATCAACGAATCGCTCTTTCGTAACGGAAAGATCACTCAAGATCAGGTGTTGCGGGCGCAGGCTGAATTGTTGGCGGTTGAGCAACAACTCACCGAGGCACGTAATCTTCGCGATCAGGCGGCGAGTTACGTCAATTTTTTGTTGAATCGATCGCTCAGCTCGACACTCGAGCCGGCGGATACCGCGGGAGAGATCTCGAGAACGGTCGCCGACCTATCGGCACTGCGCGAAGCGGCCGTGGCGCGGCGACCAGAATTTGCTCAGCTTGATCGGGTCGCTCGCGCGGCCAGTGCGCAAGTCGATGCCGCACGGGCAGCACGAAAACCCTCGATTGCGCTCGCGATCGATGGCGGCTCTCAGGGCGAAGAGTACGAATTTGGTCGAGGCCGAAATTTTGCGACGGTATCGGTGCTGCTCAACTGGACGCTCTTCGATGGCGGCAGTCGGCGCGCCGAGGTCCGTCAGGCTCGCGTAGCTCAACGCCAGGCAGAACTTCAGCGAGAACAGGCCAGTCAGCAGATTCAGCTGGAAGTCCAGCAAGCCTTAGATCGATTGCAAGCGAGCGTAGCCTCGCTCAGAACGGCAGAGGCGCGTGCGGACGCCGCGCGTGCCGCGTTTCGGATTGCAGGCCGAAAACGCGACGAAGGCGTGATCAGCCAAGTCGAGTTTCTCGACTCGCGCACCACGCTGACCGCTGCAGAGCTCAACTTGAACGCCGTGCGCTTCGAATTACTCGCGCGCCAGGCAGAACTCGATTACGCCACTGGAGCGACCCTACCGTGATGCGATACGACATGAAAAATCCGCTCCCTGTTTTACTCATGACTTCGTTATTGATGTTCGGTTGCAGCGATGCGTCCGATAAGGAAGCCGTCGTCGAAACTCCCGTACGCGCGGCAGAAGCCACGGCGGGACCCGCCGTGGCGCCTATCGAAGCGAATGGTCTGATCGGTGCACGCGACGAAATGAGATTGTCATTCAAGACGGGCGGAATCGTGCGTCGTATCGTCGTTCAGGAAGGTGAGACGGTGCGCAAAGGCGCGCTGCTGGCAGAAGTCGAGCTGACGGAAATTCAGGCGCAAGCCGAGCAAGCCTTGCAGATAGCACAGAAGGCAGAACGCGATCTTGAGCGTGGCGAGCGCCTGTACGCCGACCAAGTCATCAGTCTCGAGGCTCTGCAAAATCTACGAACGCAGGCTGCCGTAGCCCGCGCCGGGCGCGATGCGGCGCGTTTCAACCTCGGCTATTCACGGATCACGGCACCGCGCGATGGCGTGGTGTTGCGAAAGCTGGTTGAGGAGCGCGAGCTTGTACCCCCTGGGCAACCGGTGGTCATCCTCGGTAGCGCCGACCGTGGGCACGTGCTGAGGTTTGCGCTGTCAGATCGCAATATCGTGCGAATCAAGCCAGGTGATTCGGCACGTGTGCGTCTCGATGCGTACCCGGGCATTGAGCTCAAAGGTGCCGTGAGCGAAGTTTCCTCGGCTGCAGATCCGCGAACCGGTCTCTTCCCAGCTCAGGTGCGACTCGATCCCGTCGCCAATATCCGTTTGGCGAGTGGGCTCGTAGGAAATGTCACGATCGAACCCGCTCAGTCCGGATCGGTGCGCTTCACCTATGTGCCGGTGAGTGCCATCGTCGAAGGAGAAGGTCGAACGGCCAGCGTCTTCGTCATCGACGGTACGACGGCCCGAAAGCGCTTGGTACGAGTGGGCTTCATCAAAGATGAGCAAGTGGCCCTGGCAGAGGGACTGAACCCCGGCGAGCGAGTGGTGACGGAAGGTTCACTTTATCTCGTGGATGGCGAACGAATTCGTGTCGTCGACGGATCGACGGGTGCGGCGACTGCTGCCGCGATGATTCGCTGACCTCGCATGGCCACTCCGATTCTCGAATTTCCGATCAAACGCTACCAGTTCACGCTGGTGGTTTTTTTCTGTTTGGTCGTACTCGGCTTCTACAGCTTCCTCTCTGTTCCTCGGGAGGAGGATCCGTCGTTCAAGATTTCGGGCTTCGAGATCTCGACGATCATGCCGGGCGGCGATCCGAAAGATCTCGAACGTTTAGTCGCCAAGCCGCTGGAGGATCGACTCGCAGAGCTCGACGACGTCAAGCAATTGGAGAGCATCGTCGCCGATGGCGTCGCGTTCACGATCATCGAGTTTCAAGCGTTTACCGATCCCGATCGAAAGTACGAGGAGATCGTCAGAGAACTCAACGCCTTGAGGCCAGGGTTTCCTGCGGAAGTACGCGAAATCCGAATCAGAAAGTTCAGCCCCGGGCTCGTCAACATCGTTCAGTACGCGTTGGTGTCGGACGATGCGCCCTATCGAGAGTTGCAGACCCACGCGCGTACCCTGAAAGACGCCCTCAAAGGTGTTCCGGGCGTACGTTCGTCCGAAAGTTGGGCCTATCCGCCGCGCGAACTGCGCATCGAAATCGATACGCGGCGGCTCGCTGATCTTCGTATTACGCCCACGCGAATCATTCAGGCTATCGAGAGCGAGAACGCGAATATTCCTGCCGGCGTGGTGGACATCGGTCCTCGCAGCTTTTCGGTGAAAGCGACCGGCTCCTATCAGGACCTTGAGCAAGTTCGCGAAACCGTCGTGAATGCGGCCGATGGTCGTACCGTACGTCTGCGCGATATCGCCGAGATCCGTTGGGACGAAGGCCAATGGGGGCACATCGGCCGATACAACAATCGTCGAGCTGTGTTCGTCACCGCGAACATGAAAGAAGGCCAAAATATTCTCGAGGTACGAAAGGCCATCGATCAGGTGGTCGATCGGTATCAGGCGGGTCTGCCGAAGCGTGTGACGCTCGAACTCGGCTTCGATCAGTCGAAGAATGTCGAAAAGCGCCTCAACCGTCTCTACACCGACTTCATGATCGCGATCGGTTTGGTGCTGATCACGCTGTTACCGCTCGGTCTTCGCGCGGCCAGCATCGTCATGATCTCGATTCCACTATCGCTCGCTTTTGGTCTGACCGTTCTCTATTTTTTGGGTTACTCGCTCAATCAGCTCTCGATCGCAGGATTCGTCGTTGCACTCGGTCTTTTGGTCGACGACTCGATCGTCGCCGTCGAAAACATCTCTCGTCATTTACGGATGGGCTATGACCGCGTCAAAGCGGCGGTCGCCGGGACTCGGCAGATTTTCGTCGCGATCCTTGGTTGTACGGCAACGCTGATCTTCGCTTTCCTGCCGCTCATGGCACTCCCCGGTAATTCCGGTAAATTCATTCGTGTGCTACCGACCACGGTTGTCGCCACGATCGTCGGCTCGCTGTTGATCGCTCTATTCATCATTCCGTTTCTTGCCAGTCGCATGTTGCCGGCCGAAGAGGTCGGACATTCGAGTCGCTTGCTCCAACGAATCATGGATGGCATTCATCGCTATTACCGTCCAGCGCTGCACTACTGCTTGGCGCGGCCCAAAGCGACCGTCGTCGCCGCGATTGGTGGCTCCTTGCTGCTTTCTGCACTACTCGTGCCAGTGCTCGGCTCTAGTCTCTTCCCAAAGGCGGATACGCCCATATTTTTGGTCCAGGTCGAAACGCCCACGGGAACCAGTTTTTCGGCGACCGATAAAGCCGCGCAATTCGTCGAATCCGAAGTGCGGAAGATGCCGGGAGTGCGCTCGGTGTTCACGAATATCGGTCGCGGCAATCCACAGGTGTATTACAACCACATTCAGCGCAGCGAAACCGCGTCGTATGCCGAGGTGTTCGTAGTACTTGAGAAGTACGACACCCGGCGTACACCGAAGCAGATCGATGAGCTGCGTTCCCGACTCGACGGTTATCCGGGCGCCCGTATCTCAGTACGCGAGTTCGTGAATGGGCCACCCGTGTCCGCGCCGATCGCCGTGCGCATCGTCGGGCCAGACATCGAAGTCCTCGATGAACTGGCGAGTAAAATCGAACGCTTGATCGAAGAAACACCGGGAACCCGCGACGTTCGTAATCCCCTCAAGTTTCCAAGAACCAATATCAAGATCGAGGCCGACACCGCGAAGGCGGCTCTTCTCGGCGTGCCCGCTGTAGAAATCGATCGCGCCATGCGTCTCGCCATTTCAGGGCTGCCGGCCGGAACGTTCAAAGATCTCGATGGTGAGCAGTATCCGATCGTCGTACGCACACCGCTTGACGGCCGACCCACTCTGGAGGCCATCGAAGCAGCACGTGTGATCAGCGTTTCTGGTGAGTCGTTGCCCCTGTCACAGGTGGCGTCGATCGAGTTCGAACCCGCTCCAGTTTTGATTTCGCGTTACGACCGTCAACGTGCGGTGACGATCAACTCCGATGTCCAACGAGGCGATAACACCGGAAAGGTCACTGCAGCGGTCGTCAGTCGCCTTGACGATATGGAGTGGCCTCGCGGATATCGCTATGTGCTTGGCGGCGATGCGGAAGCGGGCGCTGATGCATTCGGAGGAATCGGTACGGCCATTATCGTAGCGCTCTTCGGAATCTTTGCGGTGCTGGTGCTGGAGTTCGGTAGCTTCCGGTCGACCCTGATCGTGCTGACTGTCGTTCCGCTTGGCATCTTCGGTGGCATGTTGATGCTGCTACTGACCAATAACGATATTTCTTTCACGGCAAGTATCGGCTTCATCGCGTTGATCGGAATTGAAATCAAGAATTCGATCTTGCTTGTCGACTTCACAAACCAGCTGCGTGAGGAAGGCGTGCCGTTGGATGACGCCATCGAGCAGGCGGGAGAGATTCGGTTTCTGCCGATCTTGCTGACGTCTGCGACGGCGATCGGCGGTCTATTGCCGCTCGCTGCGCAAAACAGCGGGCTCTATTCACCGATGGCATGGGTGATCATCGGCGGACTCATCACCTCGACACTGCTCGCGCGACTCGTCACGCCCGTGGTGTACAAGTTGATCCCCCCCGAAGGTCACGAACCGCGGAATATTGCGCGAGGCAATCAGCCCGAATCGTCGGGCGCTCTGCTTTAAAACTCGTTCGCGGATCGATCAGCCTACGGACTCGAGCTCCCACGTCACGAGTGGAGCGCCACGGCGGATCCAAAAGCCCGCGCTGATCGGGCGGAAGTTTTTGGCGAGTCGCTTGCGATACCAAGCCCCGGTGCGCATGGTGACATCAGGGTCGGTACGGGATTGGTCGGCGTTTTCGCGCCAGTCTCGACGGGTCAATGCGCTGAAGAACAGCACGCCGCGACAAAGCCTCGCGAAGTTGCGCATGGCCTTTTCAGCTGACGTGTCATCTAGGTATTGAAACACGTCGAAACAGACGACGAGATCGAACGGTTTCCAAGGGCGGTAAGTGGCGAGACTGCCTTGTACCCATCCGTAACGGTCACAAAGATATTCGCTGTATTCGAGCCCTACGTACGTGGCACCGGGCAACGCACGCAACAGGGGATCACGCATTAATCCAAGGCCACAACCCGCGTCGAGAATACTCGCCACAGGACAGCCGATGTGGCGCGTATAGGCGGCAATCAGGTTGGCACGGGCCGTCATTTCGGCCCGTGAAGTCACGGAAGTTCTGCCGTCCCGATAGAAGCGACGGTAGTAGTCTCTTCCGAAGCGTTCGCTCGACGACTTCAAACGATGCCGGCGAGTTTCTTCGCAATCTCCGCCACTTGTACCGGGTCAGCCTGTGACACTTCCGGATACTCGGTGAAGCGCTCAGGAATTTTTATCGTGGCATCGATACCCATCTGATCGGAGCGGAAGGCGCCGAACTGTGGTGATTTTTCGCAAGAGGGATCGAGGATCATCGGAATACCGTCGGGCTGGATGACCGAATCTTTGACCGGCTGCCAGCGGGTCATCATCGCCCACTCCACTTGCTTGAGGTCGTAGGGGTCGACATCGGGACCGACGACGATGACGAGCTTGGCGGTTCGTCCCCATCGACCCGCCGAACCCCAAACGGCGTGGATAACGTATTTGCCGAAGTTCGGGTGAGGCTTACGCCAACCGTCGACCGACAATTGCACGACGTAACACATGTTTGGTGTGACGGCGACGTCATGCACTTCAGGAATCTTCTTGCGAAGGTCGGAGAGCACTTCGCCTTCGACCGGTAGCAGGGCGATGTAGTTGTGATCGAAAGGCGGCACCATCTCCATGGTGGCGTGCCAGATGGGCTTCTTACGATGGGTGATGCATTTGATGCGGACGATCGGGAACACCTGCACGCGGTCGTAGTAACCAACGGGGTTTGAGTGCCAACCAATCGCTTCGAGTTCGTCGGTGATGACCTCGCCCTCGAGGACCCACTCGGCACTGGCCGGCACTTCCAGATCGACGGTTTCACAACGAACCATTTCGACGGGTGATCCACGCAGTCCACCGGCGAAGGCGGTTTCGTCGACATTGAAGGGAACACCCGTTGCGGAAGCCAGATGTAGCGCCGGATCACAGACGCCGGCAATCGCGACCTCGAGCCGCTTGCCCATCTGAGAAGCTTTGAACGTGTGTCGCCCGATATCCGAGAACGGCGGATTCCACCAGTAAAACGCCGCAAGATCGGTTTTGGCGCGCTCCGGCTTGTAGCTACCCCCTTGAGGATGAGTGGCGTCAAGGAATTGGGTGAATCGATACCAGCCGCAGTTGCGTCCGCCGGTCTCAGGATCTTTTGAAAAGGTCATGGCATTGGTGATGTATGCCGGACCCTCTTTGCCGAACCATACGTGGGGGATCTGCTTATCGAGCGATACGTCGTCGCCCTTGATGATCACCTCTTTGCAGGGCGCCTTCGACTTGTCGACGATTTTGGGAGCGTGCCAACGAGCCGGATCAGCAAGCACCTCGGAGTGGTGCAGCTTCGCTTCGCGCCAATCACGAAAACCGATGGTCATCGCCGTGCGCTCGCGCGTGCCGAACGGGTTGAACAGAATGGGAACGCCTTGGGTATTGATGGCATCGACGTTGTTCAGCATCAATGCGGGACCATCTTTGCTGCAGACGTAATTCATCAGCGCCTGCAGCTCGTTGGTGTCGCGACGTCCGTTGAGCGGGACGTCGACGTTCTTCAGTTGTCCTTCGCTCTCGAGCAGCGCGAGGAACTCGCGCATGTCTTTGAATGCCATGATTGCCCCCGTTTGGCCTAGCGGCCCTGACGATGCCACAGACTAACCGCCCCGCCCCGGCCGGGGCCATAGGTGAGGGCTTTGGCGGAGACAACTGACCTTACATCGGACAGACGGTTCCGAGTGGTTCCCCGATCGGTATCCGAATCGGCATGATCAACGCTTATTTCTCCAGGACACATCGGAGTCACCATGTCCTCTACCCGTAAGGTCGCCATCATCACAGGCTCGGCCACCGGCGTCGGTGCCGCGGCCGCCATCATGCTGGCAGAACGAGGCTGCAACGTCGTGATCAACTACACGCGCAGCGAGTCCGAAGCTCGGGAAACTGCAAAGCAATGCGAAATGAAAGGCGCAGAAACCTTGGTGATTCAAGGTGATGTTGCGGAAGAGTCGTCCTGTCAGGCCATGGCTAAGGCGGCAAACGACAAGTGGGGGCGCATCGACTACCTCATCAACAATGCTGCGAAGACCAAGTTCAACCCGTACGAAAATCTCGACGGTCTCACCGGCGACGATTTTCTCGCGATCTATAAGGTTAACGTCGTCGGCGCCTATCAGATGGTTCGCGCCGTCGCGCCTTTTATGAAGAAGCAGGGGCATGGCGCCATCGTCAATAACTCATCGATCGGCGGCATCACGGGCATCGCCTCCTCGATGGCTTACGCGGCAAGCAAGGCCGCGCTCAATATGCTCACCCAGTCGCTGTCGCTGGTGCTTGGCCCGGAGATTCGCATCAACGCCGTAGCGCCTGGTGCCATTCAAACACGATGGCTTCAGGGTGGCATGACCCCCGAGCAATATCAGGCTTTTCTGGTCAACGCAGCGGCCATGGTTCCGCTGCAAGTGGTACCTACCGCCGAGCAAATTGCCGAAACGCTGGTTTGGTTTCTGGAAGGTGCCAGCGTCGTCACCGGCGAGGTGTTGATGGTCGATGCCGGCCTTCACTGCGGCCGCTTACCGCCCTCCTCGAGCGCCAAGTCAACTTGGGATACCGTTAAAAAATAAATCGCGACCCATGCATCGCCGTGCAGTACTCGCGGGTCTCGGTGCGCTACCCCTAAGCGCGATGAGTCAAACGGCACTCGCTTTCGCGCGAGGCGACGTTGTCGTGGGCTGTACGGTGCTTAACGATCCGAAAGATGATCATCGAGGTCGCGGTCGCATTCTGCAGTACGACGCCGAGTTACGGCTGAAAAATTCGATCTGGCTCGATGACACCACCCACATCGTGCAGGGGCTCAAGTTCTCCCCTGATCGAACGCTCTGGGCGTTCGACTCTTTTGCGTACAAGGTCGTGAGACTGTCAGCTGACGGACGACGGCTACCCGATTTCAAAGCCCCTGCCCGCTCTTTTGGGCACATCACGTTCGCTGAAGATGGGCGATTCTTTCTCGGTGAAAATTTCGTCGGCGAAAAATCTCGGGTCCCTTTGGGGACTACACTGCCCTTCATGCCCGGCACCCGTCGTTTTGGAGATGGGCACCTGTTCGAGTTTTCCAAGACTGGAAAACTGATTCGCGAACATGCGACGCCCGTCCATGGAGGCATGGGTGGCTTTCAGGGCCTCACGTCGAGCGCCATTGCACCCGACGGCCGAACGCTCATCTACACCTCGGAGTCAGGCCCCAGAATCATGCGCTGGGATCTCATCGCTCAAAGATCTTTACCTGATCTCGTCATCGCTCCGGAAAACGCTGGACGGATATTCTTTGATTTGCGGTTCGATGAAGCTGGCCGACTACTCGTCGTGAATGGGCGCGGGATCGACGCGGTGGATGACGCCGGCCGGCTCATTCGAAGCTATTCCTTCGGGTCGTTCGGCTGGGCTTCACTCGCGACGCCTCGCAGCGGATATGTCTACGCGAGCAATTTTTTCTCGGGCGAGCTCGCCTGCCTCGATTTGGCGAGCGGCGAAATCGTCGCGCGAGTACAAACCGGGATTCGAAAATCAGCTTCGGGAATCGACAGCTTCCCAGGATGACTCGCCTTAGATCGGCTGAGTGACCGGGTTATACGCGAAAAGGCCGATCCCCTCGTCTGCCGCTTGACCCTTGGTGCGTTCCGGATACTTCTCCGGATCGGGCGCATGAAACACTTTTCCCGCCTTTCGGGACTCGAGTACGACGAACGCCGCGCGCTCGACGCGGGCGTGTTCGTATCGTTCGAAGGCATCCTCGAGTCGATCAGATGTTGCGATTGCTCGAGCAAGCACTACGGCATCTTCGATTGCGAGTACGGCACCGTGCCCTAGGAACGGCAAAATCGGGTGAGCGGCGTCACCGAGTAAGGTGATTCGACCTTTCGTCCAGGTTTTTAGGGGCTCGCGATCGAACAGCCCCCATTTGAAAAGCAAATCGGGTGGCACGAGCTCCATGATGCGGCGCACCATTGGAGTCCACCCCTCGAATTCTTTGAGTAGCTCTTCGACTGTCGATCGGATCGACCACCCTTCCTCGACCCACTCTTTACGCTCTGCGAAGGCCACGAAGTTGAGAAGTTTGCCGCCACGAATCGGGTAGCGGTTAACAAGATGACCGGGCCCCAAAAAGATACCTGAAGGTGGCTGCAGGATCTCCGGTGGAACGAGCTCCATTGGGACGACACCCCGCCAAGCGATGTAGCCCGTGTACTCGGGCTCGATCGGTCCGAAAATCTCGTGTCGAACAGCCGATCGTGATCCATCAGCGCCGATGAGCGCATCGAATCGACGTTCGCTGCCGTCGGCCAAAACAACCGTGACACCCGTGCCGTCTTGCGAAACTGTACGGCACCGCCGATCGAGCTCTATCGCGGTGGGATCATTGGCACGAACAGCGGCCGCGAGAGCATCGTGCAAGTCCGCTCGATGAACCAGGTAGTAACGCTCACCGTATTTTTCGATGAGTGCCTGGCCGCGATTGATCCAGTTGAGCGGGCGGCCATCCTGATAATGGCGAACGCATTGATCTTCGGGGTGAAAGCACTTCGTGCGCAGGACGTCGGTCAGCCCCAGAGAGTTGAGCGCGTGAGCCGCTGGGGGGCTCAGCGAGATTCCGGCACCGACCTCGGCAAGTACGGGAGCCTGCTCGAGCACAACGGGTCGAAAACCCGCTCGCTGCAGAGCGAGTGCTGCAGAAAGTCCGCCAATACCGCCACCTACGACGCCGATGTTCAGATTCTTCACGAGAGGTATTGAGCCTCAGCTTTTGATGCCATCAGAAGAACGGCAGATACCTCGTCCAGACTGCGGACAAGCACGGCCACGCAGCGGTAAAATGACATGTGTCTCGAAAGAACCCCAAAGTCGGATTCGTCAGCCTCGGCTGCCCAAAGGCGCTCGTCGATTCGGAGCGCATCCTCACTCAACTTAGAGCAGAGGGTTATTCCGTCGCGGCCGACTATGACTCCGCGGATTTAGTCGTGGTCAATACTTGCGGGTTCATCGACTCTGCGATCGACGAATCGCTCGATGCGATCGGCGAAGCGCTCGAGCAAAACGGAAAGGTCATTGTCACAGGTTGCCTCGGAGCAAACCCGCAACGCATCCTCGATCGACACCCTCGTGTGCTCAAGGTTACGGGTCCACATGCCTATGACGACGTACTGTCGGCAGTCCATCAACATTTGCCACCGAAACACGATCCTTTCGTCGATCTGGTACCGCCACAGGGCATCCGTCTGACGCCGAGGCACTACGCTTATCTAAAAATTTCCGAAGGCTGCAACAACACCTGCAGCTTCTGCATCATCCCCGACTTACGCGGCAAGCTCGCGAGTCGTCGTATTGATGACGTCCTGCGCGAAGCCGAGAGACTCGTCAAAGCAGGTGTCCGTGAATTGCTGGTGATCTCTCAGGATACGAGCGCTTACGGTTCCGATCTGCGTTATGCGCCGGGTCAATGGAATGGGCGCGATTACGAGTCCCGCTTCATCGATCTTGCTCGCGGTTTAAGCAGCCTCGGTGCTTGGGTGCGGATGCACTACGTCTACCCGTATCCGCATGTCGACGGGGTCATCGATCTCATGGCAGCGGGAGACATTCTTCCTTACCTCGACATCCCCTTCCAGCACGGCAGCCCGACGGTGCTCAAGCGAATGAAGCGGCCCGCGCATGCGGAGAATACCCTCGCCCGCATCAAGCAATGGCGCGCCACGTGCCCCGACCTCACGCTACGCAGCACGTTCATCGTGGGCTTCCCGGGCGAGACCGAGGCCGAGTTTGCAGAACTGCTGGCTTGGCTCGAAGAGGCGCAGCTCGACCGAGTGGGCGCCTTCAAGTATTCGCCGGTAGACGGTGCCCGCGCCAACGACGTCGCACCGCATGTCGCCCCCGACATTCAGGAAGAGCGTTTGGCGCGCTTCATGGAAGTCGCCCAGCGCATCAGTACCGCCCGACTTGCCGCTCGAGTCGGTCGCGAGGAACAAGTGCTCGTCGACGGTATCGAAGGTAACGTTGCGCTGGCGCGCTCACGCGGCGACGCGCCGGAAATCGACGGCGTGGTGCGAGTGAAGCGCGGCGGAAAACTCGCTGTGGGCGAGTTCGCTCGGGTCAAGATCACGGGCTCGGGCGAGTACGACCTCGAGGCCGTCCCGATCTAACGATCATTCGACGGTGACGGACTTTGCGAGATTGCGCGGCTTATCGACGTCGGTGCCGCGTGCCGTCGCCACGTGGTACGACAGCATCTGCAGCGGAATGGTGTAGACCACCGGCGCTTGAATGTAGCTCACATGCTTCGGCATCGTGATCACGGTGACCCCGTCCGAAGACTTCATACCCGATTCGGGATCGGCGAACACGATGAGCTCTCCGCCGCGTGCCTTGACCTCCATCAGGTTCGACTTCAACTTTTCGAGCAAATCAGTATTCGGCGCTACCGCGATGACTGGCATGTCGTCGTCGACTAGCGCGAGCGGGCCGTGCTTGAGCTCGCCCGCTGCATAAGCCTCGGCGTGGATATAGGAAATTTCTTTGAGCTTGAGAGAGCCTTCCATGGCGATCGGATACATGGTGCCGCGACCAAGGAATAGCGCATGGTGTTTTTCGACGAAACGCTTCGCCAGATCTTGGATGATGGGATCGAGAGCCAAGGTTTTCTCGATTATGCCCGGAAGTTCGACGAGTCGCGTGACGAGCGTGCGCTCTTGTTCGGGCGTTGCGCCGTGCGATTTAGCCAGAGCGACCACCAACAAGCCTAGCGCGGCGATCTGAGTCGTAAAGGCCTTGGTCGAGGCCACGCCGATCTCGGGGCCCGCACGCGTGAGCATGACGAGCTCGGACTCGCGCACCAATGAACTCTCAGGCACGTTGCAGATGGCCAGCGACGATAAATAGCCCGCCTGCTTGGCGAGTCTCAGCGCCGCGAGCGTGTCTGCGGTCTCACCGGACTGGGAAATCGTGACGAAGAGCGTGTTTCTTGGCACAACCGGACTGCGATAACGGAACTCGCTCGCGATCTCCACGCTGCAGGGAATATTCGCGAGCTGCTCGATCAGATAACGCGCCACAAACCCCGCGTGGTAGCTCGTTCCGCAGGCGATGATGTGTACGGCCTCGGTCTTGGCAAACACTTCGGTGGCTGCTGGACCGAATGCGGCCTCGAGCAAGCGCCCATTGGCGACACGCTCTTGGAGGGTGTCGGCGACCGCGCGGGGTTGCTCGTGAATTTCCTTGAGCATGAAGTGGGCGTACTGGCCTTTGTCCGCAGCGTCTGCAGACAACTCGCTCTCGTGGATCTTGCGCTCTACCGGCTTACCGCTTCGGTCTGTTATTCGGACGGAGGTACGCGTGACCTCGGCGACATCGCCCTCTTCGAGAAAGACGAAGGTGCGCGTCTGCGGCAAAAGCGCCGCAATATCGGAGGCGACGAAATTCTCGTTCTTTCCGAGACCGATGACGACCGGACATCCCTCACGCGCAAGGATGATGCGCTCGGGATCTGACTCGCTGACGACGGCTAGCGCATAGGCACCTTCGAGCTCTGCCACCGTGTGGCCCACTGCCTCGAGCAGTGTTCCGCCTTTTTTTAGATGGTGATGAATGCGGTGCGCGATGACTTCGGTGTCGGTGTCCGAGGTAAATGTGTACCCCGATGCGCTCAGTTCAGCACGAAGGGCCTCATGATTTTCGATGATGCCGTTGTGAACGATCGCGAGCCCGTCATCGGAAATGTGTGGATGCGCATTACGCTCTGAGGGCACACCATGCGTCGCCCAGCGCGTGTGAGCGATGCCGATCGGGCCATGGGTCGGCGAGCCATCGATGGCGTCTTGCAGAATCTGAACCTTGCCGACAGTTCGGACGCGCTTGAGCGCGCCGGATCCGTTGAGCACGGCGATACCGGCGGAGTCGTAGCCGCGGTACTCGAGTCGTCGGAGACCCTCGACCAAGACGGGGACGATGTCACGTTGAGCGATAGCGCCGACGATTCCGCACATGGATTAAAAAGCCTCCCTGATGATCGCTCGATGCCGCGATCCCGAGTATTTTGCACCTTTTGAGGGGTGGAAACAGGACCCTTCAGGGCCTCGTATCAGCGCTTCTTTTGCGGGCGCTTCCAACCCTCGAGCGTGATCTGCTTGGCTCGCGCTACGGTCAGCTTGCCCGCCGGAACGGTCTTGGTAACCGTCGACCCCGCCCCCACGGTCGCGCCCTCACCGATCGTGATGGGAGCAACGAGAACGGAGTTGGACCCGGTATGGGCATCAGCGCCGATCACGGTCTGATGTTTATTAGCACCATCGTAGTTCGCGATGATCGTCCCGGCGCCAATGTTGACGCGGGCACCCACCGTAGCATCGCCGACGTAAGCGAGGTGATTGGCTTTCGCACCCGAGTCCATCGAAGAATTCTTCACTTCGACAAAATTGCCGATGTGTACATCGTCGGACAGTTTCGTTCCCGGGCGCAGGCGTGCGAAAGGACCGATGATGGAACCCGCACCGACACTCGCTTCTTCGATGACACAGTTCGGATTGATCCGAACATCCGCTGCGATGTCACAGTCACGTAGTACGCAGTTAGGGCCGACATGCACCCGATCACCGAGCGTCACCTTGCCCTCGAACACGGCATTCACGTCAATGAATACGTCTCGCCCCGTGACTAGCGTGCCACGCACGTCGATACGCGCCGGATCGACGAGCGTTACGCCCGCAAGCATGAGATCGCGGGCGCGACTCTTGCGATTTTCCGCCTCGAGTTCAGCGAGCTGCAGCTTGTCGTTCACGCCGAGAACCTCCGCAACGCTCGATGCAAGCAGTGGTGTCACCTTGACGCCATCGGCCACCGCCATGGCGATGATGTCGGTGAGATAGTACTCGCCCTGGGCATTTGCGTTACGCAATCGCCCCAACCAGCTCCGTAAATGCTTGACCGGGACCGCCATGACCCCAGTATTTCCCTCTCGGATGTTTCTTTGTTCGGCGGTTGCGTCTTTTTGTTCGACGATGCCGAGTACTCGCCCCGTCGTATCCCGAAGCACCCGGCCATAGCCGGTCGGATCCTCGAGCATGACCGTGAGCAAACCCATCGATTCGGGACCGGCGAGCGCCAGCAGACTGCGTAATGTCTCGCTACGCACCAAGGGAACGTCGCCGTAGAGCACGAGGGCGATTTCGTCGTCTTGCAGCGACGGCACCGCCTGCTGAACCGCGTGACCCGTACCGAGTTGTTCAGCCTGAAGTATCCAGGATGTCACCGGCGCAGCGGCGAGCGCCTCTCGAACACGATCACCGCCGTGACCGTACACCACATGAAGAGATTTGGGGTCGAGCGTAGCCGCCGTATCGATGACGTGTTGCAGGAGCGGCTTGCCTGCCAAGGGCTGCAAGACTTTGGGCAAGTCGGATTTCATCCGCTTACCCTGCCCCGCCGCGAGTATGACGATCGCGATGTTCACGTCGTGCTCACGCGACGCGTCGACATCACTGCGGCTCAGACTCTGATCTTGCGCAGCTTCTGGATCATCTTGATCTGCGCTACGGCACGGGCGAGTTCGGCGAGTGCCTCGGCCTGCTCGATTTTATCGATGTTGCCCTTGAGGATTTCCTCGGCGCGTTGCTTCGCCTCGAGCGCTGCAGCTTCGTCCATGTCTTTAGCGCGAATTGCGGTGTCGGCGAGAACCGTCACTTTTTTAGGCTGAACCTCGAGCGCTCCGCCTCCGACAAAGAAAAACTGCTCCTGACCGTCGGGAGTCTGTACACGCACCTCCCCCGATTTGATCAGGGTGAGCAGAGGGGCGTGACGCGGCGCGATGCCGATCTCACCCTGCGCTGCAGGAACGAACACCATCTTGGCTGGGCCCGAGAAAATCTCGCCCTCAGCGCTGACGATGTCGCAATGGATGGTGCTGTCTGCGGCCATGAATGCCTTCCGTTACTGCAGCGTCTTCGCCTTCTCGACCA
>Ga0075470_10000136_pt1 | contig 26094 bp, 38 predicted proteins | sample DEB19_08_DNA_4_FD_71482 | JGI IMG/M metagenome (GOLD analysis project Ga0075470, IMG submission 71482) | Aqueous microbial communities from the Delaware River and Bay under freshwater to marine salinity gradient to study organic matter... | ecosystem: Environmental > Aquatic > Marine > Coastal ... | reverse complement strand
GTAATCTTCACGCTTATAAATCAAGGAACACGCCCAATAAACATAAGCCTCGCAGGGGAACACTTAAGTATCTACGGGTGGATTGCCATCCTCTGCGTTGTAATCGGTGCTGGGTTTTCTATACTAGATAAGTACCATTAGTTATCCACAGACGGGCTTGCATTATGTAAAAGATACACTATAATATATCTATTAACAGATAACCCGTTCCGTGTTGGAGAAAAGTCGTTTTGGTTATCTCGGCTTATCTCTAACACAGAGCGAAATAATATGAAAAAAATAACGGGCGAATGGGACGGAGAACCGATATGGAGAGAGGAAACCGCAGCAGAAAGATTAAGTGCAGAGATAGCGAAGATAGAGTTTAAAAAATATGACGAAAAAGAAATACGAGAAGACAATCTTATCAACGAACGCGAAGACGAGGTGTGTGAGTTGCCAGACAATAATTAACCCATATCAATATGAACAAAAAGGAAACTATTGTACCGACTGCAACAACGAACCGCTCAAAGTCCTCACGGGCTACCTCACCCAAGAAGAAGCAGAAAGAAATCTACAGCGAAGACGAGGTAAAAAAACACCAGACACACAATGACCTACACACCGATTGTCGTATCTGCACCAAAGAAATCAAAGAAATTAAAAGCCTGTTCTGGATGTATAGTAACGGAAGCTCTGGGCAAAAGAAATATGCCACATTGAAACTAGAACACACATACGGATATGACAAAGACCACCAGAACGGATACGATGACGGAGAGCCACCAGTAAATTGGGACAAATTATAAAACAATAAACTAATATGAAAAATACGATAGACGAAAAGACACAAGAACTCTTAGGAAAGGAACTGCCAGGTTGGGCAATCAAGCAACATCCAACGAGAAAAAACTTGTCCGTAATACACCCGATGGCGGTGATAGACAGACTAAACGAAGTCTTTGGTATAGGCGGTTGGCAGTTCACAACGCACTTCATCTCTTGCGAAAAAGAGGAGCAGAAACTGAAAGATGGCGGCACAAGGGGTGTTTATGTGTCTGCGGTACACGGGAGATTAGAAATAAAAGAACTGAATATATTATTAGAGCAGTATGGTGGAAGTACGAACGATGACAAGGGAGACGCACTGAAGGGTGGTGGTACAGACGCACTCACAAAAATAGCCTCATACTTGGGGATAGGTGCAGAAATATATAAGGGAAATGGTAATGTTAAGAAGGGTTCACGCAAAGAAACGGGCGTTATTACTAAAGATGATTTTTTAAACTAATATGAAAATAGAATACTTTAATATCTTTCCAAACAAGAAAGAAAAGGATAAACAACCAGACTACAAGATTTCTTTTAAGAGCGACACTGGATATGAAGAAATCGGTGCTTGCTGGAAGAAAACAGGAACTTCTGGGGCATACCTCTCCTGTAAGATAGATAAAAATTATGTCCTAACAATTACCAATCCAGCGATTGTCGCAGACGAAACACTAAAGAAAGAAGCGGTTAAAATAGAAACCGAACGAATAGAACGCCCAAAAGAAGACATTAACTCAGACGATATTCCATTCTAGTTTGAAAGAAACCCCCTTTTAAGGTATAATAGAGTATGCAACAAATGGAACTTTATGATGAAGGTGTGCCAACAAAAGTAAACTCCATATCTCAATTTTTGCGTGTACCACCCAAGAACACAAAACTTAATAAGCGGGTTAGCGAGAGGTCGGCACTCATAGGGTATTTCTTTAATAACTTAAAAGATTTAGGATATAACTTTTCTGTGATTTATATTGGAGTCAGGCTCTCTCCACTGACAACAGAAGACCTACACCACCTAAAGAAAGAATGTGATAAGTCAAAAAACTTTGGCAAAACATTTTTTGGACTGACAAAACCAATAGAAAAATGAAACAACATAAACATTTAGTTCGCAAACCCACAAGTAAAGAGAAAGACCAGTTGTTCCTTCTTTGCGCTGGTACGAGAGGTCTTCCTGACGGAATTAGAGAAACAAAAACCGATTATTTTATTGAGTCTTGGTTTGAAGAATTGGGTTTTTTAAGAAAAAAACACTTTGACGCTGTTCCCGAAACAGATACTGAAGGAGAATTAAATGAACTTGACGGAATTAAAACAGAGAATACTCACGGGTAATCTAAACCCACACACCTTAGCAGAATATCAACTGCAACTATCAGGTTTATTTTCTCGTATGTCAGAAGAAGCTGGTACTCTTGAAGATGAGTACGCAGAGTGGTATGTTACAAATCACGATAAATATAATTCCGTGAAAGCAACCGAAATGGCGTGGAGAGTTACAGATAAGGGGAAACGACTCGCCTTTCTAAAGAGGGAAATGAAAAGCTGTGAAAAAATGATTTCTTCCGCAAAATCACAACTACGAATGAAGGAAATAGAGATAAGGAATACCGCATAAAAGCGGTATTTTAGTTATCCACAGGTAGGACTTGTGTGTTATCCACGCTATGCTATAGTAAGAGTATTAAAAGATAACCGATATATATGAAAATAAAACATTTAGAACGAAAGTGGTTCATAGAGGACTTAAAGAAAACAGGGGGAGAGATGTTAGATGTGTTCAAGAAAGCATATACGATTTTAGCTGTTACATTTCTCACGATAGTATTACTCACTAGCTTACTATAAATATGACAGACGAATATATTTCCGAAGGCGAAATCAAACATTGCTCAAAGTGCGACCAAGATTATTTAGGGGAACATGAATGCGTTTATGAGTGTACGCACGAATGGAGAACATATCACGCAACTATAACATATTCAGCCTTGAAATGTGATAAGTGTGGTTTAGAAAGAATACTAACTTAACGAGAAATAAATTATGGGAAAGGACAAGAACAACAAAAAGAAAACAAAGAAAATTAAATTAAGAAAAGAGCCTTGCCTTGTTTGTGGAAAAATAACAGTACGGGGGGTTTGTGGTGAGCATTGTTTAAAGAAGTTTTTGAGAAGTTTTTTAACAAAAAAAATTAGAAACTACACCTCCCTAGAAAAATTATCAGAGTTCTTAGGTTTAAGTAAATAACATGAACAAACCACAAATTGTGCGACACGGAGAAGTTATCTTAAAGCCATCAAAATTACCAACGGGTGCAGTATTAAAAGCAGAAAACAAAAAATATATTGTTGCCCACTCAGAAACAGGACATCACCACACACTAGAGTCCACAAAAGACTTCAAGGTGTATTCTTGGAACGGAGAAACCTATATTGAACTTCCTGAAATGGGTAATCTTCTCCACGAGAAAACTGGAAAAGATGTGCACACACCACACAAAATAGCCCCCTCAGTTTATAAGGTAGTAATTAAAAAGCACTACGACTACTTCGCAAAAAAGATGAGTCAGGTACGAGACTAATATGATTAAAAAACTTACACAGGAACAGGAGTTAAAAATCCCTGAATATATTGAGAAGTATGTAGCTAAAGGAAGCGAGCCAATAGACAGGAGCAACTTACGAGAACTTTCCAAGACGATTTGGGGAGAGGAGAAGATTGTTATAGTTGGAGAGTCTATACAAAACACCATTGATTTAATTAAGTTTGCAACAAATGGTGCAAAAATAGAAAGAAAAGGCTCACAACTTGACTCACAACTTTACTCACAACTTCACTCACAACTTAGCTCACAACTTTACTCACAACTTCACTCACAACTTATCTCACAACTTGACTCACAACTTGACTCACAACTCGGCTCACAACTTCACTCACAACTTAGCTCACAACTTCACTCACAACTCGGCTCACAACTTCACTCACAACTTTACTCACAACTCGGCTCACAACTTGAAAAAGAAAACCTCTCGTACGACTTTTATGACACTACTTGGTGGATTGTGTGGCTTGGATTTTACCAATACGCCAAATATATAGGCGTGAAGTTTACCGAAGAAACACTTGATTTATTTGAAAGGATTTTAGGGTCTTTTGCGATAAATATATTCGTGGGGAATGTCGTGTTTATATGCGAACGCCCACAAGTTCTTTGGGATAATGGAATGTTGTCAAACGACCAAAAGCCCGCAATTTCTTGGAAAGACGGAACTGGATTCTACTATCTTGACGGGGTTCATTTTGAGAAAGAAACTTGGGAAAAAGTAGTATCTCAAAAGATGACATTCAAGGAAATAATGGCGATTGAAATAGCAGACCAGAGAACAGTCGCACTTAAATACAACCCCCTCGCACTCATCAACGAGAACGCAACGCTAGTCCACAAAGACGACAGGAACAATGAACTTTACCTCATTGAAGGCAAGGAAATAAACACAGACCTCGGAGAACCACAAATGTACTTCCTTAAAATGTTATGTCCCACGGGGAGAGTGTTCATTGAGGGAGTACCACCAGAAGAAGCAAAGAAAAATCCAAACGCAACAGATATGCAAGCACTTCTTTGTGGGCTTACACCAAGCGAGTATTATTCAATGAAAATGGAAAGCTAGTAGCATGAGATATAAGGGAGAAAAAGAGAAAGCGTGGCAAGAAGTGAAAAAGTGGATAAGAAGAACCTATCGAGATTGTTATACTTGTGGTGCAACAGACCTAGAAAGCTATAACTTTCAAAGTGGTCATTACCAACCCGTCGCTCTTGTAGGCTCAAACAACGCCCTCGCTTGGGATGAAAGATTTATCCGTGCTCAATGTGGTAGGTGTAACGGAGCAGGACAGGGTATGCAAGTACAATTCCGCAAGGGTCTAGTCAGTGAACACGGAGAGAAGGTAGTCGCAGAGTTTGACCGCCAAGTGAAAGGAAAGTTTGTAAACCCCGTTAAGGACTGGAAAGAGATTATAAATAAGTTCAAAAACCTATGAACAAGAAACTTACAAAGAAACAAGCTCAAAAAATTGCACGAAAACTTATCCAAAAGGGTGAGTTTGCTATGAGGTCTTGTTGGAATTGTAATGGGGCACATGAACACCTAAAAAAAGTTGATGTACTAAATTGTTTTGGGTGTGGGCATTGGTATTATCGGGGCATAGATTTAATGGAAACTAAGAAATAATCAATGAACAGAACAGAATACTTCAGAGAATACCGAAAGAAAAACCGAACGAAAATTAACAGACGAAATAAATTATGGATGAAGAAAAAACGGGCTGGGAATAAAAAATCCAAATGAACATAAAAGACTACCTAATAAAAGAACCAAGAGCAAGAGAACGGGCAAACAAAAACCGTGCTATTGGTAATCTTATCCTCGAAACCTATGGCATACAGGTTTCACGAGAAACAATGCAAGACATAGTGGGGGAAGTGCTGTCCTTAGACCGACAGTGGAGAAAGACCCTAGAGGAGAACGAGGAACTTCGCGGGTCGGATTACGACAAGAAGACTATCCTCGAACAAAAAGCACAAATTGATTTAGGATATGAACCACTAACGAAATTAAAAATATAGAATATGGCAGAAAACTCACATATACCACTATTCAAACATACAGTTGTCTGTGTAAGTGGACACTTTAACCCACTACATTCGGGACATCTCGATATGATAAACGAGGCAAGCAGGCTCGGAAATAAATTAGTGGTGATAGTAAACAACGACAAACAACAGAAGCTCAAAGGAAGCGTGCCTTTTATGTCCGAAGAAGAACGAGCGACCATTATAAGAAATCTAAAAGCAGTAGACGAAGTTGTTATTTCAATAGACACCGACACAACAGTTTGCGAAACCCTAAGACTTATCAAGCCTGATATTTTTGCCAATGGTGGGGATAGGAAAGCAGACAACACCCCAGAGAATGAAGTATGCCGAGAGTTGGGGATAGAACAAGTATGGGGAATTGGTGGGGATAAAGTACAAAGCTCATCTTGGTTAAAAGAAAAGCGATTGAGATACGAACGCCCCTGGGGATTTTATGAGATACTGTTTACTTCACCCACAATTACAGTTAAGAGGTTGGTATTTAACCCAGGCGGTTCAACATCGCTACAAACTCACGAACACCGAGACGAGTATTGGTTTCCTATTAAAGGAGATATTCAGTCCCTCACAGGGAGAATGGAAAACAAGCGGGGAGAAAGACACCAGATATTCTCTCGTTTTGGGGGCGAGTTAATAGAAGTTATGGTCGGGGAATATGATGAGAATGATATACAACGCTATGGCTAAATACTTTTTCTTTGATATGGACGGGACAATAACGGAGTCTCGACAGAGGATTTCGCCCGAAATGGCTACGCTTCTAGACAAAATCCCCCATGTGATTATCTCTGGGGCAACACTTTCACAAATGAGAAAGCAAGTGGGGGACAGGTTCTTGATGCCCATTAGTGGAAATGAGCTTTGGAATGGAGAATATATTTGGCGGGACAAACTTCCTTTTAATACACGCAGAGCAATCTATCGCCACATAAGAGCACTCAACCCTGAGTACACCCAGGACCAAGTAGAGGATAGGGGTGGGCAGATTTCATATTCCCTCATTGGCCACAACGCACCACAAGAACTGAAGAAGTCTTTCGACCCAAAGGGTAATATCCGCCGTAAGCTACTCTCTAAGATAAAGGGGGTTGAGATGAGAATTGGTGGGACAACGAACATAGACTACTCACAGAAAGGAAAGAACAAGGGAAGCAACATAAAAAGATTCCTCAAAGAGTATGGAATAAACCCAAAAGATTGTGTGTACTTCGGAGATGCCCTATATAAAAACGGGAATGATGAAAGTGTTATTGGAATTATAAAGACAATAAAGGTAAAGAACCCAAAAGAAACCCTAACTATTCTTAAAAATATATTATGAAAATTATAATTGGCACCACCCTTGTTTTAGTCCTCCTCTTCCTGTGGCAAGAAAAACCCCAGGAACAAATAGATTATAAAAGTCTGATGTGCCATATTCCCACGCGGTAAGTCAAACCTTAGTTTACACAAGGACACAGAATCGAGCATTGTGTCAAGTAATGGGCATATGCTATAATGTAACAAACATACAGGCGGTTCACCCCCACCGCAGATTCGGCCAGACATGGCGTAATCTATAAACAACAAAGGCCCCGAGCCCGACAAGCTGTATACCATAATGTCTATTGAATAGTGTCAAATCAACGGGGGTTTCAGTACATAGACAGAATTCGTCCCGTATGGTATACTATCTCAATGGGGAAACCTACTAAAGTACCGATACGAGACAGGCATACCAAACTCTTAGAGAATCTTCCGAAGCATAACTATAAGATAGCGCCCGCGGCGAAAGAGGCTGGCTTCACAGATAAAACCTCAGAAAAACAAGGTAAAAAGCTACTAGAGACTGCTATAGAGATAACAAAGGAAAGAGCACTACAGAGAGCAATTACAGGCAAAGGAGAATCGCAGGCTAGTGCTATGAGTGTGTTAGGAACGCTTGGGGTGACTAGAGATTTTGCGGTTGAGCAGTATATGAAGATAGTCTCACAAGACAAAGACCTCAGTACAAAGCTGAAAGCTCTCGTGCCACTCATGAAAGACATCGGCATTGATGTAACGGGAGATAACAAGCAGGTAACTGTGCCTATCCTTAATGTAGTCGTCAAAGAAAAGGCCCAACCAAGCCATATAGTAGAAGACCCACAGCCAAGTGTCGGAGAATAGAGATTGTGCGACTCATTGACAGGTGGGACGATGTGTGGTGTGGGGGTAGGGATAGCACCAGCGACGATGGATAAGATAGAGTCCCAGACTGTCCTCCCTATAAAATTTCTAAATACTAACTATTGACAAATCCTATAATATGTTGCAATATAAATCATACGAAGAAATGGGGCTACGTTGGCTAAGCGGGGATATTGAGATTGAGGAGTTCAATGGAATCAAGCTAAATGCAAAGCAAAAGGAGTTTATAAATTCTAAAGAACGATTTACCCTAGTCTCTGGCGGATTTGCTTCTGGTAAGACTACCGCGTTTATTATGAAGTTGATTCTTTTGTGTTTATGGTTCCCTGGCAATCGTATCCTCCTTGGGCGTAAGACTAGGCAGTTGGTGGAAAAGGCTACCCTTCCTGATTTTTTTGATATTTGCCCTCAGGGGATATACGAGCATCATGTAGGAAAGGGGATTATTGAATTTGGTAATGGAAGTCAGATTATCCTATGGGGACTGGATGCTCTTCAGGCGGGGTCTGGGCAGGATATTAAAAAAGCCGAACAGGATTTAAAGTCCCTTAACCTTGGGGGAGTGTTTATTGACCAGCTTGAGGAAATTGAGCAGAGAATCCTAGAAGCCCTAGATGGACGTTTGCGCAGGAATGTACCCTTTCGGCAGATAAACATGACGACCAACCCAGCAAACTTCTGGGGATATGACTACTTTAAAGCAAATCCTAGAAAAAATACGAAACTCATTGAGACTTCAATGATGGATAATAAGGAGAACCTCCCACCTGATTACATTGAATCTCAGTTAAATCAACCAAAGCAGTATGTTATGCGATATGTCCACGGGGAGTGGAGTCCTGATTCGATGGTTCAGGGTGGTGTGTTTGCTGAGGATTATGTTAAAGACCAGGCGTTTCATGTGAAAGCACCATTACGAGAGTTTGATGGTATTAAGATTTACCAAGAACCTCGTGCTGAGGATTACCAAATCGGCGTAGACCCCTCAGAAGGAGCCGTAGACCCTTGTTCGATTACGGTCGTAAGTAAGGATAGCGGAGAGATTGTAGCGACTTATTCCCAATTCGTTCCTTTAAACGTTATTACCGATAAAATCCTCCAGCTTGCCTATATGTATTCACTTAAAAGCAAACCCTTGGTAATCCCAGAAGTCCAAGGAGGGGGGCAGGCGGTGGTAGAAGACCTCAAAAAGAAGTACGCCCGTATTTATGAACGAGAGATATTTAATCAACGAGAGAAGAAAACCACGAAAAAGCTCGGTTTCTTTACCAACTACGCAACCAAGGTGCAGTTAATAGAAAATATGAAGAACCTATTCCAGAAGAAGTTCGCAAAAGTTCGAGACAAGCAAACCCACGACGAACTTAAAACATTTATATATTCTGATGAGGCGAGGATGAAGGGTGCTGGGGCACAGAACGGATACCACGACGATAAAATCATGTCTATGATGCTTGCGTACTGGGGAATCACCGCACCAACACTCAGAGAAAAAAATCTTTTAGAGCGCGTTACTAGACAAGAAAGGAAACGTGTGATAAAATATATCTACCAATAAGAGTTCCGCGAGAACCTGTGTATTATGTCGAATACTCGCGCGAACATTCAACTCTTCTACGACCCTATCGAAATGCCAGGGGGGTATTCGTTTGACCATATCAACACACTCAAGACGATTGACCTGTATTATAACGGCAAGTTCAAGACGGGAGCGTTTGATTCTCGTGGCCGAAGAAAGTTTTTCTTCAATGTAGTCAAGCCACCGTGTGATGTTGCGACCAAGTTCATTGACCTAGACACCAAAGACGTGATTCTTCACTCCGACAGAAGTGGAGATGAGTTAAAGGTGTGGCTCATGCAACGAAAGCTAAAGCAGTGGATGAAAGATGAGGGCTTTGGAAAGATTCTTAATCAAATTGCACACGACTATCCTAAGTACGGACACGTTGTTGTTAAAATCGTTGGGGATGATGTTAAGAAAGTAAATCTACACAACATTCGCCTTGACCCAACAGTTGAGTGTATGGAGGATTCTTCTTTTGTGTATGAACTTCACGTGATGTCTCCAAAAGAAATCGATGACATGGGGTGGGATACAACCGAGCTTTATGCCCGCGGAGAGGATTCCGAATATCTCGTATACGAATGTTACGAAAAATCAGGCAAGAAGTGGAAGCGAACAATTCAAGCTGACGTGTTTGCAAAACAAAAAGGTGGTAAATATACCAACCGCTCAGTTGAGGCACTTATAAACGAAGAGGCAGATTATGCACAACCACTTACTATACATACAGACACAGTTAAGGAACTCCCCTATCGAGAACTCAAGTGGGAAAATGTTCCAGGAAGATGGCTCGGTCTTGGTTTTGTAGAATATCTCGAAGACAACCAGATTGCTACAAACGAAGCAGAGAACCTTGAACGAAAGGGTCTTGCCCTCTCCGCACTCCAACTTCTCCAGACACGAGATGATTCAGTTGGGGGTTCAAACATCCTTACGGACGCAGAGAACGGAGACATAATTAAATCAGAAACAGAAATCACCCCGATTGCAACAGAGCAACGTAACCTTGCTGCATTTAATGCAACACGAGGCCGATGGGACCAGAACGGAGACCGAAAGACATTCTCGTTTGACATCTCTCGTGGGGAAAATCTTCCTTCCCGAACACCATTGGGTGTTGCAAACATTTCTGCGGGAATGGTTACCTCATACTTTGAACTCAAGAGAGAACAGTTCGGTATCTTCGTAACAGAACTTATTCGAGAAGATGTTATCCCATCATTCCAAAACCAAAACTCAAAGGAGCACATACTTACCTTCTTAGGAAGTGATGAGGAATTGGATAAATTAGACAAGACAATTATCGATGCGTATGTTGGTAATGCAATAATGAAACACGCCAACAAGACAGGATTTTTCCCTTCACGAGCACAGGTGTTGGATGCAAAAATACGAGCACAGGAAGTTCTCAAAAAGCAAAAGAATCGCTATGTGAAAGTTCCAGAGAACTATTACCGAGATGCAAAGTATACAATTGACGTGAACACGACAGGAGAACAGTTTGATACAGGAGCGATGTCACAATCAATAAACCTCGCACTCCAGACACTCTCAGGAAATCCAGCGATTATGCAAAACAAAGGAACGAGAACACTCTACTTCAAGCTCCTCTCAATGGCGGGACTATCCCCTATTGATTTAAATGTGGTTTCCGATGACCTAGACGCAAACCCGTTACCCCAAGGGGGCTCGCTCTCTCAGCCAGGGCAGGGACAGGTCGGAACATTACCAGTAACTAATCAAGTATGAAGATAAATGAACAAGATATACAACTTTTTAAGACACTACATAAATCTGATATTGGGAAATCCCTCATCAGTTACCTCGAAAGACTCCAAGCCTACACGTGCGACTCGCGTAACTGGGACAAAGAAGAAACGAGGGAGTCGTCAGTAAGAGCATCTAAGGCCATTGAAGAAGTAATCAACAAGATTAAGTTTCAGGGTCAAATGCAGAAGACATCGGGAACAAGTTACGAATAAAACCAAGGGGGCTGTGCATCCTTTAAACACAGATTATCAGAGTAACCATCTCTAAAAATGGAAAATAATAATGAGTTTCAGGACTCTCAAACACCTGAGCCAGAAGAAAGTCTTGAAGCACTGGTAGAAGATACTTCAAGTCAATCAGCAGAAGAAGCTCTTAAAGAGCAGAATCGAAGATTGTTCGAACGGGCAAAGAAAGCAGAGCTAAAAGTAAAGGAATTGGCTCAATTACCAAAAAAGGATGTAGCATCATCAGACGACAAATTCCGTGAAGTAGAAGAACGAGTAGAGCTACGAATGCAGGGATACAAGCCCGAGGTTATCAGCGAAATCGCTGCATACGCCCGTGCAAAAGGTATTTCTCTCCCAGAAGCAGCTAAAAGTCCTTTTGTTTCAGCAGCAGTTAGTAAGATGAGAGAAGAAGAAAAATCTTCCGAGGCTACACCAACTCCATCAAACAAAGTACGAACGTACAATGGAAAACCAATAAATGATATTTTCCGAGACGAAACCGTTTCAGCAGATGAAAAGCAGAAGGCTTGGGAAATGCGTTTAAAGGGGGGTGGAGCTAATCAGGCAGAGTAGTACCTTAACAACAGGTATTACTTGCCACAATAAATCATGGCAGTAATATCAGACCCATTCACAGGGACCAATTTGGTGGCAGTCATCAATGAAGAGTGGACACGTATCGTGAATGAAAAAACATTCAACGACACAGTTCTCGCTAATTTTTGTACTGACCTCTCAAGTTTCGCAACGGAAGGAGCAGACATCTTTCACGTTCCAGATTTCTACACCAACGCATTGACAGTTTCATCACAATCAACACAAGGAGCAGAAATCACAACCGCATCACCAGACACAGTAGACACAACTCTTACTATCGACACACATAAGTATGTTGCATGGATTATTGGAGACAAAGACCTCCAACAGATTGCGTCTCGATATGGTGTAATGGAAATTTATGCACGTGAGGCACGAAACCTCTTGGCAGAAGCACTCGAAGCAGACATCGCAGCATTGTGGTCATCTCTTTCAACTAACGTTGTTGGAGACACCGCAACTGTGGTAACTGATTCAGAAATTCGTCAATCAATTGAAAAGCTCGAAACTGCAAAGTATCGTCTTTCAGAATGTGCATTCTTCTTCCACCCATACGTATACTGGAATCAGATTCACGCAGTTGCTAAGTTCTACCAACAGTATTCTGTAGGTCCTGCAAACGAAGCAGGAATGGTACGAACTGGTAACTTCAGTGGCTCAGGATACGCACTCAACTCAAAGGGAGTTCTCTTCGGAATCCCAGTTTACACAACCTCAAACATTGTTTCAGGTTTACAGACTTACCGAAACCTCCTCTTACACAAGAGTTGTCTTGGATTCGCAGTTCAAACACGTGGTGGAAACCGCATTCGTGTACAGATGGAGAACCAGGTTCGAAACCTCGGTACTCTCGCTGTAGTTGATATTCTCTACGGAGTTAAGGTTCTTCGTGAACCAGCTGGCGTAGTTATCAACGCATCATCAGCATTCCTTGGTTCATAATCTTTAGTGATTGTTTGGGGGATAACCAGAAGAAGTCCCCCAAATTCTGGAAGCAATCACTTGTATTTTTTACACAATAATGTATAATATGTAAAATGTCTGACTCATTACACCCAGCAAACAATAAGTGGTATTTCTTTGAAAGGTTTGACGGAACAATTATATCAGCAAACGCTCGAGATGCGTGGGGACTATACTCCAACCCACCAAAAGGACTTATAGTAAGACCAAAACCAAAACTCATTGGAACCTCTGATGGAACAATTATGGAAAAAGCAAAAAGGGAAGCAGAGACGCTCGCGAGGGAAGGAAAAAAAGAAGAAGCGAGAGTAAGGTTTTTAAAAGGAATGGAAGATGAAATAGAGGAGGCAAAGAAACACCCAGAAATACCTCCTAATCACGACTACATGGACAGAAGCGGGAACCAATTAGACATAACAAAACTAAGATGAGTTGGACACAAGAATCTATAAATAAAGTTCTGAGAGAAATACAAGAGAGTATACCGAGGGAAATACGGGAACACGCAGTACGCGAGGTGCCAGCAAGTCCGACAATAGAATTCATTGTAGACAAACTTCTCGAATCGGATACAGCAAACCCAGAGCTTAAACGAAAGCTCCAAACCCTAAAGGAAGATGGGGTGTTTAGTAAAAAAAGAGTTGTTGAGGACAAGAAGAAAACAACCCTCATAAAACAGATTGTTTCAAGGAAAATAAACAAAGCCATCAAAGAGGGGCGATTACCAAACAAAGCACAGCTTAAAAAAGTATTAAAAAATGAACAAGTTTAAAACAAAACACATTAAGGAGTATATCGAGGAGTTGGAAATGAAGAAGGCCACTAACGAGGTTGCTATGTTGTGGAATAAAGAACCAGAACGAGCAGAAACAGCGGAGGCAAAAAAGATAGTAGATTCCTGCATACACGCAAACGAAGATATTGATAAAAAACTTGTATGGCTGAAGGCTCAGTTAAAATCGTTGGAATAGGAGTTTGTGGTCCGAACGAAGCCTCTCGATACATGGATAAAACCATGCGTGAGTTCAAGCGTCTTTGCGATGAAGTTATTATCGTAACAAACAACGCGACCCTCAAGGAAAAGAAACTCATAAAGAAGTACGGGTTCATGCAGTACGAAGACAATAGAGAATGGGGAATTGACCAACCAAATATAAAAACAGAGCTCCTTACTAAGGCAGGGGAATTAAACCCAGACTGGATTATTGCCCTAGATATGGATGAGGTGTTTGCTCCAGAATTCACAAGAGAAGAGGCAGAACGCCTCGCAAGAACAACAGAGATAGGATATAACTTCCTTGTTGTTAATTTATATAATGACGAACACCACTTCGCACACGATGCTGGGATACAGAGATTTTGGAACATACGATTTTATAAGTTCCTTCCAGAATACGGCTTACAGTTTCAAAAGAAAAATGTACACTGCGGTCTAGGGCCACCAATAGTTTATAAATATGGTTGGCACGCACCATACTACCTCCTTCATTATGGACTTATGAAGAAAGAAGACAGGCAAAGAAAAATAGAAAGATATAAAAAATATGACCCAATGAAAAGGTGGAAAGCTGGGGCGTATTATGATGATTTAGGAAGAGAGTTAAAGATGATACAACTCGACACACAAGGTCTTTTAAATAAACTACGAGAGTCTCCAGAAACACAGCCAAGAAAAACACCAGCACTACCAAAATGAAAATAGGTCTTATCGGAAACTTTCATAAATTCCATGACGAAGAATATATTGCTCGGTCTTTTGAGTCTATTGGCCACGAGGTCACCCGTATCCCAAGACATATTGGGTGGTTTGATTTAAATAACACACTAGACAAGACTAAGCCAGAGATACTTATTTTTAGTAAATGGAACCCACCACCAGAAAGTATAAAAACAATAGAAAAACATAGGGAGCGTGGCATGAAAACCGTATGTTGGATTTTTGATTTATATTTTGGTTATGTGCGCGAGCCACAGGTTTCTATTCAGGGATTTTTTAAAGCAGACTATGTTTTCACAACAGACGGTGGAAATCAAAAAAAATTTGAAAAGCTGGGAATAAATCACCAGCTTGTTAGACAAGGTATCTATAAAGAAGAGTGCTTTCTGTACCCCAAACAACCACGGGAACATGACGTTATTTTTGTTGGGTCTCATAATCCAGCGAACACCGAAAGAATAAGCGCGCTCGCAGAAGTAAAGGAAAATTTTAAATTTAAATGGTTTGGATACGGTAATACAGACGAACTTCGCGGGACAGACCTAAATAAAGTTTATGCAAAAACTGGCGTTGTTGTTGGGGATAGCGTGTATTCACCACACTACTGGTCTAATAGGGTTGTTGAAACCCTTGGTCGTGGGGGATTTTTGATACACCAAGACGTACCTGGATTAAAAGAAGAATATCCCCACATAGTCACCTACAAGAGGGGGGACACCAAGGACCTCTTAAAAAAGATAAAGTACTATTTAAAGAACGAAGAAGAGCGGGAGGAGATAGTCAAGAAAAACTTTGAGTGGGTACGAGATAATTACACAATGGATAAAAAATGCAAAGAGTTGATACAAAAATTAAACTTCACTTCGTAGAAAACTTCACCGAGGGCGATAAGGACGAACAACTCGAGGCTATGAAGAATTACTTTGATTTTGTTCCACCAGAAGAAGCAGAGGCAATATACTGTGCCTCCATTATCATGAGTGAACGTGCCGAACAACTGAGCGCAATATATAAAAAACCACTAGTAACATATTGCTGGGATTATTATTTGTGGGCACACGAAGGAAGGAGTCCTGGATATAATTGGCCATTTTATGCTGGAGTTTTAAAAAAGTCAGACGTTGTATTTGTGCCATCGTCAGGACAACAAAAAAGACTTAAAGAACTACTTGATGTTCAGTCTATTGTTGTACACACAGGCATTCTCACATACGACCACGACACCAAGAATGGTGGGTATGTTCTTGACCCAGTGCGGGATTATCCAGAGGAGAACCTTGGTTGGGTAAAGAGAGCTTGCGAGGAACTCAATATCCCCTACGTGCACACAGAACATGGCTATTCAAAAGAGGAGTTTCGGAAACTGGTGTCAGAATGCTCCTTTATGACTTGTGGGTATAGAGAGGCATCTACGGGCGGACTTACACTTATGGAGGGGCTATTCAATGGCAAGCGTTCACTTGTTTCAAATTCTCCGTATATGGGGGCGAGCGACTACCTACGGGAACTGGGTGCGTATTTCCAATACGATAACTACGAAGATTTAAAAGAAAAGATATTAGAAATGTGGGGCGGAAAAGATTTCGACAGGACTATTGCGAGAACACATGTGGAGAAGTATTCTTTTGACGAAATGGCTCGTGGATTGTATAATGGTATTAAGAACGCATGCGAACAAAGAAAGAGCTCCTAAAAAGAATAAGTGGGTACACAGACTGTTCTTATATTTATAATCCGCTTGGTTATATTGTGTGGAGATTGGGAACGGGGGACAACGTAGAGATACTTTTTATTGAGGTTCGGCATAAAGGAAAAGGACACGCAACAAAATTAGTCTCCGAGATGCTAGACTTCATAGAACCATATCATTCTGTTTTTGTTTTTAGGCTTCGTTCCAACGTATCCGCGGGAAAGTTTTATAGAAAGATAGGATTCAAGGAGAGGGTTGTTCCAAATCTATATGCGGGCGGAGATGCGGTATTAGGCGTTGCTTCATATAAAAAACTATGTCAAAACCTATAGACAAATTAGAGTTCTGGGCAGAAAGAATTAAAACCGCGGTGCAAGAGCACTTCTCTGTGTATGTTATACATGACGCTGGGTGGAGTGTAATAAATAAAGCACACAAGGAACTACTCAAAACTCACATACCAAAAGACTCGCAGGTTTTAGACGCAGGCTGTGGTTACGGGAGATGGTCTTCTGAATTTGAAAACTACACGGGCGTTGATTTTTCTCCAGAGTTTATAAAAAAGGCACAAGGAAAATACCCAAAGAAAACCTTCATTCAAGGAAACCTAAAAAGTCTCCCGTTTGGAAAAAAGCAGTTTGATTGGGCGTTCTGTGTTTCTATTAAAAAGATGGTTATAGACAATCTCGGCGAGGAAGAGTGGAAGAAGATGCAAAAAGAGCTAAAGAGAGTTGCAAAGAAGGTTCTTATTTTAGAATACGAAAACCCAACGGAATATGAAATCATATAAATTACAACACTATGTGGATAAACTAAAGCGTGGGGAAACATTTAGTTTTGCTCGTTATGGGGACGGGGAAATGTATTGTATGTGGGGGAAACGTGGTGGAAACTCTAACGGGTGTAGATATTCTCCAGAGTTACGAGCTGGATTACTAGACTCAATGAAACACAAAAACGACCCAACGTTTATTTATGGTATGCAGAGGGTATTACCACAAGACAGAACTCGTATGGAAAATGAGTACCCAGATGTTGATTGGCACGACAGCGAGTTTTTAGGAGAGGCGGTGGCCAGCGGTGAGCTGTATCCATTTATAGAACAATTAAAAAAGATGCCGCTTACCTTTATTGCAAATGCGTCTATTCGGCCGTTTGTTGCAAAAGAGTTTCCTGGCGCTCAGTTTATAGAAGTTCCAGCATCAAACGCATTCGACACGCCACCGCCATTTTTAATGATGGATAATCGTGTCTATTTATTCTCGTGTGGCATGGCGGCAAATGCTTTTATTTCTCAATTTCACGGTTCAGGAAACCGATGGCTTATTGACGTTGGTCATATCTGGGACCCGTTTGTGGGGAATATGTCTCGTTGCGACCTAGAGGGAAAAACTAAAGAGGACATAGACAAAAATCTATGGGAAAAGTAGGCTCTATTGTTTTGGCTACAGACCAAGGTCTTGGCTATTTAGCTAAGGCATTTTACGATAATGGAATAATTGACCTCGTGTCAATAAGAGCACATAGCTCACGGGAAAACCACTATGAGTGGTACGACAAGCACGTATCAACAGAAGAACTCTTGGAACAGTGCTCAACCCTTATCTTTTTTGAGTCTGCTTTTGATTGGAAAATAATTGTGCGTGCGAGAGAGCGTGGAATAAAAACTATTTTAATCCCAATGTATGAGTGCACACCAAATCCATTACCATACGAACCAGACCTTATTATTAGTCCATCAGAATTAGACCAACAATTCTTCCCGAACAGTGAGTACATACCCATTCCAGTTGATGTGAAGTGGAAACTAAGAGAACGGGCTCGTGTCTTTGTTCATAACGCGGGGAATGGTGGACTTGGTGGTAGAAATGGAACCAGAGAACTACTACTCGCCATGCAACACGTAAAGTCACCCATAAAACTAATCGTCAGAAGCCAAATCCCGATGAAGCAAATTGACGACCCAAGAATTGAATATAGAATAGGGCACTTTGATGATATTTGGTCAGAGGGAGACGTGTTTATTTTCCCAGAGAAGTTTAATGGTCTATCACTTCCCCTACAAGAAGCCTTTGCTTCTGGTATGGCAGTTATGGCAGCAGACAGATTTCCAATGAACAGCTGGTTGCCAAAAGAATTACTCATTCCCGTTAGTGGTTACAAAAAAGAAGCTATCGCAAGACCCTTCTTATCAGCAGTTATTACACCAGAAGATATTGCAAAAACCATAGATATGTGGTATGATAAAGACATAACAGAATATTCACGATTAGGAAAGGTGTGGGGGGCGAAACATTCGTGGAAAAACCTTAAAAAGACATACAAAAAGATATGCGAAAAATAGCACAATCAAACGTTTGCGTTATCGGTGGAGCAGGTTTCTTGGGTTCTCACCTAGTAGACTATTTGATAAACTCTTTTCAATGTAATGTGCTCGTGCTAGACAATTTAATAACTGGGAAAAAGGAATTTGTTAATCCAAAGGCAAAGTTTATGTGGTGTGATATTACGCACTCAGAAGAACAGCTTCGTAAGATTTTCCTTGAACATAAGATAGACTACGTTTTTAATTACGCAGCAGAACCATACATACCAGTTTCTTTTGAAAGACCACTCCACGTATTTGATATAAACGCTCGCGGTGCGTTATTGGTTATGAACGCAGCACAAGAGGCTGGTGTTAAGGGTATTCTTCAGGTGTCTTCAGCAGAAATATATGGAGATGCACCAGAACATAAAATAAACGAAGAATATCCAGCGGTTCCACACTCTACTTACGGGGCAGCAAAATTAGCAATTGACTCACTCGTACAATGTAGATACAAGGAAGCGGGGACTCCTGTTATCGCCATGAGACAGTTCAATTGTTTAGGCGAAAGAGAAACCCACCCATACGTTATCCCAGAAATCATCCAACAGGTAGCAAAATCAAATGTTGTTCGCCTTGGGAATAATTCATTCAGAGATTTCCAGTACGCGGGGGATGCAGTTCGTATGGCAGTAGACCTTTTAGAGCGAGGTAAATTTGGAGAAGTATACAACATGGGTTCAGAAGAGGGAATAAAGATATACGACATCGCTAAACTTGTTGGCAAGATTATGGGAAAAGAAATTACTATTGAAGTAGACGAAGCGAGAGTACGCCCATGGGAAATCTGGCACCTGCAATCAGATAATACAAAACTATACAGCACGATTATGGTACGCCCAAAAGTCTCTTTTCAAGAAGCGTTAGAAAAAACGATTAAAGATTACCAAAAAAATGGTTGGGTATTTTAAAGAGCTTGAGAATCTTTTCGCAGAATATATAGGAACAAAGCACGCTGTCTCGGTTAATACTGGGACTGCGGGACTACACCTTGCACTTGTTGGACTTGGTGTTGGTAAGGGAGACGAGGTAATCGTTCCTGATTTTACAATGGCAGCGTGTGGTTTTGCGGTATCATACACTGGGGCAACTCCTGTATTTGTGCCTTGGAGAGATGACCTCAATATAGACGAAGAAAAAATAGAGCAATACATCACCCCAAAAACAAAAGTAATTATGGCGGTTCATATTTACGGGCGGGTGTGTAATATGGGAAAGATAATGGAGATTGCAGAGAAGTATAATCTTCGGGTGATTGAAGATTGTTCAGAGGCTCACGGAGCAGAATGGAATGGTAAGAAGGTGGGCTCTTATGATGTTGGTGTTTTTTCTTTATATAAAAACAAAATAGTTCACGCGGAAGAGGGTGGAATTATTACCACAAACGACACAGAACTCACCGAGAGATTAAACAACCTTAAAAGTATGGCTTTCGGAAAAGACCACAACTACTTTCATAAAGAAATTGGTTTTAATTATCGCATGACTGATTCGCAGGCAAAGCTCGCAATCAAGAGCCTAAAGGAAATAAACAAAGAACTCTTAAATAGAGAAAAGATAGCACTCATTTACTCAGAAAAGATAAAAAGAATCCCAAGCGAGGTTGTGTGGGTATATGATTTCCCAACAGAAAAGAACTACGACCACTTGTTTGAGTATGGTGTCCGCCAATGGTTCAAGCCACTATCCACCTTTCCTATGTATGGTGGGGCAACAAAAGATTATCCAAAAGGATATTATTTCCCCGTTAATATAAGCCCTGAGGAGGCGGAAAAACTATGCCAGTTGATTTAAAATGCAAAAAATGTGGCAAGAAACTCGCTGAGGGTGATGGGCCACGAGAGGGGAAGGTTAAAATCAAGTGCCCCAGATGTAAGCACATCAACTCTTTTTAATTGACGAAAACAGGAAAGTTTGGTATTATTATAACAAACGAGTGTCTTGAACGCCGCTAGATATGACATATAGCGACCTTAAATCAGACACACACTTCCTCTGTGGAACAGACTCAACCGCATATTCAAATGCGGACTTAACTCGCAACATGAACCGCTGGTATTACAAGGCGGCAACTTGGGTTTGGAAAGCAAGCAAGGCATGGCAGTTTGATGACTCAAACCAGACAGACCTCCCAATAGCAACAACCACACTCGTAGACGGACAAAACGACTACACACTCCCAACTGGAGTTCTCCAGCTACACGCCGTAGAAGTTAAGGATAGTGGCGGAAACTCAAAGCGTATACAAATCGTAGACCGAGACCAAATCAAAGGAACTATAACAGACGCAGAAACAGCAAGTGGTATGCCAAAATACGCCTATGTTTTTGGTAATTCAATTTGGCTTGAACCAGCACCCGCAACAGCAAGCGTAACCACAACCGCAGGATTAAAATTATACTTCGCAAGAGAGCTTGACGAATTTGTTGTTGGTGACACGACACAAGAACCAGGCTTTGCAGAAAACTTTCACAGAATACTCTCTCTTGGTGCAGCCCACGACTGGTTGTTTGTGAACGACACATCTGGAAAGATTGACCGCATTAGAAGTGAAATTGAGGCCCTAAAACTAGAGCTTTACGATTTCTTTGGAGACAAGAATAAGGCGGTTAAATTATCAGTAATGCCAGCACACAGAACTGGAGATTATATATAATGGCAACCTGGACACCACAAACTAAAAATACCGCAACCTACACAACCGTTCAAAACAACGGACTTATTGTTGCGGGTATGCCAATAGGACTACTTCTCGCTCTTACATACTCATCAACAATCATTTCAACACTATATACAACTTTAACAAAGAATACGGCAACATATAATAACATAACTAAAAATTAAAACATGGCAGACAATATAGAAATAACAGAAGGTTCGGGAGTAAGCGTAGCAACAGACGATGTTTCTGGTGTACAGTATCAGAGAATTAAGGTAGACCTCGGTGCAGACGGGGCTGCATCCCCACTAGTTCGTGGGCAGCAAACAACAGCAAACAGTATTCCCGTTGCTCTTGCTTCTGACGCATCTTTGGCAGTAACCGCAGCCTCTCTCCCACTCCCAACAGGAGCATCAACTCTCGCGGAACAGCAATCACAAACAACCCACCTCGCAACTATCGCAGGAGACACTACGGATATTGAAACCGCAGTAGAACTTATTGACGATACAGTAAAAACAGACGATGCAGCATTCACTCCAGCTACGGATAAAGTAATAATGCAAGGATATGTTGCAGACGAAACAGGAACAGATACGATTGACGAAGGAGACGCTGGTGCGGCTCGTATTGACACCTCTCGCAGACAGCTCGTAAGGCTCGTAGGCGCAACAGACGCAAATCGAGCAGATGTAGACGCTTCAGGACACTTACAAGTAGACATCGCAGCAGCATCAACCTCGGTAACAATATCAGACGGGGGTGGTTCAGTAACAGTAGATAATAACGGAACTTTTGTCGTTCAAGAAAACGGAGCAGTACTCACAGCACTTCAGTTAATTGATGACACAGTTGCAACAGACGGAGCAGCAACCCCAACAAAAGGTATCTTAATCGCTGGACAAGACGGAACGAACGCACAGACAATTAAAACAGATACAGACGGAAACCTACAGGTAGACATCTTAACCATAGCAGCGGGTACAAATAATATTGGAAAAGTACGCCTCACAGACGGAACGCTTGACTCATCTCTCGTAGACGAAACTGGTTCAAGTGCTGTTGATGCTTTAGCTATCGGTGGAGCAACACCAAACGACTCAGTAGATTCTGGTAATCCAGTAAAGATTGGTATGAAAGCATACGAACTTGACGGAACAGCACCGCAAACCGCAGTAGCAGAAGCAGACCGAGTAAATGCTATCTCTGACCTTGTGGGAAGACAATTTGTAGCAACAGAACACCCACGCTTCTTCGATGTTTCAGTAGACTATGCCTCAGCCCAAACCAATGCTTCAATTAAGGCTGCACCAGGAGCGGGTGTGGCAATTTATATTACGGATATTTTCTTGTCAAACGGAGCAACCGCGGGAAATGTTACCTTACTAGACGGGTCGGGTGGAACAGTCAAGTGGGAGTGTTACCCAGCAATAAACGGAGGAGCTTCTGTTAATTTTAAAAATCCAATTAAACTTACAGACAACACAGCTCTCTGTATCACATCAACAACAGTAACAACACACTCACTCACAATTACAGGATTTATAGACTAATATGAAATCGCTTAACAAAAAACTGACCAAACGAGATATTGTTGGAACTCAGTATATTCATACTTTCCAGTCTCTTGTTGATGGTTCTATTTTTGTTCAAGTAATCTCAGAAAAAGAATATAAAGATTTAGGGAAACAGGGAGCAGGACAACCACAAAAAGAAGGCTACATATGGCTTCACTCATCAGACTATCCAAAAGTAAATACCCCATCAGGATTTTTGGGAGAAAATGAATATATGATAATCGAGGGAGATGCAGTAATTAAAATAGACTCACCAGACCCCCTTGAAACAGTAGAACTTAAAAAAGAGAATATCGTAAACGACACGATTACTGAAACTGGAGTTGTGGACATAAATAAGGCATTTAAGAATAAAATCCTATGGCAATAGCAAGAGACTCATCAGCACAAGCACAGTCTGGAGCAGGAGTAACCTCCCTTACTTTTGCTCATAATAATGTCGCAGGAAACATTATGTGGATGTCTGCGTATTCAAACTCTGGTTCAGACAACTTCACAAGTGCCGCTTTTAACGGGACAAACGGAACAAAAGTCGGTTCTTCGGTATTGAACGCAGACGGTACTTATACAACCGTTTGGTATTTAGCTTCTCCAGCAACAGGAACAAATAATGTTGTACTTACCCGAAGTGGTAGCTCCGCACGAATCGGTGGAGCTTCTGTTTCTTACACAGACGCTTCGACTACTGGAATACCAGATGCAAACACAACCAACACGGGAGCTGGGGCAAATCTTACGACCTCTGTAACAACCATAGCAGATAATTGTTGGACTATTCTTTTCGCACACGCAGACGATGGTACTGATGCTGCGGGTACGGGTTCAACATTTGTAAACGGACCATCTGGTATTCTTAACTCACCATCTATTTATGATAGCAACGGGGCAGTTACACCCGCAGGAAATAAATCAATGCAAGTAACAGGAGACGGAAGTTCAAACTTCAGTACTATTATGGTTTCTTTTAAGCCAGCAGGAGGTTCTCCCCCAGCCGCAACACCACTATTAAGTTTAATGGGAGTAGGAATGTAATATGGCACAAGAAAAAATCAAAATCCAAAATAAGTTTTATGGCGGAATTGTCCGAGACGATAAGTCTAAGGTTGTTGGTGCAGCATACAACATAGAGGAGATTGATATTTTTTCAAACGCTGACTACATACAAGCAGAACAAATCGTTTCTACCGACTCAATGCCAGCATCTACGGAAATATACGCCTATACAGCAGATAGTAGTGATGTTGTCTATGGTTATGGAAAAGAAACCGCCGCAAGTAAGGTCAGAATAGTTTCTGTTGCCTCTGGTGGAGCAGATAATCCTGGTTCTTTTGCGACACTCGTAACATCATCAGACTCAACCAATCTCGCAACAGTAGTTTCTCCTATTCAATACTTCAGAACAACGGAGGCTTCAAACCCAAACAGTTTATATTACATTAAAGGAACTTCAACAACTTGGTATGTAGCTCGCTATAACATTGGTGCTGCGGCAGAACAACGCTGGACTGGCTCTGCGTGGTCTGCATCAGGCTCACTAGACTCAAACTCACAACTAACAGGGCTTAATGGTTCGTTTATGCGACCAACCATGAAAGTAATGTTTGGGGAACTTTATATTTGTAATGGTAACTATATTGCGAAAATAGACAAAGACGGAGTATTTACAAACAACGCATTTACTCTACCAAAAGACTGGGAGGCGGTGGACATCATTCCCGTTTCAGATGTTTCTATTATCCTCGCACGAAATATAAATAGACTAAGTAATCTTTCTAAGGGTTTTTGGTGGGACTTAACTGAATCAACACAGGTTGATGACTCATTTAACATCTCAATGGGTGGTCCACAATGGATTGTAAACGACAGAGAAACTATTAAAATCTTGTGTGCTATAAATGGACAAGCACGAATTTTCCAACTCACTGGGGCGTTCCCTGGTGCAGTTCCAATTGAAATTCCTGGACTACTTATCACAAACGTTGGAACAGAAACATCAACACAGCCAATCTCCTCAGCAAAGATGCTTTCTGGAAAAAACAACGTCCTTTATTTCGGACTATACAAAACAGATAAGACGGGTATTTATGGATTAGGACAACTAGACCAAGACAAGCCGATGGCACTGGTTCTTTCGAAGAGGTTTGATACTACAAGTTATGCAACACACGCACCAACCGCAGTGATGGTTCAGGGACCAAACTTCTACGGAGCATTTTACGATAACGGAACAGCCGACCACTGTAGATGTGAGGGGAACAACTCCCCATCAAGAAGTTCGTCTGCAACATACGAAACAATTATCCTAGACGACAACAATCCTCTTACAATGAAAAACCTACCAGACGTTTTCGTAACAACATATCCAATGGTGGCAAGCACTGATGTTGATTGTTTTGTTGCGGGAGATTATGGAAGTTATGCAGAAGTTTTCCGTGGAGACGGCACCTCTTTCAATACAACGGGCGGAACTATCGGAGCATTTAAAACAAAAGCATTTGCAAATAAAAAAGTATTCCGAATAAAATTAGTTCTTACTTCAAGCACAACCTCTAGTCCAAAAATTACTTCTATAGGATTTAAGTTGGTTATTAACGACGCATCTGCGTATAAATAAATGGAACCAGAAGATATTTTTGGACAAGACGACCAAGAAGCGCTAAAGAAAAAAGTTCTTGATTTAGAGAACGCTATTTCTGGCTTGAACCCAAGAAACCTCGGTGGTATTCGTACAAAAGATTTACGAGACGCAACAAGACAAAATATATTTGGTGACGGGTCTACAGGTGATGTGGTTGTAACTGGAACAACAACTCTTTCCGCAGATGTTTTTTATGAAAACCTAACAGTAAATAACGGGGCTACATTAGATACAAATGGCTTTCGTGTGTTTTGTTCAAATGATTTAATAAACAATGGAACAATCGGAAGTACTGGTGGGGCAGGTGGTGCTGGTGGAGCTGGAGCAACCGCAACTGCTGGAGTAAACGGAGGTGGTGCTGGAGGAACGGCTGGAGCTGCTGGTGCAGCAGCACAAGCAGACGGAACTATTTCTGGAACACTCATTGGACAAGCGGGACTTATAGGAGCAGAAGGAGGAGACTCTTCTGGTAGTGCAGCAAACGGGTCTAATGGAAACAATGGAGCAGCCGCCGCTAAATCTCTTGGAGTTGCTGGAAGTGCTGGTTCTGGTGGTGGCGGGGGAGGTTCTTACGGGGTTAGTGCTGCGGGTTCTGGCGGAAACGGAGGAACTGGTGGTTCAAAAACAGGAACAGTATTTAACATTCCTCGTTCGCCACAATCTGCCTACAATCTTTTTGATGTAT